>Ga0326727_10000526_pt1 | contig 157420 bp, 106 predicted proteins | sample MB2enrmetagenome_FD_207643 | JGI IMG/M metagenome (GOLD analysis project Ga0326727, IMG submission 207643) | Lab enriched peat soil microbial communities from McLean, Ithaca, NY, United States - MB29MY | ecosystem: Environmental > Terrestrial > Soil > Wetlands > Peat | place: USA: New York...
ACTACACGGCGGCCGATCAAACCTGTGTGCTGTCCATCACCACCAATGGGACGGTGGTCGTCGCCCCCGTGGTCGCGGTTCTCAATGCCCCAGGCGTGTTTTTCAACGATTATCATCTGGATACCTTTGCGGTGGAAAGTTATTCCGGCTTGGATTCGGGCGGCTCGCTGCTGGCCCACGGCACGATTGGCAATATAGTAGTGACGGTACCACCGACGCCGGTCAACACCGTCACCGAAAATTTCTCCACCGATCCGTTGAAAAACGGATGGCAAATTTTTGGCGACACCAACCTGTTCCAATGGGACCCGGTGAACCAGGTCCTTGACGTCACCTGGGATTCCTCCCAGCGCAACAGTTATTTCCACCATCCGCTCGGGACGATCCTCGGCACGAACGACGATTTTTCCATGTCGTTTGACTTGGTCCTCCATGACTACGCCATTGGCGTCAATCCGGAGGCTCCCTATACGTTTGAGCTGGCCACCGGCCTGCAAAATTTTGCTGAAGCAAGCAGCGCGAGTTTTCTGCGCGGCGGCTATCCCACCCAGCCGGACCTGGCCGAATTTGACTTCTTCCAGTGGGACGACTCGGGTTTTGACACCAATACCGTGTGGCCCACTTTCGTTGACAGCGAGAACGACTTTTACTACCTGAACACCCATTCCTATGGCGTGGTGGAACTGCCGACGAACATTGTGATGCGCGTCATCATGAACTACACGGCGGCCGATCAAACCTGTGTGCTGTCCATCACCACCAATGGGACGGTGGTCGTCGCCCCCGTGGTCGCGGTTCTCAATGCCCCAGGCGTGTTTTTCAACGATTATCATCTGGATACCTTCGCGGTGGAAAGTTATTCCGGCCTGGATTCGGGCGGCTCGCTGCTGGCCCACGGCACGATTGGCAACATCGTTATAACGGTGCCGCTCCCGCCGGTCACGCTCCTGCAAGGGGCGTTGAGCAATGGAATCTGGCAGGTGCAATTTGCCGGAGTGACCAATTGGAATTATGTTCTGCAAAGCAGCTCCAACCTCCAGACATGGCTCCCGGCGGGTCCCCTGGTTGGGGGCACGAATGGCACGATGATTTTGCAGGACGAGACCAATTTGCCGCCGCTGCCCCAGCATCAGTTTTACCGGGTGGACGCCGTGCGGGCGGATTAACATCGTGACTGAACCTGAACAAAAAACCTGCCCGCGTTGCGGGGCGCGGTTCACCTGCTGCGCCCCCAACGCCTGCTGGTGCGCGGATTTCCCCCCACTCGCCGCCGTCCAGGCGGAATCCGACTGCCTTTGCCCCAAATGCCTGCAACAGGCGACGGCACTGGAGCGCGTCTTGGCCCGGCGCGAACAAAATTCACCCGCGATAAAATGCCTGCCCCGTGCCTTCACCAATAAAATGAAGGAAAAAATCGTCTTTTGCCGGAGCGGCGGAAAAGATTCCGCGCTGGCGCTGCGCCGCTTGCAAACGGAGGGCCGGTATGAAGTGGTTTCCCTGCTGACCGCCTGCAACGAGCATTTAATGTTACGCCGGAGCAAAATCGTGTTCATGAAAACGGGAATGCTGGAACAGGCGAAAAAGCGGGAATTACCAGTCGAATGACGCAGCAGCCTTGAAGCGAGAAATCACAACCGTCCTGTTTCCGTTCCTTCGTTCCAGCACCCCAATCAGCTCGGAAGGTCGCGGCCGGTTGTCGTTACCTTGTCTTGCCGTGCTTTGACAGTGGTCAATCGGGAGGGCTGGAGATGAGTTCGATCTCGTCGTACCGATTCATGCGGTAGATCATGGTCGAAACGGCCCAACTGAGCACGAAGACCCCGATAATGAGGAAGCCGATGACGCCAAAGCTGCCGTTCAGCGAGCCGATCATGTCCCAGAGGGCGCCGTGGATTTTCAATTGACCGCCGATCAAACCCAGCGCCTCGATTCCGCCGATAAGCAGCGCCACCAGGACCGAGACAAAAGTGATGGTCATATTATAGTAGAGTTTGCGGATCGGTTTGACGAAAGCCCAACCATAAGCGCCGAGCATAAGAATGCAGTCGGTCGAATCAATCAATGCCATGCCTGCCATGAAAAGGGTCGGGAAAACGAGGATTGACCAGATCGGGAGGCCCCCGGCGGCTTCCCTGGCCGAAATACCCAGCAGGCCCACTTCGGTTGCCGTATCGAAACCGAGACCGAATAAAAAGCCGACCAGATACATCTGCCAGCTATGCTCAATCAATCGAAACAAACTCCGGAAGATGCGTCCGAAAAATCCACGCTGGGCGAGAAGCGCGTTGAGGTCCTCATCGGCAAACCGGCCTCCCCGCTTGACGTGCTGAAAAGTGCGATAGACCGAAATAAGGATGAAAATGTTGACGATGGCGATGGCCAGGAGGAAGAACGCGGAAACGGCGGTGCCGATCATTCCGCCGATGGCTTCAAAGGAATGGAACCGATCCTTGAGCGCGACAGAACTCAGCGCGATGGCGGCCGACAACCCGAAAACGATGGTCGAATGGCCAAGGGAAAAAAAGAAACCGACGGCAACCGGCCGTTTGCCCTGCTGCATCAGCTTGCGCGTCACGTTGTCGATGGCGGCGATGTGATCGGCGTCCACGGCGTGACGAAGGCCGAACGTGTAAGCCAGAAGGGCCGTGCCCAGGAGAACCGGATAGCGCTGAAAGGCAATCAGCGCCCATATCCATGCCCCGGCATTCACGCCCATGAGCAACACATACATAAAGACCACCCGGCTTTTGACGCCGTCCGGAGCAAGAGGCAAAGCCTTCAGGCTTTCCTGCACACGATTTTTATCTTGCGTAACACTGAATGGAGCAGTATTATCCATCGCATTGAAAATAACACTGGCAGCCGCTCAATGTCAAATGCTCCTGGCCTGTCTGGCTGGAAGCTCCGCCGTTGCCCAGCAAGCAACCAACGCTCCGGCGGCAGGATCTGCTCCTGAACCCACAAACTCCAATCCGGCGCAACTTTCTGAAGTTGTCGTACAGGGCCGCCAGGATAGCCTGATCGGGATTGCGTCCTCGGCCTCACAAGGCACGACCGGCGCGGCGCAGCTTGCCGATCGGCCGATACTGCGCGAGGGGGAAATCATGGAAACGGTGCCCGGAATGATCATCACCCAGCACGCGGGCGGCGGCAAGGCCAACCAGTATTTCCTGCGCGGCTTCAATCTGGATCACGGCACCGACTTTGCCACGTATATTGACGGAATGCCGCTCAATCTGCCCTCGCACGCGCATGGCGAGGGTTATTCGGACATGAACACCGTCATCCCGGAGCTTGTGCAGCGGCTCGATTATGAGAAAGGCCCTTATTACGCCGATGTCGGCAATTACGGCTCGGCCGGAGCAGCCCATCTGGAGTTTTACAAAACGCTGCCCCAGGACTTCCTCACGGTGGAGGGCGGCATGTTCGGTTTTGAGCGCGGCGTCTTGGGCCTGTCGCAAAAGCTCGGCCCGGGCAGTTTGCTGGTCGGAGGCGAAGCATGTCACGACGACGGCCCCTGGGTGCATCCGGATGACTACTCCAAATTCAACGGCCTCCTGACCTACAGCCAGGGCGACGACGCCAACGGCTTCAGCCTCACGGGCCGGGCCTATCACGGCAAATGGAATTCGAGCGATCAACTTGCCGAAAACGCGGTGCCGCTGGTGGGTTTCTTCGGCACGCTCAATCCGACCGACGGCGGCGAATCGGACCGTTACAGCCTGCAAGCCGAATGGCACCGCCAGGACGCCAATTCCGAAACCAAAATCAGGGCCTACGGATTTTATTACGATCTGGATTTGTTTTCCGATTTCACTTACTACCTGACGGACCCCGGCCTCGGTGACCAGTTCGAGCAACAGGACCGGCGCTGGGTGGGCGGATTGGACGCGCGGCACACGATTTCCAGCCAGTGGTTTGGCCGCGACGTGGAGAATACGTTCGGCTTGCAAGTCCGCAACGACTGGATCAACAACGGTCTTTACCAGACGGAAGGCCGCGCGCGCGTGGACAAATTGGATTCCGCCACCGGCACCCTTTTGCCCGCCACCACGGAAGCGGATTTTTTCACCGACACGCAAGTCGGTCTATACGCGGAAAACAAAGCCCAATGGGCGGACAAATTCCGCTCGGTCCTGGCGATGCGAGGCGACTTGGATTACTTTGACGTCACCAGCCTGACCACTCCGGCCAACTCCGGCACCTCCGCCACTTTGCTGCCCAGCCCCAAGTTGAGTTTGATTTTCGGCCCGTGGGCAAAAACCGAGTTCTACGCCCAGGGTGGATTCAGTTTTCACGCCAACGATGGGCGCGGCGCGACGCAAACGGTGGAGCCGGTCTCGGCGGACAACCCCTATCCCGGAACGGCAGTCTCAAGAATTCCCGGCCTGGTCCAAACCAAAGGCGCGGAAATCGGCGTGCGCACTTTGGCCGTCCCGGATTTGCAAAGCACTCTTTCGCTCTGGTATCTCCACAGCGATTCCGAACTGCAACAGGATGGCGACACCGGCGGCACTGTTGCTTCAAAAGAGCCGAGCGACCGCTACGGCGTCGAATGGGCGAACTACTACACGCCGATAAAACATCTGGCTCTTGACTTTGACTTCGCGGAGTCCACCGCCCGTTTTACGTCGGCGGACGCTGCCGATGCCGCTCCGATCCGTCCCGGCAGCACGACCCTGGGTCCCGGCGGCAGGCGCGTTCCTGAGGCGGTCGGGGCGGTGATTTCGTCCGGCATCACGCTGCATGATTGGAACGGGTTCTCGGCGAGCCTGCGGCTGCGCTACTTCGGTCCGCGCGACTTGACCTCCGATGGAATTTATCGCTCGGATGCGACGATGTTGCTCAATGCGGAAGCCGGCTGCCAAATCAACAAGACGTGGCGGGTTTTTGCCGAGTTTTTAAATCTGACGGACAGCCGCGATCACGACATTGACTACGCCTATACCTCGCGCGTCACGCCAACAGCCACGCCGTCGTTCACGGATGTTTTCCACCCCGTCGAACCCTTTCAGGTGCGGGTGGGCCTGACGGCGCGCTTCTAGCGGAGTTGAGTGTCGTTTGCAATTGAACCATAAAAAGCAGTTAAAGCCACAGATGAACACCGATCAGAAGGAGTCGCGAAAAAGGGAGGAGTCACTCGAGAGATGAAAGACGCTTCTGAGTGAAATTTGAGTTCATCTATGCCCATCCGCGGCTTCCGTTGCCTTCATAAAATCCAACTGCCGGATTTCGGTTGAATTCGATCGCGCTGATCTTGCTTGCGTCGGATTGGAAATTGCCGCAGTGTGCGCCGCATTATGAAATGTTTCCGCCACCCGGGATCGCTCTTCGCCGCGTTGCTCATCGGAACCGCCTTGGCCGCCGGCGCGGAGGATGTCAAACTGGATTGGCAGCCATCGGGCGCCTCCCGCAAAGCGGGGTACTACCGGCCCGTGCGCTTGACACTCTCGTCCGCCAAGCCCAATGGGTTGAAGGCCGCGCCGGCGGGCCTGGAGTCGCCGCTTTATGGAAAACTCCAACTCGGCCCGGGGGAATCGCCCTCCACCTTTTTGGTGGTGCTGGACGAGCCGGAGGGCAAACCCGCCCGCCTGTTTGTGGACGCCAACGCCAACGGCGACTTGACCGACGATGCGCCCGTGGAATGGAAGAGCTTCGACTACAAAGGCAAAGAGGGCCAGAACCTGACCCGATGCTCGGGCAGCGCCGACTTGCAAGCCGCCTACGGCCCGGAGAAACTCAAGATGCGTATCGAGATGTACCGGTTTGACAAGCACGACGCCCAGCGCGCCGCCTTTGCGGACAGTCTTTTCTACTACCGCGATTTCGCCCGCGTCGGCGACATCTGCCTTGGCGGCAAAACCTACCATGCCATGCTGCTGGATGAACTGGCCACAGGGGACTTCCGGCCTCCCAAAGACGGTGACAAATCCTCCGTCATGCTTTTTCTTGACCTCAATAACAACGGCAAATTTGAGCACGGCGAGTCCTTCGATGTGACCAAGCCCTTCAACGTCGGGGGGACCACCTACGAAGTCACCGGCCTGGCCGCCTCGGGGGAATCGTTCCAAATCGTCAAGTCCTCCAAGACCGTCGAGGAGACCAAGCCGCGCCCCAATCTGGCGGCGGGGTCCAAGGCGCTGGCCTTCGAGGCCAAAGCGACCGACGGCTCGACGATCAATTTTCCGCACGGTTACAAGGGCAAGCTGGTGATGCTGGATTTTTGGGCAACCTGGTGCGGGCCATGCCGGGCCGAACTGCCCGGCCTGACCAAGGCCTACCAGAAATACCATGACAAGGGTTTTGAAGTGCTGGGCGTGAGCCTGGACATGGCCAACGCAGCCGAAAAACTGGCCCAATTCACCAAGGACAACAACATGCCCTGGCCGGAAGTTTATGACGGCAACGGGTGGAAAGCCTCCGTCGCCCAACAGTACTACATTGAATCCATCCCTCATCCCTTTTTGGTGGACGGCGACACCGGCAGCATTGTGGCCGAAGGCGAGGCGCTCCGCGGCGACAAACTCTTCGGCACCATCGAAAAGGCCCTGGCCAGGCGCCAATAGCCGCCAGCCGGATTCAGTTCAGCGCAGGTGAACGATCCCCCGCTGCAAGGCTGTCGTGCTTGCCTGCGTGCGGTCGTTGACACCAAGCTTGCTCAGGATATGGCCCACGTGCAACTTGACCGTCACCTCGGCAATCACCAGCTCGGCGGCGATTTCCTTGTTGCTCCGCCCCTTGACGATCAATCCCAAAACTTCAATCTCGCGCGTCGTCAGTTCGGGATGCATCATCCGCTCGGCCAGCCGGGCGCCCACCGCCGGCGAAATGCGCCGCTCTCCGGCGTGGACGGCCCGAATGGTCTCAATCAATTCGTTGCGCGCCGCCGTTTTGAGCAGGTAAGTGCGCGCCCCAGCCTGCAGGGAGCGGTAAATGTCCTCCTCCCCGTCATGGGTCGAGAGCATGATGATGGCCGCGCCGGGAAATTCCTTGCATATCGCCCGGGTGGCCTCGACGCCGCTCATCCCCGGCAATTGCAAATCCATGAGCACAATGTCGGGCTGCTCCTGCCGGTAAAGGGCAACGGCCTGCTCGCCGGTGGGTGCCTCAATGGTCACAACCATGTCCTGCTCCAGATCAATCGAGCCTTTCAAGCCCATCCGCACGACAAAGTGGTCGTCAACGACCATGATCCGGATTTTCTTGTCGGTTGTCATACTCTTTGGGTCATCCGGCGGCCCGCATTTCCGGCTCCGCTGTCGCGCCGCCCGCGGAGGCCGGCTCTTCGGGTTCGGCCACCTCGACGCGGATTTCAGTCCCCTGGCCGGGAGCGCTGATCATCGCATAACGGCCGCCCATTTTCTCCGCCCTCTCGCTCATGTCCAGCAAACCGAAATGACCGCCATAGAGGACGGATCGGTCGGCGGCATCGAATCCGGCGCCGTCGTCGGTGACGCGAAGGGAAACCGAGGCCGGTTGATAGTTCAGGTGGACGGCAATGTGCCTGGCGTGGGCGTGCTTGAGGGCATTGGCCAGAGCTTCCTGCGCGATGCGCAAGAGATTGTTCTCTATATGCGGGGACAGTTTGCGCGGCGTCCCGGAAGTTTCCACCGAGATGGCCGCCCGCGCGCTGGCCGCCATCAACTTGGCCACTTCGGAAAGCGCCGTCATCAGGTTGCTGTTTTCCAGCAGATGCGAGCGCAAATCCCAGACCGATCGGCGCGCTTCGGAGAGGCTGCGCCGGCTCATGTTGCGGGCCAGGTCCAACATCTGCCGGGCCACGCGCGGCGCCAGATCGAACTGGGCGGCGACCGTCTCCAATTGGATGGTGATGGCCACCAGTTCCTGTTCCAGCGTGTCATGAAATTCCCGCGCGATGCGCGTGCGCTCCTCCAGCATCGCTTCGCGCTGGATTTTTTGGTGAATGATCGCTGTTTGCCGCCGGACGCGGCGGTCGAGCACGAAAACCCAGGCAAAGCCCGCCAGCAGCACCACGCTCATGATCACCAGCATCCAGAGCAGGCGCGGCAACGTCCACCAAGGCGGGTTGTGGATGACGACGACATCGCCGGCCGAGCGGAGCAGGAGTTGGAAGGACTCTGCCCGCGTGGGAAGGGAAGGGTTCCAGTTCTCCATCGGTTGCGAGAGGCAAACGCCCGTCAGCTCCAGTTGGCTGCCCTTTTCCAATTCATGAAACCGCCGGTCCGCCCTGGCCGCGTCCAGCCGCGCGTTGACAATCAGGTTGTCCGCCTCCAAGACCAGCACTTCCTCGTCCGCCCGCTGCGCCCGGTTCATCAGCACTCCGCGCATCCGCACCAGTTCGCCCTCGTAATCCCCGGAGACCAGTTGTTCGATCCGCACGTCGGCCGGCGGCGGCGGGGCGCCTTTGCCCACCCGGCGCACCAAGGCGTCCTCCAGCAGCGGCGAGAATTGTCCGGCCAGGGGAAAGCCGGTCACTTCGACCACCTCGCCGGGAAGCACGACATTGGTCTGGCAGGTCTTCACATACAACCCGTCCCTGCCAACCTGAATGAAGAGCGAACAGCCCTTCTGCTCGGTGACAACTCCCTGCACTTTGACCCGCCGCCCGTAATAACCCTCCGAATTGAAGCGCAACAACTGCGTCAACGGAACCGTCACCACTTCGGCCGGCGCGGCCCTTTCCACCACGATGTCCTCCGGGCCGGTGAAGCTGATAAAGGGGCCGCACATCTGCCGTTTGTTATTGAAGCGGGTCCGGCACACCCCGCGCACGCGCACCGTCGCGCCGATCAATTTCTCCGAATCGGGCCAATCGAAGCGCCTGACCAGCGCGCTCAACCGCTGGCCCTCCATGAGCAAATCCACCCGCGTATGCTCCGGATCGGCGGGAACAATCGAGCGAACCTCACCCCGCACTTCCACCCATTGGCTGTCCTCTTTGCCGCTGGCCATTTGCTCATAACTCACCCGCTCCGGCTCGGGCAAGGCCGCCCGCCCAATCCGCTTTATCGTCCCGGCCACAACCAACGGAACAAAATCCCCAGCCCCGCTGACACCGTTGACCTCGACTTCATCCCCGGCGTCGAAGTTGGTTCCCGGTCCCAGCTTGACGAAAATCCCCGCCGTGTCATCCTTCAAAAACATTCCCCAGTCCGATTTGCTGTCGCAAAAAGTCAACACCCCGCGAAGCCGCACCGGATAACCCGTGGCCGCCTGCTCGGGCGGGACGCTGCGGGCCTGCCGGACGGAAGTCAGGGTGGGCAGTGGCGACGCCCCTGTGCTCGTGGCCGCCCTGCCGAAGACGGAAAAAACCAGCCCGCCCAAAAACGCCGCCCGCAATGCGGCGGGTGATGCGGCGCGCTTAAAGTCCAAGGCGTTCATGGCCGCATCCTGCCACATCCCATCGGGAACTTCAACGCAAGAGAAGATCGGGCAAAACACTGGGACACTATCGGCCATGACGAACCCACCCTCTCAATAATGGCTGGCCAAGGTCAATCTGGCACTCGGATTAAAAAACACCCATACGAAAGGCCTATAACCAACCCAACGCAGTCTTTTGAATCCCAGAAGTCCTGCCACCAATGGGTTGAAAAGGGCAGGGAGGACGGCGCCGGGCGCAGTCCCTCACTTGATGCAGGCGTGGCCGCAGAGCCAAATACGATCCGTGTAATCATGGCCGCTCGGACCCAGTCCGGGCGTCACAACGTGGTTGGCGTCGGGTACCACCGGTTGGGTCGTGCCCGCGGATCCGGTGACCATCCATTTGTGAATCTCCGAATGCGCATCGCTAAAGGCAAAGGCGCACGCTCCGTTATGGTAAGAGGCCGGGACGTCTGAGCCGTTCCATGACGTTGGCTCCGAAGGACTGCCTTGGTCTCCATCATCGAAGTAACCATCGTTGATGCTGTCGGGATGCTCCTCCAGCATGACATAAATCTGGGCGGGTTGGCTGATGCTGGCCAGTTTCAAGTACTGCGGCCAGGTGTCATTGAATTGGTTCTTGGCCTGGTATGTGTAATCGGTTCCCGAACCGACGTCCCCCGTCCCGCCACAAGTCGAGCATTGGGAGAAAATCCCCAGAAAATCGTTCATGGAATAGCTGCGCGCCCGGTATGGAAACCCGGCCGCGATTTGCTGGCTGCTGAGAAACTGATCGGCCGGACACTTGTAGGCGGCGACCGACTTCGCCATATACGGCCCCAAAAGCCCCAGTTGGAGAAGGGCCAAATTGGTGTTCTGCTGGTCTGTGGTCCAATCCATGTTATCCACGCACCACGTATTGTAGGTCCTTCTTAGGACTTCCACATCCGTCTGGGCGACGCCATAGTTGTTGACGCAATGGTCGGTGTTGTCGCTGGCGTACATGGACCAGGCCTTGACCATTTGGTTGCAATTATTCATGCACTGGATGCTTTGGGCTTGAATCTTGGCCTTCGTCAAGGCCGGCAGCAGCAACGCCGCCAGGATGGCGATGATCGCAATCACAACCAGCAGTTCGATCAATGTGAATCCGGCCTGGGTTTTGCGCCTGCTTTCCGGCGGGGTGCAGCAGTCAACCGCTTCGGGCTTGTTCATTGGGACATTTCTCCATATTCTGATCATATTCCTTAATAACCCCATTCCTGCGAGATGTCACGTCCAAAATGGTCATATATCCATCTACGCCTTTGGTACTATAAAACCCTGTTACCAATGCTTGCGTGACAAACCGGTGCCTTTTCATTGATAATCGCCCATAACGACATGCAATGAAATCCCAGCCGTAAAACCGATGTTCGACACAACGCCAGACTCTTTTCCCTGCACCTGTTAAAATCGCTCAAAAATCATCAACCTTATCCATTATGAAAATAGCCCATTCGTTCAAACTTCTCAGCGTCCTGTTCGGCTTGATGCTCATTCAATCGATCAGTAGCGCGCAAACGCCCATCATCAATTATACTAATACGTTTGATAACAACGGAAACACCACGATGTACGAAAACGTGGGTTGGATGTATTGGTACAGTCTTTTGCAGGATTGTTTCGGCCTGGGGTACAATCTTTCGATGACCAATGATCCGACCATGGATGCCGATAACAATACGAATGTTTCCGGCTCCTTGTATGTCTTCTGCCCATTCGCCCCGCGCGGCGTCATCCCGCCGGGCGGGACAACGGCGGAGCCATCCTGGGGCGAACAAAGTCTAATCAGCGGGACATTTTCTGACACTCAATGGTACCAAAATTCGTTATCTTATGCAATGAAGATTCTGACGGTCACCAACATCTCCTTCGATATTCGCGTCCAATCGAATACCATCCCGGACGCCAATGGCAACTTTGGTGTGCTTTACGTGGGCCTTAAATCCATAGGCTATAATGCCGATACCGCTTATTACACAAACCCGATCACCATTCCGGGTGCGGCGTCCAACGGCTGGGTGCATCTGGCGGAAACCAACGCCGCCCAATTCCAATACGCCGCGAACAGTTCGGGTGACACTTATGCGCAGGGCCCGGAGATCTATTACGATCAGTATAACGCTACAAGCTATCCGACCAACACGGTGATCTTTTGGATTGATAACCTTGTGGTCAATTCGTCCGTCGCCCCTCCCCCGCCTCCCCCGCCGCCCACGATGACGATTAGCCCTGCGGTGCCGGGTTTGAACCTGTTCACCGGCGTCGGCACCGGTCTCTACAATCGGGAAAACATTATGGACAATCAGAACAACTATAGCTGGGTGGGGGCCTCGGGTCCTGTCAGTTTCTCCTTCACCATCACCAACTATCCTGTGGGCACCAATGATGCGGTTCAGTGCCAGATTTTTCTCGCCAATCCAGTGGCTAACGCGACAGAAAACGACCCCGATTGGGCTGAGCCGAACTGCATCTTCCTGGATCTTGAAAGCGACGTTCCCAACGGCGGCGGCGTGAATTGGAATTTCCGCTACAAGACCAATGAGCCGGGCGCCAATAGCTGGATGTACACGGCCGCATCACCTACCAACACGGGAGGCACTCTGGCTACGATCAGCAACACCACAGCCATTGGCACTTGGACCGTTATCTTCAACAATAACACCAATGTCACCATGACCAATTCTGGCGGGATGGGCACCAACTTCAACATTCCCGATGACGCCACCGCGGACACGATCTCTTTGTTTACCAGCGGCTTGAATCTTTATTTCGGCGTGCAAGCCGGCAATGCGGGAGGCACCCAGGACCATATTGTTGCCTCCGAATTCAAGGTCACCGGATTGGGTGCCGCCGATTTCGATGACAACTTCGTGGCGGATGCCGGGACGCTGGCCAGCCAATGGACGGTCAATGCCTCCTTCACGAACTGCGTGAAACTGGTGGCGCCAGGCAATCCTTATTGGATTAAGTGGACAGAGCCGGCGCCTGGCTTCGTGCTGGAATCAACCCCTTCCTTGTCAGAACCCACATGGTCCCCGACGACAAATTACACCGAGTTTAATGCGGGCACGAATTTTTACCAGTTGATCAGCACCAACGATCTGCCTGTTGGCAACACGGGATTCTTCGGCCTGGCCAAGCATGTCTATTCGCAGCTTCAAATACTGTTGCCGGGCGAAACAGCCGCGCCAGGCACGCCCACGGGGAAAACCGGAACACCGGACATCGAGTATGCGGGAAGTTACTTCATGGCAACGGTCAACGCGGTGGATGACAAGTGGAACCTGGTGCCCGGCGTGGCCGACGTCGTGGCGATAACGAGCACCGATACAAATACAACCGACATGCCGCCCAATGCGGCCTTGGTCAACAGCACGGGGCAATTCACAATTGTCTTCAGCTACGCGGGCACCTATACCCTCACCGCGAGTGATGTGACGGACACCGCCATTATACCGGACACCAGTGCCTCGGTCCAGGCTCAGTAATGCCGCAAGTTTCTGAAAGAAGCTGAAATCGCAAAGGGCGCCGCCAGGAACGGCGCCCTTCCTTTTGCAACCGCCGTTGCTGAATGATCCTTGAAAAAGCAGAACTGGTTGTCCATCAGGCCCCCGGCGGGCGCGAATTTTTTTTGCAATAATCGTTGCCAAATCGGGCGTTTGGCTTAAACTCCCTTCCCGATGGTCGGAAAAGACGGGTTGGACGTGATAAATTGACCATTTCATTCCTCCACGTTCGGCCCCAAGGAGCGGCAGCCCAGGGGCTGTCGCCCATAGCTGTTAATGAATGTTTCCTTTTGCTTTTTTGCCGAGACGCAGTTGCAGTTTGTCTGGAGACAGGCCACGGTGCCTGCCCAGTGCATCATCTTTTTCCTCATCGTTTCCTCCGTCGTCGTCTGGTACATGATGTTGTCCAAGGCCCTGCAAATGCGCCGCGCCAAAAAGCTCAATCTCTTTTTCGAGGCCGAGTTCCGCAACCAGAACAACGTCCTGGCCACCTTTGACCGCCGCCTCCAGGTCAGCGGCTGCCCCATGTTCGCCGTCTATCAGGAGGGCTGCATCGAACTGGACGCCCGGCTCAAAGGCGAAGGCGGCGAGGCGCGCAAGCGGTTTGTCTCCCTCAAAAGCATGGAGCACGTCAAGCGCACCCTGGAAGGCGCCGTCGCCCGCGAGTCTCTCAAGCTGGAGGCGGGATTGATCCTCCTGGCCATCGCGGTGAGCGGCGCGCCCTTTTTGGGACTGCTGGGGACGGTCTGGGGCGTGATGGATACCTTTGCGCGCGTGGGCATGGCGGGACACGCCGATTTGCCCACGATGGCTCCCGGCGTATCGGCCGCCCTGAGCACGACGGTGGCCGGATTGCTGGTGGCCATTCCCTCGATGTTCGCCTATAATTGGCTGGTGCATACGTTGCGCGTGCAGACGGTCGAGTTGGACAATTTCGCGCAGGACCTGGTGTCGAAAATGGAAACGGAGTATCTGAGGGAGGAATGAGACGTTTTTCCCAACGCAATTCGCTGGTGACCTTGAGCGAGATCAACATCACGCCGCTGCTGGACCTGGCGTTCGTGCTCCTGATCATTTTCGTCATCACCCGCCCGTTGCTGGAACAGCACCTGGATTTGCAATTGCCCAAGAACATGGGCCGGGCGGATACGCGGAAAATTGACACGCGCGACGTGCGCCGGGTGGAAATCACGCCGCGCGGCGATTACTGGCTGCAAGGACGGCACCTCACCCTGGCGCAGGTTGAGAGTGAACTGGACCGCACCCACCGGCAGGACCCCAGGCTCATTGTGGATGTCGCAGCCGACCGGCGGGTGCCATGGGATTATGTTATTGCCCTGCTGAATGTCTGTTCGCGCCACGGCATCATGCAGGTTTGCCCGCGCACCGCGCCGGCCGATCACCCATGAACCGCCTGCAAAAGAAATGTTTCTTTTTCTCTTTGGGCCTGCACGGCCTGGTGGCGCTGGTTCTTCTGGTCGGCCCCGGCTTCCGCAGCCGCCCGCAGCCATCGGACCTCCAGATCATGACCATGATTCCGGCGAGAATCCTGGATCGGGCCGGAGCCGGCGGCGGAAGTCCCGCAGTGACCGTGAGCCAGCCGCTGCCGCCAGCTCCAACCGTCCCCGTCCAACCCCAGCCGCAGCCGCAACCGCAGCGTCAGGTGGTTCCCACCCCGCCGGTGGAGCGCCCCCAACCTCCCACTCCCCGCCAGCCGGAGGAAGTCGAACGCCCCGCGCCCGAGCCGCGTCCCTCAGAAGACCTGTCGTTGGAACCTAAAGAGAAGCCGCACAAACCGCGACACGAAATCCAACCCACCTACACGCCCGCCAGCGAGGCGAAGATCACCAAAAAGACCGATAAGGAGCAATCCCGCGAGAATCAAGCCCGCGAGGCCGCCGAACGCGCCCAACGGGCCGAGGCGCGGCGGCTGCGGGAGATTCAAGAATCCCTGGGCCAGTTGGCGAAAAACGTCAAAAGCAGCGGCGATTCCAATGCCACCGTGGATGTCTCCGGCATTGGCGGCGGCGAGGCCTTTGCCAGCTACCGCAACGTGATCTTCAACGCCTATTATCATGCCTGGATCACGCCCGACTCCATCACGGATCGCTCCGCCACGGCCGACGCCAAGGTCAACATCGCGCGCGACGGCTCCATTCGTTCCGCCGAGGTCGTTCGCGCCTCCGGCGACAGCGCGCTGGACAAGTCGGTGGAGCGGGCCTTGCGGCGCGTGACCCAATTGCCGCCCTTCCCCGCCTCGGCGCGGGACGAGGAGCGAACTTTCACAATTCATTTCAGCTTGGAAGCCAAGGAAACGTCCGGATGAAAATAAAATTCAAACCATTTCTGACCGCTGCTCTCATCTGTGCCGGCTCGGCCGCCACGGTGGCACAGAACGAAGCCCCCATAGAGATTCACAAGCCGGCCGATTACGTGGTGCCCGTTTCCCTCTCCGGCTTCCAGGGCGAAGTCGAGTCGGTCTTGAAGTTCGACCTCTCCGTGCTGGGCATGGCCATCACCACTCCCGAAAAGGCCGCCTATCTGGTCAGCGGCAGGCAAAATGGCCGCGTCGAAGGCAGCCTCAGCCAGTCCGGCTCCACCCGGCCGCTCTGGCTGCGCGCCTACGCCGGCGGGACGGCGCGCTCCCAGGCCCACGCTTTCGCCGACGACATCGTCAAGGAGATTCGCGGCACGGCGCCCATTTTCCAGACCAAGATCGCTTTCCGCATCAAGGAGGCCGGCTCGACGGAGATCGCCATGTCCGATTACGACGGCAACGATGTGAAGGTCTTGACGCACGACGGCACATTGGTGGAAGGGCCTGCCTGGATTCACGGCGGACACGGCTTGCTCTACACCTCCTGGCGAAACAACAGCGAGGAAATCCTGGAGCAGGACCTTGACACCGGCGCGCGGCGCGTCTTCGCCAATTATCCCGGAGCCAACCTCAGCCCCGAAGTCTCGCCCGACGGGCAGAAAGTGGCGATGATCCTGAGCCGCAACGGCAGTCCCAACTTGTGGGTGGCCAACCTCCAGGGCGGCGGCCTCCTCCAGTTGACCCGCACCCGCGAGGAGGATTCCTGCCCCTGCTGGTCGCCCGACAGCCGGGAGATTTGTTTTGTCTGCCGCGCCGGCCGGGCCAGATTGCAAAAAATCAGCGCCGAGGGCGGCGCGGCGCGGCCCTTGCGCGTGGCGGGCGTTTATGCGAACATGACGGCGCCGGATTGGTCGCCCGATGGCAAGTGGATCGCTTTTACCAGCGGCAGCGGCAGTTTTACCATCTGCATCGTGCCGGCCGAGGGTGGCGACGCGCAAAGTTTGGTTGCCGGTGAAGACCCGTGCTGGGCGCCCAATTCCCGCACGATCATCTTCACACGGCGAGTTAGTAATAAAAGCATCCTATGTTTGCTTGACGTTTTTACCAAACACGTCAAGGATGTCAGGCAAATTTCGGGGAGCTGTTCGGAGCCTTCGTGGGCGAGGTGAACAACCGGCTTCCTGTAACTGGTGATAAAAATGAAAAATTTAAACTTAATCGGAACGGTTCTTTTGAGCGGGGCCTTGCTGGCCGGCATGACCGGATGCCATCACCCCAAACCGATGGTCACTCCCATCCCCAACACCGGCGGGCCGCCTCAGCCGTCGCCGGGCGCCAATAATAATCTGACTCCGGGAAACCCGGCGCCGATGCCAAATCAACCCCAGGTCAACCCGGAGCCGATCCCTCTGTCCACCGGAGTCTATAGCCAGCTTTTTGAAGGCCCGCACAACGAAGACCGGGACAAATTCAAGGACGACACCATCCACTTCGATTTCGACAGCTCGGTCATCAAGCCCTCCGAGGAATCCAAGCTGCAGGACCTGGCCAACTATTTCAAAGAGAACACCCGGTTCGAAGGGCTGATTATCGAAGGCAACTGCGACGAGCGCGGCACCGAGAAATACAATCTTTCCCTCGGTGAGCGCCGCGCCCTGTCCGCGCGCGAATACCTGGCCAATTTGGGCGTCAAGCCCGAACGGATCAAAACCATCACCTACGGCAAAGCCCACCCCGTTGATCCCGACCACGGCGAGTCGGCCTGGCAGAAAAACCGCCGCGACGATTTCGTGCTGGTGACGCCAAAGCAGTAGCCGTTGCCGTCAGGCCCGGAAGAACCGGATGGCCAGGACGTTGGCCACGACTCCGAAGCCGAGCAGCACGGCCATCGGCACGAGCGCGGCTTGGATGCCGGCGCCGAAGCTGATCAATTGGTTCAGGCCCTCCAAGGCCCAGCCCGTCGGAAGGCAAAGCGCGATGGTCTTGAACACCGGCGGAGCGACTTCCAGCGGCCACCAACAGCCGCCCAGCGCTCCCATCAGCAGGCTGGCCAGCACGCAGACGGGCAACACCCGGTCTTCGGCGGCCAGGCACGATCCCGCCAGCACGCCCAGCGCCCCCGCCACCCACGCCAGGATCATCAGGAGCAAAATGACCCCGGGCAGGTTCGCTCCCAGGTTCATGTGAAACACAAACTTGCCCAGCAACAGAAAATAGACAATCTGCGCGGCACCCAGCAAGGTGTTGCCGTATATCTTCCCCAGCACAATCTCCAGACGCGAGGCCGCTGAGGTCGTCAGTCTTTTGATGATTCCGTTGCGCCGGCAAGCCGCCATGGCTGCGCCGCCAAAAACCATCAGATTGAGCACCAAGTACATCACCAGGTTGGCGGGCAGCGAGAAATTGTAGCCCGAGGGCACGGGTTTGCGCCCGGCAAAATGCGATTCCAGTTTCACCGGGTTGGGCGCTTCCCGGATTCCGCGCAGCCGCTCTCCGGTCAGTGATTCAATCGTTCCATCCTGGGCGATCGCCTCCAAAAGATGCCCGTTCAATCCGATCAAGGCGCGAACCAGGCGCAATTCCAGCAGCGCCCCGTCGGCTTCCCCGGCGCCCTCGCGCCGCAGGAATTGGAGCCGCGTCTTTTCGCCCCGAAGCGTTCGCGCGGTGAAATCGGCGGGGATGTGCAATTCGCGCGCGGCCTTTTCGGCGTTGGTGGGAGCGACCACCCACATCCCTTGCGCGTTCATCTCCTCCAGCAAGGCGGCGGAAAGAAAATGGGTGTCCTTGTTGTCAATCAGAACCGGCGGGTGGCGGTTGGACGGATCGTCCGGCCCGCGCACGGCCAGGCCCAGGAAATAGACCAGGGCCGTGGGAATGAGAAACAGCCAGACATAGGCGGTCTTGCTCTTGAAAAAGACCCGCAAGTCGTTGTGGCCGATGACCAAAATTCGTCCCATCAACGCGCTCCTTTCTCGAAGCGGCGCTTGAACAGAACGGCCGCCAGCCCGACGCACAGCGTGCCCAGCGCCGCCAGTTTGGCCGCGGAGATCAACCACGAACCCTCCGACCACCACAGTTCCCGCCCCGCCGTGGCGTACCAATACGTCGGCATCAGCGGGCAGAGATGTTCGCGCATGAACGCCGGAAATTGATCGGGCGGCAACATGCAGCCGCCGATCATGCTCAAAATCATGCTCAACACGCTGTTGAGCGCGTTGGCGCGGTGTTCGTCCGGCACAATCGCCACGCTCAGGGCCATCAAACCGGTCGCAAAAAACACGTAAGCCAGCGTCAGCAAGCCCAGCTCCAACGGCCGCGGCCAGCGGAAACCAAAGAGCCACTGCCCGCCCCCGAGCATGATCGCCGCGCCCATGGAAACGATGACCACTGTGAAAAGCACTTTGCCCGCCACGAAGGGAAGCAGCCGCTCGTGCAACGTGTGGTATCGCTCGAACGTGCGCCGCGACAATTCCCGGTGCAGGTCCGCCATCCCCTGGCCGGCGAGCATGAGCAGGAACATCCCCGCCATGGCCACTGACATGTACGCGAAAAGGTTGAACTTCGGCGCCGCTTTGCCGCCTGAAGCCGGAGCCGCGGATTGCGGGCCGGCGATGTTGGTGTAGCCCACCAGCGGCGGAAAAAGATATTTGCGCGCCGTCTCAATTCTGTTGCCGGTTTGTTCGATGAGCCGGGACAACTGGTGGTAGTCGCCCCGGCTTTCGGCCAGTTCTCGCCAGGCGGGAAATTCGGAATTGAAATTGCGCGAAATGGCATTCAGCCCGCTCACCACAACTTCCAGCAGTTCCTCCAGCACAGCCGGGTGAATTTGCTCCGAGGGATTCTTGACCAATTCCAGTTGGACCTTCCCCCCGGTCAGGTAGTTGGAGGCGAAGCCGGCGGGAATCACCAGCATCGCGCTCAGCTTGTCGTTTTTCAACTGCTGCTCCGCCGCCTTTCGCTCCAGAAAGACCGGCTCCAGGTACTGGCCCGCTTTGCCCTGGTTGGCCGCCCCGCGCAGAAAGTCCGCCAAGGGCGACTGGTCTTCATCAACGACGGCGAACTTGATCCGGCCCAGGCTGTTGTCATTGCCGCCCCCGCCGCCAAACGCCAAGCCCATGACCGCCGTGATGACAAGGGGCAACGCCAGGTTCATCATCCAGGGCAGCGGATTGCGCCGGACGCGCCGCAGGTCTTTGGCTAGGAGCGCCTCCAGCACGTCATTCCCTCAGTTGCCGGCCTGTCAATTGCAAAAAAACGTCGTTCAGGCTGGGCCGTTTCAAGGACACATTCCGCAATGGAACCGGCAGCGCCAGAAGCTCCTTCAGGCACTCGGAGGGATCGCGCCGGCCCACCGCCGCCACGACCAATTGGTTCTCCGATTTTTGCAACACGCGGAAATGTGCGGCGAACCCCTCCCATTGCGCGGGCAAACTCTCCCCGAAGTCGGCCTCGACGGTGAAGACAAGGCCCTCGCCCAGCAATTCCTGTAATTGACTCAGCGTTCCCTCTGCCAGCAGCTTGCCGTGGTCAATGATCCCGATTCGCTGGCAGAGCGTCTCCGCCTCCTCCAGATAGTGCGTGGTGTAAAGAATGGACGCGCCCGAGGCGCGCAGGCCCGTTATGAATTCCAGAATCCGGGCGCGCGCCTGCGGATCAATGCCGGCGGTCGGCTCGTCCAGCAACACCAGTTTGGGCCGGTGCAGCAGCGCGCAACCCAGGTTGATCCGCCGTTTCATTCCTCCGGAATACGTCTTGACCGCGTCCTTGGCCCGGTCCGTCAACGAGAGCGCCTCCAGAAGTTCGCCCGCCCGTTTCCGGGCCTCCGCCGCTTTGAGGCCCGCGATCCGTCCCCAGAACTCCAGATTCTCCCGCCCCGTCAACTCCTCATAGAGCGCCAACTCCTGCGGCGCCACGCCCATCAACCGCTTGGCCTCCCCGGCGTTGGCGGAAAAAAGTTTGCCCTCGATGAAGATCTCCCCGGCGTCCGGCCGGAGCAGGCCGCAGACCATCGAGATGGTGGTGGTTTTTCCCGCCCCGTTGGGTCCCAGCAACCCGTAAACCTCCCCTGCGGACAGGTGGAAACTCACGTCGTCCACGGCGCGGACGGTGCCGAACGCCTTCGATATTGCGCTCACTTTGAGCATTTCCACCCCGCCATTGTAGGGGCCTTGCGCTCAAGGGCAAGCGTCGTCTGACAAAGCGTAAACGCGCTCTTTTCTTTGGAAACCTTTATGGCATATTCCGCCGCAATCGGCCCATCCGGGCCACTAACTTTGGATATGTAATGGAAGAACATACCGCGACCAATCAGTCCGGCCCTCCGCCGCGTCCCCCCATCTCCGAGACCGCCTCGCTGCCACCTCCGCGCCGGCGCGTCGGGCCGGGATTTATTGCCGGCCTCATCGTCGTCTTGATCGCCAGCGGCTTGGCCGCTGCTTACTACTTCAAATACGTCGCGCCCTACGAAACCACCGATGACGCCTTCATCGAAGGCTACGTGACCTTCATCAGTCCGCGCGTTGCCGGCCCGGTGGTCAGTTTGCGTGTCAAAGACAACCAGCGCGTCAAGGCGGGCGAGGTCCTTCTGGAAATTGACCCGGCCGATTACCAAACGCAGCAAGCCCAGGCCGCCGCCGACCTGGCCGCCGCCGAAAGCCGCGTCCATCAGGCCGAGGCGCAGGTTATTGTTGACCAGGCCAAGGCCGACCAGCAGAACGCCGCCGTCGCCTCCGCCCAGGCCCTGGCGCAGCGGGCCGAGGCCGACCGCCTCCGCTACGAATCGGTCCAAAGCCAGGCCGTCTCGCGCAGCCAGCTTGATCTGGCCAAAACCCAGGCCAGTTCCACCGCCGCGGAAGTCGAAGTCGCCCGCCATCAGGCCAAAGCCGCCGCCGCGCAGGTTGATTTGGACCGCGCCATCGTCCAGACCGCCGGGGCGCAGGTCCAACAGGCCCAGGCCCGCCTGCAACAGGCCCAACTGCAGGTCTCCTACACCACCGTCCTCGCGCCCAGGGATGGCCGCGTCACCCGTCGTTCCGTCGAACAGGGCGCCTACGTCCAAACCGGCCAGGCGCTGCTGGCCTTGGTGCCGGATGACCTCTGGGTGGTCGCCAATTTCAAGGAGACTCAACTGGCCCGCATGCGCCCCGGCCAGTCTGTCGTCATCCACGTTGATGCCTGCCCGCAACACCACTTCACCGGCAAGGTGGACAGCCTCCAGGCCGGCTCCGGCGCCCGTTTCAGCCTCCTGCCGCCGGAAAACGCCGTCGGCAACTTCGTCAAAGTCGTCCAGCGCGTGCCGGTGAAAATTGTATTTGACAATCCGCTGGATGCCTCCGGCCTCGACCTTGCCCCGGGGATGTCCGTCGAACCCAAGGTGAGGGTCCAATGAGCGAGACTTGGCGGCCCCGGGTCAATCCGTGGTGGATCGCCCCGGCCGTCATGCTGGCGACCTTCATGGAGGTGCTGGACACTTCCATTGCCTCCGTTGCCCTTCCCTACATCGGCGGCAATTTGGGCGCGACACCCGAGGAAGCGACCTGGGTGCTGACCAGCTACCTGGTTTCCAACGCCATTGTCCTGCCGGCCAGCGGCTGGTTCTCGCGCTACTTCGGGCGAAAGCGTTTCTTGATTTTCTGCATCATTGTCTTCTCCTTCTCCTCCTTTCTCTGCGGGGCCGCCACCAGCCTGCCGATGCTCATTATCGCCCGCGTGCTCCAGGGCGCGGGCGGTGGCGCCCTTCAACCGCTGGCCCAGTCCATCATGCTGGAGAGCTTCCCGCCTGCCCAACGCGGCACCGCCATGGCCGTCTATGGTGTCGGCGTCGTTTGCGCCCCCATCCTGGGGCCGACCCTGGGTGGCTGGCTGACCGATACATGGTCCTGGCGCTGGGCTTTTTACATCAATGTTCCCGTGAGCATCCTGGCCGTCTTCATGATCTCCATCTTTGTCGAGGACCCGCCCTACCTTCGCAAAACCCGCCCCGGTCGCATTGACGCGGTGGGCTTCGGCCTGATGGCTGTAGGCCTGGCGGCTTTGCAAATCGTGTTGGACAGAGGCCAGCAAGCCGATTGGTTCGGCGCCATCTGGCTGCGGTGGATGGCCGTGGTTTGCGCACTTTCGCTGCTGGTTTTCATTTTTTGGGAACTCCGCGCCCCCGAACCCATCGTCAACCTGGGCATTCTCAAAAACCGCAATTTTGCCGTCGCCTGCTCGCTCTTTTTTCTTTTTGGCGCCGCCATTTACGGCTTGGTCACCTTGCAACCGCTCTTTCTGGAGGAGTTGTTGGGCTACACCGCGCTGACCGCCGGGCTGACTGTCACGCCGCGCGGGATGGGCGCTTTTGTCGCGCTCTTTGTGGTGGGGGCGCTCATTGGCAGGCTGGGCGGGCGCAGGCTGGCGGCCTTCGGTTTTGTCACCTTCTCCATCAGCGCGTTCATGTTCAGCCGGCTCTCCCTGCAAATGGCCCCGGCCAACATCCTTTTCGCCAATTTGGTCAGCGGTTTTGGCACCGGCTTCGTTTTTGTCCCCCTGACCACCGTCGGGTTGGGAACCCTGCGCAACGATCAAATCGGCAACGCGGCGGGCATCCAGAATCTGGTGCGCAACATCGGCGGCAGCGTGGGCATCGCGTTTATCGCCACCATGCTGGAGCGTTTTGCCCAGGCCCATCAGGCCTTTCTGACCGCCGGCGTCTCCCCGTTAAACCCCATCTACCGGCAGAAACTCGACCTGGTGCAAGGCGCCCTGCTCTCCCATTTCAGCCCCGCCGACGCCCATGTCCGCGCCCAAACCATCATCTACGACATCGTCCAGCAGCAAACCGGTTATTGGGCGTTCATGGAACTTTTCTACTGGTTTATGCTCCTGGGCATTGCCTGCGCCCTCGGAGTCTGGCTGCTCCGGGAGGTCAGGCCCGGCCACCCCGCCCCCGCCCACTGATGCTGTATCGCGATATTATTTCCGGTAGGCGCCGACTTCCGGCGCGCCCGGATTGGCCTCCGGACCGAAATAGCGCAACACCACCAGCGGCTCCACGTCGCTGGTGTTCTCGAAGGTGACGCCCTCCTTGGCCGCGGTCTCGGTGCAAAAAACCTCGTCTTCGGTCAATTCGTGAAAACGGATGAGCTTGGGGCAGTCAAGAACAAGGCGGTTCATCCGGCCCTTGCCTTGGACGGTGATCAAGCCGTAGGCGCCCTGGTCTTTGATGGTGCAGCGGGCGCGGGGTTCGACGGTGAGTTCCTTGGCGGTGAAAAGTTGTTCGCCCTCAAATTTGCCATAGACAATCCAGCGGTCCGTGAAGCCTTCGCCCGGCCCGCCGGCGGCGACAATGGGTTCCAGGTAGTGGTTGTCCTTGAAATGCTCGTCGGTGTTGCCTTCCCAGTCCAATTGATCCACCAGGTAATCCAGGTCCTTGTGATGCTTTTGGGGAACGTCCTTGACCAGGAGCGACCAAGGCACCTCGCGGCCCTCGACGAGCGACTGGTACATGGCGAAAACATCGCTGCCCCACTGCGGCTCGTAGGTGCAAAGGGAACCGGGGGCGTGCAGGATGCACGGCGGGATGAGCCAGCCGCTGCCGGGTTTGAGCCGGTAGGCGCGGCTGAGGTCAAGAATGCCGTTGTCCCCCTTGTTCCAATTCTCCAGGCAGCGGCGGACATCGGCCTTGGTGGTGCCCGGTTCCAAGCCCATGAAGGTGTAGGGGAAATTATTGCCCACGTTGTTGTGCTGGGGCGGGAAATAATAGGATTCGGGCTTGCCTTCCAATCCCACAAGCGCGGCTTGTTTGGAGTTCTGGTGCAGGTGGTGGGGAATCGGCCCCATGTTGTCGAAAAACTTGGAATAGACCGGCCATTTTTTGTGCTTGCGCCACAGCCGCTCGCCGATGATCAGGCCCCCGCACTCCGCCACCGCTTGTTGTAAAGTAAAACGTTGCCGCCCGGCCACGACATAGCTCAACCCTTCGTCGGGCATCCGGTTCTCATTGGCCGCTGGAATCGTCGAGGCGAACCAGCGCTCATCAATGCCGCCCCGGTTCAAGCCGTAGGCGTAGAGGTCGTCGGAATGGAGCTTGAGGCGCCGGCCCGGCTGGAGGAACGAACGCGGCACCCAGCAGGGCGCCAGGCGCAGCAATCCGCCGCTCTCGGACAGCGCGGCTTCGACGATGGGGGCGACTTTGGACTTGACGACTTTTAGAGCAGTAACGGTGTTCATATCGCCCGCATCAATTACTGCCTTTCCCGCGGCCTGTAAAGCCCGGCGCGGATTTACCGCTTTACTAATTGCGCCCGGTGGGCTAGGTATAGGGGAGAAAGTATTTGTATGAACACAACTTTAGCAGTCTTGGGGTTGAGCGGCGGGGAGCTCATCGTGGTTCTCATCGCGGTTTTGATTCTCTTTGGCGCCAAGAAGATTCCCGAATTTGCCAAAGGTCTGGGCCAGGGCATCAAGGAATTCAAGAAGGCTTCCAGCGAAGTGAGCAACGAGCTTCACAACGCCATGAACCAGGAGACACCGCCCCCGCCGCCGCCTCCGGCAGCCAAGCCGCCAGCCAGTTCCGAAACAGCTTCTCCCGCCTCCACAGTGCCCAAGTCCTGATCCCTTTCGCTCACTTTTGATCATGGCGGAAGGCGACGAAGAAATTCGGCCCGAAGACGAGGAGGTTGAGGGCGGTGCGGTCAAGTCCTTCCTTGAGCACTTGGAGGACTTGCGGTGGACGCTTATCAAGAGCGGCACAGCGGTGTTTGCGGCGATGATCGTCTGCCTTTTTGGCGTCAAATATCTGGTGGTCTTCCTGGATTGGCCGCGCGTTCGGGCGGCGCAACGGCATGTCGCCTTGGTGCCCGAAGACACCAACCAGATGGTCACCGTCCGGCTGGGCGAACTGGTCTTGCAAACGGTCGAGGCGAAAAGCAACCGGCTCGGCTCCATTGATCTGGGCACCAACCAGTACGTCACCCTGGTATTGGAGCCGGTTGTGGCCGGCACCAATACGCTGCTCTCCCTGCGCGTGCTCACCAATGGCCCGCCTCCCGCCAATGCCGGCCCGAAGCTCTCTTTCATGGGTCCGGCCGACCCGTTCATGTTTTCCCTGCATCTGGCTTTTTTTGGCGGATTGATTATCGCCTCCCCCTTTGTGATCTATTTCACGGGCCAGTTTGTCATGCCGGCGCTCAAAATTCGCGAGAAGAAGTACTTCATGCGCGCCTTTTACTTCGGCACCGTCTTGTTTCTGGGCGGCGTGTCCTTTGCTTATCTTGGCGTCATGCCCGCCGCCATAAAGTTCGCCGTCCTTTACGCCAGATGGATGAGAGTGGAGGTGCCGCTGTGGAACGCGGTGGCGTATTCGAGTTTTCTGATCAAATTCATGCTGGGCATGGGGGCCGGATTTGAATTGCCCGTGGTCCTGCTGGCCCTGGTCAAGATCGGCCTGCTCAATTACCAGAAACTCAGCGCCATGCGCCGCTACATGGTCGTGGGCAACCTCATCCTGGGCGCCTTGCTGACCACGCCGGAAGTCGTCACGCAAGTCTGCATGGCCATCTCCCTGCAAGTGCTCTATGAGGTGGCGGTGTGGATCGCCTGGTACTGGGAGCGCCAGGAAAAACGCCGCGCCGCCGCGCAAACCCCGCCTCGGGACTGAACCCCCAGGTTCAAGGCAGATCTTTGCGCTCGAAGAGGATGATGAAACGATGATCGGGAGGAACTCGCCGGAGGCAATCCGGCCCCCAAAAGTACTGGTTGGGCGGAAAAGTCACCACGCCGCAGGGCTTATAGAGCCGGTCGGTGTAATCCTCCAGCCACCGTTGGATCCTCTGAAGGCTTTCCGGCAGGTCGGGCAGCCAGGATAGTGTCAGGTTGACGAAGACAAAGTAATCCGGGCGTCCCTGCTCCACCTCCTTGGTCATTTCGCGGACCATTCGCTCCCGGAAAGGTTGCTCCTGGACCAAATCGTACATGTAGATGTAGCCCGTGACCGAACGCCGGCGCGCATAAAACATCAGTTCGGGCTCCGAGCCGAGTAGCGCGATTTTCGCTCCCGGCGAGGCGTGCTGGTCCAAATAAGCCCCGATGACGGGATAAACCTGGAAGTTATTGACAGGATAAACCCGGGCGGCCGCCTCCGCCGGCGTCCACTCCAGGAAAATGCCGCGATGAGTCCAGGCCGCTCCGGCCCACGCTAAAGCAAAGAGCAGCCACGGCGCCCATCGCACCGTCGCCCCGGGCCTGGATGCCTCCCACGCCGCCGCCGTGTCGAGGGCCTTGGCCGCCAGCAGCGCCACCACCGGCAGCATCAGCACAAAGTAATGGTCGGTAAAGTGAAAGGTCGGACAAACGGCAGCCGCCGAAAAAAGAAGCAGCGTCACGAAAAAAAACTTTCCATCGGCCCGATTCCTCTCTTTGAGCGCGCAGGCCAGTCCCGCCGCCGCCAGCACCCAGAACAGCCCGTCCCAGCGCAATCGCTCGATGTAGCCGGCCAACTTTGCGCTCCCGAACGACCACGGCATCAGTGTGGCATGAACGCCCGCGTAGGTCACCGTCCACCGCCAAAACGTCGTCCAGACTCCCGCCCGCCACAGCAGCAGCGCCGTCAACACCACCGGCGCGGCCAGGCCCGCCGCAAAAATCCCCAGCCGGACGCCGTGCGCTTTCCAGGCCGGCGGACTTTGGCGCACGGCCGCCCACAGCAGCAGGGCCAGGCCGAAAAAGGCAAACGCCCCGCCCGGCTGTTTCATCAGAAAGGCGACACCGAAGAGCGCCCCGCTGTGGAAAAAACCGGCCAGCCGCCCGCTCTCCTGCGCGCGCAGCAACGCCAGCGTCGCCCCCAGAGCCGCCAGCATCACGAAATGGGTCGCGTGCGCGTTCAGCCCCTGCACGCACGGACTGACCGACATGAGCGCGAAAGTGGCGGCGGCGGCCAGCGCGCCAGCCGGCTGGAGAAAGCGGCGGCCCAAGAACCAAACCATCACGACACAACCCAGGTTCACCAGCATGAAGCCAAAGTGAATGCCCTCGGCGCTCCGGCCAAAGATGGCCATGCAGAAGGCGTACGCGGCGTAGATGCCCGGCATCTTCATGTTGTACATCAGCCGGTACGGCGGCACACCCTCCAACATCAGTTGGCCCGCGTAGGCGTACTCCCCCTCGTCCCGTTCCAGCGGCAGGGAAAGCAGCCGAATCCGCACCACCGCCACAAAGGCCAGAATGAGCAGAAGCCACAGCGCGGGCCAATGGTTCCGCCACGATTTCATCAGAGGCCGCGCACAAACTTCTCAATCCGGTCCAGCCCCTTCTGGATGTTCTCCATGCTGGTGGCGTAGCTGATGCGGATGTAATCGTCGGCCCCGAAAGCCGTTCCGGGCACGGCGGCCACCTTCTGCTTCTCCAGCAATTGCGCGCAAAAATCCAGCGACTTCAGCCCGGTTTGGGAAATGTTGGGAAAAAGGTAGAAGGCCCCTTTGGCGTTGATGCACGAGAGGCCCGGAATGCCGTTGAGCCGTTTCCAGGCATAAGCCCGGCGCCGCGCGAATTCCGCCAGCCACACCGGCAGGTGGTCCTGCGGCCCGTTCAACGCCGCCACGGCGCCCTTTTGCGCAAAGGAGGTCGGATTGCTGGTGCTGTGGCTTTGGATGGCGTCAATGGCGCGCGCCACCGCTTCCGGCGCGGCCGTCAGCCCGATGCGCCAGCCCGTCATGGAATAGGCCTTGGCCAGGCCGTGGACGATGATCGTGTTCTGCTGGTGTTGCGGCGAAAAGCCGGCGACGCTGACATGTTGGGCGCCGTCATAGACGAGCTTCTCGTAAATCTCGTCGCTCATGATCTGCACCCCTTTTTCGAGGCAAACGTCCCCCAGCGCCCGGATTTCCTCCCGGCTGTAAAGCGAGCCGGTCGGATTGCTGGGGGAATTGAGAATGAACAGCCGCGTTCGCGGCGTGATCGCCTCCCGCAATTGCGCGGCGGTGATTTTGAATTCCGTCCGGTCGCTCGTTTGGATGATGACCGGCGTCGCCTCGGCCAGGCGGACCATCTCCGGGTAGCTCAACCAGTAGGGGGCGGGGATGATCACTTCGTCGCCCGGATTGCACGTGGCCAGAACGACGTTGCAGCAGGAATGCTTGCCGCCGCACGAAATGATGATCTGGGAGGGCTTGTAATCCAGCCCGTTGTCGCGTTTGAATTTGTCCGCCGCCGCCTGCCGCAACTCGGCGATGCCGCTGCTGGGGGTGTATTTGGTGAAGCCGTCGCGCAAGGCCTTGATGGCCGCCTCCACCACGTGGGCGGGCGTCGGGAAATCCGGCTCGCCTGCTCCGAAGCCCACGACATCCAAGCCCTCGGCCTTCATTTGTTTGGCCTTCGCGTCAATGGCCAGGGTCAGCGAGGGCGTCAGCGACGCGGCGCGCCGCGAAATGTTGTCAATCATATTTTTAATCCTTTTCCGGGTATCGATCCTAATCCCGCCCTTGATCCGAATCAAAGCCAAATCCGATGACGCCTCGCGGAAAGAAGCGATTGCGATCAGGATCAGCCTTCATGCCAAGGTCTTGGCGGGCATTGGGACCATCAGCCCTCGCGCGCAAGGCGGGGCGGCGTTTGTTGTTCATGGCGTCATTGCGGATTGCAGGGCCGCAAAATTTTTTAGTTGGTTATATTCACTTGTACTGACTTGTACTGACTTGTACTGGCCGCAAGCGGGCGGGGCGGAATTGCAGTTTCTGGCGCCCGCGCGCCAGCGCCGCTTTCGGGTCCGCGTCCAAAGGCGGAACTGTCGTTCCGGTTTCCAAAACGTTTGGCGCGCAAGGCGGGGCGGTGTTTTAGCGCCGTCCATCCTTCGCATCCCTCGTTCCGGTCTGTCATTTCGACATTCATGCGGCAATTATGGCACAACCCGGAAGGGACAAAAAACCTACGGTAGTGTTTTTGGTATGATTTTTTTTGGAGGGGTCGGACCGCGGCTTGTCGTTGGAAGGCAATGGCTTGCGACGCAAAAAATCGCGAAAAACCGAAAAAACGCGAAAAAAAATGCAAAATAATTTCCGTGGGACCCCTGTTTTTCTGCAAAATGGCCCTCTTTTTCGGCTCAAAACAGCCGTTGATTAGACGCATGGTTTGTAAGTGGCTTATGGCCAGCCTCTTCCGCCTTTGAAAATAAGTGTCAATAATCTTAAATTAGAGCTTGACACAATCCTTCTAATGACGGATTGTGCTCTCGTCCGTACGACGACTGAATCAAGTCTTGCTTGGTGGTAAGGTCTGGTCCGGGGTAGTTTCGCACGTTGGAACGCCAGATATGCACGGGCAGATTGAAATTCAGTGCAGTGGCGGCGGAAATCCTCGCAGAGGGAATCTTTATCCTTGCCTCGTGCTTTTTGACGGCGTCATGCCGTTTCCGTAAAGGCATCCATGAAAATGATTATCCTCTCAACAACAACCATCGCCGGGGCGATCCTGCTTGGCTGCGGTGGGCTTTGCCAGGCTCAAACGCCGCCGGCGACCAATGAGCCGGATTCCAGCGGCTATTCCATTGTCCGGCGCGGGCCGAATTCGCGCATCTGGCAAAGGGCGCTCCTATGCACCAACGCGGTCGGCGACGTGACGACAAACCTGCAATCGTACACCGAGCTCGCGACTGGCGTTTGTTATCTTTCCAACGGCGAATATGTGGATACGGTGGAGCAGGTTGAGCCGGTGGCCGGCGGGGCGCAAGCCGTCCAGGGCCGGTACCAAGTCCAATGGGCCCTCAATGCGAATACACCGGGCGGTGCCGTCACCCTCACCACTCCGGACGCCAAACAACTCTCGAGCACGGTTTATGGCCTGGCGTACTACGATGCCGCCTCCGGTTCCAACGTAACCATCGCCACCTTGAAAAACTGCAATGGGTCCATCGTTGCGACCAACCAGGTGCTGTACGCCGACGCTTTCAGCAACGTGACGGCGGATATCTGTTACATTTACACCAAGGCTGGGTTGAGCCAGGATATCGTGCTGGAGACCTCGCTGCCGGCTCCCGGTTCATTCGGACTCTCCGATGAGACTTCGATGCTGGAAATCTATACCGCATTCTTCAATCCACCGCAGCCGGAAATGACCACCGTGACCAATGGCAATCTGGATTCAGAGATTACCGCCCTTTGTAGGCCATTAACGGAGACTTAGATCATGAAAAGAACGTGGCTCATCCTTTTGGCGTTAGCGGCCGCGGCGGCAGCGGTGCAAGCCCAACTGAGTTTCATCACCAATGCCAACAACACCCTCAGCGTCACCGGTTACGCCGGGGCCGGCGGGGTGGTCAACATTCCATCCACAAACGACGGCCTGCGCGTCATCAGCATCGGGGAGTATGCGTTCTTTGCCCAGACCAACGTGACCAGCGTCACCATACCCGGCAGCGTCACCAGCATCGGGGAAAACGCCTTCCTGAGTTGCTTCGGCCTGACCAACGCCACGCTCTCCAACGGTGTCGCCAGCATTGGAGCGGGCGCATTTGGTAACTGCGACAACCTGCCGAGTATCACCCTTCCCGGCAGCCTCACCAACATCGGGATTCAGGCGCTCGATGGTTGCTTCGGCCTGACCGCGATAGGGGTGGAAGCGCAGAATTCATTTTACAGTAGTGTGGATGGCGTGTTGTTCGACAAAAGCCAATCCACGCTCCTTCAATTTCCAAACGGCCGGGGCGGAAGTTACACGGTCCCCGGCAGCGTCACCAGCATCGAGGATTATGCGTTTCAAGACTGCGTTTATCTGACCAACGTCACCATGGACAACGACGTCACCAACATCGGGATGATAGCGTTCTATAACTGCCGAGGGCTCACGACCGTGACAATTCCCGGCAGCGTCACCAGCACGGGGGACTACGCGTTTGAATACTGCGAGGGCCTGACCAACGTCACCATTGTCAACGGCGTCACCAGCATCAGTTTTGATGGGTTCGAGTACTGCAGCAGCCTGGCCCGCGTCACGATACCGGGCAGCGTCACCAATATCGGGGGGGAAGCGTTTGAGTTCTGCAGCAACCTGGCCAGCGTCTATTTCCAAGGCAACGCCCCAACCGTTGATTCACCTTTTGTGTTCTCTTATGACACTAACGCGAGGGCGTATTATTTGCCTGGAACGACCGGCTGGGGTGACTTCTCCACTAATACCGGCCTTCCGGTCGTGCTCTGGAACCCGCTCATCCAGGCCGGCGACGCCAGCTTCGGCGTGCGGAGCAATCAATTTGGCTTCAACATCACCGGCACAAGCAACATTCCCATCCGGGTGGAAGCCAGCGCCAATCTGGCCGGCCCGGTTTGGATTCCGCTCCAGACCCTCACCCTGACCAACGGTTTGTTCTACTTCAGCGATCCCCAGTGGACGAATTATTCCGGCCGCTTTTACCGCATCAGTTCACCCTAACGCATGTCTGGAGGAACCTCCTTGAAGCTATTTCAATCAGGTGACAGTTTCTTCGCCCGCAACCGGCAACGCCTTTTGCCGGCTGGCGAACCCATGACCTGCGGCGCGTTTCGCGTTTTGCATGATCGGAGAAGAAATCCGGATGAAGAGCCGCTGAAAACTCAGGCGCTTCTTGGGCCGCAGCCGGGGAGGGCTAATCGGCGGTCCCATCAACGGGCTTGACCCGCATGGCGTTGCCGACCCGGACGTAATCGGGCACTTGAACCGGAGGGACCCATTGCCCGATCTGCCCCGTCGTGAGCGTGTCAATCATTGGAACCTTCCAACGCCAGTATTCGACGTGGCCGTCGGCAAAAGAGAAGTCGGCGCCTTGATTGTGGCGATTGGAGGGCATGTCCCACCAAACGCCGTAATCATAGTTGGGCATCGGGTAGCCGAATTGGTCGTCTTGCAGCGTGCCCTCGTTTTCGTCCAGAAAGACAAACAACCTTGTGGGCGGGGGATTGGTGATTTGCGACATCCTCTCGAAGCACGGTTGCGTCACGTCCACCGCCTGGCCGTCGTTGTAAGAGGGGTCCACCAAAAGGCCGAGGCCGTTGACCGATTGGCTCATATTGTAGCTGCGGGTGCGCGGTTGAGGCAGCGGATTGCCGCTGGCGTCCACGATCATGGAGACATCCGAGGGGCAATGGTATATCCCCGCGGATTTGTTGTAGGGATAAAGCAGGCCGGTTTGGATGTTCGACGTCGTCGTATCCGTCCGCGCGTCGCCGTTGCACCAGGACATGCTTTTGTTAAATCCGCCGCCCGTGCCCTCGTAATCAATCCAGTTGTTGGGCGCCAGGATCCCTCCGTAATCGTCGGCGTACATCACCCAGCAGACCTGCAATTGTTTGAGATTGCCCATGCAATTGGCGCGCCGGCCTTCCTCCTTCGCCCCGGCCAGCGCCGGCAGCAGGAGGGCGGCCAGGAGGGCGATGACCGCGATGACGACCAGCAACTCGATGAGCGTGAACGCCAAGGCGCCCGCCCGCCGCGGCGCGCGCCGGCCGGCGTCCGGCTTCAAGCTCAAGAGGCACGGGCAACTCATGGCTGTTATTGTGACACCAGTTGAGGCGGAAGTCAAAATGCCAATTGCTTCGGCAGGCCCGCTAATCGGCGGTCCAATCTACGGGCTTCAGCCGCATGGCGCTGCCGACACGCGTGTAATCGGGCATTTCGCCGGGCGCCACTTGCTGCACGTTCGGTTCGTCGTCAACATAACCCGATGCATAGATTTCGGGGACCATCCAATTCCAGCGCTCGACGTGTCCGTCGGCAAAGGAGAAATCAGCGCCTTGATTGTGACGATTGGAGGGCATGTCCCACCATACATTTCCCATATAGCCGGGCATGGGGTACCCGAATTGGTCGTCGGACAGTGTGCCCTCGTTTTCGTCCAGGAAAACAAACAGGTGCGCCGGCGTGGGATTGGTGATGGCGCTGAATTTCTCAAAACAAGGCTGAAACACGTCCACCGGCAAGCCCGTTTGCGGGTCCGGCACCATGCCCAAACCATTGACCGACTGGCTCATGTTGTAACTTCGCGTCCGGGCTTGCGGCAGCGGGTTTCCGTTCCCGTCCTGAATGGTGGACATGTCGGATGGGCAGTGGTAGATGCCCGTCGAAGTGTTGAAAGGGAAGAGCAGCCCCGTCTGAATGTTGGCCGTCGTGGCGTCGGTTCGCGCGTTGCCGGCGCACCAGGTGGTCTGCGTCATGGTCGAGGAATTGGCTCCCGCGATGTTTTCAATCCAGTCATTGGGGCAAAGCATGCCCCCGTTGTCATTGGCGTACATCTCCCAGCAGACCTGCAACTGGTGCAGATTGCTCATGCAGTTGACCCGCCGGCCTTCTTCCTTCGCCCTGGCCAGCGCCGGAAGCAGCAAGGCCGCCAGAAGGGCGATGACCGCGACGACCACCAGCAACTCGATCAGGGTAAAGGCCCGCGCCCGCCGGCGCTGGAGAGCCGGGTGCCGGACAGGGACTGGCCTTAAATCGTTCCGCTGGCTACGCATTGACTCTTTTAAGGATTTACCTATAACCCACCTCCCCCAAAATATCCAGCGAAATCCGGGCCTGATATTCGGCGCAAGTTTTCTGGGGGCCTGTTATCCAATGCAACCATAGCCGCCGCAACACGATGCGCATTTCATCGCCGGAAAATGGCCAAAAGCCGTTCCAATGAAACGGCCTGAATCGCGACGGCCCCATTAACATCTTTTTTACGCGGTTGACCTTCAATTTTATTACCCACAAAGCAATAACCGGCCGAATGTGCTGCCATGAATAGGATCAGTGCATGGCAGAAGCAAAACGCCAATAATTTTATGCAGACACAGAGCGCAGCTCCAGAGAGCTTTAGATTATACATTCCCGATCTCGACAATCATGTCCTGATCGAAAACAGCGCTGAGGGCGTCGTCATCCGCGCCACTCGCGATAATATGTCGGAGCGCCGAAAGGCGACCTTCATCCGCCATCTGGCCGCCCAAGGCTATATCCCGGAGCGGTATAGATGGTTCTCTGAACCGGCCGAGGACGGATGTGTCGGGGTGAGGTGGATGGCGGGCGATTCCTGGGATGAGGAGAAATTACAGTTCCCCTCTCTTCGGAACTTATGCACGCGCCGCAATGCCCTCTACGGCTTCCTTTTCCTAATTTGGCTGCTGGTCTTCATTTGGGCGGCCCGGCACTCCTTTCCCGCGATATGAAAAAGCAAAACAATCGTTGGAAGCTTCTCCTCGTCGTCTTCGTGGTGCTGTGGTCCTTTTATGAAATGTACCCGCCTGTGGCCAGCAACCTGGCGCAGGTATTTCAAGCCAGGGCGCTCAACCGGGACGATGACTTCAAGGCCATCATCGAGCGGCTGGACAAGCTGGAAGCGGCAAACCCGGCGCGGACCTACGCCAACCTCTCCGACGCCATTGGCACCAATAATATTACCCGCTACTTTCCCTTCTACGAGGTCAAGAGCGAGCTGAATCCGAAACGGGCGATTCTCAATCTCCTGCAAAAAGAAGCCGTGGGCAAGATCAAGCTGGGCCTGGACTTGCAAGGAGGCACGGCGTTCTTGGTGGGCATGGACACCACCGCGCTGACCAACGAGAACAGCCGCCACCAGGCCTTGTCCGAAGCGGTGGAAGTGCTGCGGCGGCGCGTGGACAGATTCGGCGTGGCCGAACCGGTCATCCAACCGGAGGGCAGCGACCGCATCCTGATCCAGTTGCCGGGGCTTTCCGAAGCGGAGAAAGAGGAGGCCCGCAAGAACATCCAAAAGGCGGCCTTCTTGGAATTGCGGCTGGTGCATGAAAAGAGCGACGAACTGCTCAAGCAGGGCCTCTCCCAACCGGGCTATGAAGTGCTCAAGATGAAGTCCACCGATGCTGACGGAAATGAAGTCATGCAGTCCTGCCTCGTCAAAAAGAAACCGGAACTGACCGGCAAGCACGTGACCGGCGCTTTCATGACGCGCAATCAAATAAACAACGCGCCGGAGATTGACTTTACGCTCGATTCCCAGGGGGCGGAGATTTTTGCCAGGGTGACACGCGAGAACCTGGACCGGCAATTGGCCATTGTCCTGGACGGTGAATTGCAGTCGGCCCCCTTCATCCGCAGTGAGATTTCCGGCGGACGCGGACAGATCACCGGCCGGTTCACGGACAAAGAAGCGATGGGTCTGGCCAACGTGCTGCAAAACCCCTTGCAGGCCCCGGTCCACATTCTATCCGAAAACAGCGTGGACCCGACTCTGGGCAAGGACACCATTCGCAGCGGTGTTTCCTCGGCTCTTTACGGCACCATCGCGGTGGCGGGGTTCATGATGGCTTACTACCTGTTCGCCGGTTTTGTGGCGGACATCGCCTTGATGACGAACGTCATCATCCTTCTGGGTGTGATGTGCTCCATCGGCACGACCCTGACCTTGCCGGGAATCGCCGGCGTTGTCTTGACTATCGGCATGGCGGTGGATGCCAATGTGTTGATCTTCGAGCGGATCCGCGAAGAGTCGGGCAAGGGCAAATCGCTGCGGGCGGCGCTGGCCGCCGGCTACGAACGGGCCTTCCGCACCATTTTCGACTCCCACGTGACCACGCTCATTTCCTCGATCATCCTCATTTACATGGGCACCGGCCCGATCAAGGGCTTCGGGGTCACCCTGACCATTGGCGTGGCGGCCAGCTTGTTCACTGCTTTGGTCGTGACACGGTTGGTCTTTGACTTTTTGCTGGCCAAAGGTTGGTTGAAATCGTTGCCGATGCTGCACATCATCCGGGTGACGAATCTCGATTTCATGAGGTTCTCCAGGTTTGCCGTTGTCATCTCCGTTGCGCTCATCTTCTCGGGTCTTCTTTATGGCGGCTTTGGCCGCGGAAAACAAATGCTGGGCGTTGATTTTGCCGGGGGCGACAATCTGGCCCTGCGCTTCAGCCAGAAAGTGGAACCGGAGAAATTGCGGCAAGCCATCACCAAACTGGGCATTGCCGATGCCCAAATCCAATTCCAAAAAGACATCGCCCGCAATGCCGATACTCTCCGCATCACTTCACCCTACGGCACAGGCGCGGCCATCAGCACCAACCTGGCAAAGCTCTTTCCCGGCGCTCAATTCCAGGAACTGGGCATCCAAAGGGTCGGCCCGACCATCGGCGGCGAAATCATGCGGAGCGCCCTGGTGGCCGGTGCGCTCTCCATGCTCGGCATTCTGATCTATGTGGCCATCCGTTACGAATTCTCCTTTTCCCTCGGCGCCATTGTGGCCGTCCTGCACGATATTCTTTTGACCGTTGGCTGTTATTGCCTGACCGGCTGGTTTGGCCAGGGACGCCAGTTCAACGCCACCATGGTCGCCGCCCTCCTGACCATCATTGGTTTTTCGCTCAATGACAAAGTCGTCATCTTCGATCGCATTCGGGAGGACTTGAAGCTTGGGATGCGTGGCAGCTTCAAGGACCTCATCAATCAAGCGCTGAATCAGACGCTGAGTCGAACCATCATTACTTCCGGCACGGTGTTTTTGGCCACGCTCTCGCTCTTCGTCTTTGGCGGCGGCGCCATCAACGACTTTGCCTTTACCTTTTTGATCGGGATCATCACTGGAACCTATTCGAGCATTTACATCGCCAGCGCCTTCGTTCTTTGGTGGCATAAAGGTGAACGCCTCAAAACCGCTCCTCAACCCGCCATCAACACCGCCGTGGCCGCCCGCGCCTGAAGGTCATTGATCCGGAATGCCAGTGCGCTTGGAAAGCTCGTCGTCCGAATGCGCCGGATTTCCCGCCGGATCAATGATTCTGGGCGTGATGAAAACCATCCGCATCTTTCCTGTACCGGGAGGCTGATTGGTTGCCACGCCGCCGACCACCAGGGTCTGGCCGTCCCAAAGTTTGATGGAAGCGCTGGCCTGCCAGGTCTGGCTGCCCGTTTTGATAGTCGGAATCGCCGTGGTTGCAATGGAGAATCCGTCCGGCCCGACCACGGCGAAGACTTCCAGCGTTACGCCTTCGTTCCCCGCCGTGACACCGATGTGCGCCTGTCGGCCGCTCTCGGTTGTTACCTTGGGAGCGGTCAGGATATCCGATCCGGTGCGCTGTTCAATGGCGTTGATGGCCACGCGCAACTGAGGGTCGGTCATGATGCCGGTCAGGGGGGCTGATCCGTAGGTGTCGCGCAGACCGCTGGTTATCAGGTCATTCGACGTTGAGGAGTTTGGCGCCGCGAAAACTCCGCTCAGATTGGTGCTGCCCCCCTGCAAACCACTGGCGCCGCTATTTGTCAGAGTATTGCCCGGATACCAGTTAAAGCCGAGGCCGCGCGTGTCTTCCTGCGACAATTCGACAAATCTCGCCGTGATCATCACCTGCGGCAGCGGCTGGTTGAGCATTTCTATCGCCCGCTGGATGATTTCCAAATCCCTCAACGAACTGCGGACCAGTATCTCGCCAAGGCGATCGTTGAAGAAGACCGTTGCACCGGGTTCGTCCATCCTGGCGCCGGCCGCCGTGAAATAGCTTCTGACCATTTCATGCCTGCGAAGACGGTCATCCATCCCAGTGGATATGCCGGGGTTGAGGTTGGTGGCATAAACCTTCTTCAGACCTTGCACAAACACCTTTGAGTCCACCCTGAAGGTCTTTGAATATAAGGGCGCCGATTCCACCGCTTTGGGCGAAAAAACCACGGCGAAATCCTTGACGGTGTAGCAGATTGGCTTGTCGGCCGCCATGACGATGGCATCCAGCACGTCCATCAGGCGGACATTGGCCAGTGAAGGGAAGATGCGGATCGTCACCTCTGCCCCGATATCCTGCCGCGGCAGCGCCCCGGAGCTGGTGGGAGCCGGCTGGCCGCTGGTATCCACACTCTGGTTGATGATCATGAAGTTGATACCGATGCCCTCGGGGTCCCGCTTCTGGGATTCGGATCTCAATTTGGCCAACACATCCTTGAGCGGCAAATCATAGCTGACTTCATCAAGCGTGATGGATTGCAGCTTGGAAAGAATCCTCGGGCGTCCCGGGGTGGTCTGGACCAAGTTGGTGGCCGCCATGCGGGCTTGTTTGACTAAATCCAGATAATACGGAGCGCTGCGGTTGGTCGGGTCGTCCTTAAGGACTTGATGGAGGATCGCCTCGGACTCGTCATATTTGCCCATTTGGTAGAGGAGCTTGGCGTTCTGCATCTTCGTTTGATTGACAGTCGTCGCTGGCTCATCGTCTCTGCCCGTTTCGGCGAACGGCGGGATGTATTCCACCCGGTTGATCACGTTCGGGTCGGGTCCCGGCTGGGGCGCCGGCACTGGCGGCTCCAATTCAGACAAGAGCGCGAGCATTTGCCGGGCGGTCATGCCCGGCGGCACCCTGAGCATCGTCTGCGGCTGCGCGTCCGCGTTGATGGGCAGGCGCAGTTCGCCGCCGGCGCAAGGCGCCCAGTGGTTGTTCGTGTACGTCCAAGCCGAGGCGGAATACAACGTGAGAGTGAGCTGATGATACTCGGGGCTGGGCGCCAACGTGCCTGACGGAGCTTTGGCCTTGAATTTTCGTTCTCCGTCGCGGCCTAATTGCAAAAGTCTGACGTGGTCCAGATTGGTCCCGTCCTTGTGGACTTTTTCCACATAGACAATGTAATCGTCCAACTGCACCGCCTTCCCGCTGGGCAGGACGTTGGAGGGGTGGTCCGCCCGGGCGAGGAGAAGCACGCCGGCGGGAGACTGGCGCCAGGATTCCTCGAATTGATCCCGCCAAGTGTCCTCCTTTTGCGCGTGAGCCGATTGAAAGGATCCGAAGAGCAGCACGACGGTGGGAACAATCAGAATCGCCGCCGCGGTTTTTGCCGCCACTCCGACCCAACCCACCAAGGGGCGGCTCGCGCCGCCGGACATCCGCGTCAACCGCTCCACCCGCTTTCCCAAGTTCGAACGGAAACCGCCGTTGATTCCGACCCAACCCCATCCCCGCGCCGCCGTCATGTCCTTCCCCAAGGCGACCAGACATTTCGCCAGCGCATCGGGGCCTTCCGGCACCAGCGCGGTCGCTTCATCGGCCGCCAGTTCTGCCGAGACGTGCAGCGACCGCCGCGCCCACCAGGCAAGCGGATGCCACCAGAGCAACGCGCTGGCGCAGTCGGCCAGCAAAAACCACAGCGGGTCCAACGCAGCCAAATGCGCCAACTCGTGCGCCAGCACCGCCTCCTGCTCCGTGGCGCTCAGTTTCGTCTCGAATCCAGGGGGCAATCCGATGCTGGGGCGAAGGATTCCAAACGCCATCGGGCTGATCGCTTTCGGCATGAGCAACAAACTGACTTTCCGCCGCAGGCCGAGACGCTTTGCGAGGGACACAACCCGTTCCCGCAATGAATGGGTCGAGATCTTCTCGCGCCGCAGCCGCAATGCCAGCAAGAGAACCTGCGCCGCCGCCATGCGCCCCACAATGACGACCGTCCCTGCCAGCCAAACCCACCCCGGCCACCACACCGCCGGCCCTGCCGCCGCCGGTGGAGGATTCAACTTCACTTCCACCGGCCGGGCTGGAACCTCGGATTTGAACGATGTGAAGCCGGATGCCGGCGCACTTTCCACCACGCGCTTTTGGGCAAAGACAATCCCGGCTGCGCCACGGCCCAATCCGCTCCACTCCGAGGCCGGCAGCAACAGCAGGCAAATCACAGTCATTTGCCAGACTGCCCGTTGCCAGAGGGCCGGGCGAAGAAAGCGTTGCGCCACAAAACCGAGGGCTGCCAGGCAGCAAACCTCGATGCCCACTGTCGCCAGCAGATGCGACCAAAAGGTGAAATCCGGGAAACTCATAGCTTCTTCTTCCTTTCCGCAATCAGCACTTCCAACCGGCCCAACTCCTCGCGGCTGATTTGGCGCGTTGTCAACAGGTGCGCCATCATGTCCGCCAGGCTGCCCTCGAAAAGGCGCTCGATGAAATGGGCCGAAATCTTGCGCGTCACCTCCTCGGCCCGGACGGCCGGGCGATAGAGGAATTTTCGCTCATGGAGGCGATGGCGGACCAGGCCGCGCGCCTCCATTTTGCGCAACATCGTGGCGATGGTCGTGTAAGCCCATTCGCCTTCCCCGGAAAGGGCCTGATGGACCTCCGCCACCGCCGCCTCCGTCCGCAGCCAGAGGACTTTCATGATTTTGAGTTGCAGATCGCCGAGCCGATAAACTTTGGATTTGATCATGACATTACCCAAGTAATACTACCCTGGTAGTTTCGTCAAGGAAAAATTTTCGATTTTTTCCGCGGATGCGGTTCGTCACCGGACCGGGGATCATTCCCGGGTCTTTGAAATTCCACCGGCAGGTTGGTTGGCCCGGCGGCTGGTTTTTGGCGATGGCTGGAGTGGACCATTATCGGGCTGGCGGCGTTTCTGGATCGGCAAGAATTGAAAAAAGAACTCAAGAATTGAAAAACACGAGATATGGGCATTGGAGCCGGAATGCCCATATTTCATTGCCGGGAGCGGCCCATTGTCAAGAGAAATATTCCCGCCGGCCGTCGTTTCTGCCGATTCGCTGCTGGAACACCGCCCAAAACTGAGATGCGCCCGACTCGCAGAAGCACTCCGTCGCAGAATCGCTCTTGCAACTCAATCTCAATTGCCCTACTCTTAGCCCGTGAAGAATTCGCAAGCGCCGGCGCGCGACGGAGAAGGCCAGTGTCCCCAGCCGTTCCTGTGCCCGTTGAGCCGCGTCAATACCGGCGTCGCCGTGCGCATCAAACAACTGTCCGCCCCGCCGGAGATCACGCACCGGCTGCGGGAAATGGGCTTCTGCGAGGAACAAAAGATCAAGCTCCTCAGCCGCCAAACCGACCTGATCTGCCAGGTCTGCAACGCCCGGCTGGGCATCAGCTCCCGTCTGGCCGAAAGAATCCTCGTCGAGCCTCTCTCCCGCCAGAAGGTCGCCTGAGCATGAGCCCGCTGCCCCTGACCGCGCTCAAAATCGGCGCCGCCGGCACCGTCAGCGAGATCAAGCTGCGCCCCGATCAGCGCGGACGCCTGCTGGAAATGGGCCTGCTGGTCGGCACCCCCGTGCAATTGGTCCGGTTCGCGCCGCTGGGCGATCCGCTGGAAATCAAGGTGCGCGGTTACCATTTGACACTGCGCCGGCACGAGGCCGAGCAAATCTGGGTGCAGCCGGCCAGTTGAGGCCAGAACCCCGCCGGAGCGATGAACACGGAGCCAAAAGAGGAAAAAGAGGCCGGAACAATTGCGACTGAATCTCAATTGATTCGCCCCTCCGCCCCCATGCCCGGCCGCGCCGCCCCGGCCCGCCCCCCTTCGTGTTATGTCGTGCTGACGGGCAATCCCAATTCGGGCAAGACCACCGTCTTCAACGCGCTCACCGGCCTGCGCGCGCGCGTGGGCAATTACGCCGGCGTGACCGTTGAGCGCAAGGAGGGCCGTTTGCAGGGCGGCCCCGCCGATTTGCCCGCCCGCGTGCTCGATTTGCCCGGCAGTTACAGTCTCAGCCCCCAATCGCTGGACGAGCAGATTGCCCGTGACGTGCTCTTGCACCGCTTGGCCGAGGTGCCCGAGCCGTCGGTGATCGTGGTGGTGGTGGACGCCTCCAACTTGGAGCGCAACCTTTATTTCGCGACGCAGGTGATCGAACTGGGCTACCCGGCCATCATTGCTTTGAACATGGTGGATGTGGCGGAAAAGATCGGCCACAGAATTGACGCCCGCCAACTGGCCGCCGCGCTGGAAACCCCCGTCGTGCCCATGGTCGCCAGCACGGGCCAGGGCGTGCGCGAGTTGCGCCAGGAAATCGTGCGCTTCCTCCGCGCCGCCGCGCCCCGCCCCGCGCCGCCGATGTTTTGCGACTGGCCCGCCGCTTTTGCGGCCGAAATGGACGCGCTGGCCGCGATGCTCTCGGTGCATACGGGCCGGCCTCCCGCCTGGCACCGGGCCGAGGCGCTTCTGGCCTTGACCGACGAGAAATTTCTAGGCGGCGCAGCCGGGCGCTACCCGGCCGAGCTTCGCCCGGCTGCGGCGGCCGCGCGGCGCCGCCTTGAACAAGCGGGAATGGATTGGCGTGGCGCGCCCATCGAAGCCCGCTACGCCCGCATTGCGGCCATCCAACAGCAGGTCACCACGGAGGCGGAAGGGCCGGCGGAGACGATGAGCGACCGCGTGGACCGTGTTGTCACGCATAAGATTTGGGGCATGGCGATTTTTGTGGGGATCATGGCGCTGATGTTCCTGACCATTTTCAGCTTCGCGCAATGGCCGATGGATTTGTTGCAGGGGATCTTCCGCGTGATCGGAGATTTCGCCGGGCGGCGCCTTCCGGCGGGGGATTTGCAGGAACTGCTGGTCAAAGGGGTCATCCAGGGGGTGGGGGCGGTGGTGGTGTTTCTGCCGCAGATTTGCCTGCTGTTCCTGTTCATCGGCCTGCTGGAGGACACCGGCTACATGGCCCGCGCGGCCTTCCTGATGGACCGCTTGATGAGCAAGGTGGGCTTGCACGGCAAGAGTTTCATCCCCATGCTCAGTTCCTTTGCCTGTGCCATCCCTGGCATCATGGCCACGCGCACCATCGAAACGCGCGCCGACCGGCTTGTGACCATCCTGGTGGCGCCGCTGATGAGCTGCTCGGCGCGGCTGCCCGTCTATACGCTGTTGATCGGGGCATGCATGCCGGGACGGATCGCCGCCGAAAGCCTGACGATGCTCTGCATGTATTTGCTGGGCATCGTCGTCGCGCTGGCCATGGCGTGGTTGTTCAAGAAAACCTTGCTCAAGGGCGAGACGCCCATGCTGGTGATGGAACTGCCGCCTTACAAGCGGCCCTTGTTGCGCACCGTGCTCCGCCACACCTGGGACCGCTCCAAACTCTTTCTGCGCCGCGCCGGCACCGTGATTTTGGGCATCAACATTCTGCTCTGGTTCCTGGCCAGCTATCCACGGCATGGCGCCGCCGCGCACGCCACCGAGCTTGACGCCGCACAGGCCGGGGAGCGGCTGCGGGGCAGTTTTGCCGGCCAGGCCGGACGGCTCATCGAACCGGTGATTGCTCCGCTGGGGTTCGATTGGAAAATCGGCATCGGCATCATCTCCTCCTTTGCCGCGCGGGAAGTCTTCGTCAGCACGATGTCCATCGTCTATAACGTAGCCCAAGGGACCGACGAGGACGCGCATACGCGCGACCTGGCCCAGGTCATGCGCCAGCAAAAGCGGCCGGACGGCCGGGCGGTCTATACCACGCTGACAGCGTTGACGTTGATGGTATTTTACGTTCTGGCCTTGCAATGCGTGAGCACCGTCGCCGTCGTCCGCCGGGAAACCAACTCTTGGAAATGGCCGCTCTTCCAATGGGTTTACATGGGCGCGCTGGCCTGGATTCTTGCTTTTCTTACTTACCAGGGCGGCCGTTTGCTCAAGCTGGGATGATCTGCTAATTGAGCGCGAGATGTCTGATCTGGCTCAAAAACAGTGTGTGGCTTGCAAAGGCGGCGTCCCGCCGCTGGCCGGCGACGACCTGGCCCGCCTTGCACGGCAATTGAGTTCCGGCTGGCGGGTCGTCAATGAACATCACATCGAACGGGATTTCCAATTCCAGGACTTCCGCCAAGCCCTGGCGTTCACCAACCGCGTGGGCCAATTGGCCGAGGAGCAAAATCACCATCCCGACATCTTTCTGGCTTGGGGAAAGGTCAAGCTGACCCTCTGGACCCACAGAATAGACGGCCTGACAGAAAGCGATTTTATCTTCGCCGCCAAGATTGACCAACTGCCGCCCTAAAAGGGCGATCAGATGATGAGGTAATCGGCCGGCAGATTGAAGCCCGGAGGCGGAAACTGGGCCACCTCGATCCACTTCTCCCGCGTGGCTTGCAAGCGGGAGATGAGGATGCGGGACATCCGCTTGAACATTTCAAAGCCGAAGTCGTGATCCCGCTCGCATTCCTGCAAGAGCCGGCTGCCGTAGAAAAGGATGCACTCCGTCGGCTTCTCGGCCACGGCGTTGAAGTGCCAGTAATAGGGCGGAAAAAGCCACGACCAGCCCAGAACATCTCCCGGCCCGATGGTTTGGACCCGCAGGGGAGAACGGGCACCGGGGGTCTCCAAGGCAATCAGTCCGCTGATGACCAGATAGAGGCAATTGGCCGGCTGGCCCGTCTCCGCCACCTGCGTGCCCGGCTCGAATTTGGCCCGCGCGGCGTATTCGGCCAGGATATGCCGGTGCCGGTTCCCCAATCCCTCAAAGAGGGGGTGGGCCGGCAGCGATTCGGCAGTAAAAACGGTTTTCGCTTTGGGCGCCGTCAATGTTGCATTCATGTTCTAATCCTTACGAATAGGCCATAGAGCCAAAACGGTGCCAAATTCGCGCGTGCGAAAAACAGGATTTGCCCCCTAATGGAAGTGTCTCAAAAACAGGCACTTAAAAGACTTCGGCGCAAAGTCCCACCCCCGTGCGGATGCGGTGCTGGATGTTCGAGAGCCTCTTGAGCGACAAATGGCCGCATTCGGGGTGCGTGGCCGGCCGGGTCGCCGAATAGATTTGCACCATCGAAATGCGCGCGCCCCCCTCTTTCAATTCCGTCAACCTCTCCAGATACTCGTCAATCTCTTCCTCCGGCGGTTCGATCCCATCCACCAGAGGAAAGAGGCTTTGGATCACCACCGGCCTCTGGCGGCCGACCAGGAGGGCGTTTTGCATGACCTTCTGGAGCGACACCTGGCCCCGGTTGACACGGTCCATGTACGCTTGCGTGCCCGCTTCAAGCTTGATCCATATCTCATCCTCCGCCGTAAAATAACGCAGCCCTTCCCGCACCGCCGGCAAATCCAGCCCGGTGCCGTTGGTGATGAGAACCAGTTTGAAAAACGGCTGCGTTCCCAAGGCCCGCACATGCACCACCTCCTTGACCGCTCCCTCAAAATCCGGGCAGAGCGTCGGCTCGCCATCGCCGCTGAAGGCCACGTGCCGCAATTGCAACAACTCCCCGTTCAACGATCGGTAATGGCGCCAGCCCCGGATCGCCCCCGAACTGATGATCAGGAGCGTCCGCTGCAATTCCTCCGCCATCGCATAAACGTCCAGTTCCTGTCCCGGCGCCGCCCCCTGGCGGTCCACCTCGCAGTAGATGCAATCAAAATTGCACCGCGCATCCGGATTCATGTTCAGCCCGATGGACAGGCCCCGGGCCCGGGGCGATATGACCGTATAAACGTAGCGATTGCCCAGAAAATCCCGCGGGCATCCGAAGGCGGTGCTGGCGGGGGAAAGTCGCCAACTTTCCGTGCATTCGGCGGCGTAAATCTTGGCGGACATGGGGGGCCTTTATTTGGTGGCGCTGGCGCGCATCCTCAGCGCCGGGCACGGACTGTGGCGAACGACATTCCCGGCCGTGCTGCCGAAGACGACGTGTTTGATGGCCGTGCAGTCGTGAGTCGAGATGAATATCATATCAGCGCCTGATCCTTTTCATTGAGCCGAACCATCTCCTCTGCGGGTTTTGTGCTCGGTTTCATATTCATAGCCTCGAACGTAACTTTCGCCCTGCCCGGCTTTATAGGCTACACAGCCCTTGGCAATCGTTCGCCCTTTTTTGCGGCGGCCTTTTTGAGCCGGAGCGCCGCGGCAACCGCGGGGCTGATCGGCCCTCCGCCCAGGCTCCGGCAGCCAGGGCAAGATTTGGCAAGCTTTTAGCAAGATCGGGGGAGCGGCTGATAAGGGGCCGTTATAGGTTGGCATCGCGTTGATGAACAGGTGTCAGCCAACGCCATAAGAAAACGATATGAAGTGGAAATATGCTTTTTTGGCTCTCGCGCTGATGGAATTTGCCATCGGGTTCAGCGATTTGCGGCCGACGACCTTCTTCTTTCTGGGTCGGCCGCTGGGAGCGATTTTGTTGGGCCTGTTTTTGGTGGCCCAACTGTTAGAGAGGGAATCGGCTCTGCTGGATCAGCAGAACCGTGCGGCGGCCCAGGCCCAGAACGAACCGATCCGGAACCCCAGGCCGCTTAAGAATTCTCGTAATGAGGTGGCTACACATCCAGTTCCTACCATGGCTCATACCCACTGAGCTTACTGGAGCAAAGACAACGACACAGGGCGCGCTCACAGCGCGCCCTGCGACTGTACAGACCCAGCGCCCTTTCTCTACTTCGGCAGCGACGGACGCCAATTGTCCAACATTGGCCCGTCGTCCGACGGTGTTTGCGCCGGCCGCCCTCCGGCCCCCTTGCCCAGCGCGCTTTCGCGTATGATCAGGTCGTTCATCAACGCCGCCGGCGTATCGTACCGGATGAAACCGTCCGGCGGGCCGAACACTTCGGGCGGCGGCAATTCCAGCCGCACGTCGGATAACTCCAGTGTCATTTCCCGCGCGCCGGATTCCGTCCGAATCCGCACCGGAAAAGATTTCGCGTCCTCCGCCTCCCACACTTGGAAACGCTCCGATGAACCGTCGCCGCATTGCACCATCGCCTCGATCCGGCGGCACGGATGTCCGTTGGCCTCCTCCTCCACCGCTGCGCTGCTCTGGAGCGCCACGTTGGTCGGCGCCACCGCTGCCGCCGTCGGGGCGTACGCCTGCAAGGCATCGCTCAATACGTAGCCCGAGTGGAGCGTTTCATTCCAAATGAAAATCATGCCCCCTTGCCGCCGCGCCCGCTTGCCTTTGACGGCGCTGGCGGGCTGGAAAATCAACGCCCCCTGGCGTCCCAGCAAATCGCCGCTCATCGTGCGGCGTCCGCCCTCGGCCCTGGGCATCGAAACGGTCAGTTTGGCGCTAAAGCCATCCACATTGGTCAGCAGCACCGCCGCCGGCCCGGTCAGGAAAACCGGCGGCGTTTCATCGCCCGCGTGGTAAAGCGCCTTGGGTCGGGAGGCGCAACCGGCGAACAGGACCGCCGCCGACGCCAGCCAGCTCGTTAAGAACAACATCTTCATGCCGGCCCACAAAATGGACGCGAACCCGCCGCACCGCAAGCCCCTTCGCGCGGCCGGACCCGTGACCCTTAAAAAAGCAGTTAGAGCCACAGATGAACACAGATAAACACAGATCAGAAGGATTTGCGAAGAAACAGAAATCACCCAACCGGTGAAAAGCGCTTTCCAGAGAAATCTGTGTCCATCTGTGTCCATCTGTGGCTTCCGCTTTTTCCCTGAAATTCAACTGCCGGATTTAGGGTGACGGGTACATTCCACTTTTTTGGGTAATCACTCCTGATCTTAATCTTAATCCTAATCGCATTCGTGCAAGCTGTGTCCGGAACTGGATTTGATTCATTCGGATTAAGATTAAGATTAGGATTAGGATTAAGATTAAGAGCCGGAAACCTCCCTTGCGGGCAATTCCACCCGCGTCAGGAATTGGACGGTCACAAGAGACGTCACCAGGCAGAGCGCGCCGCAGATCAGATAGGGCAGCGGGGCCTGGCGCATAAACAGGCTGGCGGCGAACACCGGCCCCACGATGCGCGCCAGGCTCCCCACCCCTTGCGTCACACCCATGGTCGCCCCCTGCTCGTGGGCCGGCGTGAGCATCGAAACCATTCCCAGCACCGGCGGACGCGTCAGGCTGGAGCCGATGGAGAAAATCCCCAGTCCCACCAGCAGCGTGCCCCATCGGGTCAAGTAAGGCAGAAAGGCGATGCCGATCGAGGCCAGAAACAAGCTCAGGGCGATCATCTTGGGCTCGCCCATCGCCTTGACCATCCGGCCCGTCAAGCCCCCTTGCACCCCCGCGCCGATCACCCCGCAATAGGCAATGAGCAGCGAAACGGCCCCCAGGCCCTTTCGGGTGTCAATTCCAAAATTCCTCATGATCAGAAGGCCCACTGTGGATTCAAAACAGGTGAAACAGAATGTCGCCAGGAAAAATATGCCCACCAGCAGGTTGAGCCGCGGCATCCGCAGCACGTGCAGCCATTGTTCCACGTGCGGCCGTTGGGTGGTGAAATGCGCCGAGGGCTGCCAGCTCTCCGCCAGCCGCGCATACGCCAGGATGAAATTCACTGCGCACAGCGACGCCGCCGTCCAACCCGGCGCTGTCACCCCGCAATACTTGGTGCTCACCGCGCCCAGGATGGGGCCAAGGATGAATCCCAGCCCGAAGGCCATGCCGATCAATCCCATCTTGGCCGAGCGCTTTTCCGGCGGCGTGATGTCGGCTATGTAGGCCTGCGCCACGGTGATGTTGGCCCCGCAGATTCCCGCGAACAGCCGCGAGAACAGCATCACCCCCAGCGCCAGATTGCCCGACAAGCCCGAACCGATGGCGAAGATGACGTAGGACAGACAGGCGCAGGCCGTGCTGCCCAGCAGAACGGGCCGGCGCCCGACCCGGTCCGACATCCGCCCCCAGATGGGCGCGAAGATAAACTGCATGAACGAATAGGCGCTGATGATCAGGCCGATCATCAAGCCGCTGGCGTGGAAGCTGTCGCTGTAAATGGGGATCAGCGGCAGGATCAGGCCAAAGCCCACCAGATCAATCAGGACCGTCAAAAATATAATGGCAATGGATGCTTTCTTCATTGGACAACCGGCCGGTTCCTGCGGCATGAATGAGATCAAACCCCGAACCGATTCCCGCCAGGAAACCATTTCCGTGCCGCCAACCTATCGCACTCTCTGCTTTTCGGCAACGTAGAACGCCCCATTATTTCTGGATGATCTCCATGTCCTCGCCCAAGGCCCGTTGGAGGCGGGCGCGGGCGACGGAGAAATCGTGCAGCGCCTCTGCCTGCGTGGTGCGCGCCTGGGTCAGCGCGGTCTGCGCGTCCAGCACGTCTAATTGCGTGCCGGTGCCGGCGGCCAGGCGGGCCTCGGCCAACCGGAGCGCCTCCTGCGCCTGTTCCTGCACCATCTTCTGCGATTCCAACACTTCGCGGGCCTCGATGAAATTGGAATAGGCCGTGCGCGCCTCCAGCTCGATCTGCCGGGCCGATTCGTCAATGTCCAGTTGCGCCCGTTGAAAGCGCGCCCGGGCCTCCATCACCTTGCCGCGCGTCAATTGCCCGTCGAAGATGCTCCAGGTCAATTGCGCCCCGGCCACCCAGCCGGAAAGGTCCCGGCCCAGGTTGCTCTCGTAGGGCAGGCTCTGCCATTGGTAGCCGCCGAAAAGCTCCGCGCTCGGCTTGTAGGCCGACTTGGCGTTGAGAAGGTCTTCGCGCCGCAGGTCCCGCGCCTTGCGCAGCGCCGCCAATTCAGGCCGCTTCTCCGCCGCCCGCGCCAGCGCCGCCGGGAGGTCAATCTCGTACGGCCGGGCTTCCAGCGTGTCGCTCAAGGGCAGCGGGACATCCTCCCACGTCGTGCGGGGCAGGTTGACGGCCAGCAGGTTGAGCAGGTTGTTCTTGGAGATGCGATAATCGTTTTTGGCCCGGATGAGCCGGGGACGCTCGTTGGCCAGCGCGACCTCCGCCCGCAGCACGTCAAACTGCGGCACCGTCCCGGCGGCGAACCGCTTGCGCACGTCCTCCAACTCTTGCGTCAATAATTGCACCGAGGCCTCGTTGACGGCGATTTGCAGCGCTGCCAGCAGGATGTCGTCGTAGGCGACGCGCACGGCCAGGAGCGTGTCGGCCAAGGTGGCCTGGTAATTGAGCAGGGCCTGCTGGCGCGTCAGTTTGGCGGAGCGGAAGGCCGAACGGATGCGGCCGCCTTGATAGATGGATTGCTCCACCTTCACGTCGGCGTTCCAGTTTTGATCGGGGAACTGGACGTAACTGCTCAAGGGTGCGGGCAGGGGAAAGTTCTCGACAAGCGAGGATTCCTGCGCGTTATACCCACCACCGGCCGAGAGGCGGGGCAGCGCGATGGCGCGCAGTTGGACCTCCACGCCGTAGGCGACCCGCAAATCGGCCTGCCCCTTGAGGATGGTGCTGTTTTGCCGCAAGGCCATCGCGACCGCCTCCGCGCGGGAAAGCGGCTGGGAAAAGATGTTGGTGGCGGCGGCGGGACGGCTCTGCGCGGCCGCGGCCAGTGGGGCCAGGACCGCCGGGAGCAACGCCGCCAAAAAGGACATTCGCTTCATATAATCTTCAATCGCACCCAAGCAAGCCGCCAACATTTGAAGGAAAGGCCGCGTTGTCAACGTTCTTTCGCCATTCATTTTTTACTTGCCATCCGGGGCGGATGCGCTTACGTTTGCCCCAAGCGAGGCGCGGTTAGCTCAGTGGAAGAGCATCACCTTGACACGGTGGGGGTCACAGGTTCAATCCCTGTATCGCGCACCATCTCACGAAGGAGGAAGTTTTGACAATTTGCGCTTAACCGTTAATGTTTAAGGAGAAGCTATGCTAAAGAGATTGTTGCCCGCGTCCCGCCGCACCACGGCGGCCTTCACATTGATTGAACTGCTGACCGTCATCGCCATCATCGCCATTTTGGCCGGTTTGCTGCTCCCCGCCATCAGCAGGGGCAAAATAAACGCCCAACGGGGCGTCTGCCGCACCGAGGAGGTGAATCTGGTCGGCGCCATCGAGCAGTACTTCGCCACTTACAGCCGCCTGCCGACCTCGACCAACGCGGTGGCCGCGGTCGCCGGCACGACCAATGATTTTACCTTCGGCACGACCTTCAACGCCAAGCCAATGACCAACCTGCCGACTATTACGGGCGCCTCCGCCGGGATCATCACTCCCGTTGCGAATGAAACCAAGCACGCGTACCAGAACAATAATTCCGAAGTGATCGCGATTTTGCGCGATGATAATTTCCCCCCTGAGGCCAATGGGACTCAGTCCCATATTTACAATCCCCAACAGGCCGTCCTTTTCCAACCCAAGACCATCGCCCCCGGTGTCGTCCCCCCCGGCGACGCGCAGTGGGCGCAGGGATTGGGGTCGGACGAGGTTTTACGCGACCCGTGGGGCCTGCCCTATATGATGACGCTCGACCTCAGCATGGATAACCGCGTTCTTGATCCATATCTGAATATGATGTATCAGGCTCAATTCACTGCGACCAATAATCTCTTTATTCCCGGCCACGCCGTGGTCTGGTCTCTTGGGCCGTTTTTCAAGCAAATCAACTTGGAGAAGGCCGCGAACAACACGGTCAACAAATACATGGTCATCAGTTCCCAGTAAGCCGGGCATGAAAGGGAGCGTTCCGTGCCGGTGCGCTTACCTGTGCCGCAAGGGATGCGCAGTTAGGTCAATAGTAGAGCATCACCTTGACACGGTGGAGGTCACAGGTTCAATCCCTGCATCGCGCACCATCTCAAAAGGGGGAGGTCATGACAATTTAGATTGGACTTTTAAAGTTTAAGGAGAAGCTATGCTAAAGAGATTATTGCCCGCGCCCCGTCGCACGACGGCGGCCTTCACGTTGATCGAACTGCTGACCGTCATTGCCATCATCGCTATTTTGGCCGCTTTGCTGCTCTCCTCCATCTACAGGGCCAAATTGAACGCCCAACGGGGCGTCTGCCGCACCGAAGAGGTTAATCTGGTCGGTGCTATCGAGCAGTATTTCGCCACTTACAGCCACCTGCCCACCTCGACCAACGCGGTGGCTGCGGTCGCCGGCACGACCAATGATTTTACCTTCGGAACGGCCTTCAATACCGCCAAGCAACTCACCAACCTGCCGACTATTACGGGTGCCTCCGCTGGGATAATCACTCTCACTCTGAATGAAACCAAGCACCAGTACCAGAACAATAATTCCGAACTGATGGCGATTCTGCGCGACGATAATTTCCCCCCCGAATACGAGACCAGCGGAAGCCAGGTCCGGGCGCATATTTACAATCCCAACCATGACGTCCTTTTCCAACCCAAGGCCATCGCCCCCGGCGTCGTTCCCGCCGGCGACGCGCAGTGGGCGCCCGGATTGGGGTCGGACGAGATTTTGCGCGACCCTTGGGGCCTGCCCTATATGGTGACGGTTGACCTCAGCATGGACGACCGCGTTCTGGATCCGTATTTGAATATGATGTATCAGGCTCAATTTGGGGCCAATCTCAATCTTTACACACCCGGCCACGCCGTGGTCTGGTCCCTTGGGCCGTTTTTCAAGCAAATCAACTTGAACAAGCCCGCGAACAACACGGTCAACAAATACATGGTCATCAGTTCCCAGTAGGCGGTGTTTCCTTGTTGCAATCCGCCATCTTTTCGTGTTCCTTTGCCGGGCGATTATGGTCGTTAAACTGTCAACATTGTCCATTTGCCTGGGTCTTTCCTTTGCCGCGTTCAATTTGTTCGCCCTGCTCAACCCCGGCCGCTTCGCCGCCGCCGCGCGCAAGTTCCCCCGCTCCGTTCCCATCGGCTGCGCCCTGACGCTGGCGGGCACGGCGTGGTTCATGTGGAACGTCAGCCGCGAACCGCTGGCCGATTTTGAGTCCCTCAAACCTTTTCTTTTCACCCTCTTTGCCGGCGTGGGGCTGGGGACTTGTTTTTTTGTCCAGGATTTTCTGGCCGTGCGCGGGCTTTCCGTTCTGCTGCTGTTGCTGGGCAAATTGATGGTGGACGCGGAGCGATGGGCCACGTCAGAATGGCGCCTGGTCATCGCCGTCTGGGCTTATGTGCTGGTGCTGGCCGGGATGTGGTTCACCATCTCGCCTTGGCGTCTGCGCGACTTCCTCAATTGGGGCACGGCCAATGTGACCCGCATCCGTGTCACCAGCGCCATCCGCCTGGCCTTCGCGCTTTTCATCGCGACGCTGGGCTTCACGGTGTTTTGACGCCCGGTCTATTTGTCCTTGAGGGTGATTTCGCCCTTCCAATCCGCCGGCAGTTCCGCCGTCCGCAATTCCTGGATTTGTTCGAGGTAAAATCCCGCCGGGCCGTCGCCGGGGCTGGTTTCCAGCACGCGGCGGAAGGCCTCCTCGGCGCCGGCGAACTCTCTCTTGGTGAATTTGTCCAGCGCGGCGGCGAAGCGCTCGCGCAACGGGCGCGACTCGGCCTCCTTTTCCGGGAAGGCGGTCAATTCATAAACCGCGACGGCCTTCTCAAATCCTTTGAGCCGAAACAACCCCAGGTAGCGCGTGACCACGCGTGAACTGACATCCTTCTGCGTGTCGCCCGTGATGAGCACGCGCGTGCCCAGGTATTTGTTCAGCCCCTCCATGCGCGAGGCCAGGTTGATGTTCTCGCCGAAGGCTGTGTAATCGTACCGGTTCTTGCTGCCGAAATTGCCCACGTTGGCCACGCCCGTGTGCAGGCCGATGCGCGTGACCAGTTCACGCCCGTTGACCTCCTGTTTCTTGAGGCCGCGGAAGCGCAGCGCGGCCTCGCACGCGCGATAGGCATGGTCGCCCTGCGGGTCCGGCGCGTTCCAAAAGGCGAAAATGGCATCGCCAATATACTTGACAACCGTGCCGTCGGTGGCGAAGATGCAACCTTGGACGGCGGTTTCGAAGTAGTTGTTCATGATCCGTTCGAGTTCCTTGGGATCCATCCCCTCGGAAATGGTGGTGAAACTGGCGATGTCGCTGAAGAAAACCGTCAGCAATTGTTTTTCGGCGCCCTGTTTCATGAGCTTGGGGTTGTTCGCGAGTTTCTTGACCAGCTTGCGAGACACATAATTCTCCAAGGTCTGCTCAAACAGCCTCCTCTCGACGTGCAATCGAACCGAGTTGTAAGTCACGGCCCAAACGACGGCGACCGGGATTTGCGCCGCCACCACGATGAGCCAAGGAAACCAGTAATAATACCGGTCAAAGGCGTAATAGCCGGCCGAGGCGATGGGCAAGGTGGAGAGCAATCCAATGACCACCGCCGGGATGGGACGGCACAGCACCAAGCCCGCGCCGAAGAGAACGCCAAAGGCGAGAATCAGGCCGCGCTTGATCCACAATGGAAACTCCCGCAGGAAATCGCCCCGGATCAGATTCAGGAACGCCGTCGCGTGAATGGCGACCCCGCACATCCACTTGTTTTCGGGCACGTAGGACATCGGTGTTGAGTATTCGTCCTTGCGCTCCGTCGCCAGGTGCGTTTGAATTTTTGCCCCGATAAAGACGACTTTGTTGCTGAAATAACCGGGACGCACGTCGGCATCGTGATCCGCGATGGCCTTGTAGAGACTGACCGATGGCAGCCGCAAATCAGGAGCGTAGTAATTTATCCAAAACGAGTTGGTCTTCAAACTATTGCTTCCGTTGAAGGAAGGATTGAGCAGCATGGCCGCGATCCAGGCTTCGGTGTTGGTGTTTTCCCCTTCGGTCTTCAGCGTTGGTTTGTACACCCGCAGATACTCTCCCTCGTCTGGAAACAGCGCGTCGGCGCCGCTGTCCGCCGCGCTTTCATCGAACAATCGCAACGGACGGACAAATCGTTTTCCGGCCGCTTTGCTGCCTCCGTAGTAAGCGATGGTCCAATCGCACGCCAGGACCGCGTTCCCAAATTCGCGCAAAGCGTCCGCAAATTGCTGGTCGGTTACAGGGTCCCGCGCGTCGCTGAAAACAATATCGAACACTGCCGCCTTGGCGTGCTCCGCGGTCAGGCGTTTGAGCAGTTGCGTGAAATAGGCCCGATTCCACGGCTCGGTGTACTTTTGATGTAGTTGCTCGTAGGACGAGTCGTCTTGATACACCAGGACCACCTCTTGCGGCGTAATGTCGGGCCGGAATTGGAAGGGCAGATCGTAGCTTTTAAACCTCAGCCCGTCGCCCAACGAAGTCTCCAGCAGCGCCAGCCCCAGTCCCGCCGAAAGAGCGACGCCCCCGAGAATGCCGGGGGCCTTGGCCCACACGCCGCGGCACATCGCGGCGAAACGGGAACCCAATGTTTTGCTTTCGTCAGACACGGCGAAGCGAAGTTTAAGCCCAGGGCTGGATATTAGAAATTAAATTTGAGGCTCGCCATGAACGTCCGCGTGTGGGCTTGCTCCAAAAAGTACGTCACCGGGTCAATATGATAATCCTGGTTGGCCAGATTGACCACGCCCACGGCCGCCTCGATGTGCCGGCCCGGGAACCGGTAGCCGGCGTAGAAATTGAACTGCCAGAAGCCGTCGCCACCCTCCCCCGGCAGCGTGTTGAACTGGTCCCACCAGTTGGCCTGCAACTGGCTGAAAAATCCGCACGGCACGGCAAAATTGCCGAACAGGCTCAACCCGTTGAGCGTCGAGTTCTCATGCAAGTTGTACAGTTGCGCATTGGCCGTCCCCGCCGGCAGGGCCAGACGCGAGGAGAGGTCCACCGAGGTCAGGCTGTAGCGCGCTCCCACGGAAAGCTCCTTGCCGATCAACTGGCTGACGCTGACAAAAGCGTCCTTCTCCTGAAAATACTGCGATTGGGGCAAATCTGAGACAGCGCTTGGAACGGGAACGGGGGGGCTGTTCCACGCGCCGATCAACTGATTGCCCTCGGAACTCAACAGTTGCCCCTCCACGTCCAGATAAGTTCCGGTCGCAAACTTGTGATCGGCGCCAAGGCCCCAGGTTTCAAGTCGCGTGGCCGGCGGCGTGCCGAAGCCCGCGGATTCGGGGATCAGACTGCGAAAGGCCTGATTGAACCCAGCCACTTCGCTTGGCTCGATCAACGTGCTGCTGTCGTTGAGCAGGCCGCTCATGGAGCGGGTGTAATCGGCGCGAAGGCGCGTGCCCTCCGGCGCCGTCCAATCCACTCCGACCTTGGGAGAGAGCCGCGCCCTCTCATCTTCCTGGCTGGAGAGCGGGGGGATATTGACGTTGAGCGGGAACCGCTCCCAGTCATACGTCGCGCCGGCGGTCAGGCGGAGCGAATCGAAGGGTTTCAATTGGTAATAACCGTAGAAACTGAGACGCTCGAAATCGCCATGCGCCGCCGCCAGCACAGGCAGCGGCCCGGCCGCGAAAAGCTGGGCCATCGAATTGGCCGAATCCATGCTTTCGTTCTGATAACGCCCGCCGGCAATGATGGTTTGCCAGTCGCTCTGGTAGATGTGCTGGGCCTCGATCGAATTCAAATTCAGCGTCCGCGACAGTGTGCTGACGCCGGCATAGGGCTTTAAGTAGGGCGGCGGGCCTGCCACTAAAGGAGCGAGATAAGCGCCGTCGGTGTCGGAGAAATGGTCCTGCAATTCGCGATAGAGAACCAGGGTGTGATTGCCCGTGCCCCAGTCGCGGTGATAGCCCACCAGAACGTTCGGGTCCTGAATCTCCTGCTCGCGCAGCGTGCCATCGTAACCGGGCCGCGCGCCGCCCGGCACAATCGCTTCGGGCGTTTTGTAATTGTAATGTTCAAAGACGTCCCCGGCTTCCAATTCCGTCCGCTCCACCTCCAAAAACGTGGTGTCCTTTGGGGTGATCTGGTATTTGATTTTGGCGGAAAAATCCGAGTCGTTGATGTCATTGTTCGGCCGCCATCCCGGATCGCTGTAATAATAGGCGTCCAACGAATAGGCCAGATTGCCGCCCGTGCCATATTGCGAGGCGTTTTCCGTCCACGCGCCCCGGCTGAAAAACGTCGTTTCCGAACTGATCCCCGCCCGGTCCGATTCAAACAGTTTGGAGTACTCCTGCTGCGAAACGTTCTGCGAGAGCGCCCCCGCCCCGACGGGCGCCAGCAGGTTGGCCACCAGCAGTTCGCCCTCCCACGGCGTCTGGTAGCGCAAGTTGGCTTTCTTCGGGTCTTGCAGCGCGTCGTAGCTTTCCGACAGGAACAAATGGGCCGAATAATTGGCGTAATCGTTTTCCACCGCCTTGGTCGCCTCCCGCACGGCCACGTCGCTCAGACCGGCGTCCTCGTAAATGAGCGCCAGGTTCGCGCTGCGCACCGCCGCGTCCTGGTCAAGTAAAAATCTGGACCGGAACACCGCCCGGTTGTCGTTCAAGGCCGCCGAATGTTCCAGGTCGCCAATGGCGGGGTTGATGCAGTTGGCCTGGTCGTTGAGCAAGGCCGAGTAGAGCCAGGCCGTCGGATCGTTGGGGTCCAGGCCCATTGCCAGGGCCAGTTCCCGCCGCGCCAGGCGGCTGTTCCAAGTGTAGCGGAACGGCTCGTCCAGGCTCCAGGCCTTGCCCAGATAGCTCCGCAAAAAGGCCCGCCTCGGCTCCAGTGCCGCCGCCGTCTCCAAATCCTTTCGCCCGTTGGTGACATCGTTGTTCCGAATTCGCGCCAGGCCGCGCCCCAGCCAGCCGTTGGCCAGCGAACCGTCGGCCGCGATGGCCTGGTCAAAATACCGGGCCGCCTCCGCCATCTTGTTCTGCGCGCTGAGCGCAAAGCCCTTCAACGCCAGCGCTTGGGCGTTGTGGGGCGAAAGTTCCAGGCCCTTTTTCAACGCCGCCAACGCTGCCTCGGTGTGGCCGAAACTGAACTCCATTTCCGCCGCCCGTTCCTGTGCAAATCCGAAGCCGGGCGCTTTGGCGGCGGCCTTCAGCGCCATTGCCCGCGCCTGCTCCAGGTCCCGGCGCGATTGCGCCTCGTACGAACCGGCCATCCAATCGCTGGCCAGCGTTCGCGGGGCGGCGCGGGTCCAAGGCTGGCCCTTGACGGCGGCGATTATCTCTTTCAGCGCGTCCGCCAGGTCCCCCGCGCGGCTCTCGCGGAACGATGGGTTCAGCAGTCCTTGCGCCTCATCCACCTCGCCGACGGCCAACAGCAGCGCGGCCCGATAGACCCGTTCGGATTCCGACGCCGCTTCCCGGCCCTTTGGGTACTGGGCCAGCGCCTCCACCAGATCGCCGCCGCGGTACGCCGAGAGCGAACCCGCCAGCGATTGTCCGGCCTCGGCGCTCAATTCCAATTCATCCGGGTCCAGGATGGCCGGGTAATACAACGTCCATTGAATGATGTTGACAGCGTTAATGAGTGGAGACTTTTGCGGCGCCTGGTCCTTTTCCACCACCGCCCATTCGCCGGTCTGCAGTTGGACCGAGCCGTAAGAATTGCTCAGCGCCACCTGGCCGTCCAGCAGCGCCAATTCGGTCCGCCCGCTGGCATCCACGGCCAGGTTGAACTCTGTTCCACGAATGGCCCCGGAGGATGAGGGCGTTTGGAACTGCGTCTCATTGGGCTTGTCCCGGTTGAAGAAGTAAGTGGCGCCGGATTTGACCTCGATGGCCACGTTTTGCTGCGCCTTGGTCGGCGGTCGAATGGCCATCGTCGTCAATTCATACACCCGCACCACGCTTAAATTGGACAGTCGCACCGTGGCCCGGCTGCCTTTGCCGGTGCGGATTTGATCGCCCACTTGCAAAGTCTGGCTGGCGTGGCCGGGGGACCAATTGGCCGTGCCGGCGGGCGCCACCTCGATGGTGCCCGAAACCGCCAGCAAGACCGCTTCCCCCGCTCCGGCATTGGTCGTCTGGCCCAATGCGCTGGAAAGCGACACGACAGCGGCAATAACCGGAGCGATTCGCCTAAAAAAACGATGTATCATGGACCAAATTCTGAGTGCATGAAAAACTACGGCACAGAGCCTGCGATGACAAGCAAATGTGCAATCTCGCCCGTACAACTCCAAACCTAACTCCGGGCAGCGCACCCGCCCCAGCGTGCAGCCAACAGGCGCCCTCGCCGCTTGGTGTTGCGTGCCCGGCGTGAAGGAATGGCGGGGAGAATTTGAGAGCGCCACTGCGCCATTCCGATTTAGCCGTAACGATGCAATTAAAACGCAGGAATTTGACAGGATTTACAGGATGAACAGGATAAATTGCTGATGACGGAGAACTCACCAAACGGTGAGGAGTTGTTGCTGGCGCCAAACTGCTTTCCATCCTGTCCATCCTGTTCATCCTGTCCGATTTCAATTCTTCAACCGCATCATTCCGACATAGGCGAGGTTCAGGGACCGCCTCTTTGCCTGCCTCTTTGCCTTGCATTGGGCGCCAAATTCTGCTATCCCTCCGCCGGAACCTGAAACAGTCGCGGCGATGGCCATCATCGAATATATCAATGGGAAATCGCGCACCACCCTCGTCCTGGCGGGCTTGCTGGCTGCCATCTTCATCGGGCTGCTGGATTACGTCACCGGCCCGATGGTTGCGCTGATGGTTTTTTATCTCATCCCCATTTGTCCTGTCGCCTGGTTCGCCGGCCGCTGGCCTGGAATTCTCGTCGCCCTCTTCTCCGGCGCCATCTGGTACGCGGCCAAGTATATGGACCCCGGTTCGATTGAAAATCATGGCCTCCTGCTCTGGAATACTCTCCAACGCGTGGGCCTCTACGTGAGCATCGCAATGCTGACCACCGAAATGGCCAAACGCAAAAGGATCGAGCAGGCCCTGCGCCTGGCCCAGGAAGGTTTGGAAACGCGCGTCCAGGAGCGCACGCACGAATTGGCCCGCGCCAACGACGCCTTGCACGCCGAGGTCCGCGAGCGCACCGAGGCCCAATCAGCCCTCAAGCTGCTCAACGAGACCCTCGAACAACGCGTCGCCGAGCGTAGCGCCGCCGCCGAACAGCGCGCGGTCCAATTGGCCCGTTCCGAGGCCGCCTTGCGCCAGCAAACCAGCATCCTCCAATCCATTCTCAACAGCATGGGCGACGGCGTAGTTGTGGCGGACGCCCAGGGGAAAATCCTTCTTTTCAATCCCGCCGCCGCGCGTCTCATTCAGGCCGGCCTGGGAACCCTCGCCCACGGAGATTCATCCCAGCAGTGCCAAACCTACCTGCCCGGCACGCTGACCACCTATCCCACCAACGAACACCCCTTGCTCCGGGCCATGCGCGGGGAGATCACTGACGGCGCGGAGATTTTTTTGCGCCGATCCGACACTTCAGAGGGAATCTGGTTGACCGCCACGGGCCGCCCCCTCATTGACGAGCAAGGCCGCATCCAGGGCGGGGTGGTCGTTTATACCGATCTGAGCGCGCGCAAGCTCATGGAACGGCAAGTCGCCGAGACCAGCGACCGCGAACAGTGCCGCCTGGGCCAGGATTTGCATGACACCCTCTGCCAGCATCTGGTCAGCATCGCCTTCGCCACCGAGTTGTTGCGCCAGAAACTTCAAAACCACAACCTGTCCGAAGCCTCCCAGGCCGAAGCCATCCTCGATATGGTCAACGACGGCATTTCCCAGGCCCGGCACCTGGCCCGCGGACTTTATCCCGTCCGCCTGGAAATCGAGGGCCTGGCCTCCGCCCTGGAGGAACTGGCCGAAACGACCCAGGCGCGCAACAACGTCTTCTGCCAATTCTCATGCGAGGAACAGGTTCTGATTCGCGACCCCGTCGCCGGCAACAATCTCTATCGCATCGCCCAGGAAGCCGTCAACAACGCCCTCAAACACGGCCACTGCAAAAGCATCTCCATCGGCTTGGGCGCGGTGGATGAGGAAGTGATACTGACGGTCAAAGACGATGGCGTTGGTTTCCCGGAGGGGCTGGCATCCAACGCCGGGATGGGCCTTCACATCATGAACTATCGCGCCAGAATGATCGGCGCCTCGCTGGACATCCGCCGCGGCGCCGGCGGCGGCACCATTGTCCTGTGCTCCTTTCACAACGAACACTTCCCTGCGAAAGAACAACTCCTGGAACCGCAGCATTGAATGCCGCGTGGCGCGCTTCTCATTTTTCAGACGCGCTCCAAGGCGCCAAGGCGCAAAAGGCACAAAAGGGGAATGATTGTCAGAGGAATTAGACAATTCGCAAAGCCAAGTGACCGGTCGGACTTCCTCAACCAATTGTCTCACACGCGCTTAGGAATGGCCTGTCCGCCGCAGCTCGGGCTTGGGCAGGGGGGCGGGGCGGGACTTGGATCAAATTGAAGGGGAGCCACGCCCGCCTGTTGGAATCCAGATAATCCAGCGAAACCAGCATGGCTTGGGCCAGGGTGTCCAACTTGTGGGCGCGCCAGACCGCCCGCCGCAGGCATTCCTGGCGGGCCATCAGCTTCTCGGACAAATCTTCATCGGAAAGCAAATCCGGCAGGTCCGGCGTTGTCTCAAGGGCGGCGGCGATGTCCTCCAGCAACGCGGCGCGCAGGGGGGCGCAGCCCCTCCAGGCGCGGCAAAGGTCGTCCAGTTTGTAATGAAAGCCGTGGTGTGCCGAAGCGGCAGCCAGAAGAGCCAGGCCCTGTGAGTACGTGACGATCATCGCCGCCTGCAGCGCGCCGTGCAATTCCTCCAGCACGCTCGGGGCGTCGTCTCCGCACCGCCCCGCCGGCTGGCGGCTGGGCGTGGCAACGAACGCCCGCTGCCGGTCCCGCGCACCGATGGCGAGCGTTCCCACCGCCGCGTCAATGGTCGGGATGGACACTTCCAATTCCAAGGCGCTCCGCGCCATCCATTCTCCCTGGGCGTCCTGTCTGGCGGCTTCCAGCTTATGCTCCAGCAGCGGCCGGGCCGTCCGGTCATCCGCCGGCTCGAAGACCCGCCCGCCAATTTCCATCAAATAGCCGATGAGCGCGTCGGCCTGCCAGACTCCCGGTGTCTGGCGCATTTCCTCATCGCTCAACCGCAACGCGCGTTGCATCAAGTCGAACGTTTCGGAGAGCAGTTCCAACAGGGCGTGTTCGATTCCGCCGTGGACCATTTTGGCAAAGTGGGCCGCGGCGACGGTCTCAAGAGAACTGACGCACGGTTTGCCGCCGACTTTGGCGGCGATCGCTTCCAGCAACGGGCGCGTCCGCTCCCGCGCTTCGCTCCCGCCCCCGGCCATCACGATCGCGCCCTGGCCCGGCCCCTCTTGCCCGCCAGCCAGGCCGACCCCCATGAATTGGATGCCCCGGTCCGTCAGCCGGCGTCTGTGCCGGGCGGTATCCTTGAAATAGGAATTGCCGGCATCCATCAACAGGTCTCCCTCTTCCAAACCCGGCAGCAATTCCTCGATGACGGAGTCGGCCGATTGGCCGGCGAGGCTGGAAATGAGGATCGTCCTCGGCTGGCGCAGGTTTGCGATCAATTCGCGCGCGTTGGCCGCCAGGCGCACAGGCGGGGCCGGCGATGCGGCCCTCTGGCGCGGCCCCCAATCGCACGCGGCCACCTTGAATTGATGATCGGCTAGATTCCGGGCGACACCCGCCCCGGCGGCATCCAAACCGATAACACCGACTTCACTTTTCGTCGAATCCAAACCTGCCATACCAGAGCCAAAAACAGAATATGCTCAACCCGTTTCGCAACACCGCAAGGGAACGACACCCAGAAGTGCTGAAATTGATGGAGTTTTTCGCCAAAAAGTGGATTTGGTCAAGCCCTTTGGCGGAAAAGTTATTCACAAGCGCCCGGCTCCGTTTGACCCGCACATTCCCGTTGACAGCGAGGCGGGGCTTTGAGTACGGTGGGTTTAATGCTCGTCAATTCTGTCAATACTTATGAATAATCAAGACGCACAATCGGCTGGCCAACTCCCCTCTTACATCACCAGCGCAACACCCAACCCCCCCGACAAGCGCGCGCCCTGGTACGCCAATACGGCGCCGACCTACGCTGGCGTCTTTCTCTGGTTTGTCTTCTGGTCGAAAGCGGTCAATGCCCCCAACGCGGGAGGCATACTCTCGCAAGGGGTGGGCTGGGCGCTGCTGGGGGTGGTGCTGGCCGCGTTGGTCTGTCATTTCCTGTTCTACCTGGTGCCGGGGCTGCTGGGCCAAAAAACCGGGCTGCCTCTGTATATCGTGGGCACGTCCACCTTTGGCGCGCGGGGCGGTTTTCTCATGCCGGGGTTTCTGATGGGTGTGCTGCAATTCGGCTGGCTGGGCGTCAGTTCCTTTGCTTCCGGGAAGTTGCTCGCGCCGGTCATTCACCTGCCGCCAGAGGTCATTATGGTGGTCTGGGCCGTGCTGGCCGCCTTCGTCGGTTTGAAAGGCATCCAATATGTGGCCAAGGTGGCGACGTTCCTGCCGCTTATTACTCTCGTTATCCTTTTTATCCTTTTGGCGAAGACGGCGGGGACTGTCGGCAGTTTCGACCCGCAGAAATTCGTTGATCTGCACAAGAGTGTCTCGCCGCAAATCCCGTCGGCTCTGAGCGGCATCGGCGTGCTGGTCTTCGTGATGACTTACGTGGTCGGCTTCTTTGCCACAGCGGGGGCCGCCGGAGCGGATTTTGGAACCAATAGCCGGAATAAGAACGACGTGCAGATGGGAGGCCTGGTTGGCATCGCGCTGGCCATCATTGTGACGGTCGGTATATCGCTGCTGGTGGTGGCGGGCACATACGGCTCGCCTGACCTGAGCAAAGCCGCGGTGGCGGCGGCAACGGAGACGGCGGCCAAGGCTAATCCGCCTTCGACTGCGAATCTGATTCTCGATCCGACCGATTTGATCCCGACGCTCATGGGCGCGAAGATCGCAGGAGTATTTATGTTTCTGCTGGCGCTGGCGGCCTTTCCGGGGTCGTGCTTTTCCTCGTTTATTGCCGCCAACAGTTTCAAAGCCACTTTGCCCAAAGTGAATCCGTTTATTTCCTGTGGCATCGGCACGCTGGGGACCATTGCGCTGGCCGTTACCGGCGAGGCCGGCAAAGTGGTTACCGTTTTCGTGATCATCGGCGCCTCCTTCGGTCCCATCTGCGGCGCGATGATGGTGGACTACCTGCTGGCCGGGGGCAATTGGCCCGGTCCGCGCGGCGGCTTCAATCCAGCCGGCTGGCTGGCCTGGCTGGCGGGCTTCGTGGTGGGCATCATGCCAGCATTGCACGACATCAAGCCTGACTGGAACATTTATCCGGTCCCGGCCGCGCCAGTGGCCGCCTTTCTGGTCGGCGCCGTCGTTTATTTCGTGTGTGCCAAGCTGGGCCTGCAATCACAGGTCATTCCGTTGCCCGCCAAGCCGGCGGCGCCTGCGCCGCAGTGATTCATCCGGTTCCTGATCTTAATATATGAAACATTTTTTCTGCATGTTTATCGCGGCCTGCCTGACTTCCGCAGGCGCGCACGCCCAGCCCACTATCGCCACACAACCGGCCAATCAAAACCTCTTCCCCGGAGGCACGGCGGTGTTTTCCGTGGCGGCCAGCGGTGCCGGCCTGCTTACCTACCAATGGCAGTTCCAGGGGACCAACCTTCCCGCCAGCTTGATGACGATCGAGGCGGGCGATGGGTATTCCGGCTATTACGGCGACGGCGGTCCGGCGACCAACGCCGAATTAAACCTGCCCGAAGGGATCGCCTTCGACGCCACGGGCAATCTCTACATCGCTGACACGGCCAATTCGCTCGTGCGCAAGGTGGCGGTCAACGGGAATATTTCGACCGTCGCGGGCAACGGAACTCCGGCCTACAGGGGTGACGGTGGCCCGGCGGCGAAGGCCTCGCTCAACCAGCCGGAAAGCGTGGCGGTGGACCCGGCCGGCAACCTCTACATCGCCGACACGCTCAACTCGGTCATTCGCAAAGTCAACGCCGCCGGGATTATCACGACGTTCGCGGGCAATGGCCGGTACGCCTACGCCGGTGATGGTGGCCGGGCAACCAAAGCCGCTTTGAACCAGCCCTCCGGCGTCGCCGTGGACAGTGGTGGAAATCTCTACATTGCCGACACGCTCAATTCGGTTGTTCGCAAGGTGAACGCCGGCGGCGACATCGCGACGGTGGCCGGTGACGGAACCAGCGCCTACAGCGGCGATGGCGGCCCGGCCACCCGAGCCGCGCTAAACCAGCCCGCGGGCGTGGCCGTGGACCCGTGGGGAAATCTCTACATCGCCGACACGCTCAATTCGGTCGTCCGCAAGGTGAACGCCAGCGGCGCCATCACGACGGTGGCGGGCAACGGAACCAACGCCTACGGCGGGGACGGCGGCGCGGCCACCAACGCCAGTCTGTCCCAACCCGCTTTCGTAACGTTGGATTCTTCGGGAAATCTCTATATCGCCGATTCGGGCAATGATGTCGTCCGCCAAGTAACCGCCACCGGTCTCATCAACACTGTGGCCGGGGGCGGGTCGCAATCCCCGCAGTTTGCCGACGAGGCGACCAACGCGAGTCTCCTGGGCACGGGCGGTTTAGCCTTTCGCGGTGCTGGCCATCTTTACATCGGCGACCCCGGCGATGCCTTTGTTTGCCAAGTGGTGCTGGACTATTCGCAAGGGGCCACGTTGTCCTTGAGCGATGTCAATTCCAATAATGCCGGCGCCTACGACGTGGTCGTTTCCGACGGCTCCGAATCGGTCCTCAGTTCCAACGCAATCCTCACTCTGGAGCCGACGTTTGTGCAGAGTTACTTCCCGCTGGCCGTGGATACGATGCTTGCCTTCGATGTGACCAATTCGCTGAACCTGGCAATCATTTACCAGGGGGATTATCTGATGACGGAATCCTATCCGGGCGTTTACGAAGCCCTGGATCTGGACGCGGATGCAAACAGCGTGTCCCTCGTCGAAGCCGGCACGGGATGGGTCCACGCTTCCTTTAATCCGCCGGCCCTTTTGCTGGACAATGCGGCGCTCCAAAACGGGGGCACCTTGACCACGTCCACCAGGTCCGAAGGCTACGCGGCGACCTACTCGGTGTCCATCGGCAAGGCCGGCACGATGACCGTGCCCGCCGGGACTTTTTACAATTGCCGCAGCTTCACGGCGAGCGAATCCCTTGACGGCCGCCACGCCACGGCCTTGACGGCGTACCTGGCGCCGGGAGTGGGAATCATCAAACTGCTGGTCAAATCCGGAGATTGGGCCGAGCTGACGGGCGGCACGGTCAATGGGAATGACGTCAGCGCCTACGCCGGTATGCCTCTTGCGACCACCTCGCCGACCCTGTCCATCACCTCTCCGAAGTCCGGGCTTGTGGCCAGCAACGACGTGCTCACCGTCACAGGTTCCGCCGCCGACGCCGTGGCCGTGCAGTCGGTGTATTATCAATTGAACGGCGGCAGTTGGGCTTTGGCCACCTCGTCCAACTCGTGGACCCACTGGAGCGCGGCCATGACGCTGGTGCCGGGCGCGAATACGATCCTGGTTTATTCCATGGATAGCGGTGGCCTGGTCTCTGCCCCCTCCGAGCTTCAAGTCCACTATGTTCCCAGGGCGCCGCTGACGCTTGTCGCTCAAGGCAGCGGCAGCGTCCCCCCGGTGGACAATGGAAAATGGCTGGCCATCGGAAGCAACTACACGGTGACGGCGCAGCCCGGCAGGAATTGGGTCTTCTCCAATTGGGTCGGGGGAACCCCGGCCCCCTATGGGGTGGTCGGCACCACCGCCGCTCTGACCTTTCTGATGGAGTCCAACCTGTTCCTTCAGGCCAACTTCGTCACCAACGCCTTTCTGGCCGCGCAAGGCACTTATGTCGGACTGTTCGCCGTCACCAACGCGGCGCGGGAACAAACCAACTCCGGCGGATTTACCCTCAAGCTGATGGGCACAGGGTCCTTCACCGGTACTTTAAGCCTCGGTCCCGACACTTCGAGTCTCCCCGGCGACTTCTCCATCGGTGGCGTGGCGCAGGTGGTATCCACTCGCAAAAACAAGCCTTCCCTGACCACAACTCTGCAATTGGATTTCGCCAGTCAGACGGTCACGGGCAACGTCAGCGACGGCAGTTTTGTGGCGTCCTTGAATGGCTTTCGCAACGAGTTCAGCACGGCGAATCCGGCGCGGGGCCTGGCGGGGCAATACACGGTGGTCATTCCGGGTGCGAGCCAGGCCGCTGTTGGCCCGTACGGAACCAGCCACGGAACGGTATCCGTCAGTGCCGCGGGCGTGGTGAATTTCACGGGCAGCCTGGCCGATGGCACGACGGGGCTGTCTCAGTCCGGCGCCGTTTCGCCGGAAGGCTGGTGGCCTCTTTATGTGCCGCTTTACGGGGGAACGGGTTCGTTGTGGGGTTGGGGCGGTATCAGCAATCAAGACATCATGGGGACGTTGAGCTGGATCAACACGACCAACGCGTCGAAGTCGGCGGTCTATCGCAGCGGATTTACCAATCAAACGGCGGAATTGTTTGGCAGTTCATACAATGGCGCCGCCAGACCGTTGTTGGGTTCCAGCAGCGGACAAGTGGTGCTGGAAGAAGGCGAGCCATACCCATTCTCGATCACCAACCAAGTGGACATTGGGGCCAACGGCGCCGTCACGGTGATCAACCCGCCGCACAACCCCTATAAGCTGAGCGTCAAGATCAACGCCGCCAACGGCGTCGTCAGCGGGACTTTTGTCAACCCCACCAATTCGACCCGCTCGATTCCCTTCAACGGTGTGCTGCTGCAAAACCAGACCAACGCCGCCGGTTACTTCCTGGAAACCAACCAAAGCGGGTCGTTCTCCCTGCAAACACCGTGAGGCGCGCTGCGCCGCGCCGCGACACCAAGATTGATCTTAATCAGTTCTGTTGGCTGGTTTGGCGGCGATGCAGATTAAGAGTAAGGATTAGGATCAGGAAAACGGCGTCCCAACAAATTCACTTGCGCCCATTCTCAACTGGCGGACGCGGCCACAGGCGCCGGAGGGCCATCGCCACTCCCACAGTCACCGCGCAGCCGATCATGGTGTACCAGGGAAAATAAATGGCAAACCCAGCGCGCGGACGGCTCAACCACGTCATCACGGCCAGCGAGCAAAACATGCCGGCAATGACCGGAGTGGCCGCGCCCCGTTTCCACCACACGGCCAGCAACAACCCCCCCAGCAGCGCGCCGCTGGTCAGGCCGCGCAGCGAAAAGGCCGTCTCGAGCACGAACGCCCGCTGCCGGCTCAACGAGGCCACGATAATGAGGGCCGCACCCCACAGCACCGTGGAAAGCTGGCTGAACCGCAGGAAGAATCGGTCCGACTTGTCCGGCAACACCTTTTTGGCAAAATCCATCGTCGAAACCGAGGCCAGCGAGGTCAGGGCCGAGCTGACCGAGGACATCGCCGCCGCCAGGATCGCCACGATAAGCAGCCCTTTCAATACGTGCGGCACCGCCGTCAACATGAAAATAGGGAAAATGAAATCATTGGCCTTGATCCCGCTGCCGGGACGCACTTCCGGCACGGCAATGGCCAGCGGAAAGTTCTGGTAATAAACCCACAGCATCGCCCCGACGAGCAGGAAGATCAAAAAAAGCGGCAGAATGACCACCGCGCTCAAAATCAGCGCCCGCCGGCCCTCGCGCACGCTTTTGCAGGCCAGCACCCGTTGCACGATCAGTTGCTCCGCCCCGTGTGAGGACATCACCATGAAAGTGCCGCCGATGACGCCCATCCAGATGTTGATCGGCTCCCGCCAGAGCGAGGACCACGAAACGGAGCCGTTGAACCAATGCAGTTTCCCCCCCGCCCCCGCCAGGCGCAGGACTTCGCCCGCTCCTCCGGCGAAAAAGTGCGGGATGTAACACAGGGTGAACACGCCCCCCAAAAGGAACAGCCCAAACTGAACCGCATCGGTCCAGATCACCGCCTTGACGCCGCCCACACAAGTGTAGAGCAGCGAAAGAAGGACGAACAGGAGTATCGCGCCCCGGATCGCATCCCCTCCCCCGAAGGCGCCCAGCAGTTTATGGCCCAGCATCAACGTGACCGGAATGCACGCTACATACACGCGCACGCCCGCCGAGAGCGTCTCGCTCAACAGAAAGAACCCGCCCGCCGCACGGCGCGCGCACTCGCCAAAGGCGTTGGAGAACAGTTGGTAGGGCGAGTAGATTTCCCCCTTGAAGTAATGGGGCACCATGACCACAGCCAGGATGATTCGCGCGATGACGTAACCGATGATCAATTGCACAAAGGACAAATCGCCCTTCTCCCCGTAACACATCGCCGGCACGCCGATGATGGTCAGCGCGCTGGTCTCCGCCGCGACGATGGACAGGCCGATGCCCCACCAGGGGATGTCCTTGCCGCCCAGGAAATAGTCCCGCGTGTTGCGCTGGTCTTTGCCGAACCAACTGCCCAGCGCGATGATGCCTCCCAAATAAAAAAGGATGACCGCCCAATCCGCGCCGTTTAAATAGTTTGCCGGCGATGTCGCCATTATCAAGGATTGCGGGAGACCGGAGGCAAATGGCAATTGAATTCCGCCGGGCCGGACGCCATAAAAGGCTTTGCACGGCGGCTGGTTCATGGTTCAAAGGCCCGATGCGCCCCGGCTTTGCACTTTGGTTCTGCGCGCTGGCCGCCAGTCTGCCGGCCCGGGCGCAAACCCTTCCGCTGCCTGCGCGCGCCGCTCGCGCTCCCTCCGACAGCAACTTCGTCCAACGAATCCAGTCAATGCCCCTGGCGGAGCGGGAACGGGAGATTCTCGGGCAAATCCTGGCCGGCAACGTCCCGCCATTCCTCCGCCGTCTCTGTGTCGTCACCGTCACCAACCTCGCCGGCGGCCGCACCAACACCGCGACTTTCTTCGTCACGCCGGATTACCTGGCGGTGGGCAGCGATGAGGATTTTTTCCGCGCGCCGATTACCCCCGCCACGGCCCAACGCATCGCCGGCCGGCTCGGTTGCATTCTGCCCACCCCCAAAATGGTGGATGCGATCTACGCCGCCGCCGAAGTCAAGCTGGCTCCCCTGCCCATTCCCCCCAGCCCGGCGATGACCACCGTGCCCGTCTTTGCCCTTCACAACGAGATGGTGCGCACCCAGCGGGTGGAGTCGCTCGCCGCCCATCCGTTGGGCGCGCTGGTGGCCGGACACCAAAAAGACGTGGTGATTTGCCCCCGACTGGCCGCCTCGCCGGGCAAGGTCGCCATTTACGGCTGGCATCGAGCCGACGGCGCACCCATTCAGCCGCTTTACCTCGGCCACGCCGCCACTTGGGTGGATTACAGCCAGTGCGTCCGCCTGGTGCAACAAACCATGATCCTTGACGGCACGACCACCACCGTCGCGCAAGTCCTGGCCGATCCCGCACGGTGCGGGCTGTTGAGCAACCAAGGCGTTGTGGCCGATCCGCGCTATCCCACCAACGAAGTCGAGTTCACCGCCGGCGGGCCGTTCGGCGAGCGCGTGGCGGCTTTCACGTTCGAGCCGGACGTGAAGATTCAGATCAACTCGCCCCCTGCCGCGGACTTTGCGCCCGACAAGCCGGTGCAACTGATCTTTTACGCGCTGCCCAACGGCAACACCATCGCGCAAACCCTGGGCCATAATATCTCGCCGGGCGAGGACTGGCATTTCGACATCCAGCATATCGCCGCGCAAACACGGTTCCTGCGCGCACTGGTGAGCCGTCGCACCCTGGTCTTGGTCTGCCTGGAAGCCGGCTCCAAAAGCTGGCCCGCCTGGCGCAACGCTCATGGCGACAACGCGATCCCTGAAATTATCGCCCGCGTGACGAGCCTCTTCCCCGCCAATCGGCTGGAAATCGTGCTGACCGGCCACAGCGGCGGCGGCAGTTTCACTTTCGGCTATCTCAACACGGTGGATGAGATTCCCGCCGACCTCCAGCGCATCGCCTTCCTGGACAGCGACTACGCCTACGACGCCGCGCGCCGGCACGGGGAAAAACTGGCCGCCTGGCTCAAAGAATCGGACGGGCATTTCCTGACGGTGCTGGCCTACGACGACGCGGCGGCGCTGTTGAACGGCAAACCCTTCGTGAGCGCGGGGGGCGGAACCTGGGGGCGGAGCCAGGCAATGCTCAAGGACCTTGGGGCGCAATTTGAGTTCACCTGCCGCACCAACGACGCCGGCTTGGAGTTTCATTCCGCCCTTGAGGGCCGCGTCCAATTTCTCCTCAAGGAGAACCCCGGCCATGAGATTCTCCACACCGTGCAAGTCGAGCGCAACGGGTTTATTCACGCGATGGTGGCCGGCACGGCGGAGGAGGGCAAAGGCTACGAATACCTGGGCCCGCGGGCCTACGACCGGTGGATTCTGGCTCAGTGAATCCAGGCCCGATCCGCGCCGCACTTGGACGATTGGGGACCGCGACCGTCCCGGTCGCCGGGCGGCGCGTCTCGCGCCGCCCCTTCCCCACTTGTTTTCCACAAGCCACTGGCACTCAGCGCCTTGCAAATTCTGCCACGCCGTGCCCGCGATGTCACACAATTGTGACTAATTCCCGGTTGACATGCCGCGGCGGTTCTGCAAAGGTCGTCCATTGTTGTGGGGAGAAGGCCATTTACGAAGACCTTCTTGTGGCAGCCGCACCGGGCTCTGATCGCCCTGTTCTTTTAATTGGCACTATAATATATGAAAAAGATCATCATCTCGTCTCTCGTCTCCATCGCTTGCGCCCTTTCGGCCCAGGCGCAGTTTTTTACCAATGGCAACCTCGCCGTCGTGAGGATCGGCGGCCCCAACCAGTCCGTGACCACTTCCGACAGCGGCAATACGGTCTGGATTGATCAATACACAACCTCTGGAACGCTGGTCAATTCGTACGCCATCCCTTCGACAGGCCCCAATGCGCTCGTCCTCAATGGGGAGCCTTACGAAGGGTATCTGACGCTGACGCCGGATGGCACGCACCTGGTGATGGGAGGGTTTAACACGAGCGCGCCCTATATGTCGAACGGGGCGCCTGCAAACGTCGCCTATTCGTACTCGGCCACCGTTCCCCGAGCCATAGCGACCCTTGATGCCTACGGCAATTATGCGCTGCCCATCGCCAACACGGGTATCTTCAATACTTACACGATTTCGGGCGCGGTGTCCGATGGATCCAATTTCTGGGCCGAAGGCACCGGCACAAGCACGCCTGGATTATCTGGAGTTGTTTATTGCGGCACTGCGCTGGCGGGAGCCACGATCGAGGTCGCGCCGGGTCTTTTTGGCGGTGGGCGCGGTCTGAATATTTACAACAACGGCCTGTATGCCGCCGGCTACTCGAGCAACGGCACATTTAAGGCCACCGAGTATGGCGCCGGCGGTTATCTGCTTTCCAATATCTCAGGCGCCCTTCCGACCGCCGCCACCGTTTTCACCAATTTGTTTCCGTCTGGAACGTCCTCTGCCAGCACGGCTTCGGATCTTGTGATTGATCCGACAGGCACCATGGCTTATCTGGCGGATTACTCCTTCGGCATCGTGAAGTACACCAACAGCGGGTTGCCGGGCGATCTGTGGGTATCCAACTATACCATAGTTCTGACAAACCAGGGCTACAGCACGGCATCCGGCAGCTTTCACGCAATAAGCGTGACAGCCGACTTCACCCAAACCCCTCCCGTGGTCTATGCGACATCTGGAGAGGCAATCACGAACCGCCTTGTGATGTTTCAAGATACCAACGCGGACGGTCTCGACACTGTGATTAACCTCGCGTCAAACCTTAATGTCACCGGTCCCGGTGGCAGCACCAACACTTTCCGCGGCGTGCGGTTTGTGCCGCAGGCATACGCATACATCGCTGTTCCGCCGGTGGCATTTTTTGGGAATCCCGGGGAAACCGCCACATTTTCAGCGACGGTCCTTGGCGTCCCCACTCCCACTTGTCAATGGTATTCCAACAGTGTGGCCGATCCAACTTATGTGGCCATCCCCGGCGCCACTTCCAAAAATCTCAGTTTGGCCGATATCACCACCAACCAAGATGGATCTCAGTTTTACCTCGTCGTTTCCAACGTTTACGGGACCTCTCAAAGCGCCCCCGTCAATTTGTCAGTCAATAATACAGTTATTGTCGCTGAACCGATGGGAGCGACTAATTTCCCGGGCACCGGCCCTGTTTCCCTGTGCGTCACGGCGGTCAGCACCGAGACGTTGACTTACCAATGGCTCTCCAATGGCGTTCCCATCGCCGGCGCCCAGTCGTCCTGCTACACCGCTCCCGGCAGCGCCGTATCCAATACGATATTGTATTCCGTCATTGTCTCCAATTCTTTGAACGAGTCCATTGCGAGCACTCCTGCGATCGTCTCCTTCACGCCTTACTTGCTCTATGACACTTTCACCTATCCCGATGGCAATCTCTTCGGCGATCCCGGATCCCCATGGAAGGAAATCAGCGCCAATACCACGCCGATTTTCGTCATCGGAGACCGTGTTCAAATCGCTGAAACCAATGCGGTCTCGGGGACGGCCTTTGCGCAAAGCCTGTACACCGAGCCTCAAAGCGGGGCGGTCATGTGGGCAAGCTTCATTATCAATTTGACCACGCTCCCCAGCGATGCCGGAGGCACGTACTTCGCGCATTTTGAAGACACCAACTTCGGTTTCTATGGAAGAATTTTTGCCTTGACGTCGAACAACCCCGCCTACACGCCGGATATTCCCAATGTCGCCTATCCTGGCACATACCGTCTGGGCATCTCCGGCAAGGCGAGCGCTCCGACCGCCGTCGTGGAATTGGACATGGCGCCGGGCATTGACTACCAGGTGGTGGCTTATTTTGACATGACCGGCGGGTTTTCCCAGTTGGCCGTCAACCCGAGCCAATCGGAATACAACCAGGTCTATTCGTTGAGCGCCACCCCAACCACCCTTGCTTCCGCCCTCACCACGGACACATTCGCTCCACCCCCGCTGCCGATGGCCGCCTATGGGCTGCGCGAGGCGGCGGGCGGGGGCATTCTTGAGTTGGACAATCTGGAGGTTTCTTATGATTGGAATTACGCCGTCACCGGCTCCGGCTTTGCCGCCGTGACGGCGGGCGCCATACCCAGTTTGCCCGTGATAGGCTTCCTGACGCCCGGAGTAACAAACTACGCCGGCAACAGCAATATTCTGGAAGTAGCCGCTTCCGGCATTGACCTGACTTACGCCTGGTACCAAAATGGCGCGCAGTTGACTGATGGAACCAACATCTCAGGTTCCGCGACCCCAACTCTTACACTGAGCTACCTTGAGGGCACCAACTCCGGCAGTTATACCGTTGTCGTCTCCGATGACGCCGGTTCAGTGACCAGTTCCGTGGCTGTTGTCTCAGTAGAGACGAACCCCGTCGCGCCCGTATTCACACTGCAGCCGCTCAGCACCACCAATTCGGTGGGGGCCACCGTGACGTTCACCGCGACGGCTGTTGGCACGGGGCCGATCACCTACCAATGGAATACGGACAGCTCTCCGAACGGGGCCACAGGCTCCAGTTACACTCTGACGCGGATTACGACCAATCTATCCGGCAATACGTATTCCGTGACCGCCACGGGAGGAACGGGGTTGACCACAACCAGTTCCAATGCGGTCTTGACCGTGCTTGGACCCGTGGTCACCAACATCGCCTTTCTGCGCAGTTTGCAGGTGACCTCGGCCGCGCCAATGATCACCATTCCCGCGTCCGACTCGACCACTGTGTATCAGGTAACGGGCGTTGTCATAGTGTCAACGAACGTCGAGAGCGCCACCTATGCCGAGTACTGGATACAAGACGCCACGGCCGGAATCGAATTCTTTGTCGTGGATCCGAACTTCCGCCCTCATTTGGGAGATGTTGTAACCGTGTCAGGGGTTGTTGATATTTACAGTGATGCCGTGGAACTTGACGGGTCCGCCAACAATCCCTCTGAGCCTTATTATGTGGTGAGCACCAACGGCGAGTCGAGTCCCTTGCCCTATGCGCCTAATCTCATCCCGTTCGGCTTTGCGACGGCCAATCCGGGTTTATCGTCGTTGGTCTATCAAGGATCGCTGGGCACCTTTACCAATGTCTATTTCACAACCCCCGGGGCTGTGATTGGGAATGAAGATACTCTCGAAGTCACCAACAAGGCCGGGCAGTTTTACTATATCTACACCGGCGAGAGCGATGGCCCTGACATTATCGGGCAAAAGGTCCCGACCTTTGCCTATAGTGTCACCGCCGTGTACGACCAATACGAAGAAGAATACGAGCTTAATGTAACAGCGGGGAGCGACATTGTCACGAATCCGCCTCCGGCTGTGACCGATTTGGCGGCCGCAGTGACCAGCAGCAACATCACCCTGACTTGGACAGCCGTTCCCACGGCTTATACCTATAGCGTTTGGAGCACGACCAATCTGGCGGTTCCTTTCGCCCCGCTGGCGCCAGGGCTTTGGTTCACCAACACAAGCGGAACGTACACAGGCGTCGTCTCAGGCGACAACCCGGCGACGTTTTACGAAATCGTCAGCCCGTGAACTAATGGCTGGAGCCGCTGAATCAAATCCATTTGCGCCCCATGTCGCTTGCGCAAGGGGCGCATTTCGGTTATGGTCATGAACATGAAAACGCGCGGGTTTACCTTGATTGAGCTGCTGGTGGTTATTGCCGTCATTGCCATTCTGGCGGCCCTGCTCCTGCCCGCCTTGGCCGTGGCCAAGGCAAAGGCCCAGCAAGCCAATTGCCTCTCCAACCTCAAACAGTGGGGGACGGCCGAGCAGATGTATATCGGCGATTACAAGGACAGGCTGCCGGCGGACGGGATGGGACCTGACGGGCTTTACGACGGAGGCAGCGGCTACAACAACGGCGTCGGCATCGAGGGCGGCCCGGATGATCCGACGGCTTGGTTCAACCTGTTGCCTCCTTATATGGCTACCAAGAACCTGGCCTACTACTGCGATACGCACCGGAATTATATAACCGGGCTTCCCGACCTCACCACGCCACAGAACTACATGCCTTTTCCGGGCAGAACCGGCAGCAAAATATGGTCCTGCCCATCCGCGCAGATGTCCGACTCCGACGTGGCAGCGCTTGCCAAAGAGGGAGGATCTCCCGGCGGGGCATGGGGCTACTTTGCCTACGCCCAGCCCATTGACCTGAACAAGCAAATCGGAACCGCCACCCCTTCGACAGAAGGGATTACATACCCTTACCCGGGAATGCCCAGGATAATGGACCTCCCCAAACCCGCCGCCACCGTGCTGATGTTTGATCAGCTCTTCAATCCCAACACGGAGCCTTACGTGGACAATCCGGACGATTCGCAGTATGATTCAGAGAATCCGGCGGATCGCTTCAAGTTTGTGGCCTCGCGGCATAACAAGGGAGCGGTGCTCAACTTTTGCGACGGCCACGCCTCATACTATAAGGATTACTATTTGACCAATCTCTGCGATTTTGGCGCCTCCCTGGAAGCCTACCCGGGCAAGGCAGCGGTGCCGGATGTCATTTGGAACCCTGCTTTTCGCGCTGCCCTTGGCTATTGAGCCGCTTGGTCTTGAAGTTTGATCTTTGAACCCCTTGCGGGCATACTTCGCGCCGATGAAAATGCTCCGCCACTTCCTGCTTCTTCTTTTCGTCTGCGCCGCCGCTCCCGCCGCCTTGGGCTGGGGCGACGAAGGCCACCGCGCCATTGGCGCCATGGCCGACCATTTGCTGGCCGGCACCGCCGCCGCCCAACACGTCCACGACCTCCTGGGCGAGGAATCCCTCTCCACCGCCTCCGTTTGGGCCGATGCAGTCAAAGGCCGGACGAACCTGACTGAGGAGATGCTCCAATTCAAAACCAACAATCCCAATCACGCCGTCTCCCATTACACCGACATTCCGTTCCAGGAACCCCGATACCGCGACGACTCCATCGGCGCCACCAACGTGGATGTCGTCCACGCCATTCCGGCCTGCCTGCTCATTTTGCAGGGCAACCCGGAGGCGCAGACGATCTTCACCAACGTTTCCCCGCGCGTGGCCCTTCGCCTCCTGGCCCATTTCATCGGGGATATTCACCAGCCTTTGCACGTCGGCGCGGGTTATCTGAACAACATGAAGTTCATTGATCCCAACGGCTACCCCGGCCATTACGACGACGACCGCGGCGCCAACGAGTTGCTCTTTGGCGGCACCAACAAACTGCATTTCTACTGGGACATCACCGTCGTGCAGGCGGACATGAAGCTGGCCCATGCCGATACGCCCCTGCAATACGCGGATTTCCTCCTTGCCAAACCCGCGTCCGATTGGAAAACGTCCGGCCCGCTGCTCAACTGGGACCGCGTTTGGGCCGACGAAAGCCTCGCCCTCTCCGCCAAGGTTCACGATGTAACCGTTTTGGATGAGGACGACAGCCAATTGGACCGGTACACCAACCGGCCGCGCCCTCAATGGCACATCAAGGACCTTTCGCCTGAGTACATCGCCTGGTCGCAGAAAACGGCCGAGGAGCAAATAATGAAAGCCGGCTACCGCCTGGCCGCCACCTTGCAAGCCCTCTGGCCGGACAAAAAATAGCGGACCAAATCAGCCCGGCTCCTGCGGGCGCAAGGCCAGCACGCTCAAGGGCGGCAGGGTGAATGCAGCGGAGAAGGGTTGATGCTGGACCTGATAATTGCCGGCCTGCACGGTGCCGAAATTGCCCTGGTTGCTCCCCCCGTAGAAACCGGAGTCGGTGTTGAGAACTTCGCGCCAGTAACCGCCTTGCGGAAGGCCGACCCGATAGTTGCTTCGCAACACCGGAGTCAAGTTCAATATGACCAGCAACTGCCGGCTGCCCTCCCGGTTCTGGCGGACAAAGGATAGAATGCTGCTGTCGGCGTCGCTGCAATCCACCCAGAAAAAGCCCTTGGGGTCGTAATCCGCCTCCCACAAGGCGCTCTCGTCCTGATAGAGGCGGTTGAGGTCGCGCACCAGGCGCTGGATGCCGCGATGGTAAGGCCCCTGGTCCAGCAGCCACCAATCCAGGCTCGCGTTGGCGTCCCATTCGGAGCTTTGGCCGAATTCCCCGCCCATCATCAGCAAGGGCTTGCCCGGAAAGAACCATTGGTAAGCCAGCAGGGCGCGCAGATTGGCGAACCGCTGCCATTCATCCCCCGCCATCTTGGCCACCAGCGAACCCTTGCCATGGACGATTTCATCGTGGGAGAGCGGGAGGATGAAATTCTCGTGATATTGGTAGAGCATGGCGAAGGTGAGGTCGTTTTGGTGGTATTTCCGGTGGATGCCCTCGCGGCTGAAGTAACCCAGCGTGTCGTGCATCCATCCCATGTTCCACTTGTAACTGAACCCCAATCCGCCCAGGTAGGGCGGCCGCGTCACCAGCGGCCAGGCGGTGGATTCCTCGGCGATGGTCACCACGCCCGGATGCTCGGTATGCACCAGATGATTGAAGTGCTTCAAAAAATCCGCCGCCTCCAGGTTCTCACGCCCCCCGAACCGGTTGGGAATCCACTCGCCCGGCTTGCGCGAGTAATCCAGGTAGAGCATCGAGGCGACGGCATCCACGCGCAGGCCGTCAATATGAAATCGCTCGCACCAAAACAGCGCGTTGGCGGCCAGAAAATTGCGCACTTCGTGCCGCCCGTAGTTGAAGATCAACGTGCCCCAGTCCTGGTGCTCCCCCTGCCGCGGGTCCTCATGCTCGTAGAGCGCCGTCCCGTCGAACCGCGCCAGCGCCCAATCGTCCCGCGGAAAATGCGCCGGCACCCAGTCCAGCAGCACACCCACCCCGGCCTGGTGTAGCTGGTTGACGAAATACTGGAAATCGTCCGGCGTCCCGTACCGGCTGGTCGGTGCGTAAAAGCCCGTCACCTGGTAACCCCAGGAGGGATAATAAGCGTGCTCGGCCACCGGCATCAGCTCCACGTGCGTGAAGCCCATGTTCTGCACGTAGGCGCCAAGCGGCTCGGCCATCTCCCGGTAGCTCAAGAATTCCAGCTTGTTCTTCTTCATCCACGAGCCTAAATGCACCTCGTAAATGCTCATCGGCCGCAGGAACGCATCGGCCGTGCGCCGCTTCTCCAGCCACCCCTCGTCCGTCCAACCGAATTTCCGGTTGTCCCACACAATCGAGGAATTCTTGGGCGCCGTTTCAAAGTAAAAGCCGTAAGGATCGGTTTTCAGCGTCACGCCCCCGGCCAGGGGCGCTATCTCATACTTGTAAAGCATCCCCTCCCGCAGACCCGGAATGAATATCTCCCACACCCCCGACGCTCCCAGCATCCGCATGGCGTGATAACGTCCGTCCCAATCGTTGAAATCGCCCACCACGCTCACCCGCTGGGCCGTGGGCGCCCAGACGGCGAAGCCGGCCCCCTCCACGCCGTCAATGACGCGCAATTGCGCGCCGAGCTTTTCGTAAATCCGCTGCTCGTTTCCCTGGCCGAAAAGATATAGATCGGTCTCGCCGACCGTCGGCAAAAAGGAATACGGATCCCGTGTCTGGATTCTCGCGCCCTCCAGCCGCGTGATGATCAGTTCGTAGGCATAGACCTCCTTTGCCTCACGGGTCGTTCCCTCGAAAAGCCCCGGACGGACCTCCTTCAAGTTGAAGCGCGGCATCTGCATCTGGCGCGCGGGCGCGACCTCCACCGAGAGGGCGTTGGGATGAAACACGCGCACCACCACGCCCGATCCCCCGCCCAACACGTGCATGCCCAAAAGTTCGTGCGGCGACCGATGCCGGAGTTGGACGATGCTATCGGCTTCTTTGTTAGTCAGAATCATGATGGTTGCTCCTAGCTGTGGCGGAAGGTGATGCGCCCCTTGCCCAGGTCGTAAGGAGACATCTCCACGTTGACCTTGTCGCCGACGCTGATGCGGATGAAATTCTTGCGCATCTTGCCGGAAATGTGGGCCAGGACCTCGTGCCCAGGGCGCAGGGCGACGCGGAACATCGTGCCCGGCAGCACCTGGGTGACCGTGCCCATCAATTCGATTGGCTCTTCTTTCGCCACTTCTCCGGTATCATTTAAGAGCCGGAAAATTGCCCCTCCCCGCCCCAATAATCAAGGACTACTTTTTGCACTCCCACGCCTGGGCCGCCTGACTCATGAATGCCAGACGCTCGCCTCTTCTCCCTCTCCTCCACACGATTGTGGAGGAGAGGGCCGGGGTGAGGAGGTTTTCCACCCTCTCATCCGGCCCTTCATGAGCCAGCCGTGAATGCCCGCCGCCGGCCGGAAACTCAGAGCGTGTCTGAAAAATGGGGAGCGCACGCGCCCCCTCGCGTGCCCTTCGCGGCGCCTCGCCGCGAAAAAAACGGATGAAAGCTGGGAATACCCGTATTTCTCCCGCGCCGTCCCAATGCGGTCGGCGGGGGCGCCGACCGCGGCACGCGGGGCGCGTGCGCTCCCCGGATTGAATTTGAATTCTCAGACACGCTCTCAGCGGTCCTGCAAACTGTGGACCCACTGGATGGCCTGCTGGAGCAATTGCGTGCCGTCCTCCAGGTTGAGCTTCTCCTTGATCCGCGCGCGATAAGATTCCACCGTCTTGATCCCCAAATGCAGTTCGGCGGCGATGCGGCGCGTGGCCTGGCCCCGGCCGATGAGTTGAAACACCTCCAGTTCACGGTCTGTCAGGCGCTCGATCGGCGATTTCTGGCTGTCCGCGCGGCCCAGGACCATTTTGTGGACCATGCGCGAGGCCATTTTTTCGCTGATGTAGATTTGGCCCTCCAGGACCTGGCGCACGGCTTGGAGAATCCGTTTGGTCGCCTCCTGCTTGGTGATGTAGCCCTTGGCCCCGGCGCGCAAGACCCGTTCGGCGTAGAGCGATTCATCGTGCATCGAAAGAACCAGCACCGGCAGGGCCGGCAGCCGCGCCTGCAAATCCTTGACCAGTTCCAGTCCGTGCGTGTGTTTGAGCGAAATGTCGGCCACCACGATGTCCGGCTTGCTTTCCTCGATTCTTTGCAGCGCCTCCTGCGCGTCCTCCGCTTCCCCGCACACGGCCAGGTCGTCTTCCCGCTGGATGAGCTGGGTGAGCCATTCGCGCACCAAGGGATGGTCATCAACGAGGAAGACCTTCGCTTTCGCCGCTTCCGCTTTCGCGCGCACAGGCATGGCATTACCCTGCCAAACCGCGCCAAAAATGAAAGAAAAAAATCGCCGCCGGCAGCCACGGCTGGCCCATGAATCGCAAACGCTCCCGTCTTCTCCCTCTCCTCCACACGCTTGTGGAGGAGAGGGGTGGGGTGAGGAGGTTTTCCACCCTCTCACCCGGTCCTTCGTGAGCCGGCCGGCCCGGCAAGTGCCGCCTGTTCGCGCGCATCCGTAAACCGCTGCCGTGCGATTGGCCGATTCCCTCGCCCCACGAAGTGGGGAGAGGGTTAGGGTGAGGGGTTCGTTCCGTCAACTAAGCCTCGCCTGTTCCGCTTGCAACCGGGGGCAGTTGTGCGATTATATCCCTCCTGTAATCGGAGCGTAGCTCAGCCTGGTAGAGCACTTGGTTTGGGACCAAGACGTCGCAGGTTCAAATCCTGTCGCTCCGACCATTTTGTCGCGCCGGAGTCTTGACGAAGGCGGATTGACCCGTTTGCGCCCCATTCTGGCAAAAAAAGGGTCGGCTGTCTCAAGAAACCCGATCAAAACCGCGCCACAGGCGTTAAGCCGCTCCAGCCTCTTGATTCTTCGCCCGCCACAATGTAGATTCCCCCGATGACCGCTGTCGCCAACAAACTGCTGGACGATTTCAAGAAGCTCGCACCCGACGAGCAACGGATCGTCCGTGAACGGGTGATCAACCTCGCCGAAACCCGCCAGCGCGAGCCCTTGCAGCGTCTGCGCGGCTCCAGCGCCGGCAAGGGACTGCTGGACAAATTGCTCGCCGACCGGGCCAGGGAGCGTGCCCGTGGCTGACGCGGTTGTCCTGGACACTTCCGCCATTCTCGCACTGACATTGCGCCCCGGATGCCCTCGCAACACTGAGGCCAATGCCGCCACCACCAGGGACCGCTTGGATTGTTCGTAGTTCAGCCCCGACCGGCACGACCACTACGCGCCAATCGCGCAGAGCCAACAAACGCTTTGACAACTCCGTACATGTGTTACATTGGTAATACATATGAGTGAAGCGGGCGAAAATGTCACACGGGCACACACGATTTCGTCATTGTTGCGCAGGGTTCAAGAAGAATGTGAGAGAAGCATTGTCGCCTTAGCCGGACTATCCGAGGATTGTGGCGGCACGGTGATCGGCACTGGCTCAATTATTCAGTTTGGGTCAGACGTGTTTCTTCTCACTGCAATGCATGTAATGAGTCAGATCCAGAGCAATTACGAAGGAATCGCTTTTTCCAACGGTCATCAGAAACCTTACTTGCGGTTTCGCGGGACGTTCTCGGCAAACCGGACATTCGATATGGCATTTGCCAGAATTCCAGAGCCTCACGAGCCGACTTCGGACCGTGTAGCGTGCCCGGAGAATTCTATCGCTAATTCAGCGGCTTACTCGGAAAAAGACATCCTTTTCGTTTACGGCTTTCCGGGCGACGACAGCAGGTTCTCAGCATTACTAAATGGGATTCGCTCCAGGCCACTAATCTACGGGGGGAAGCCAGCAGTTTCGACAGACTCGTTCTTTGTACCTTCGCTGCATCTTGGAATGTCTTTTGACCCCGTTCACGTTATTGGAGGGGATGGAGTCAACGTAGGTTTGCCGAGGGCGTTTGGCTTAAGCGGAAGTCCCGTCTGGCGAATTCCTTGGAACGATGATGTGGAAACGTGGTCGGCAAGCGATGTGAAGGTCGTTGGCGTTAGCCTCAGGTTCGATGAAACGGATCGTTGCATAATAGCTACAAGAATCGAACACGTTCGGGAATTTTTGCACACGCCTGGAAATAACACGGCGATTTCGTTTTAATAGGCTCATAAGGGTGATCCGTCAAAGGCACAATTGCAAAGCGGTTGTTGCTGGCACAGGGCCTAGGTCAAGGCACCACGCATCCTTCCGCCGCAACCGGCCGCTCACATTCCGGCTGAGGCTCGATCAATTTCGCCAGACGTTCAATCCAGAACTCGACGTTGCAAAACAGCTTGACCGTGAAATCTTGCGACCATGGTTGGTTCTTGCGCAGAAATGTCCGCTTTTCCGGCGGCGTGTTCGCCCACCGATACCGGCGCATGAATCGCCGGCTTGTCCCGCCATAGCGCCAAGCGCGACGGCGGAAGTTGCACGGCCTCTCCTTATTCGTGACGATGCTTGCGATGGCGGAGATTCCTGTTAGTATGGCAGAGGAAAGGCAATGCTTATGAGCGTGACACTTGAACTGGACGAGCAAGCCCTTGCGAACCTGCCCTTTGGGCCGGGGGAACGCGAGCGCCACATGCAGATTGAACTGGCCTGCCGCTTTTATGGCTCCGGCTGGCTGACACTCGGACAGGGAGCGTGCATGGCCAATTTGGACCACTACGCCTTTGGCGTGGCGCTGGCGGAGCGCGGAATTCCCCGACAATACGGAGTCACCGAGGCGCAGGAAGACCTCGCTCATGCGCAGTCCCCCTGATTCAAAGAAAAAGCAGCCTTGCAATCGGTGTACCGAGAAGTATTCTTTCAACATGGCTCTTTCAGTTGAAATGGTCGAAGAGGAAGCGTTGAATCTGCCGACGAGTGGTCGCGCGTTACTGGTGGAAAAGCTCCTTGCCAGTCTCTCAGGCGAAATAAGCCCTGCGGTGGAACGCGTCCATTTGGATGAGGTTCGGGAGCGCCGTGCTGCCGTACGCTCTGGCAAGACGCGGCTTGTTGACGGCACAGAAGCACTCAGAAAGGCGCGAGTCGGTGTGCGGAAATGAGGCATCGCTTCGTTGAGGAAGCATTGGCCGAATTCATTGCGGCTGGCCGCTATTATAACCGACAGGTCCCCGGACTGGGTGACGCCTTTGTGGATGAAGTTGAAGCGGGGATCGGAACCATTCTCAATGGCCCTGAGGTTTGGCGTGTGGTCGAAGACGACGTAAGGCGGTATCTCATCCACCGCTTTCCGTACGGCATTTATTACACAATAGAACGCGACGTCGTCGTGATTTGGGCGGTGAAGCACCTCCATCGTGACCCGGACTATTGGCAGCAACGCCGCAAGTGACATTCTCACAATAGCCTCGCTGGTTATTCGGAAGCGGTGAAGATAATGGCGAGGATGGCCGCTTTCAGCGTAGCGGAGAGCCGGGGCCATGCGTTGGCTACTTGTGACAGATCAGGTAGCGAAGTGACCTGAGTTTGTGTGTCTAGTTGTGTGTCGCCCGCCGTAGCTCCTTGATTATCAAGGCCGGTGGACAGGTTCAAATCCTGTCGCTCCGACCATTTTTTCAGTTTGAGGACGCGACCCGTTTCGTCACCGGTTTCATTTCAAGTACCCCTCCAAACGCTTGACAAGGAGATCGTCGCAGTGGGCGCGCGACGTGACCCCGATGCTCTGGTAATCGGGATGATGCGAGTTTTGCATATCTACTATCACCCACTGGCCCTTGCGGTCGCACACCACGAAATGCACGAATCCCTGGTCCGGTTTTTGCGGATTGAAAGCGTAGTCGGCGTAAAGCGCGTAGTCGGCCGCCGGGGGATGGGCTTGGAGAAAACCCCGGAATTCGCGCGCCAGGTTCCACAGCGCCTTCATCTCGTTCGGATCCGCCAGCGATGTTTTCAGGACCATCGCCTCCTCGGCCTGAATGGCCTTGCACAGGCCCGCTTGATTGAGCATCCCCACGACGTTGGCCGCGCTGGGGACGCTGGCCTCCTTGCCGCCAATCCGCGCCGGATAGACCAGCAGCGTCGCCCCGGGCAGCGCTTCTTTCATTGTCTTCTGGCGTTCGGGAAGGGCCGCCCTTTCGTTCTCGGAAGGCAGGCCGCTGCGCTCATCCATGATGGCCGCCATTTTGCCGGGTTTGGCCGCCTTGGCTGTGGCTTCGTTGAGGCCCAGTTGCGGACTCAGCCGTTCGGCCAGCAGAACAGACAACGTCATCGGTTCCGGATTTCCCAACCGCTTGAACGCTGCGTCCTGCGCCGTCTGGCGGTCCGTCCAGACAACCGCGCCGGTTTGGTCCACAACGACCGCGCGCAGTTCATTCAACCCGGTTTGGCGATTGCCGTTGAATTCGGCGTAGAGCGCGTGGCCGGTGGTGATCGGATTCGTCTTGACAAACGCCCCGACGGCGGCGGGCAGACTTTCCCAATTCGTGTCAGCGGGCGCGAAGGGGGTTTTCCCAAGCTCGATGTTTCTCAACCCCTTCTGTTCGAGCATGAGGCCGACGACTTCGGTCACGCGATCCCAGGGCTTGCCCGCCAGGCGCACCGGCAGGATGGTCAGCGAGCCTTCGGGCCCCTCGGATTTCATCAACTCCAGCCGCTGCTGCTGCTCCGGCGCGATGCCGGCCTGTGGTTCAGCGCCGGCCGGGTAACGACAAATGCCCGCCGCCAGCAGGACCAAAAACATTGGCCTGGCTGCCGCGCGGAACGAACTCATGGCTGTGATTGGATTCTTCATGGTGTTGCTCCTGTATTTTGCGATTTTATTGCTTCCATGACCACAACATACACCCGATGCCGGCGCGGGTGTTAATTGAAAAAAACCTTAAAGCCATTGATAAAAACAATGATTGTGGACTACTGTTCCGCCATGAATGTCCACCACCTTGAGCTTTTTTATTACGTGGCCAGACACGGCGGCATCACTGAAGCAGTACGGCACATGCCTTATGGCATTCAACAGCCTGCCATCAGCGCCCAATTGCTGCGGTTGGAGGACGACCTCGGTGTCAAGTTGTTCACACGCCGCCCCTTTTCTCTCACTCCGCCCGGAGAGAAACTCTACCAATTCGTTCAGCCGTTTTTTGCTAATCTGGACACGCTGGCTGCCGAGCTGCATCCGCAGGCGGCGCCCCGTCTGCGGATCGGCGCGCCGGAACTGGCCTTTCGGAATCATCTGCCGGAGTTGCTCAATGACTTGCGCGCGCGATTCCCCCGATTGAAACTCTCCCTCCGCTCCGGCTACCAGCATCAGTTGGAATCCTGGCTCGAAGAGCGGGAAATTGATCTTGCTGTCACCCCCTTGGAAACCAATCCGCCCGCCAGTCTTAAGATGGTTTCGCTCCTTCATTTGCCTCTGGTGCTCCTGGTTCCCCATCGAAGCCCCATCAAAGCCGCAACGGACTTGTGGACACGCGACAAAATCGAAGAGCCGCTGATCTGCCTGCCGCCCACTGAAACCGTCTGCAAGAATTTCCAGCAGGGCCTGGCCCGCCTCGATGTGGATTGGCCGCCCAGCATGGAGGCCAGTTCGCTCGACGTCATAAACACTTATGTCCTCAATGGCCACGGGATCGGACTCTCGGTGGCTATTCCCGGACAACCTTTCCCACGCACCTTGCGAATGCTTCCGCTGGACGGATTCAAGCCTGTCGAGCTGGGTGCTCTCTGGTATGGCGAGTTGAACTCATTGCAGAATGCCTTTTTGGAAGAAATCCAACGCCGGGCCTCAAATCTCAAACCATAGGATGACCTTGGCTGGTCATCCAGATTTGGCCGGAACCGCGCCTCCGGCAGCCGGTTTGGCGGCTTCGGCGGGTTTGCTTTCCTTTTTCGCGCCGTCGGTGGATGAGGCCGAGCCGGCTTCTTTTTTCGCCGCCGCCTTGTAAGCGTCGCTGCGGTAATCGGTGATATAGAAGCCGCTGCCTTTAAAAAGCAGGTTGGCGCCGCCGCTGATGTTGCGTTTGACTTTCCCTTTGCCCCAGGTCTTGCGCGGACAGACCTCCTTGGGACAGATCGTCAACGCTTCGGCCGTGATCGGCTGGACCTTCTCAAACTGGTGCCCGCACTTCTCGCAAACGTATTCGTAAGTCGGCATATAAAAAACGCGACACTCCCTATACACCGCGCAGCGCGCCTTTTCAACCGCCGATGCAGCTCATGGTCCGCGCCGGTTGGACAAAATCCGCCTCGCCGATGTGATGGCGGGCCTCCTTCTGCCAAACCACCTTGCGCAGGAACTGGCCGATCGCCTCCTCCGGCGCGTTGGCCCGCAGCAACGTTCTCAGGTCGTGCTCCACTATGCTGAAAAGGCAGGTCCGGATTTTCCCATCGGCCGTCAGCCGGATGCGGTTGCAGTGGCCGCAGAAGGGTTCGCTCACCGGGGCGATGATGCCGATTTCCGCCCGGCCTCCCGGCAAGGCCCAGCGTCGGGCCGTCTCCGACGGGTGGGCCGGCGCCACGGCTTCAAGGGCAAAACGCTCTTGCAGGCGCCGCAGAATCTCCCGGCCGGGCACCACCAACTCCCGATGCCAGGCCCGGCCCGAATCCAGCGGCATGAACTCGATGAAGCGCAGCGAAAGAGATTTCTCCAGGGCAAATTGCGCCAGTCCCTCGATCTCGTGGTCGTTTATTCCGCGGATCATGACCGCGTTGACTTTGACCGGATTCAGGCCCAGTTCCCGCGCCAACTCGATGCTCTCCAGAACCGATCCCAGTCCGTCGCGCCCGGTGATCTTTTTGAAATTGCCCGCGTCCAGCGAGTCCAGGCTGAAACTGACCCGCCGCAGGCCGGCCTGGCGCAACGCCGCCGCCTTGCGCGGAAAATGAAACCCGTTGCTGGTCAGCGCCAAATCGCGAACGCCGGGGATGCGGGCGATCTTTTCCACCAGCTTCTCGATTTGCTGGCGCAGCAACGGTTCGCCCCCGGTCAACCGCACCTTGTCTATCCCCAACCCGGCGGCCACGCTGACGACGCGTTCGATTTCCTCGAAGGACAGGACTTGGGCCTGGGGCCGCCAGTGGCGCGTGATGCGCCTGGCCGGCTGGAGCCGCTGGCCGAAGCGGTCCTGGTAAAAACTGGCCGCCTCCTCCGTTTCGGGCAGGCAGTAGAGACAGCGAAAATTGCAGCGGTCGGTGACGCTCACGCGCAGGTCCCGCAGGACGCGGCCCTGCGAATCAATTAACGCTTCAGGCTTCAATCGTGATTTCTCGTTGACAACCCGGCCCCCGGCCGGCGGCCATGCTTTGAGCCTGGGGCGGCGCGCGCCAAACCCTTATTTTGGCGGCGCGTTGGTGGGTGGATTCTGCTGAATCTTCGCGGGGCCATGCCGGCCAATCTCGACGTTCGCGCCGGAGCCGGCGCCGGGGCTGTAAAGAGGCGAAGGATGAATCAGGCGCTCGCCGCCTTTTTCGCCGCCCGTCGTATAAACTCCCCGCCGCATCCAATCCAGCCGGCGGGCGATGATTTCCTCCGTTCTCAATTTGCTCAATTGCGTCCGCAACTCGGCGATGGTGTTGAACCTCTTCTCCAGGTCCTCCTTGGCGGCCTGCAGACTCTTGAGTTCCTTCAGCAGCAGGTCCCGGTCGCCCTCCGATTTGTCCAGCTTGCTTTGCGTCAGCTCGATCCGCTTCTGGAGATTGGTGATGGCGGACCCAAGCTCCGCGGCTTGCTTGTCCAGTTCCTGGTTCCGGCCTTCCAGGTCGGCAATCTTTTTGTCCCGCTCCGCCAGCGCCGCGGCGTCCGTGTCGGCCTGCGCCTTGGTTTCGGCCTTGGCCTCCTCCTTGACTTTCTCCAACGCCGCCTCGGCGCTCCGAAGGTTGGCGTCGCTGAGCGCCAGCTTGTTGGAATAATCGGCGCGGATGGCGGCCATGTTGGTTTCCAGCGCCTGGTTGACCGCCTCCGCCTCGGCCAGGCTCTTCTTGACACTGACGACCGTGTTGGACTGGACAACCAGATTGCCTGCGGCTTCCTTTCTTTCATCCGCGGCCCGTTTGTTGACCACAACCAAGGCGATGCCCAAGCCGACCGCGACGATAAGCAGGACGAGAATAAGTCCTTTGTCTTTCATAGGTGTCAATATGCGCATGGCCAGCGCCTTTTGGCAAGCCCAATGTCTGGAACCCATACCGATGATTTCCTGCTTTTCTGGACAGGCGCGGCCCGCCGGCTCAAAATCCCGTCATGGATGGCCTGGTTCTCCAGAACGTGTCCAAAAGCTATTCCGGCCCGCGGCGTCAAATCGTCGGCGCCGTCTGCCGGTTGAACCTCGCCCTCCAAGAGCGCCAACTTCTGGTCATCGTCGGCCCCTCCGGCTGCGGCAAGACCACCACCCTGCGGCTCATCGCCGGCCTGGAATCCCCCGACCAGGGCGACCTCTGGCTGGACGGAAAACCGCTGGCCGGCGTGCCGCCCCGGGACCGGGATGTCGCCATGGTGTTCCAAAACCACGCCTTGCTGCCGCACTTGACCGTGTTCGACAACCTCGCCTTTGGCCTGATCCTGCGCCGCTTTCCCAGTGAGGAGATCGCCCGCCGAGTGCGCGCGGCGGCGGACATGCTCCATCTGGCGCCCTTTCTGGAGTGCAAGCCCCCCGCCCTTTCCGGCGGCGAATGCCAGCGGGTGGCTCTGGGCCGCGCGCTGGTGCGCCACCCCCTGGTTTTTCTGCTTGACGAACCGCTCTCCAACCTCGACGCCCCCATGCGCCTTCAATTGCGCTCCGAAATCGCCTCCCTCCAACGCCGCTCCGGCGTTATGATGATTTACGTCACCCACGACCAGGCCGAAGCCATGGCGCTGGCGGACCGGGTCGCCGTCATGAAGGATGGCGCCTTGCAGCAGACGGCCCCGCCTTTGGAGCTTTACCGCCATCCGGCCAATCGTTTTGTCGCCGGCTTCGTCGGATCGCCGCCGATGAATTTTTTCCAGGGCACACTCGCGCGCAACGACGGCCGGCTGGTTTTTCGCGCCGGAGATGATGCCGGTCTGGCCCTTCCGCTGGAAGACGCTCTGGCGCAAACGATGCAAGCCCGCGCCGGCCAGGCCCTCACGCTGGGCCTGCGGCCCGAACACATCGGCGGGACGGTGGGTGCGCCGGTTGCAGCCGTGCTGGAGAGGGTCGAGGCGGCCGGGCCGGAGAATTTCTTCTACTGTTCCAGCCACGGCCTTCCCTTTGTCATGCGGACGCCGGCGGCGAGCGCCGCAAAAACCGGCGACAGCTTGGCGTTGTGCTTTGACATGGCCCAGGCGCACTTCTTCGACCCCGCCACCGGCCAGACGCTGGCATGACACAGTTCTTCACCTTTGGCGCCGATGGTTGCCGTCCCGCGTCACGTTTAAGGGGAGAATGCGTATTGATTTCCTGCGCCAAAGCAGCTAATTCTCAACCATGTTGAGCACTCTGAAAGCCACCGTTCGAGGCGGCAGAATAGAATGGCTGGAAGCCACGGAGAATATCGTGCCCACGGATCAACCGATCGATGTTCTGGTCACCATTTTGGGGGGTCATCCTAATGGGCCTTCGCCGGAGGAGCAGGGCCGCCTGAGGGTTGCCGCGCTGCAAAAGCTCGTGGCGCTGAACGCGTTTTCGGCTGTGGCTGACCCGGCACAGTGGCAGCAGGAAACGCGAAAAGACCGCGAATTGCCCGGGCGGAAATCATAAGGTTGCTCGACAGCAACATTATTATTTACGCGAGCAAACCCGGCTATGAGTTCCTTCAGGCACATTTGGCCGCCACCGACCTTTGTGTTTCTGTCGTCAGTTTCGTGGAGGTATTGGGGTTCCACGGGTTGACCCCGCCTGAAACCGAATACTTGGAGGATTTCTTCGCCAATATCCCCATGCTCCCGTTGGCGCCCTCTGTACTCGATCAAGCTGTAAACCTGCGTCGTCAACGAAAGATGACTGTAGGAGACGCGATTGTTGCGGGTACGGCATTGGCGTATGGTTGCACGTTGGTCACTCGCAACACCGGAGATTTCGACCGGGTGCCCTCTCTGGCGCTGTTTAATCCCTTCGTTGCTGCCAGCGCGACGTGAACCTGCTTGACGCGCCATGATTGGCGCCATTTGTTCGCCACCCCCCCCGCACCGGAAGCGGTGCTGATGTCCCGCCCCGCTCTTGCCATCAGTCCCCTTTTCCCATAGAACTGTCGCCATGAAAGACCCCATGTCCCGCCGCCAAGCCCTCAAAACCGCCGCCGCTCTGGCCGCCGGCGCCTGGACCGGCGCCGCACTGGAGGCCCATGCAGCCGCTCCTTCCTTCCAACTCGGCCTTGCCACCTATTCCTTGTCCGCCTTTCCTCCCGAAAAGGTCATCGCCGCCGCAATAAAACTGGGCCTTCACAACGTCGCCTTGTACCGCTCCCATTGCCCCTGGGACGGCACGCCCGATCAATGCCGCGCCGCCGCGCAATTATTCAAGGACGCCGGTCTGACCGTCACCGGCTCCGGCGTCATGAACTTGCCCAACGAGGAAGGCCCTGTGCGCCGCGCCTTTGAGAACGCGCAGGCAGCCGGTTTGCCCACCATGATCTGCAAACCCGCCCGTGACGCCTTCCCGCTCGTCGAAAAATTTGTCAAGCAATACGGCCTCCGCCTGGCCATCCACAATCACGGCCCCGGCGACAAAAGCTACCCTTCTCCCTTCGACGCCTGGAAAGCCGTCCAACCTTACGATAGCCGCATCGGCCTTTGCATTGATGTCGGCCATGCCTTTCGCGCCGGCGCCGACCCCGCCGAGGCGATCCGGCAATGCCACCAGCGCCTCTACGACGTGCATTTGAAAGATTCCCTGGCCAAGGTCGGGGACGCAGAGGATATTCCGGTCGAAATCGGCCGGGGCCGCATGGACATCAAGGCCATCCTGGCGGCGCTCCTTGAAGTCAACTATTCGCACATCGTGTCCTTCGAGTACGAAAAACGCGCCGGCGACCCCGTGGAGGGCTTGGCCGAGTCCGTCGCCTACGTGCGCAAAATCCTCGCCTGAATCCCTTCTCTGCCCCGGAAGTCGGAATGATGCAATCGCTCGGGGAGCGCACGCGCCCTCGCGTGCGCTGGTTGGCGCCTCGCCAACCACAGCCCAACGCTCAAATTCTCCCCACGATTCCGTCAAGCCGGACACGCAACTCCAACCGGCGAGGGCGCCGGTCGGCTGCACGCGAGGGCGCGTGCGCTCCCCAATTCCTATCGCATGGATATGGCTCAACGGCTCCCGTATTGGAAGTCATCGAACTCCGTCACGCTGTCGGCCTTGGTCCACACTCCCGCCGCGCCCGCTTTTGTGAACGTCTCGTCCTCCCACTCCATTGCCTTTTGGCCGTCGAAGCTCACCGTGAAATGGCTGCCGGAAAAATCCACCCGCAAACTGTGCCATTGGTTGCCGCTCACCTTCGTCGGCACACGGTGCAACTCCTTGCGCACCCCGTGCGCCGTGCGGAAAAGGATGATGTTGTTCTCCAGCGCGTTCCCGCGCGCGATGTAATAATTGCTCCCGTCCTGCCAGCGCCAGATCACGCCCCCGGCCTGGTCCTCCTTGCCCGACAGCGCCTTGAATTTCACCGCCACGAAGCCGTCCTGGAGCGATATATCCTTCTTGACACACCACGGATAACTGTGCGAGGCCGCCTCCGCCGATTGTTTGAGCACATTGGGCGCGCTCGGCGCCGTCGCGTCCGCCCTCACCGCCCATCGGGCCTCGCCCGGCCCGGTGATCCCCGCCAGCCAGCCCTCCGGCAGCGCCCCGGCCTTGGTCGAATCGAAATTCTCCGTCTCCGCGCCCGCCCTCCCGGCCGCCAAGGCCAAAACCAAAAACAAGGCAAGCCCTTTCACGTCAATCATTGCGATTACTCGACATCCTCGCCCAATTCCACGTTCCAATACGCCAGGTCCAGGAAATGTTTCCAACTGTCGTGTTGGACACCCACATTGATCTGGACGAACGGACGCCACTTGGGCCGCTTGGGTTTGCGCACCAGGTGCATCCCCGCCTCCTGCGGCGTCCGGTTGGCTTTCTGCGTGTTGCACTGCACGCACGAGCAAACGATGTTCTCCCAACTCGTCGGCCCGCCCCGGTCGCGCGGCAGCACGTGATCCAGGTTCAGGTCCTTGCGCTCATAAACCCGCCCGCAGTACTGGCAGGTATTGCGGTCCCGCTCGAAAATGTTGTGCCGCGTGAATTTGACCTCCTTCTTGGGCAACCGGTCGAACATCACCAGCAAAATCACCCGCGGAACGCGGATTTTAAACGACACCGTCGCGATGGTTTCCGGGTGCGGCCTCTGCGCCGAAAAATCCCGCCATTGGCTGAAGCTGAACGTCTGGAAGTCCCCGTCGTCGTCATTGAGAACCACCTGCGCGTGCCCTTCAAAGAGCAGCGTCAGCGCCCGTCGCGCCGTGCAGACATTGACCGCCTGCCACAAGCGATTGAGCACCAACACATGTTGATTGAGAAAGGAACTCATATTCACTCTCTTCAACCCGCACGCTACCACAAGCCCCGCTTCCCTGTCAACGCGTCCGTTCCTAATCCTAATCCTAATCCTAATCTTAATCCCTCTAATACCAACGCGTCGCCCTTCTCCCTGTCTTCCCCCCCCGGTAGGGCGCGCACTCCGTTGCGCGCCGCGCCTCACCTTGATTCCAAAACCGGGGGAGCACAAACGGTAGGGCACGCACTCCGTTGCGCGCCGCGCCTCACCTTGATTCCAAAACCGGGGGCAGAATGATCTTGCTTTCCGGCCCCATCCCTGTCATACAGCCATTGACACCATGAACATGGAACCTGTGGTTTGGGCCTTCGATTTAGGCAAAGCCTCGATTGGCGAAGCCGTCCGCCAGGGGACCAAATTCCTGCACAAAGCCTCCCTGCTCATCCCGCCCGACTTCGCCGAAACCAAAACCGCCGCCACCCGCCGCCGCATGTGGCGCACATGTTTCTTTTGCAGCTAGGAATAATATGAAATCGCAAGAAATGACATGGGGCTATGATTTGGGAAAAGGATCAATTGGCGAAGTTGTCCGTCTTAAAAAAACGGGGAAAGTAGATTTTCCTCACAAGAAAGTCTGGTTGTTTCCTCCAGATTTTGGAAGGCGCGGTCCAACAACAAAAACCGGCACGCCAGCAAGTCGGTATCGTGCTTGGAAAACTCGGAACGCTCATAAGAAACGAGAGGAATGGCTTGATGAAATTTGGCAAGCCGGAGGCATGACCATTCTTCATGGCAGACAGGTCGCTGTTGCTGGAGGCACATGGCGGCTGGTGCAAAAAGGAGACCCGCGACTGGAAAGTGAAGCTGTCGGCACAAAACCTGAAGACTGCTGTTCCTCGTGTCTGTTGCGTATCCGCTTGCTTCGCCCGGGAGAAAAATTGGTGGATTGGCAGATTTACAAAGCGTTGCGTGCGGCAATTCAAAAGCGTGGCTATACGTCCGTGCCGTGGGAGCGCGGCGGCAAACCCAAGGAAAATCTCACGTCGGAAGAACAAGCGGAAACGGACAAGGGAAATGCTCGCTGGACAAAGTTTGCCGGCTTGCCGGAGATTCAGCGGTTAGGAAAAGATTTTCAACTTCCCTGCTATTACGATGCGTTTCATTTAGAGTTGTGGTCGCCGGGCACGCCACACAAAGATTGCAATGGAGTCGTCAACGCTGCGGCAAACGAACATACCCGTAAGGTCATCTTCGATGGCGCGGCGGTGGAGCGTGAGGTTCTATTATTGGCCAAAAATGCGGTTGCGCTTTTCCCTCAACTGCAAGATGGCTTTCAGAAAGTGATGGATAAATACAAGCAGTCCGTTCGCGAGCGGGTTGCCAACATCAACGCCCGACGCGCCTTGCACAACAAACCTGTGATACATATACCCCTCAGGGGCGGAGCAACGAGTTTTGGAGAATTGCTGGCTTTTGGAGTTGGTGGGCGGCCAAATACTCCAGACGACAAGCGCCGAATTGCATCTTGGGATCCGACTATTCAGAAAGACATGGGATTAAAACCCGGCAGCCCACAGGATCAAAAAGCCGGTCTAGGCCAGATAGTCGCGCGGTTCGAAAATCGTCTCCGGGCAGAGTGCGCACTTATTCGCCGCCGGCCTGGTTTGCCGCCCCTTGCGGTCTGCCGGAATCCCAGCAAAGAGAAAATCGCGAAGGCAAAAGCCGATGATGATCCGTGTTTGTTGCCGGCCCAATTTACTTTTTTGAGCAAACTCAAAAATGTGTGCGTGGAAGAAAAAGTCGAGCCGCACAAACAAAGAAAACTCTATCCTGCAGAAATCACGAGGATTTTTGCGGAACATAATCCAAAACGCAAATATTCGATCACTCCCGGCCAGTGGCGAGAATGGTGCAACGAGTTTGGCGTCCAACCAGCGCTGGATTTGAAGGAAAAAATTGAGGACGCCGAGGACGCAGCCGGTAACAATCAAGAGTCAAAGGCTAAAAAGAAGAAGGCGTTTGTCGTTGACCCGCCCTCAAACGAAGGGCGAAGTCGCTTCTCACGTCCCGCCTTGCGCATTCTAAACAAATTGATTTTGAGCGGTCTCAAACCTTCTGAAATGCGCACCCTTTTGGAAAAGCGTGATGAACAATTATTGAATGGATTGAAAATGGATATTTTGGATGTTCCGCCCATAACGGTTGTCGGTGAGAAAGGCCGCGAGTTTATAAAGCAACCCCGAACATGGCTGCTAGTTTCTGATTTGGATTTTTTTTCGCGGATGCGCAATGCAGAGGGACAGGAAGATTGGGACAACTTTTTTATTCCGAGCAGTAATCTGGATCGCCTAGCAGCGGAAAGTAATGCGACACAAAAAGAGCGTCATGATTCTATCAAAAAACTGATTGGCCAGCAGAGTAATCCCATTGTCCGTCATCGCCTGACGGCATTTTGGGAACGGCTTAAGGCAATGGAAAGCAAATTCGGCATTCCAGACCGCATTGTTTTAGAATTGATTCGGGACGACCCCGAAAACTCATGGTTGGGCAAAGATACCGTCAAAGAGATCATTAAATTCCAAGCTAAGAATCGGGAACGCCGTGAGGAAGCGCGAAAACTCCTCAAGCAAATGCCGCAATACAAGAATGAAGAGCCATCAGAAACCACGGTCACAAAATTCATGCTATGGCAGCAGCAAGGAGGCGAATGTCTTTACGGGCGACAGGTGAAGGAAGCAGGCAATGTCTATGTAGAAACCGGGTTGCCGTTCACTCAACTGGAACAATTCCGAATTGACCATATCGTGCCGCGGGCACTCGGTGGTTCTGATTCGATCCACAATAAAGTTCTGACTGATGACGATACCAATGCCCGCAAAGGCGACCGGACGCCGTTCCAATGGTTTCACGATGACCGCGTGGAACAATGGCAGGCTTTTCGGGACAGGGTGTTAAAACCCAACAAAAGTCTTGGCGGCAAAAAAATACGTCTTCTTTTAAGTGCCAATGCTGAAGAACTGGTCAGCCGTTATACGCCGCTTGCCGAAACAGCTTGGATCGCACGGTTAGCGCAAGTTGTCGCTGGCCTGCATTTTGGATGGGTCAATGGAATTGATGAAAAAGGGAAGCGTCGAATCACGCGCGTGTCTGGTGGTCTGACCGGACGTGTCCGCAGGCAATATAACCTCAATACATTGACAGGTGAACATGCCGACCGACCATTGCCAACCGACAAAGAAGAACGGAAAGATTGGGAAGTTCAAGGTGAGGCTGAGCGCGCAACCAAAGATCGGAAGGACAGGCGGCATCATGCGCTAGACGCAATGGTTCTTACGTTCCTTGAAGAATGGGTGAATGACCCAGAGCGTGAAGGGGAATTTCGGTTTAGGGACTTGGGAGACAATCCTGCTTATCTCCCCCAAGATCACTTTGCACGACGGCGTGAGTATGAGCGTATCGCTCAACTTCAAGAGGATTTCAAAACTTGTCGCACGACCGGACGAGGGGACGAAATTCAACGTGAAATCACGCGTTGCCGGGATCGCCTCGCCCAAATGCGGCAGCGACGGAACTGGCGACCTGTGCGTGAGTTTTTTGAAAAACAACTTAAAGGCACAAGCCCGGATGGCCAACCTGTAATTCCAGTTTATCGCCATTACGAAAGGCCACGAATGGAAGCTACTCTACACCGTGGAACTTGGATGCTGGAAGAGAACTCCAAAGCTGAACAGTCCACTGTGGAGGATTTTGACAAAGCATTCAAAACCGAGAAGATGCCACTTGTGAATTTGCCCTATCGCGTCCGGGAAGATGTGAGTGAAAAATTATTTGATTTGGAACATGCGCGACGCCGTGCGGCAGCCATTGCATCGCACAAGGATTACAACGAAGAAGTTGTGCGCAAGATCATTCAAGAATTTCTGAGATCAAACCCCACAGAAAAAGATTGGCAACAATTTGCGACGAGCGAACAGATACCAGCCCTTATCAAACGGAAAAAGGGCGAACCTGAAACGCGAAACATCCTGCTTTACAAACTAAAGGAGGTGCGAACCAAGCGCGTGTCTGTCTTTGAAACTGGTTTGGGCAAAAAGAGCGTGGCAGTTTTTGATTCCGATCATTTTGATGACCAGTTAGCACGGCTTGTCATCAAACCGGAGCGACCAAAGAAAGGAGACATAAAAATAGCTGCTACGCCTTCATCGTCGTCTGCTTCGCCACGGCCGAATACCGGACTCCAATCCCTGCTGCGAGAGCTAAAGCCGCGAATTGAACAATTCTTTCGCGAGCATGACCCGGACATGAGTGAAAAGTCGGAGGCCGAAGAAAAGGCATTTAAGGTTGCTTTGGATGAGTTCGCAAAAACTCAGGGATTCGACAAACATTTGCCATTCTACTTATCCACACCTCAAGAAAAACCGGACGATGATCCATGGGAGAAAAAAACCTTGCGCGGGTTCCTTGTCCGCAACGAAAAAAGGTTTTCCGGTTCGGCGGCCCAAAAGGAAGCCTTCGCGGTTATTGATCCATGGATTCGCATCCAACTCCGATATTTTTATCGGACTAATCCCGTTCCAAAACACTGGCGGAAGTTTTGCGACGTTTTTTGCCAGGTTAAACGCGAACACTTCAAAACATTTGTCACGGATGCCGACCGGTCTGCGGTCGATTTCATCGAATTCTATCGGGCTGCTAAAGAATCGGGTGGTGGTGTGCAACCGATCAAGAGCGTGCATCAACTCATCGGCGAGAACCTCGAAGAATATGTTGACGTTTCAAAGGATCACACCGGCCAATACGCCAAAGGCGGCAACCGTGGTTACTTTATCTACAAATGCAAACAGGATGAGGAATCTGTCTGGCGCGCCGAACCCGTGCGGGCATTTCAGAGTGTGCAAAAGATCAAAGAACGCCTACTTGCCGACTCCACTGTCCAGCCGCTTTGGGAAACCGAACCCAACGGCAAAAAGGTATGGCGTCTCTGGAGAACAAATATGCTTTTAAGACTTCGTCAAGCAGTCGAGACTGGCAGAGAAGGAAAGAAAAAACGAATCGAAGAAGGGTATTATTTTCTTGGATCCATCCAGTGCGAAGACAGCAACGACTATATTAATCTCAAATCACCAATCGGGAAAAAGGTGCCAGCCGCTTTAGTTTTCCATGACGTTATGAAGGCAGGTCTTGAGTTCATGTCGGGAGATTGAACATTTATATGAGCCACCACATTCTCCATGTTTTCCAGCACGGCGCGGTTTTGGGCCGTGAACGCGGTTTCATCACTTGTCGCGCGGATGGCCAAGACGAGCGGCGGCTGCCATTGGACGATGTTCGCGCCGTGATTATCGCTGCCCGCGGGGTCACGCTCTCCTCCAGTTTCCTTTCCGGCCTGCTGGAAACCGACGCCATCGTGTTGCACTGCGACGAACGTTACCAGCCTTGCGGCTGGACTACTCCGCTGGCGCGGGTGGTGGATTTGAAAGCGTTCCAGCATCAAACCGCACGGCCCAGAAGGTTGAATGAACGGCTATGGCACGAGATGCTGCGCGGCAAGACGCTCAATCAATCGCGGGTCTTGCAGCATAAACAACTTCGCTCGCCGCACCTCGAACTGGCGCTGAAACAAGAGGAGTTCGACGAAGCCAATTGCGCCCGCCGGTATTGGCAGCTCTATTTTCCCTCCATCGGCTGGACGGCCACGCGGCGCGACCGCAAGGAAAACACCGCCCCGAATCAGATGCTCAATTACGGCTACGCCGTCCTGGCAGCGCTCTGCCATCGCAGTCTCATCGTGCATGGGCTGCTGCCGCAGCTTGGCGTCCATCACAAGGCGCGTTACCGATCCGACCCGCTGGTTTATGATCTCATGGAACCGTTCCGGCCCGCCGTCGAACTCATGCTGGCGGAGTTCATGTTGGGATCGGACGTTTCGATGAAGGCCTGGGCCAAGACGGTGGGCGTGGAATTGCGTGAGCGCCGCGTCCGGCGCGAGGCTTATACCCTTAAACTGCTCGATGCGATTGATGCCTCCGGCAATTCACTGGCCCGCGCCTACGAGGAACTTTCCGCCGCCCCGTTTTGGGTCCCGGAATTGCCGGAATTGGCGGGCGCGGTTGCGTGAACAACAGTCCTTTCAGTATGGGCTGGCTCATGGCCATGTTCGATCTCCCGGTCATGACTGACAAGGAGCGCAAAGTGGCGACGCGCTTCCGCAACGATCTTCTCGATCACGGCTTTTTGATGATTCAATTCTCAGTCTATGCCCGCCCTTGCGTGAATTTTGAGCAATTGGACAAGCACCTGGGGATTATTCAAAAGCTGGTGCCCCAGGCGGGCAACGTCCGGCTGCTTTTCATCACCGACGAGCAATGGGCCAAAAGCGTGACGGTCATCGGCCCGAATTACGATCAGGGTACACGCGCCAAAGACCCCAAAGTCCCGAATCAGGTCGAGTTTTGGGATTAAAAACAGGAAGTCGCTGCCGTGTGCAAGCACAGTGGGCAACGACTTCTTTTTTCAGTTAAGGCTTCCCCCCGGAAGCGCGGTAACTGCGCTTAAATACATCATACCCAGCGCGTTCTGGCAAGCCTATTTTATCACCCGCGCCTCCGGGGGGAAGCCAAAACAACGCCGTCTCGGTGATTGTGACCAATGTCATTTTATCACCCGCGCCTCCGGGGGGAAGCCAAAACCAGGGTAATTCCAACGCCCTCAACGCCGTCATTTTATCACCCGCGCCTCCGGGGGGAAGCCAAAACAACATCGCCATCGCCGATGACGGCCTCTACATTTTATCACCCGCGCCTCCGGGGGGAAGCCAAAACTCCGCCGTCATCAGGGACATTTCGGTTTCCATTTTATCACCCGCGCCTCCGGGGGGAAGCCAAAACTGTAATGTTTGGCGTAATTCTGGCGCAAAAATTTTATCACCCGCGCCTCCGGGGGGAAGCCAAAACAGGGCCGGCGTATTCCTGGCGCCGCGCCCTATTTTATCACCCGCGCCTCCGGGGGGAAGCCAAAACTGACAAGGTCGTGAACCAAAAGCTGCTCATATTTTATCACCCGCGCCTCCGGGGGGAAGCCAAAACGGCAACGGCCGTGGCGAAGCTGGCGAGATAATTTTATCACCCGCGCCTCCGGGGGGAAGCCAAAACACGGTCCTCGATCTGAGTGATCCGGTGCTCATTTTATCACCCGCGCCTCCGGGGGGAAGCCAAAACAGCGTCAGACGTGTCAGATATGTCAGACCTATTTTATCACCCGCGCCTCCGGGGGGAAGCCAAAACGTGGAGCGATCTGGACTCCGCCGTTGTCATATTTTATCACCCGCGCCTCCGGGGGGAAGCCAAAACGAGCGGCTACGAATCAACAGGCCGCCCCGCATTTTATCACCCGCGCCTCCGGGGGGAAGCCAAAACGTGATGACATTGTTCTGGCCGTTGGAGACAATTTTATCACCCGCGCCTCCGGGGGGAAGCCAAAACGGCGATGACTTGCTCGACATTATTCGCCCTATTTTATCACCCGCGCCTCCGGGGGGAAGCCAAAACACGGGGCAATGCTCGGTGGCGAGGCGGCATATTTTATCACCCGCGCCTCCGGGGGGAAGCCAAAACTGACATTGGTGACGTTATACCAGATCGCGCATTTTATCACCCGCGCCTCCGGGGGGAAGCCAAAACGTTTCAATCAGCCGGCGGGACGGCAGTATGATTTTATCACCCGCGCCTCCGGGGGGAAGCCAAAACGTGCCATCGTGCCTCCATGTTCGCATTAGAATTTTATCACCCGCGCCTCCGGGGGGAAGCCAAAACGCGGGCGTTGCAGGTGATGATGAGGTCGCGATTTTATCACCCGCGCCTCCGGGGGGAAGCCAAAACGCCAGTTTGACGGATAATTCATGCGGCCTCATTTTATCACCCGCGCCTCCGGGGGGAAGCCAAAACAACGTTGCAGTCGCCGCAGTTCCCTAATGGATGCGGCTGACTGAATTGGACGCCTGGGTCCAATTCAGTCAGCCGCAACAGGTTTTGGACCTATTCATCTTCGGGGCGAACCATTAGAGCGGTTTGTAAGTGGGCAACCTCGCATGACCGCCTGTTATCATTTCATCCCCGCAGGGTGAAGCAGGTTCGCCAAGGAACCTGCCGCACTTCAGTCTAATCGTTTGGAAATCAGCAGTTTTCCAGTCGCGCCGCTCCCCCTTCCACTTCTGCGTGTTCGGCGTGTTCTGCGGTCAATTCAGAATAAAAAATATATTTTGCATTTCCACAAAAACGTGGTATTGTTGGGTTTGTGTGGCGCTCGCGCGCCTGTTCTTTGAAAACTCGCAGCGGGAAAGGGGCCGGGGGACAAGGAAGAAGGAAGAAGGAAGAAGGCAAAGGCCCAATCCTCTTTGCGCCCTTGCATCTTCGCGCCTTGGCGTTGAAATCCTCCCCCTTTTGCGGGTGTTTTAACCCTGGCCGATAACGATAAAGTCGCAGGTAGTTGCAGGTAGTTGCAGGTAGTTGCAAGTTGGCGCTTAACGGCCGCGGCGGGGGATGCTGCCATGAAGTGTATTGGCCGACCCCTCACAGGCCATATCAAGCGCCGCCTTGCAATTATTGCTGAATATTGCTGAGTATTGCAGGGGGGACACCACCCTTCAGACCGGCCCTCCGGGACTGCCAAGTCGCCAAGTTACGGTCAGTTACGGTCAGTTACGGTAGGGTGACACCCCCCGCCGGGTCGCATTGACCGCCCAAATCAGGCCGGTGGGCGGCCCGAACCGGCAGTTTTTGCCCATCCGGGCAGGGCCGGAGGCGATCGGTGGGAAACCCAGGGCGATTGAACTTGATTTAGGTTAATTGCACTTAATCGAGCTTAATTAAACCAAAAAATGAAAAAATTCCGGGTTCCGGGGACAAACCTGCCGTCTCGCCGGCTGGCCTTTGGCGGTTGCCGACGGGGGTGATTTTGGCTCCGGCCACCCGCCTCTAACCCCTGACCGCTTTCTGCCGTCCGCATTCCAAGTTTGACTTGTCACGGCGGAACTCTTAAACTAGGCCAGATGTTGGCTGCTGAAACCAGTGGGGTCGCCGTGTCCATCGGACCGCCGCCGCAACCGGTCTCCGGATGGAAACAGATCTCGGAGGCGGTGGAACCGTTTTTGCAAAGCGTCGCCAGGCAGTTGGCGGCGCAAACGGAGGCCTTTGAACCGCAGATCGCCGCCTTCGCCCAATACGCGCTGACCGCCCAGGGCAAACAACTCCGCCCCATGCTCGTTTCCCTCAGCGGCGAGTCCCTGGGCACGCTCAAGGAGGCCCATCGCACCGTCGCCGTCATCATCGAGATGATCCATTTGGCCACGCTGGTGCATGATGATGTCATTGATGAGGCCCAGTTGCGCCGGGGACGGCTGACGCTGGCGGCCCGGTGGGGCAATGAAGTTTCGGTGCTTTTGGGCGACTGCCTTTTTGCTCACGCGCTCAAGCTGGCCGCCAGTTTCCCCACGCCGGAGGTCTGCCGCGCCGCCTCCAGCGCCGCCAACACGGTTTGCGCGGGGGAAATTCTGCAAAGCCGTTCGCGGGGGAATTTTGAAATTTCGCGCGGCCATTATTTCAAAATGCTGGCCATGAAGACGGGCGAGTTGTTCGCCTTGTCCTGCGATTTGGGCGGCTACGTCAGCAACGCCTCGGCGGCGCGGCGCAAATCGTTGCACGATTACGGCCTGGCCCTGGGCACCGCCTACCAGTTGTATGACGATTGCCTGGATGTGCTGGGATCGGAGACAACGGCGGGCAAGACGCTCGGAGCGGACCTGGCCAAGGGAAAAATGACCCTGCCGCTCTTGATCCTGCGCGACCGGGCCGGCGCGGAGGACAAAAGCCGCTTGCGCCATTGGCTGGCCAATTGGGAGCCGGCCTGTCTGGCGGGTGTGGTCGAGTTGATGGCCAAGTACGCGGCCTTCGCCGAATCGCGCGCCGTGATCCAGCAATATCTGGTGGCCGCCCGCCAGGCGCTGTTGGTGCTCCCGCCCGGCAAGGGCCGTTCCGGCCTGGGCGGTTTGACGGATTTTCTGGCGGAACAAACCGAGGCCCTTGGGGTTGTTTATTAAAAGTTCTCCGGAGTGAGAGATTGCATACGAAAGCCGAAGTCGAAAAACTTGTCTCCAGCCAGCCGGCGCCGGAACCCCAAGAAGCCGCCGAAGCCTCCGAGGCCGATGACCTGACGCTGGTGCGCCGCGCCCAGGCGGGGGAGGACATGGGGGCCTACGACCAGTTGGTGCGCCGCTACCAGGAACGGCTTTACGCCACCGTCTATCACATGACCTCCAACCACGAGGACGCCAACGACCTGGTGCAGGAGACTTTTATCAAGGCCTTCCGCGCGCTGAAGTCTTTCAAGGGCGATTCCAGCTTCTACACCTGGATTTACCGCATCGCTGTCAACAAGACCATTAATTTCCTCAAGCAGCGCAAAAACCGCGTGCAGATGAGCCTTAACGACCTGGATTTCAACGTCGAAAACGACCCGGACCTGGTCGCGCTCATCTCCGAGAAGACCCCGCGGCGGAGCCTGCACCTGAGCGAATTGCAGGAGAAATTGAACGGCGCCCTGCGGAAACTGTCAGAACACCACAGAATGGTTGTGGTCCTGCACGACGTCCAGGGGCTGTCCCACGAGGAGGTCGGCAGGATCATGGATTGCAACGTCGGCACTGTCCGCTCGCGCCTTTTTTACGCGCGCCAGCAATTGCAGGCCCATTTGTCGGATTATTTGAAGTAGCACAGTCAGAACTATGAACCAGGATTCGGAGAACGTTGACGCCTTGCTCAAATTGATGGCGCTCAAGCGCCATGAACAGCCGCCCCCCGGATACTTCGCCCGCTTGCCGGACAAAATCACCTCCCGCATCGAACGCGGGGAGGGACAGCTCAATTTCTGGGAACGCTTCCTGGCCGGATACACCTTCCGCCCGGCTTTTGCGTACAGTTTCGCCCTGGTCGCCTTCGGCGCCCTGGGGTTCAGCGTCATCAACTCCGTCAGCACCGCCCCGGCCGATTCGGCCCGCGAACTGGCCGGCGAGGGCTGGCGCGTCGCCACACCCAGGGAGGCGCTTGCCAGCCAGGTCAATCTGTCCGATATGCCGCACGTGGCCAACTGGATGGGCAACACCAATGCCGGCGCGGGTGGGCCGGCGCTGCCCTCGTTGTTCGGCCCTCCCGACCACTCCCGCGCCGTCCCTGTTTCCTTCCAGGCGGGGCCGCCTTAAGCCAAAGGGGCTGAGTTCACTTTTTTGACGGGCTTTCCTTTCCTGATCTTAATCGTAATCCTAATCTTAATCCTTTTCGTGCATCCGGATTAGGATTAGGATCAGGATTAAGATTAGGATTGCACTATGCGACATACCATATCGGTCTTGGTGGAAAACAAGTTCGGCGTGCTCACGCGCGTGGCGGGCCTCTTCAGCGGCCGCGGCTACAACATTGACACCCTGAACGTCGCCCCCACCCAGGAAGCCAACACTTCCCGCATGACCATCGTCACCCGCGGCGATGACGCCACATTGGACCAGATCGTCAAACAGCTCAACAAGCTGGTCAACGTCCTGGCCGTGCATGACTTCCGGGAAGCCGAGTTCATTGACCGCGAATTGGTGCTCATCCGCGTGGCGGTCAACGCCAAGACCCGCGCCGAAATCATGCAGATGACCGACATTTTCCGCGCCAAGATCGTGGACGTGCAGCCCAAGAGCCTGACCATCGAAATCACCGGCGACGAAAGCAAAATTGACAAGTTCCTGGGCTTGATGAACACCTTCGGCGTCCTGGAGCTTTCCCGCACCGGCAAGATCGCCCAGGCCCGCAAGTGAATTCTATCAGTCAACCTTTAACATAATCCATTCCATGCCCGCCAAAGTTTATACCGACAAAGACGCCGACCTTAAACATCTCCAAGGCAAGACCCTGGCCGTCCTGGGCTTTGGCTCGCAAGGCCACGCCCACGCCCTCAATTTGAAGGACAGCGGCTGCAACGTCATCATCGGCCTTTACCAAGGCAGCAAATCCGCGCCCGTGGCCCGCTCGCACGGCTTTGAGGTATTGAGCACCGCAGAAGCCGTCCGGCGCGCCGACGTCATTTTCGTCGCCATCCCCGACACCAAGCAGCCCAAGGTGTATGAGCAGGACATCGCGCCCAACCTGGCGGCGGGCAAGACGCTGTTGTTCTCGCACGGATTCTCCATTCATTTCAAGACCATCGTGCCGCCCGCAGACGTGAACGTCATCCTGGTCGCCCCCAAGGGGCCGGGCCACATCGTGCGCCGGCAATACTTGGAAGGCAAAGGGGTGCCGGCGCTCATCGGCGTTTATCAGGACCCCGGCAAGCAATCCAAGCAGATCGCACTGGCCTGGGCCAAAGGCATCGGCGCCACCCGCGCCGGCGTCATCCAGACCAGCTTCAAAGAGGAAACCGAGACGGACCTCTTCGGCGAACAAACCGTCCTGTGCGGCGGCATCTCCGCCTTGATCACCGCCGGCTACGAAACGCTGGTCCAAGCCGGCTACCAGCCCGAAATGGCCTACTTTGAATGCCTGCACGAATTGAAGTTGATTGTTGATTTGATAAACGAGGCCGGCATCAGCGGCATGCGCTTCTCCGTCTCCGAAACCGCCAAGTGGGGCGACGTGAGCGTCGGCCCCAAGATCATTGACGCCGGAGTCAAGAAGCGGATGAAGGCGGCCCTCAAGGACATTCAATCGGGCAAATTCGCCAGGGGCTGGATCGCCGAGTACAACGGCGGCTGCAAAAAATACAGCGCCCTGCTCAAGGCTGGCGAGAAACACCCCATCGAGCAAGTCGGCCAACGGCTGCGCTCGCTGATGCCCTGGATGAAAAAACGCTCCGTCAAAGGCGTCCAGGCGTCCTACTGAGCACAACCACGCCGGGCATTCCCCTGCCATCCCTCTTGCATAAGGAATTTGCATCGTTCAATGCTCCGGCCAGCTTGCATAAAGATGAAGACATCTCACTTGTTGCCCCCGATGCTCGGGCTGGCTGCGGCCCTTGCGGCCATCGGCCAGCCTGACTCCACCGCTCATCTCTCGGACTACATCCGGCCGTTTATCGGCACGCACGGTGAAGGCAGCATGTATCCGGGACCGGCCGCGCCCTTCGGCATGATTCAACCAGGGCCGGATTCAAACGGGAAACAATTTTCCGGCTACGATCATGAAGATCCGATGATCCACGGCTTCAGCATGACGCACCTGAGCGGAACGGGTTGGTGGGACCTGGGCGATTTCCTGTTCATGCCCGGCACAGGCGAGCCGAAATACGATCCCGGCACAGACACCCAACCTCGCTCGGGTTACCAGTCCGCCATTTCGCACAACGACGAATCCGCCTCGGCTGGTTACTACAAGGTCAAGCTGCAAGATTACGACACCTGGGTGGAATTGACCGCCTCCGACCGCGCCGCGATACTGCGCATCACCTTTCCTGAGTCTCAGCAGGCGTGGATTCTCACGGATCTGAAGCACGTTCTGCACTGGAATATCGTCTGGTCGCACATCCGCGTGGAAGACAATGCCACCGTGACCGGCTACCATCTGGAAAACGGCTGGGCCAAAGAGCGGCATCTCTACTTTGCCGCGCGTTACTCCCGGCCCTTCGATGACTATCGCATCATCAATGACGGCAAGCCCGTCGTCTATGGCGGGGAACGGTTCCGCAGCCAATCGGAAACCGAAGGAGTCGCCATCCGCTTTCAAAGCCAGGCCGAGGCGGCCGGGGCCAATCTGCGATTTCTGGCCAAATACAAGACCAGCAAAGACGAAGTCATCCAGGTGAAAATTGCCCTCTCGGCCGTCAGCGCCGAAAACGCGTTGAAAAATCTCGATGCCGAAATTCCTGATTGGGATTTCGATAGAGTCAGAAATGAAACACGCCATAAGTGGGACCGTGAACTGAGTAAAATCCAAATTGACGGCACGCAGGAGGAAAAGGAGACTTTTTACACCGCCATGTATCATGCCTTTCTCGCGCCTAACCTCTATCAAGATGTCACCGGCGAGTACCGCGGCTTCGATCAAAACATCCACCAGGCCGTGGGATTCACCAATTACACCATCTTTTCGCTGTGGGATACCTTTCGGGCGGAACATCCGTTGCTGGCCTTGTTCCAAGCCGAACGCGACGCCGACATGATCAACACCATGCTGGCCCACTACGATCAGAGCGTGGATCACATGCTTCCTATATGGACCTTGCAGGCCAATGAAACCTGGTGCATGATCGGCTATCACGCGGTTTCGGTCATCGTGGACGGCTACTTCAAGGGCGTCAAAGGATTCGATGCCCGGCATGCCTACAACGCGATCAAGACCACGGCCATGAATCCCAGATACGACGGTCTGCCTGACTATGACAGGTTGGGGTGGGTGCCGGACGACAAGGAAACCGAGTCGGTCTCCAAAACTCTCGAGTATGCTTATGACGACTGGTGCATTGCGCAGATGGCCAAGGCGCTGGGGAAGGAAGAGGATTACGCCCATTTCCTGAAGCGGGCGGGAAGCTATAGCAATATATTTGACCCCTCCGTCGGCTTCATGCGCGGCAAGGATTCCAACGGCCACTGGCGGACGCCTTTCGATCCGCACGGGCACAAGGACTGCACCGAGGGAAACAGTTGGCAATATACCTGGTATGTGCCGCAGGACATGCCGGGCTTGATTACCCTTTTCGGGGGCAATGATAAGTTCAGCCGGAAACTGGATGAACTCTTCACCTTTGGAAAACCGGAAAACAAGGAGGAGGACGCCGCCAATGGCGTCATTGGCGAGTATTGGCACGGCAACGAACCCAGCCACCAAATCATCTACTCCTACTGTTATGCCGGCCAGCCGTGGAAGGCTCAAGCACGTTTGCGCGGGATTGTCAAGGACTTCTATGGCAACAAACCAACCTCGCTCACCGGAAACGACGACTGCGGCCAGATGTCCGCCTGGTACATCTTCACCGCCCTGGGATTTTACCCCGTCTGCCCCGGCAGCGACTACTATGTCATCGGCAGTCCGGCGCTTCCGCGGGCGGTGATGACCCTCTCCAACGGCCACAAGCTGACCATGGAAGCGGAGAACCTTTCCGGCGCGAACCTGTACGTGCAATCCATGACCCTCAACGGCAAACCCTGGAACAGCGTCTTTCTTCCCTATCGCGAAATCTCTCGCGGCGGCAGCATTGTTTTCAAAATGGGCCCGCAGCCAGACAAAAACTGGGGTTCCGACAGCCGATTGAATCAGAACTCCACGCCATGAAATGAGCTACGACGACTTGGCCGGCTGCAAGTGTGCCCATGCCTCATCCTCCTCGGGCCGATTCCAGTCCTCCGCCAGCGCTGCTTCGCTCAAAAGCGCCGCGTCATGCGCGTGCGGTTCCTCTTCAAGGATGGTCACCAGCGCGTCTGGGGGATCGCACATGCACCGGCTCGATCAGCCGGACCTCGCCACTGGGCTGGATGATGGCTTCGACAGTTCTCATCTCAATAATAAGTCTAATACAGCGGCGGTCATCCGCAAAGAGGAATAAACATTCCCCTATTTGCCTGATGAAGCTGGACTGAAGGAATCGCGCTCCAGAATCAAGTTCTGGATCTTGTCCTGGTCCAGCGCCTCTCCGTAAATGCCCGCTTTGGGAGCGGTCCAGACGACCTGTGTGTTCCGCAATGTCAATCCGTTGACTTCCCGCGCAAAAACTCCCGCGATGGCGTGGGTGTAAATGCCGGCGAATTGGCCCCCGGACGCCGCGCCCATCGGCCGGTCGTCGTAAAACCCGCCGGGCTGGCTGGTGGTCTTGCCCACCTCGACGCGCACGTTGTCAAACACAATGTCCTCCAGCGGTTGCGCCGCGCTGCCGCGAAGGTAGATGCCACTCTCGCCTTTGCAAAGAACATTGCTGAAACGAATCTGCCGCACGTGGCCGAGCCTGGTGTCCGGGTTGCGCGGCAAATGGCTGACGTGAATCGGCTCGCCCGCGCCCCACCATTTGCGCGGCTCCAACTGTGTTTCAATCGTGATGTCCGAGAAAAGCACATTCTCAATGTCGCCCTCGTCGCGGCTTTGAATGCACAGTCCGCGATTGCTGCGGAAAATGACGCAGGCCGCAAAGACAACGTTGCGTATTCCCGGCGGCGCATAGGCCTCGTCCAGCTTCAAGGCGCAACTGCGCGATGCGATGGTGCAGCCGGTGACGGTGATGTTTTCGCTGCCGCCATAGCCGGCGAAGTTGGGCGTGTTCTTGAGCACAATGCCGTCGTCCGCCGTGTCAATGTGGCAATTGGCCACGCGCACGTTGCGGCAATGATCCAGATCAAGACCGTCGTTGTTGGGCACATTCCAGTCGTTGGAAATGCTGACGGATTCAATCACCGCGTCTTCGCACCCGGCCAGGTGAACCGTCCAGCTCGGCGCGTTGCGAATGGTGATATTCCGCACGCGCACCTGCTTGCAGCCGATCAACTTGATGACCGCTGGCCGCCCGGCAACCAGCGACTTGTCCGCCGCACTCCGGCCAAAAGGCCACCAAACGCCGCAGAAGGCCTTCGGCCACCAGCCTGGCTTGTCTGCATCTCCGCCCGCCTCTTCGTCGGCCAGTTTTTGCCACACGGCCTTGTCGTTGCCATCGAGCATGCCGTCGCCGGAAATGGAAACGCCGGTCGCGTCCTTTGCAAAGAGCAACGCCCCCGCCTGGCCGTAATTCTGCCAGCGCGCGCTGCCTTTCAATACCGCGCCGCGCGCCAGATGAAAATCAATGCCGCTGCCCAGCGTTATCGCGCCTGTCGAGTAGATTCTGCCGCCGGGCAAATTCACCTGCCCGCCGCCCCTGGCCGCGCAGGCATCTGCCGCCCGTTGAATGGCGGCGGTGTCATCGTTGGCGCTGTCGCCCTTTGCGCCGAAGTCCGCCACGTTGAAAATGCCGCCATTGTCGGCGCCCAGAGCGGCAAAGGTGGCCAATAAGAGGGCGGCCGGCGCGAGGGCAGCGACGGATCGGATGTGTTTGAAACTCAAGGCGGCTGTCATTTTTCGAGCTTGATTCCGGGTTTGCAGCTTTGCGGCAATTCAATTACAGGCTCGGAGGGCTTGCCGCCGGGCCACCCCGCCCTTGGCGCTAGGGCACCCAGAGCGCCCGATAGAAACGATAGGGCGCGTTGGTGGCGGCCGGCGCCACCAAAACAGGGCTGTTGGTCAGCAGGTTGGTCTGGACCGGCGACCAGCTCATCAGATTGCTCGAACCTTGGATGATGTAACTTTGCCCGCTCTGGCCGGTGAGCCAGAAGTCGAACCGATTGGTGGCGCTCACCGTGCCCGCCGCCAGCATCGGCGGCGGCGGATTCGTCCCGGCCGGCAGAACGAAGAGCGTGATGCTCTGCGGCGGCACCGAATTGCTCAAGGTGTTTCCCGTCAGGCTCACGTTGGCCAGCCGCGTGATGACGTTGGAGGAGGTCAGTTGCCACACCTGGGCCGTGCCGCTGGAATAGAAATTGGAAATGGTCATCGTCAATGGCTGAACGCCCGTCAGTTGCTTGTTGACGACCATCGCCGTGAGCGCGCCGTCCACCGAGCGAACGGCGGCAAAGGTCGAAATGTCGTCCGGGTCCGTGCCGGTGGCCGAAATGCTCGTGTCGCCGAAAGTGGATTTGTTGCCGTCGTAGTTCCGATAGATCTTCATCGCCAGGTAGGTCGGCACGGTGTTGGTGGGAGTCGTCCAACGGGTGGCCAGGTCCAATCCCTGCCACCCGAAGATGCCCAGGAGGTCCGCCTGGGCGGTGGCCCCGTTGATGGACGCCTCGGCGCCCCAATTGTACTCGGTGATGCCGATTTTGGTCCCGGGATAATAGGTCGAAACCCAGCTCTTTATCCGGGGGATGAGCATGATCACGCTGTTGATCCAGCTCGGATCCACATAGTTGGTGTCCCAGAATTGGCGCGTGGACTCGTTGCGCAGCAACTCCGTCGCGGTGGACACGTCGTCCCCGCTCACTTGGCCTCCGTCCGATGCGACTTCCTGCGGGTAGCAGTGCAGCGTGAAGTAATCCAGCAGGCGCTGTCCGGTATTCGTGTTGTACTGGTAAAACTGGTTGAGCAGCCAGGGCATGTAATCCCGCCCGCCGTTGGTGGCGCGGTCGGGATAATCCGCCGGATTGTAGTCGCCGTGCTGGCCGGACCATTGCTGGTCGTAGCCGCTATAGAGATAACCGTTCCAACCCCATTCTTCCGGCCCCAGCACCAGCACGTTGGGGTCGTTGGACTTGACCATGCTCGCCGTCGCCAGCATTCTGGTCCAGATTTCCTGCATCGTCGGCCCCACGGGATGGATGTCCTGGTGGGTCGAAAACCAGATGCTGTGCTCGTTGTCCATGATGTAATAGCCCACCCCGCCGTTGGTGGACGCCCCCCAGGCGCCCATCAAGTGCTGCACGTAGCCCTGCTGAAAGGCGGTGTTGGTGGGAAAATTCGCGTCGTTGGGATTGTTCGTGGTAATGAGCCATGTGGCGCCCGTGACAGCATTGCTGCCGACGCCGCTGCCGGCATTGGTCAGCCACGGGTCCACCGAGGTCTGCAAGCCGTATTTGCTCACCGCATAACTGTAGAGGATGCTCCGGCCCGCCCCGACTATGGGCGACCAGCCGATCATGGGGATGGTGATCATCGGCTGGGCTCCCCCGCTCTTGCTGTTGGCCACGAAGCTGTCCGCGGTGGCCCCGGCCGCGGAACTCGAATCGGGGTAGCTCTCAAAATACCAATCGGCGTCCAGGTTGTGCGCGTTGATCTGCCAGTTGTAGCGCGTCTCGTTATTGCCGCCGGACCGGTTCATCGTGAAATTCAAATCCGAAAGCTCGTTCGACGTCGCAAAGGCTGTCCCGTATATCTGCGGACTGATCGGGTGCCGGTTCTCTTGGGCGTCAATGGTGATGGCCGCGACCGCATTGGTTGTCACCACCACCGTGCCGCCCACCAAGACGATGTTATCGACATAAAAGGTCGGGTTGGTGAAATTGTTGAGGTTCCAGATCCAAATGCCGTCAAAGTCCGGCTGGTCGGCTAGGCCCATGGCCGCCAGGGGAACAGTAAACTGCTGCCAGGTGTTGGCGGCCAGAGCCGGAAGGGTATAATTGGCTTGGTTGACCTGATTGAGCGTTCCTGTCACCGTCAGAACCTGTCCGCCGGAGGCCCCGCCATTGAGCCAGAATGTCAGATTGGTGAAGGGCGTCGAATCAGACGGGGTCTGATGCAGATAGAGCGCGGTGTAATTGGTGCAATAGACACTGATCGAGTCGGCACAGCCCGGAAGCACGGGGCTGGTGCAGGAGAAATTGATCGTGGCCCAACCCCAGCTCACCCACCCATTTTGCAAGCTGTTGGAATAAATGATCTCATTGGTTTGCGCCCGGGCCTCCGGCAGGGTCGCGCCGGTCAGAGCCAAAGCGGTCAATATGAAAAAACCTCCACTTCTGTGTTTCATGCAGCCATCTTACGCCACGCCTCCCGGAAAACGCAATTCTTTCGCCTGGCTGCGTTTTACCAGTGAATAACCCCCGGTCCGGCCTCGTCTTTCTCTACTAATGACCACTCCATCAGTTGGTGCGGCCGTCACCCGCCGGCGTTTTCTTGTCGCCGGCGGTGCCGCTCTGGTTCTGCCGCACCTGATTACCGGTTGCGCCACCGCCCGCAAGCCTCCTTCGCAACAAATCTCCCTGGGTATCGTCGGCTGTGGCATTCAAGGCGCCGGCAATACGAACTCGTTTCTCGGCCATTCGGATTGCCGGGTCGTCGCCGCCTGCGACGTGGACAAAAATCACCTGCGCGACGTGGTCCAGGCGGTGAACAAACACTACGACAATCAGGATTGCAGAGCTTACCACGATTTCCGCGAGTTGATGGCGCGAACCGATATTGATGCCGTCATGATCGCGGTGCCCGATCATTGGCACGGATTGATCGCCGTCGAAGCCGCCCGGCACAAGAAGGACATTTACGGAGAGAAACCGCTGGCCCGGACCATCGCCGAACAGCAGGCCATCGTCCAGGCGGTCCGCCAGCATGAGCGCATCTGGCAGACCGGCTCCTGGCAGCGTTCCGTGGCCAGCTTCCACAAGGCGGCTGAAATTGTGCGCAACGGCTTGATTGGCAAGATCACCCGCGTTGAAGTCGGTTTGCCCGCCGGCAACGGGGACGCCGACGCCAACGTCCAATTCATGAAGCCGGGCAACCCGCCACCGCAGTTGGATTACGACACTTGGATCGGCCCCTCCCAGATGATGCTCTATGTTCGGGCCCGGGTTCACGAGAACTGGCGCTGGAACTACAACACTGGCGGCGGCCAATTGATGGACTGGGTCGGCCATCATTGCGACATCGCGCACTGGGGCTGCGGTTTTGACAACACCGGGCCGCTGGAGATCGAAGGCCACGGCGAGTTTCCTCCACCCGACGCCGTCTGGAACACCAGCACCAAATACCGGATCGAACTCAAATATCCCGGCGACGTCGCCATGACCATCGCCGGCGGATACAAAGAAATTCGTTCCGGCACCAAATGGATCGGGACCGACGGCTGGGTTTGGGTTGATCGCGACGGGTTCGAGGCCTCCAATGAAAACTGGCGCGACATGAAGCAATTGCCCGAGAGCGAGCGCAAGGTCAAACTCATGGTTTCCACCGATCACTGCCGCAATTTCCTGGACTCGGTCAAGTCCCGCAAACAGGCCATCACACCGGCCGAAACGGCGCATCACTCAGCGATCCCCGGTCATCTGGGGCTGATCTCGATGCTGGTGGGCCGGAAACTCAGTTGGGATGCCCGGCAAGAACGGATATGGGACGATCCGGAAGCCTCCGAATTGCTCACACGCCCTTTTCGCACGCCCTGGAAACTGGGCTGACCCATTTTCATTGGAAAAAACAATGAATTCAACCCAACGGCAGCCGTCCAATAAGACGAGTTGTAAGCAGTGTCTGGATGATCGGAACTGACTATGAATTGAATCGAACAAAGTGCGACCATGGGAAAAACTTCTTCCAACGCCATGTGCGGCAGGCGGACATTGTCTCTGCTCCTTTTGTGTGCCGGACTGGCGGCGCAGGGTTTGTGCGGAGAAGAGTTGACCGTCGTCAAAGGTTCCAGCGCCAAAATTGACGTGCCCGACGGCATCCGCAAGCTGATCATTGGCAGCGGGACTGTTATTACCGCGGGGCCGCAGGAGGATGGGAAGGCGGCGCTGGTGGTCGGGCTGGCGGAAGGATCCAGCGAACTGCGCATCCAACGGCTGCAAGGGCCTGATTTGGTCTATAAAGTGGCCGTGCGCCCGGATTCGGTGGGGCCGGTGGGTCAGGTCGAGGAGTTGTTGTCCGACGTAGGAGGCTTGGAAATCAAGACCGTGGGCAACAAGATCGTCCTTCAAGGCAAGATCAAGACCCAAGCCGACTGCGAAAAAATCAAGAAGGTCGAGGCCGCCTACGCCGGCGCGATCCTTAATTTGGCCACTTTCGACCCGGCAGGAATTGCCGACGCGGTCAGAACCGCCATCCTCAAGGACTTCCATGACATGGGACTGGATTCGGTCACCGTGCAACTCACTGCCGATGCCGTCGTCCTGGACGGGGTGGTGTACAGCGATGCGGACATGACCCGAGCCGTTGAAACGGCCAAGCTGCGCGTGCCCAACGTCAAGAGCCTGCTGCGGGTGCAGCAAGCGATGATCGAGACGGACTTGCAATTTGTCGAGGTGGACCGGGAGAATGGCTCCCTCTTCGGCGAGAACCTTTTCGACAATAACATCGTGCTCAGTCCGTCTTATTCGGGGGGCAACACCGGACGGCCCGGCCTCAATCTGAGCGCGACGGCCACCTACAAGATCAGCACCGCACTGACGGCAGGCAACTGCAAGAGCATTTACAAGGAGCACATTAGCGGCGCCAGCGGCCAGGAAGTGGCCTTCAAGCAGGGCCGCACCATCTATGCCGCCGGGCTGCCGGTAGTTCCTTACGGTGTCATCATCAAAGTCAAGCCGACCCTCCAGGGCAGGGATGGGATTCTGACCGACTTGTCGGTGGAAGTCAGCACCGCTGTCTCAGGACCGGGACAGGTGACGACCACCGAATTCAGGACCGGCACCTCCGTCATGTCCAAGGTTGGCCAGACTGTCGTGTTGTCTGGCTTTGAGCAAGCCCTGGGCACGGCCACCACAGACAAAACCCCCATCTTGGGGGACGTTCCGTTGCTGAACCTGTTGTTCGCCAGCAAGGCCAAGTCCAAGTCCCACAAGGAGGCCGTCTTGCTGTTGACCACACGCCCCTCTTTCTCCGAAACGGCCACCGGCCCGGCTTTCAGCGCACAGAGCAAAAGCGTCCTTAGCGACGCCCAGTCAAAATAACCGGCGTCATCGTGCGCCGGCTTGGAGATTCCAATCTTTGCGGGCCGGCTTCGTTCATTGCCGGCTACCTGGCCAAACGGAAGAATTGCGTGTTGCCCGATATCGGCACGGTCGCCTGCCATTGGCTGCCGACAATTTGCGGGGTTACGGGGGCGGATGTCCAGTTGTTTGCCGCCAGGTTCGTGGCAGACTGGACGGTGAATCCGGCGGCGGCCAGCGGCCAGGCCAGCGTGAGGTTGCTCTCTCCGGTCAAAGCGGTGAGGGCCGGACTGGCAGTGCTCAAGAGTTGATTCGGTCCCAGCGCCTGTGTGGCCGCAATTTCATTCGCTTGCAACGCGCCGTCGTAGATGCGGAATTCGGCAATCGTGCCTTGCATGCCCGGGTCCGGCCAGTTGTCCGCGCCGATGATATTACGAACCGCTTGCACACCTGACATAGGAATGGTCACGTTGTTATTTGCGCCGGCAAAGACGCCATTGAGATAAATGGCCACGTAACCGGCGGGCGGATTAAAAACGGCGGTGATATGCTCGTTGGTGCTGCCATCCAGGCTGCTTCCCGATCCGAGATCAATGTATTGATAGTCAACATTCGCGTTGTCCGAATCAGAAATGCCGGCAATCGTCGAGTTGTCACTGGAGTGAACGCAGACATGAATGTCATATTCAGACAGCCCACTGGCATCCTGATTTCCGAAGTCAAAAAGATTGGCCCAAGTGTATTGGCCGGATTTGATGGAAGCCCAGGCCTCCACTGTCACCGCCGGATCATTTCCATTGGTGCCCGCGCCATTGAGAGGATTGTTGAGGATTCCTGCCGGCAACTGCAGGTAGTCCGTTGCAGGGGCGGCGGAAGTTGTGTTGGGGAGCACCAGTTGGCCGCCGCTGATGACGGCGTTGCCCACCAGTGTGCCATTGGCGCTGCCCACCAAGTCGTTTGCAGTGCCGCTCTTGAAACTGTAACGATGCACCAGCATCGTCGGCACATAGATCACCTGCACGGTTTGCGTGGCGGACAAACCCAGACTCGCGTAAGACGCGATGATGCTCGTCGTTCCCGGACCCACGCCCGCGACATTGCCGTTGATGTCAACGACGGCGACGTTCGTATTGGCCGAGGACCAGGTGATGGCGTGATTGGTATTGGCTGTGAGATTGATCCAGTTGCCGGACATCTGACCCCAGACTGTGGACGCGGCCGACTGACCGGTGCTGATGGGCGAAGCGCATTGCAACATCAGGTTCGTGTAAGAATTGATCCCGCTGGCGTTGAGCCGGAGAATGGAAAGTGAATTGGCCGGAAGCGTGAGCGTGAAATTCGTTCCCGCATTGGCAATGGAATTGGTGGCCGGATAAACATACGTCGGCGACGCCAGGGAATTCTCATCGGCCGCACTGCCTGAAGTCAACTGGATGACCGTGGCATTCGATGCGATGGAATTGACACCAGTAACATTGAATGTCGTGGCCACCGGCGTGCTGTAAGGATTGACAGCCTTGACGATGACCTGGCCGGCGGCCTTGGCATAGCTTGACGAAACCAGAAGTCCGCCCGACAACGCCGGCAAGGTCACGTCCTGCACCAGGTTAGTGGCCGCCTGGGCCGAATTGGTGCCCAGATAACACTGGATGCGCAGGCCGGTCAGCACAATGCGGATGTTATACCAGGTGTTCATCGCAATATTTTGCGAAACCTGCGCATAAGTGGTCTTGTTGCCGTCCACCATTTGTTCGATGCCGTCCAGCGTATCGCTCCAGCCGCCGATGTTCCACCACGTCCAGTCGTAGTCGTCGAGAACATTGAACAGGATGAGAAAACCTTCATCGCCACCGGCTTTGCGCGCTTGCAGCGTAATGGTGTAATTGGCCCAATTGGTGTTGCCGGTCGTGGAATAGCAGTCGGTGGTGATGGCGGTCTGCTGGTAAACTCCGTTGGCGACGCTCCAGGTCCCGTTGAAAACGCTCCAGCCATTTGTGCCATCATCAACAAAGTCGCTCTGGTAAAGTGTGACGCCATTGCTGGTGACAACAACATTGGTGTATTGCACCGACGTGTTCCAGGAACCGAGCCCGATCGCGCCGTGAACACTGCTGTTGGTGTTGTTTGTGTAGGCGACACTGGCGGGCAAGACATAGTCACCGCGATTGAAGGAAAACATTTGCTGCACATAATAGGAAGGCGTCCCATAGACCTGCGTTCCCGTGAAGTAAATCATGTCCGGGTTCCAATCCTTGTTGTTCAAGTTGGCGAACAGCGGGGCGTAGGAAGCCATTTCCACGATGTCCGAATTGCGCTCCATGCCGGTCATGAACGCCGCTTCGCCCAACGCCCCGGCCAGGTTGCCGTTGCCGCTGCCCGACGTGACCGCGTATTCGCCCACAAAAACCCTGGGACCGGCCCGGCTGTAGGAGTCATACTTGGTGGCATAGGAAATGAACGTGCCTTGGTCGCTATAGTAATGCTCGTCCACGATCTCCACCGGCCTGGAAGTCGGAATGGTGCCTTGGGAATTGGCAATCAGATGCATGTAAGGGTAGTTGGATTTGATCGCGGTGTAAAACATCGAGTAATTGGCGTTGTAGGCCGACCCGTTGTTCTCATTGCCGATTTCCATGTACCGCAGGTTGAACGGCGCGGGATGGCCGTTGGCGGCCCGCTGCGCCCCCCATGCCGTGTTGGTGCCGTCGTTGGCGTAGGAAACCGCATCCACAGCTTCCTGCACCCACGATCCCAGTTCATTGGTCGGCACCGCGTCCTGGTTGACATCCATTCCGCAGTTGACCGCGAAGAGCGGCAGGGCGCCGATGTCCTCGCACATCTGCAAGTACTCCTCATAACCCAGACCGTTGTCCACCATGTAACCCCATAGATTGGCGCGTGGGACCCGGTTGGCCGGATCACCCACGGTCAGTTCCCAATGGTAGGCGTCGGCAATCGAGGATCCGTCCACCCAACTGCCGCCGGGGAAGCGGACGAAAGAGGGGTGCAAATTGACGAGCATCGCCGCCAAGTCGGGCCGCAGTCCGTTGGTGCGGTTATTGAAAGTCTCCTTCGGAAACAGAGAGACGAAGTCGAGGTAAACGGTGCCCGGCTGCCCGACTTCCAAAAGCAATTGCGCCGCCGGATCGCTCGCGTTGGGAACCAGAACCAGGGCAAAATGCTGCCAATTGGTGGTCAAGTGGCTGACCGAGCTTTGTGCGTAGATGGTGCCTCCCGTGCTCTCCAGCAGGACTTCGATCGAACCGCTGAACCCGCTGGCCGCCCTCGCATAGAAGCCCAGGTTGTAGCTCAGTCCCGCCGTCAGCGGGATGCCCCAGTAGCCGCTGTTGATCGCGCCGATGCTGCCGCTGCCCCCGGTCTGCGTCAGTTTGAGGGCGTGCAGATTGGTCGCGCTCAAGGGCAGCGAAGTGTCCAGGCTCATTTGTCCTGTGGCCGAACCGTTGGTCACCAGCGTCCAATAAGGGATGGAGTTGGTCGAATCCTCAAAGGAGCGGTTGCGCACCAGTTCGGCGTAGATGCCGCCGTCGCCGGCGGAGTTGATTTCCTCGAAGAAGATGCCGAAGAGGTTGGAACTGATCGTCGCTCCAGGCAGGTTCGCCTGGATTGTTGTCGTTGCCGTCTGCGCCCCCACTGCCGTGGAGATGCAGAGCGCGATAAGGATAAGGAGTTTTCCGTGATTCTTGCCTGCTGTGTGGATTGGCCTTGCTTTTGTATTCATTTTCCTGTGGCGTGGATTCGGAGTACAACGAGGGAGTACGGCTGGAACTGATAGTCGAGATGCGGGCCTGCGCCTTCCAACGGCGATGTCTTTGGCGACACCTTTGCCGGCTCCTCGAATGAATTCTGGTCGCTCAACCGCGCACTGGCCAGAACAATGGCCTGCGCGGCGGGGGAAACGCTGGTGACGCCCTCCAGTTCAACGGCAGCTTCCACCGGTTCCTGCGATGCGTTGACAGCTTTGATTATGATCTCCCCGGCCGCCTCGTCCCGCGCCGCGCTGACGAAGAAGGACGGCGCGGCGCCGCCCGTCGGAGGAGGCTCACAGGACACCGGGAGCACCGTGCTGCCCCGATTGCGGCTGAAGAGCAGTTGCGCGTAGTAACTGGGCGTCCCGAAGCATTGCAGGCTGTTGACCCAAATCATGTCCGGCGTCCATTGCCAGGCCCCGGCATTGGCGAAGAGCGGCGCGTAGGAGGCCATGCGCACGACATCGGCGTTGCGTTCCAAGCCGGTCATGTATGCCGCCTCCGCCAGCGCGCATTCCAACGTGTTCCGATTCTTCGGGCTGACAACCGCCACGCTTTGGGCGGCGTACTCTCCCATGAACACCTTCGGTCCCGCGCGATCATAGGCGTCATAGCGATGGGTGTTCTCGAAGAACCACGATGGATTGGCGTAACAGTGCTCGTCCACAATGTCGGCGTGCAGTTCCCGCAATTTCGGCCAGAGAAATTTGAACCGGTCGTCATCCGGCGAGGGGCCGGAGTCGGAGACCAGCATTATTTCCGGGTATTTCCCCTTCAACGCTTTGGCAAAGCGCGCGTAGCGTTCGATGTATTGCGGCCCCCATTGTTCGTTGCCTACGCCCATCATTTTCAAATGAAACGGTTCCTGATGGCCCATCGCGGCGCGCCGGCCGCCCCAGGGACTGTCCGGCGGCCCATTGGCAAACTCAACCAAGTCCAGCGCGTCCTGGATGTACCGTTCAAGCTGGTCCAGCGGGCAGAGTTCCCCCGAATTGAACTGGCAAGCCATGCCGCAATTGAGGATGGGCAACGGCTCGCACCCGATGTCCTCGCAAAGTTGAAAAAACTCGAAGAAACCCAGGCCGAACGATTGATAATAATCGGGCGTCGGCCGGTGGATGAACTCATAGTTCCAACGATCCACCAGGAGCTTGCGCTCCTCGATTGGGCCGATGGTGTTCTTCCATTGATAACGCCTGTCCAACTCGCTGCCTTCCACAATGCATCCGCCTGGAAAGCGCATGAAGCCCGGTTTGAGGTCAGCCAGCAATTGCACCATGTCCGCCCGCAACCCGCCGGGACGCTCCTTCCAGGTGTGGCGCGGGAAAAGGGAGATCATATCCAAGTCCACCTCCCCCTTGTTTTGCAGAATGACGTTCAGGCGCCCCTTTGATTCCTGCGCATTGGGCTTGAGCGTCGCGTTGCATTTCTTCCACGCGCCAGGGGAGAAATCCTCCAGTTTGGCCTCCGCCAGCACTGTGCCGTCCTCGCCTACCAATTGAATCGCCAGCCGTGGGGCGCCGGAGACAAGGCGAATCTGCGCCGAAAAATCGTAGGTTTCATCCGCGTGCAGGCCCATGCCCCGGAACCCCTCGTTGGAAATCCCGAAATCAGCCGTGCCTTCCGATTTCATGCGCAGATAATGCGGGTTATTCCCGTTGAGCGGCGATTCAGCCAGCACCGACAGCTCTCCTTTGGCCAGGCTGGGACTCAGTTTGATCCAGCCCATCAGCGGGTCTGGAAACTCAAACGACCGGTTCTTGACCAACTCCGCGTAAAGGCCCCCGTCGGCGCCGAAGTTGACGTCTTCAAAAAATATTCCCCACATCGTCGGGCTGATTTGCGGCCCGGGCGTCCCGGCCTGGACGGTCAGCTTGATGGGGGCGGCCGTGGCCGCCAGGTGGGCCGCCGCCGCGATGAAGATGAGCAAACAAACAGTTATTCTTTTCATGTGTAATCCAAGGTTCATTGTATCTGCGGCCAGCCCTCGGCCGTCCAGCGCAAGGGCAGCAGCCCAAGCGTTGGCTGGCCGTCGCGCGTCCCGTCATAGAAGTGGCAGCTAAACCAATTCGTCGCGCCTTCGGATATGATGCCCGCGTGGCCCGGACCGATGAAATTGCCCGCCGTTGTCAAAAACAGACTCCCGCCCCCCAGCATCATGTCCTCTCCGCTCCGATCCAGGTAGGGGCCGGTGATGGCGGCCGAGCGGCCGACGCGGATGTTGTAGGTGCTGCGCACCCCCCGGCAGCATTGGCCCCAATTCACAAACAAATAGTAGAAACCCTCGTGCGGATAAATGTAGGAGGCCTCGATCTGGTCCTTGTGCGCCAGCGAATACATCGGCGAATCCGGCGATATTCTGCGGCCCGTGGCGGGATTGAGTTCAATCAATTTAATGCCCGTCCAGAATGAACCGAAGGCCAGCCACAGTCTGCCTTGAACGTCCTGGCACACGGCGGGATCAATCGTGTTGAAGTCGTTCGTGGCGCGGGATTGAACAACGATTCCTTGATCTGTCCAGCGGTAACGGGAGTCGTTCGGGTCGAGCGTGGGGTTCGTCGCCAGGCCAATGGCCGAGGTATTCTTGCCCCAGGTGGAAACAGCGAAATAAAGAAAATAGCGGTCCCCCGGATGAATGATGTCCGGCGCCCAATAATCCCGCCCGGAGTTCTCCGGCACAGCCTCGGCGGCCCACGGGGGAGCATTGCTGATGGCGCGCGGACCCGGTTCCCAGGCTCGCAAATCCTTCGAGTGATAGGAGGGAACGCCGCGGCCCGTGCAGAAGACCCAATACTCATCCTTGCACTTGACAATCGTGGACGGGTCGTGCGCCCGCACCGAGCGCGTCGCTGCCGGTTGCAAATCGGCGCCGGCTTCGCCCGCGGCAAACACGGACAGCCCGCCGGCGGCGGCAGCCAGGCAGAGCGCCAGGGTTTCCGCGCGCGTCAATAAACAAGATGAGTCACGATGTAATGGTTTCATCGAGCTTGAGGCGCGGCGGTGGGATTGGCGCGAAGGATCCTGGCGTAAGTCAGGGCGACCTGATTCTTGGAGTCACGGCGCAATACTTCGTCGAATTGATCCAGCGCCTGCTGGTTGAGGTGCTCATTGGACAGAGCGATCCCAAGGTTCAAATGAGCCTCGATCAATTCCGGCTTCAGGCGCACCGCTTCGGCGAACTGCGCCGCCGCCGCGGCGGCGTCGCCGTCCTTGCCCAGTTCCAAGCCAAGACAGAAATGGGCTTCGGCGAAATTGGGTTGCAAACGGACCGCCTCCGCATAATGAACCTTGGCTTCAGCACGCTTCCCAAGCTTGACCAGCGCCAGGCCCAGATTGACATGGGTTTCGGGATCGGCGGGATAGAGCCGGAGCGAGTCGGTGAAATTGGTGACGGCGGCATCGTACCAGCCCTTCTGAAACGAGAATTTTGCCAGTGTGTTGTAAGACTGTGGGGTGTTCATGCGGTTTTTGAGCGCCTCTTCAAAGTGTTTCTTTGCTTCCTGGGGTTTGCCCATGGCCTCAAGGGCTTTGCCCAGACCCAGGTGGGCCGGACCCCAGTAAGGTTTTTGCCGCAAGACTTGTTGAAATTCGCGCGCCGCTTCTTCCGTCCGGCCCTCCCGCGCAAACAGCTCGGCCACGCTGTTCATGCCCACCACCGATTCAGGGCGCAGGCGGGTGGCCTCTTGAAAGGCTGCTATGGCTTCCTCATCGCGCTTTGCACCCTCCAAGGCCAGTCCCAATCCCTGCCAGGCATCCGGGCTGTGCGGCAGCATATTCGCCACCCGCTTCAATGACTCGATGGCGCCGGCGGTGTCCCCGGTCTGCTGCTGGAGGTTCGCCAGGTTTTCCAGCAGAATCCAGTCGCCAGGCGCGGCGTCGGCTGCCGCTTGGGTGCGGGCCTTTTCCTCGCGCAGGGAATCGGGAAGGGTCGCGGGTTCAAGCCGTTCGATTTGCTCAAGCAAACGCTGATACTGTTGCCGGTTGTTGGCTTGCTGCCTGAACGGCCGGTCATTCAGGCGGCTGAGAATATCCATCTCCGCCGCGCGTCGCGTGGAATCATTCCATCCCAGGCGGCGGGCGCAATCGTCCGCCGTTGGCCAGGGATGTTCGACACCGGCGGACAAGACATGCCCGATCTGTTCCGCCAAGGCGCGCGCCACAAGGTAGTTGCCTTCGAAATTCAGGTGGACATGCTCGTAAAAAAACTCCTCGCCCGCCACACCATGCGGGCTTTGCCGGGCCATGACCTCTTCGGCATCGAGCAATTGCACTCCCTCCCGCTGCCGATTGGACGCGACCCGCCGGATGATCTCGTTGATGCGGCTGTCCGCGCGGAACCGCAGCGTGTCCTGATCGCAGGCCAGCGCAAACTGGCGCCAGGCCTCCGCCTCCTGGCCCAATGCCAGCGAACATTGGCCCTGGCGAAAGTGGGCTTCCGCATAGCTGTCGTCTATCTTCACCGCCTGCTGAAAGGAGGCGATCGCTTCTGCTGCTCTCCCCGCCTCTTGCGCCCGGATTCCCGCCTGGTAGCAATCGTCCCACCGGGACAACTCTTCCGCCCTCAGCCCCGCCCGATGTTCCGAAGCGAAGGGACCGCAATCCTTGAGATTGCGGGCCACGGTGCTGACCACGACTTTCGCGCCACTGCGAACACCGGTGTCAATAATATCGCTCAGATTGCGCTCGAAGCTGGCATAGACGGTGGCCATGCCACGGTCCTCCTGGCGAATCTGGTGATCCACGAACATGATCATTCCGCCCCACTCGCTCTGGTTGATCGGCCGCTTTTGAAAATGGCGAACCAGCATTCCCAGGGCCTGTCCGATGCGCGTGGCCTTGAAGGCCACGCCGGCCCGGACCAGGGCCAGGTTGGCCGCTTGCGGGCCGAATACCGTGCCCGAGCCATAAGGCCCCACGACCTCATTGTTGCCCATGTAGATCACCCAAAAATCGCCCTTCTGCGCGGCGCAATCCCGGGCTATGGGCAGGATGACGTGGGAATTGATGGCGGTCATGGCCGTATTGATCACTTCAAAGTGTTTGTCTGGAAAGCGTCCGTCCAGCAAGGCCTCCAATACGCGGCACAACCCGAATTCCGGCTGCGGATCGCCGTAGGCGGCCGACTCGCCGAAGACGAAGACACGGACTGTGTCGGGCGCTTTGACTTTGGGGATGACGAAGGGGAAGGGGTTGCGCGCCATTTCCGGGCCGAAAAAACGCCAGCCAAACCGGTCATTTTCTATCAGGCAATCCTTTCCATGGATTTGCATCGGCAGAAAAAAGGACATCGGATGCCCGACCCCGGCCAAACGCAAGCCCGCCTCCAGGATCAAAAGCAACAGCAGCGGTCCCAGCACCATCGCAGCCAGCCGAAACAACCAGCGCCTCGTCTGGGAAATGGACGCCGCGGGAACCGCCGCCGATGCGGCGGGACCGGGCGAACGCTTGGAACCAGACGGTTGCATTTCCGACGCGGCTTCGTTGGGTTCATCGCCTGGAAGCCCGCTTTAATCTCTGCTACTGCGCCTTGAGTAGAATAACGGTCACGGAATTGCCAGCGAAAACGTGGTGAAAACTCGTCCCGGCATCGTGCCGGGTGCTCGTCACCGGCGCTACTTTCTCGGGCTGATCCAAGGTGTTCTCGTCTTCGGGTTTCTCCGCCGCCAGGACGATGGTCGTGGCCGTCGGACTGATGTTCGCGCCCTTGAGGTTGATCGTCGTCTCCTGGTCTTCCCGCGATACGTTGACGACTTTCAGAATCACGTCATTGCCGGCGCGGCTGGCCACGCCGTAAAGCGAGGAGGTCCGCCTGAAGTTCGCGTCGTGGATGAGCTTTCCATCCAGATAACACTTGATGTTATCACCGTTCAATTCAATCCGGATGTCGTACCAGCGGCCGGTTTGAATGCTGCCCGGCGCGTCGTTGGCGGCGACGCCCTCCAATTCCAGGCCGTGGCGCGTGTTGCCCCAGCCGCCAATGTTCCACCAGGACTTGACGTCCTCATTCTGCACCAGGAAAGGAATCAGAAAGCCCTCCGCGCCGCCCAATTTCCGCGCCTTAAGGCTGTAGGTGTAATTGTTCCACGACTTGTCTCCGGCGAAGGCGCGGACGTTCTCGCCCTCGGCCTGCTGCCGCAACGCGCCGTCCTGGACGGCCCACTGCCCGCCGTGCAGTTTCCAGCCTTGGGTGCCGCCGCTAAAATCGCAGGCGAACAGCGTTTCGTTCCCGCGGGTGACTTTGATGTCCTTGAACTCCGCCTGCGTGAGCCAGGTGCCGACACCGACAAAGCCGGATTTGGTCTCCATCCCCACCTTGGCCGAATCCACCGTCATGGGCAGAACCACGTCGCCACGGTTTTTGCTGAACATCTGCTGCACGAAGTAGGAGGGAATGCCATAAACGCGCGAGCTGTCGAAATCAATGAGGTCGGGATTCCATTTCTTATAGTTGACATTGGCAAAGAGCGGCGCGTAGGAGGCCATCAACACCACGTCCGAATTGCGCTCCAGCCCGGTCATGAACGCCGCTTCCCCCACCGCCGCCCGCATGTTGCCCTGCCCGGCGCCCTCGGTCACGGCATATTCCCCGACATAGACCTTGTGGCCCGTCCGGCTGTAGGAATCATATTTGCCGGCGTTGTTGATGAAGAACTCGGGGCTGGAGTAATAATGCTCGTCCACGATCTCCAGCAAACGGTCCGGCGAATCGAACGCCTCGTCGGCGATGAGGTGCATTTCGGGATATTTCGCCTTGATGGCCCCGGCAAACAGCGGGTAGCGGGCGTGGTAGGCCGGGCCTCCGTTCTCGTTGCCGATCTCCATGTATTTCAAATGGAACGGCGCCGGATGGCCGTTCCGGGCGCGCAACCCGCCCCAGGTGCTGCTGACGGGTCCATTGGCATATTCGATGGCGTCCAGCGCGTCCTGCACGTATTCCTCAACGCCGTCCACGTTCGTGGGCTGTGTGCGCATTTCCGTGTGGCTCATCCCGCAATTGATGACGAAGAGCGGTTCTGCGCCCAGGTCTTCGCACATTTGCAGGTATTCGTGGTAGCCCACCCCGTGCGTGGCTTCGTATTGCCAGAGATTGTGCTGCGTGCGGCGCTCGGAGGGATCGCCGACGGTTTGCTTCCAGCGATAAGCCGTGGCCAGTGATTCGCCCTCGACCCAGCAGCCGCCGGGGAAGCGCACGAAGCCGGGCTTGAGTCCGGCCAGCATCTCAGCCAGGTCGGACCGCAAACCGTTCGGGCGGCCCTTCCAGGTGTGTCTGGGAAACAGCGACACCATGTCCAGCCAGAAGGTGCCGGGCTGCTTGGTGCTGATCACCAGGCGCGCAGTCGGATCGGTGTCTTTTGCGGTCAACGAAAACTTGTAAGACTTCCAGCCGTCCGTCAGAGCGGGAATCACTTCCTGCGCATACTCAACCCCATCGTCGCTCTCCAGGGAAACGGCCAGCGGTCCGGTAAACCCGCCGCCGCCCCGGGCCATGAGGGAGAGTTCATAAACCTCCCCCTGGGTGATCGCCATGCCCCAAAAACCGTTGTTGACAACGCCCGCCCGGCTGCTGCCGGGATTGCTGATTCTGACTTTGAGCGAACGCGGGTTTTTGGGACTAATCGGTCGAGCGGTGTCCACCGTCATTTCCACGCGAGCCAAACCGCTCCGGACCGCCGACCAGAATTCCGGCTTGTCGGAATCCTCGAATGAGCGGTTGCGCACCAGCTCGGCGTAAATGCCCCCGTCCGCCGAGCAGTTGATGTCTTCGAAGAAAATGCCGTAAAGTGTCGGGCTGACCCTGTGGCCGGGCCGGTCCGCCTGCACGGTTATTGTGGCCGTCCCCGGCGCCGCGAACGCCGTGCCCGCCAGCCAGAAGACGGACGCGGCCGCCAGAATAGCGGGGATGGCACGGCCCGCAACTTGCCCAGGTTCCATAGGAAGACAAGGTTTTCCGGACGGCTCAATAGTAGAAATACGGGCTGCCCGAAGTCCGGTTACTCATCTGGTTGAAGGAGCGCCACTCGACATGGCAATCAATCATCCCGATATTTCCGCCCTCGGGAATCTTCGCATTGGCCATGTGTGCGCTGATATGGCCTTTTGGCTGGCCGTTATACTCATAACCGCCGTCAACGGCCGACCAATTGTAGGTGGTCTCCACGGTATACTCATCACTGTCGCCTGAACTATTGAGTGTGGCGCAGGCCGTCAGCGGACGCTTGGCCAAAGCTCCCACAGGGACGCCGCCTGGAGCGTCAAAATAACCCGGAGTCGAGGTCTCTCCCAGTTTTTGGTTGGTGTTCGTCGCGAAGATACCCCCATACATCGCCGTGCCATAAAAGGTCTGGGCGTATCCTTGAACCCGAAAACCCTCGCCGGGCTTTGCATTGGGAAAGGGATAAGGAGCATTATCATAACACCACAGGCATGTCGTGCCGCCGGGCACATTGCCATAGGGCACGCTGCCAAACCAGTCAACGGGGCCGAATTTGGGTTCTGTTCCCGGGTCATACCAAGTCCATGGCGTTGTTCCATACGAGATCAACTGGTTCGCCAGATACGCGTCCATGTCCCAAGCCCAATTGCCCCCCGAACCGTCAGGAAGAAAATCCCGGTTCTCCCCCGCGTACATCACCAAGGCCACAAGTTGCTGTTTCTCATTGTTGACGCACTGGGTTTTGACGGCTTGCTTTTTGGCCCTGGCCAGGGCTGGGAGCAGCATGGCCGCCAGGATGGCGATGATCGCAATAACCACCAGCAATTCAATCAAGGTGAACGCCCGTTCGCCCCTCCGGAGGATTTTACTCATGATGCCTCTCATTTTCTTTCGTTCTTTCTTCATGTCGTTTGCTTTGCGTTCTTGCTGAAATATAGCACAACCCCATCATCCCAGCCACATTTTTCAAAAGCGTGGGTGGCGGATACTCATCAGCCACCCACGCTGGTCTATTCTGTTCAGGCTGGGATCAGCCTGTGCCCTCAATTCTTCATCACGAAGAACTCCGCGGCGCTGCCGGTGGTCGGTATCGTTATTTGATAGCTGTCACCGACAACCGTCGGTGTCGTGCTCACCGGCGTCCACACCGCGTTCGGGCCGAGCGTGCTGCTCGAATAGAGCGTGAAACTAGCCGTCGCTCCCGACACAGGCCACGAAATCACCAGGTTGCCGCTCGAAACCGAGGCTGACATTGCTGGTGCCGGGGTGGTCGTGCCGAGCAAGTAGGCCGGGCCCAGATTCTGGCTGGCTGCCACTTGTTGAGCAGACAGCGCGCCGTTGTAAATCCGGAACTCATACAGCGTAAGACTGCCATAAGGGTCGCCGCTATATAGCGAGCGGCCGATGAACGCTTCAGCATCGCTGACCACGCTCAATGGATCCGTCACGCTCTGGTTGATGGCCGAGAGCACGCCGTTGGTATAGATGGCGATATATCCCGCCGGAGGATTGTAAATCCCCGTGAAGTGGATGACTTGATTCAGGGGCAAAACGCCGCTGCCCGACGCGCCTTGTTCGGCCTGCCAACCGGGGTCAACGGCGGTGATCGCCGTGTAATCCCGCACCAGTGAGCCGAAGAGGTACTTCTCCCCTGCCCCGCCGGTGTCCGTGTTCCCGAAGGCGTAATACATGCAGTTGGCTGGCAGGTATGTGGCCGTGGCCCAACTATCAATCGTCAGGGCGGCGTAGTTGCTGCCAGTGCCGTTGGATTGGATGACCCCTGAGGGCAATTTGACGTATTGGGAACCGGTCGTGCTGATGGACAAATTGCCGTCAGAGCCGCCGGTGAAAGTGCCTCCGTTGGGAAGCGTGCCATTCCAAGCCGATCCGCCGATCGAATCGGCCACAGTCGTGCTGCCGACTCGGTCATGGAAGCTGTACTCATGCACCAGGGTTGCCGGCGTGGGGACGACTGTGATCATCACGCTCTGAGTCACGCTCTGATAGCTGGCAGTGATGGTGACCGTGCCAATACCATTGGCCGTGAGTTGGTTGACGTTGCCATAGGACACCACCGCCGGATCACTGGAAGTGATGCTCCATCCCGGAGGCAGGACGACGCTGTTGGCGGCCAAGTCCCAGCCTGTCAGGCCGGTGTAGTTGGCCAGCAGCTGCAAGTGCCCAACCTGGAGCCATTGCAACGTGCTGGGCGCTTGCAAGGTGAAGGATTGAAATGCACCCGGGCCGTTGGTAACGCCGCTGGGAATCGTACTTGGGCCCGCCTTGTCGGCAATGGCAACTTCCTGCGAGGTCAAGGCTCCATCGAAAATGCGGAACTCAGTGAAGGTTTCGCTGGCATAAGGATCGCCATTATATACTGAACGGCCGATGTAGGCTTCAGCGTCGCTGATCACACTCATCGGGTCCGTCACGTTCACGTTGGCTGCCGACAGAGCGCCGTTGGTGTAGAAGGCGATGTAGCCCGCCGGGGGATTATAGACTCCCGTGATGTGGAGGAGTTGATTCAGGGGCAATGGAGAGACTCCACCTTGGGCGCCTTGTTCGGCCAGCCAGCCGGGATCAGTGGCCGTCATCGCCGTGTAGTCCCGATTGAGCGAGCCAAACAGATAGTACTCCCCTGCGCCGCCGGAGTCCGTGTTCCCAAACGCGTAGAGCATCGAGTTGCCGGGGTCGGTTATCGCAGTGACCCACGTATCAATGGTCAAACTGGTGTAATTGCCAGCGGCTCCATTGGCGATGACGCCAGGCGGCAAACTGACGTAATTGGTATTGGTGCTGTTGAGGGTCAGGGTGCCAGTGGCGCCGCCGGTGAAAGTGCCCCCGTTGGGAAGCGTCCCGTTCCAAGCTGCGCCTCCGACGGAGTCAGCCGCATTCGTGCTGCCAACAGCATCATGGAAGCTGTAGCGGTGGGTCAAAGTCGGCGTGCCGCCGTAGAGCGTAACGGATGGCCCCAGTATCTGTTCGGCGGCCACGTCAGCGGCAGTCAACGCGCCGTTGTAGATGCGGAACTCAGTGAGAGTGAGGTCTTCGTGCGGGTCCGCCGTGTAAAGGGAATGACAGATGTAGTTGGTCACGTCATCCACGTAGGACATCGGGGTCGTTAGCGCCAAGTTTGAGGAGACTAGGACGCCATTGGTGTACCAATACTCCGCGCCACCCGGTGGATCGAAAACCGCCGTCAGATGGATCATAGCGGGATTAGTGGTGAAGTCGCCGGCGCCGGCGCAACCCTGTTCGGCGTCATAGCCGGGGTCTGCGCCGGTGATGGCAATGCGTCCGCCCACGGGCGCGCAGAAGATGTAGTCCTCCCCGTTCCATGGGCTGTTTCCATTGGTGTCCGTGTTGCCGAAAGCGAACAACATGCAGTTGACCGGGGCCGGATCAGGGAACGAAACCCACATATCAACGGTCACGGAGGGGTAATTCTTAAGGATATACGGCGGCAGTAGGACGTATTGCGGGCCGCTCGCGCTCAATTGGAGGTTGGTCCCCGTGAAGGTGCCGCCGTTGGGCAGAACGCCGTTCCACTGTGGGCCGCCCACTGAGTCGGCGACATTGCTGCTGCCGACCGCGTCCTGGAAGCTGTAGCGGTTCACCAGAACGGGTTCATGCGTCACGAGCACAGACCCGCTGTTCGTGAAGCCCCCGTAGATGGCCGTGACCGTGGCAGAGCCCAAACCAACCGCGTGGAGCTTCCCATCGGCTGCTTGATAGACCACGTTGGAATTGCTCGAGGTATAGACCATCAGCGGCGTCCGGCTGTTCTCCAGCAGATTGAAGTTGGTCAGGTTGGCATAGGTGGCCAGCACTCCGCCCAGGAATTGATCTCCCAAGCTCAACTTCGGGATGGAAACCTGGATGGATTTCAGGTTGCCGACATTGATGTTGGTGTTGTTAGGCCCATTCAAGTCGGCCAAAGCGATTTGTGGCGGAAGAAGCGCCCCGTTGTAAACACGAATCTCGTCGAAACTCCCTGCCAGATATGGATCGCCCGCGCCGGTCGGGCCGAGAGCGGTCCACAACGAACGGCCAATGTAAATGAAGTTGGTCGAGACGCCGGCAAGCGGCAGATAATCATTCGTGGCCAAGCCGCTCAGAACGCCATTGGTATAGACAGCCAGTTGGCCGGTGGTAGGGTCAATGACAGTGGTGCAGTGGACAGTTTCGTTGGCAAAGTCCCCCAGCATATCAATAACCGTCTCCCCGCTGGATCCCGGCTTGTCATCAATCCGATGCCCCGCGTCGTACTGGCGAACCACATTATGAATGTAGTAGGAACCGGCGCCGTTGCTGGAGTTGCCGAAAGCCCAGGCGTAATTCCAGACCTGCAACGTTCCAAACGTGGCCCAGAAGTCAACCGTGGCGGACTGAAAGCCGGTAATGATCCCGTCGTTGGCGAACGAATTTGAGCCTAGGTCCACGTAGCAGCCGACGCTGCCATCCAGCACGACCTGCCCGTTGGTTTCATAAGCCGTTCCCATGAGGTTTCCGTCCAGTGTCCCAACCGAGTCTTTGACAATCGTGCCCGTGTCGTTGAAACTATACCGGTGGGCGAGAACCGAAATCGCCGGAATGACGGTGACCGTTACCGCGGATGACGACTGGCCTCCGTAACTCGCCGTGACCGTGGTGGTTCCGACCGCAATGCCATGAATAAAGCCCGACGAATCAACCGTTACGATGTTCGTGTTGCCGGACGTATAGGTGGCAAGGGCCGGCGAGAGAACGACGGTGTTAGTAATCAATGAGTACGATACCGTGATCGTCGGAACCTCCACGCCTCCTGCCAAAACCTGGGCGCCAGCGGACAATTGGACGGCGGTGACGGTGCCGGCATTGGTACCGACAGTAGCAAAGCCATTCTGATAGCTGGCGGCAATTTCGAGGCCATTGAGAGCGCCATTCCAGATGCGGAACTCGTCTATATTTGCCACCAATGACGGGTCATGCCAGTTGTCCCAGCCGATCCAGTTCGTGTTGTCGTCCACGCCAGGGGTGATCGTCTCCGTAATAGCACCTTGGGATGCGAGGGCGCCGTTGACGTAAATCGAAATTAAACCCGAGGGAGGATCAACGACAACCGCCACATAGGCGCCCGTTAAGCCGGCTAGGAGGGACCCAGGCGCGGTCGTGGCCTGGCGCTGGTTGTTGGCATCATCGTAATCGCAAATGGCCGCGTCAAGGTTGCCGGTTCCGGAGTCATTGACGCAGAAAGCAATACAATGCGAGTCCGCATTATAGGCATCCACCTTCGAGGGGGTTCCAAAGTCGAACAAATTGGCCCAAGTACCTTGGCCCGTAGCAGGATAATCGGCCCAAGCTTCGACCGTCACCGCCAGATTGTTGGTGATGATGCCCGTCGGCAGTTGCACATATCCGCTGCCATCCAACGCCAAATGGCCCCCGTTGAGCGTTGTGCCGGCGATGTCGCCCTCGAATGTCCCGTTGGCGGTGCCGACCGCATCAACAGCATTGGTATCGCCGTTATCGTTCCAGAAAGTATAGCGGTGAGTCAGGGTTTGTGCCGTTGTTGGCAGTTGCGTTGCCAGCAACGCCGCACAACTCCAGAGGACCATCAGACTTCTGTTGCGTATGTTTTTTTTCATATTCGTATCTGTGTGCTTGAGTTTTCTTGATAAGACGTTCAGTCAGTTTTCAGCGACATTTCAGCCACATAGTTAAACACATTTGCCTATGCTATGATTTGCATCATATTCGACAAAAACGGCCAATTGCAACGCCATTTTGCGCACAAAAATCGCCATTTTGCGCACGTTTCTGCCCAAATTTGGATGTTTACCCGCCAGTCTCCGCCCGGCGCAGCCTGAAAAACGCGGCTGCGTTGGTCGCGGGAAGCACGACCCAATTGGCGTTGTTGGAAATGACGCCCGTGTTGGTCACGACGCTCCACTGCGCCCCCGCACCCAGCGCCGGGGCGGATTCGAGCACGAAACCGGCGGCGAAGGAGGGCCATGTGAAGGCGAAAGTCTGGCCGCGGCGTGAGACGGCCAGACTGACCGGCATGGCCAGTGCGTTGGGGCCGCCCTGCCAATCGGCCATGATTTGCTGCGGCGAAAGACGCCCGTCGTAGATGCGAAACTCGTCAACCGCGCCGGTGAGCCAGGCGTCGGCGGAAAAAAGAGAGCGGCCAAGATAAGAAAGGGCCGGGCTTACGCTGCTCAAAGGCGGCAGCGTGGCGGTGGCAGCCGATTCCAACACGCCATTGGTGTAAAGAGCCCAGTAGCTGTTCGTCGGATCGAGAAGGCAGACCACATGCACGGCCGCGCCGTCGAGTGCTCCCGGAACGTCGAGGCTGGCCGATGCGACGGATGTGGACACCGCCAGACGTTGCGAATTGACGCCGGTGTGCGGGCTGAAGAAAAGATACTGCTGGCCGCTGGCGCCGTTGGTGGCGCCAAAGTCGAAAACCCTGGCCCAATTGCTGTTGACGCCAAATGTGGCCCAGAATTCCAGGCTCGCCGCCGCACATCCGCTCACCAATCCGCCGGGGAGATTGACGAAGCTCCCTGGCGAGCCGTCCAACACAACGGCATTGCCGGCGATCAGAGCGCCTCCATTGAGGACGCCATCCGCTGCGCCGATCGAGTCGGTGGCGTCGGCGGAAAAAGAGTAGCGATGGGCCAATCCGGGGTGGGCCTCGGCCAGATTCAGGATTTGCGCGTCGCTCAGGGCAACGCCGTAAATGCGAAGGGAATCAAGTTGGCCGCTGAAATGAGGGTCGGCCGCAAACTGGCTCAATCCGAGGTAATTGCTGGCAGCCTGCACCTGCCAGGGCCGGATGGTCACGTTGTTGTTGGTGGCCACGGGAAGGCCATTCAGATAGAGCTTGCCCGATGTGCCGTTGAGGACCGCCGCCAAGTGACACCACGAATTTGTCGGCAGGGCGATGGGGGCGTCAATGTCTTGCTCGTTACCGTTGCCGTTGGTGGTGATGGCAAATCGCAGCAGGCCGTTGACTCCATTGTGAGGCGTCAGGAACAGGTAGCGGCCGGTGCCATCGCCAAAATCGAAGACGCGCTGCCAGGCGGCGCCGCCATTCCATTTGGCCCAAATGGCAAACGTGCTCGCGTTGGCCACCGATAAGGGCAGGGAGACATAGTTGCTGATGCCGTCCAGCAGGAGTGTGTTGCCGAGATTGGGGTCTTTGGTGATGGAGGCGCCATTGACCATCTGTCCGTTGAACTGTCCCAGATGCTCCTGCGCGTTGGCTTCAAAGGGATAAAACGCGCACCAATTATTGGTCAATTGCGGCCAGCCGCCGGCGCTCCAAGTCATCCGGCCCAGGCCCAGAGTCGGGGCGCCGTTGTTGTTGCCGTCGTAGTAGTGATAGGTGAACCAGTTGGTCTGGGCTTCAACCAGGAGGCCCGCCTGGCCGGGGCCAATGAAGCGACCCGTGCTCTCCAGAAAGAGCGTGCCACCCCCGGAGGCCATCGTAACGCCGTTCTGGTCCAAGTACGGCCCGGTGATGCTCGAACTGCGGCCCACCCGAATGTTATACGTGCTGTCAACGCCCTCACAGCAGTTGTCCCAGTTGACAAAAAGATAGTAGTATCCGCCATTCTGTGCCAGACAGGAGGCTTCTATGGCCGTGCTCGGCGGATGGGTGGCAAGGGCATAGACGGTGGAATTGGCGCTGATGCGTTTGCCCGTTGCCGGATTGAGCTGGATCATCTGGATGCCGCTCCAGAACGAACCGAACGACATCCACAACTGCCCGTTGTCCAGAAGAAGCACACTGGGATCAATTGCATTGAAATTGACCCCGCTGCCCGACTGGATGACCGGCCCCTGGTCCGCCCATTGGTAACCAGGCAGGGTTGGGTCCAGCGTGGAATTGGTGGCCAGACCAATGGCCGACACCTGGCTGCCGAAAGTCGAAACGGCATAGTAAAGGTAATAGCCGCCGTTGACACTGACCACGTCCGGCGCCCAGAAAAAGCCTGTGAACCCCGGAACCGCGTTGGTGGTCCAGACCGGCGCGTTGCTGGCGTTGAATGCCGGCGGCCCCGCGACCCAGTTGATCTTGTCCGGTGAGGAAATCGAGGGGATGTCCTGGCCGGTAAAGTAAATGTAGTAGCGCCCATCGCATTTCATCATTGGGGACGGATCGTGAACAAAAAAGTCGCCCTGCAATGGAATCTGCGCCGTGCCGCGCCCGAGGCCCAGGAAGGCCAGGAGAACGGCGCCCAACCAAAGACGCTCGCCACACGAGCCTGCTAGTATTTTAATGGATGCCACCGGCTTCTTCACCTGCAAGGCCTCTTTGATGCCGACAAAAGGACAAAGCGAGGCATCCCATGGATGCCTCGCCTTGCCACCTGGGGCAGGAAGGTTGACGTGTGTTTCCCAGCCCCGCCTGTCATCTCATTACTGCAGTCCGAAAAACCGCGTGGAACCTGCAATCGGAACGGTTTCCTGGTAATTGCCGCCGACAATCGCCAGCGTGCCGTTGCTCACCGGAGTCCAAACGGCCCCGGCTCCCAGCGCCGCGCTGGACACCAACGTGACGTAGGCAGAACTCGTCGGCCAACTGATCACTATGCTGCCAGCCGAGAGCGTCGCGCTCAACATCACATGCGTGTTCGTACCGATGACTTGGCTCGGTCCCAGGAGATAATCGGCTTGGATTTGAGCGGCGGTCAGCGGGCTGCTGTAAATGCGAAACTCGGCAACCGACCCATTGAGCGTCGTGTCTCCTGTGCCGCCACTCGCCGGCGGACCGAACTTGGTTCCTTGAAAGGCATCCCAACCGATGTAATTGTTCGGGTCCGCTCCGGTCGCTCCGTCAAACATCGCCTGCGTGCCGAGCGTGTAGTTAAGGATGCTGTGATTGGTATATGTAGGACCGGCGAAAGCCACTGGATCCGACATGTTGTTGAACATCGTCTGCGTCGCGGCGAGCACCCCATTTGTATAGAGCGACTCGTACCCGGCATACGGATGATAGACGGCAACCACATGCATGTTGACCGTTCCATCCAGACCATTGTTTGCCACCGCATCCCATTCACCCGCTCCGATGATGCTGGGGGCGCCGTTGCCGCCGATACCCTGGCAGAAGTTCAACCGCGTGGTGACGGTTCCCGCGCGGTCCAGCTCGACACCGATGAAATCCGCCCCGAACCCGGAGTAGCTATCCCCGGTTTGATCCGCATATCCAAAGCAGAAAAGACTTGGGCCGGGCGTATTTGCGCTTGTCTCGGTTTGACCGCCAAAGCTGGCCCAGGTCTCGATCGTTACCTCGTCCAAGTTGCTGAGAATTCCGGCCGGCAATTGCACATAGCCCGTGGAACCATCCAGCAAGACCTTTCCTCCTCCCAGTGTCGCTCCGCCAATGAGCTGCGCCGTGTAGTTCGTGCCGCCTATCGAATCCGCCGTCGTCGTGCCCGAACTGTTGGTAAAGCTGTAGCGGTGGATCAGGCTGGGCGGGTTGTCCGGCACGCTGATCGTAACCGTATTGGTCGTGGTGAACGCTCCGACCTTGGCGCTCACTGTCGCGCTGCCTATACCGACTGCGGTGGCAACGCCCTTGGCGTCAACCGCGATCACGTTGGGATTGCTCGACGTATAGACCGGCTGGGGAAACGTCGCCGGGTCCAATCCCGGCTCCGACGAACTCAAATAGACTCCGGTGACTGCCGGGTAATCGCCGACCAGCACCAACTGTTGAAACGTGCCCGGCGGCACGCTGGCATTGAGCACCGGTTGGAAATAAACACGTTGCAGATCGCCGCCAAGTGGCACTACCGTCACGATCGTATTGGTGCTGTTGTCGGTGATTATCAAGTCATTGGTATCCTCCCCTTTGCCATAGGCTCGCAGCATCCCTCTTGTCATCCAATTGGGGGCTGCTCCCAACTGGCTCGTAATAAAGCCTTCAGGCAGGGTCAGCGTGCCGCCACCGAGAACGAGCGACCTTGTGCCGTCGGATTGGGACCATTGCGGATTCGTGCTGTCGCCAAAATTGACATAGCCATTAATATAGAAACTCGCAGTGTCATAGATGTTCACATGGCCGCCCCACCACCATCCCGCTCCGCCAAGACTCTTGTATTGCGCATTGGCGTACAGGTTCATCGTCACATAACACCCCTCCGCTATCGGCCACCATCCATCGCCCAGATTCAGTGACGCGCCGTCGGTGAACATTATGGAATTAGTGTACATGTTGATAATGCTGCGCGCCGCCGGATTGGGTGAATACGGGGCAATCGTCCAGGCGTAGCTCAACGATCCATAGATATTGAGTGTCATTCCCCACTCCGGGCCAAATATCGTATTATACGCGTATGTATCCCCTTCACCGCACTGGGGTACCCCGGGTGCTTCCACGTCCCCCGGCGGAATGGTGATCACCATATCGCCATTGGCGGGATCCAGCCACACGTTGCCTGCAAAATAGGTTCCACTGCCGCATACGTAGCCCCCCGTCGTATCGTTGGGCGGCACGATGCCCTCACTCCAGTTCGTCGGGTTGTTCCACAACTCGCCGGATGCCGTCGGCGTCCCATTCCAGTGATCATCCTGCGCTGAAGCGCGTTGGTTCAGACACAGCGCCAGACCAACCAACGCCAGATAACTTAGTCTTTTGATAACCGTCATTTTCTTCATATATCTCCTTTTGATTCAGGGATTCAGGGTGTTTTGTGTTTCTCTCACGGTGGTGCTCTTATCTTGAATGCGCGATCCGCATCTCAAACCCGTCAGACTTCTGCATTGGATTGCGATTGTCATCGCATCCTCTCCTGGCTCGCGCATAAGCACCTGTTTGCAAATAGCTTGCACCGGGCTGCCGGTTGACTCAGTAATAGAAATATGGAGAACTGCCGGTGCGGTTAATCATCTGGTTGAACGGGCGCCACTCCACATGGCCATCCAGCATCCCGATATTCCCCCCCTCGGGAATCGTCGCATTCTTCATGTGCGCGCTGATGTGGCCCTTGGCCTTGCCCGCGACCGTGTAGCCGCCGTCAGTGTCAATCCAATTGTAGCCTATCATCTCGGAAAAGAGATCACTGCTGCCGCTGGTGGTGAGTGTGGCGCAAGCTGTCAGGACGCGTTTGGCCACCGGTCCCAGCGGAACTTCCTCTCCGTAGCCATTGGTCACAGATGTCTCGCTCAACTTGATGTTCTCGTTCGTCACACACATGCCATTGGCTCCCGAATACCCAGCCGTCCCGACAAACGTCTGGGCGAAGCCCAACACCCGAAAATCCGTCACGATCGGATTTGGATCGGGATCAACGCCCCCTGTGATTCCAAACGTCCACAGCGGATAGGATGACCCCGCCGGCAACGGGCCAAACCAGTCCGATGGCCCAAATTTCGGCCCGGTTCCAGGGTCATACCAAATCCATTTAGTCGTTCCCTGCGCCAGCATCTGAGCCGACAGCACCGCGTCCATGTCCCAACACCAATTGCCGTGCGAGCCGTCGGGAAGGTAATCCTTGTTTTCTCCGGCGTACATAAACAGCGCCGTCATCTGCTGCTTTTCAATGCTGATGCACTGGGTTTTGACCGCTTGTTGCTTGGCCTTGGACAGTGCCGGCAGAAGCAGTGCCGCCAGAATGGCTATGACCGCAATAACGACCAGCAATTCAATCAATGTGAACGCCTCGCTGCCTTTGCGTGCGTTGTTTTTCATGCTTATCGCAACTATTCTACTTGATGGAAGCGGCGGGTGCAACGCCATTTTGCGAAAAAAAATCGCCACTTTGCGCACGTTTCTGCTCTAATTGATGGCTCTGCTGCGCTTTGCGATAGGCCAGCGGACTCATCTTCTTTACAGATCGAAAGTACCGCGCAAAATGCTGCACGTCCGCAAATCCCAACTCCTCGGCGATTTCTGACACCGTCATTTGCGTCTCCACCAGCAGTTGCGCGATCTTGTCCGTCCGCACCCGGCGGATTTCGTTGAGCACCGAATACCCCAGTCCGCCCCGAAACCGCTTCTCCAGCAACCGCCGCGACACTCCGGCGCTACGCGCCACGTTGCCCACGTTTAACTCACCCTCCCACGCATTGGCGCGAATGAACCGCAGCGCCTTTGCCACAATATCATCCTCAACCGCAATGACATCCGTGGATCTTCGCACCACCAAGTGTGTCGCCCGCGCGATGATTCTGCCCGGCACCGGGCCCTTCCCACTCATCAAGCAATCCAGAGCATTGGCCGCCTCGTAACCGGCACGATCGAAATTCACCGCCACACTCGACAACGGCGGGTCCGACAATCCGCACACCACTTCGTCATTGTCCACCCCCACTATTGCCAGTTGGTATGGAACCGAAACCCCCGCCACGTTGCAGGCCTCCACCACCTGCCGCGCGCGGTCATCATTGCACGCCATCAGCCCTATCGGTTTGGGCAACGTTTGCAGCCATCGCGTCATCGCGCTCCGCTCCTCCGGCCACGATGAGCTTTTCGACGGTTTGCCCAGCGGAAAGTCCCAGCAGCCAAAGCCCGCCTCCTGGATGCGCCGCGCAAAGCTCTCCCGCCGCAGTCCGGACCACGGCACATCCTCCTCCCCCTCCAGGCGCAACCCGCAATAGGCGAATTGTTTGAACCCGCACGACAGAAGATGCTCCGCCGCCATTTGCCCGATCGCCTCCGAATCCGTCACCACGTTCACCAAATTGGACACCTCCGTCTTCCCGTGCCCCACCACCACCGCCGGAATCCCGAACGCCAGCACGTCCTCCACCTTGTCCACATCCCGCAGGATGATCCCGTCCACGTCCAGCGCCTTGAGCTTGGGCCAGACCTTCTCCAGCCCCGCCGGCTCCCAGCAGCACGACCAGGGCCCGTGGAGATGAGCGTAATTGGCAATCCCGCGCAGCACCGACCGCCCCGACCCGCGCGACGACTCCACCAAAAGGAGAACTTTTGGAATTCTCGGCATAATGGACTGTCCCTTGAAAATGCCCCCAACTGATTAGAAAGTCCATCCCCAATCCGTTCACCCGCTCCGCCCGGGCGCATCCGTACACTGCTGCCGTGCGATCTGCCGATTCCCTCGCCCCACGCAGTGGGGAGAGGGTTAGGGTGAGGGGTTCGTAACTGACCAGAAAGTCCATGCCGAATCCGCTCACCCGCCGCGCCCGGGCGCATCCGGACACTGCTGCCGTGCGATCTGCCGATTCCCTCGCCCCACGCAGTGGGGAGAGGGTTAGGGTGAGGGGTTCGTTCCGTCAACCGCAGCGGCGTCAAGATGCGCCCGGTGTCCCCCCTCCCCCGATGCCTGCCATTTCGGGAAAAAGACCTTCACCAAGCGCGCAAATCCGCTTCCGTCACCCCTCGTGCGACTTTGGGACTCGCTCCGGAAGAGCGATGGAAATTAGCCTGGGCCAAGCTGCCAGCGCCGCCCCAAGGAAAACACAACGATTGTCCAGCGCCCCGGCGGGGCGCCGGAACTCCTTGATGATATTCGCGTCCAGCGTCCCTTCAGGACGCAATCTCTGGCTGTTGTCCGGGGACGGCGACCGCTGTGGCGGTCTTGTCCCCGGCTATACAGCGTCATAATTCATTGCGGACGGCCGCGGGCAGCGGACTGCCCGCCCTATCACAAACCAGGTAGGGAGCGCACTCCGTGCGCGCCGAATGCTCAAATATTCATGACGAAGAGTATAATTTCCGTCGTCCCTTCGTGGCGCACCCTTGATCTCACGATAATAAGTGCGCCTATTCCGCCGAAACCAGCGAGGAACCGATTTCGCTTGCAAAAGGCGGGTTGTTTCTTCATTGTCGCATCCGACAAACTCAGCAACCGGCAAGGACCTAACGAGGCCCCAAACATGAACGGGTTCTGGCGTGGTGCGTGCGTTCAACGAAACGCAATAAGGTTTCGTGAGGGTCATTCATTTTCCCATCATTCCAGAATCGGTCGCCACGCCGTGCAAACTTCGTAATCTCACCCGAACTCATTATGAAACAACGTCTCCTCAACCTCTCAGTGGCTGGGCTTGCCCTTTTCGCAGTGTGCCGCCCGATTCACGTTAATGCCGCAACGGTTACATGGGTTGGCGGCAGCGGCGATTGGGAAACGGCCACAAATTGGAGCACCGGCCAATTGCCTGGGCCGAGCGATGACGTGGTCATCGGCTCCGGCCCCAGCATCACGGTGACCCATTCCTATGGTGCAGACACGGTGAACAGCATCACGAGCCAGCAGGCATTTCAATTATCGGGCGGCTCACTCTATGTCGTTGGCAACACCGAAATGAATGGCGCCTTCAGCATCTCTGCAGGCGGGACCATCAGCGCGGGATCGCTTGATTTGGTGGGGGCTTGGATTAATGGCGGAACGATTATCCAAACCAACTCCTCTCCGAACCTTTCTGTGAACTCGCTTTTGCTATCTAGCGACGGAACCAACGACGGGACGATGATGGTCAGCGGGGCGACCGTGAGCTTGGTCGGCGCTACTGTGATCAACAACGGGACGATCGCTGCGGCCGCATCGTGTGCCTTGGCCGGCGGGACTATCCGCGGCGGCACGATCACCCTGTCCAATGGGGTTTCAATGATTCTGAATGGGAACCTGTACCTCGACGGAGTGACGTTCAACGGGATCATAGACGTGGGCAACACGGTCAGTGGCTTCGGGTTGCAGCTCACTAACGGTTTCACGCTCAACGGCACGATGTTGTTGGGCAATCCCACCAACAGCAATTCTGGCTTCCTTAATATCTGGGGCACGCAGACCCTTGGCGGCAATGGAACGGTGGTCTTTGGCGACAACCCCAACTGCAATGCAGTGATTTTTGAGTACGCAAACACGACATTGACTATTGGCAGCGGGATTACGGTGCGGGGGCAGAATGGATGGATTGGATACGACTCCGCCGAACAAAGCTGTTTTTTTCGTTCGCCGCGGAATGTCAGCGTGATCAACCAAGGAACCATTGCTTGCGATACGCCAACAGGCACGATCTGCGTATTTGGCTATCCGCTTCTCAACGACGGCCTGGCGCAGGCAGTCAACGGCGGCGCCCTAAGTGTGCAGGGCGATTGGATCAACAACGGTACTATTAACGCCAGCAACAGCTCGCTGTCTCTAACAGATGACGGAACCAACAACGGGGCGATGATGGTCAGCGGGTCGACCCTGAGTTTAGTCGGCGCTACTGTGATCAACAACGGGACGATCGCTGCGGCCGCATCGTGTGCCTTGGCCGGCGGGACTATCCGCGGCGGCACGATCACCCTGTCCAATGGGGTTTCAATGATTCTGAATGGGGACCTGTACCTCGACGGAGTGACGTTCAACGGGATCATAGACGTGGGCAACACGGTCAGTGGCTTCGGGTTGCAGCTCACTAACGGTTTCACGCTCAACGGCACGATGTTGTTGGGCAATCCCACCAACAGCAATTCTGGCTTCCTTAATATCTGGGGCACGCAGACCCTTGGCGGCAATGGAACGGTGGTCTTTGGCGACAACCCCAACTGCAATGCAGTGATTTTTGAGTACGCAAACACGACATTGACTATTGGCAGCGGGATTACGGTGCGGGGGCAGAATGGATGGATTGGATACGACACGGCGGAAGGCAGTTGCAGGTTTGCGTCACCGCAGAATGTCAGCGTGATCAACCAAGGAACCATTGCGTGCGATGTGAACGGGGGAACGATCACGCTGGATGCCCAGCGTTTGCTCAATCAAGGACTGGTCCAAGGGACCAACGGCGGGACGCTATCTTTGGCGGGGGCTTGGATTAATGGCGGAACGATTATCCAAACCAACTCCTTCCTTAACCTTTCCGTTGCTTCGCTGACGCTGTCCGGCAACGGGACCAACAACGGAAACATATTCATCGGCGGCGCGAATGTGGAGGCTGGAGGTACGTTGGTCAACAACGGGACGATTGCCGCTGGAAGTTCATGCGCATTGGGTGGCGCCACATCCTTTACATACGGTGGAGCCGGGACCATTGACGGCGGCACGATTTCGATTTCGAACGGGGCTTCGCTCATTCTGAATGCTCACCAAACGCTGGATGGGGTGACCATATACGGAGTCATCGACGTCGGCAGCACGGTGCAGGGAGCTGGGTTGTGGGTAACGAACGGATTGGTGCTTAACGGAACACTGCTGCTTGGCAACCCGACCAATGGTCAACCCGGCTTCCTGGATTTCTTCGGCAGCCAGACGTTAGGCGGGAACGGAACGGTAATCTTAGGCAACGCTGCCTGCGACGCGCTCATAGTGGCCGGCCAAAGCCCGACGCTTACGATTGGCGGCGGTATTACCATACGGGGGCTGGGCGGGCAGCTTGGATACCGTCCGCAAAACTGCGGCCTCGGAGGAGGCAACCCTGATGCATCAATTGTGAACCAAGGATCCATTTCGGCTGCTGCGAACGGAGTGACCATAACAATCGACGCCCAACCACTGTATTTGAATGATGAAGCCACCCTTTCAGGTAACGTTGGGAGCCTAATCCAGGTGATCGGCAGCGTCCTCGGGAACACGCGAAATGCCGACCAATACGCGCCCCAGGGAACGATCGAATTTCAGTCGGGTTCATACTTTTTGGAGGCAATGAGCCAGGATCGCGGAGACACCGCGAACGGCTACGTCAAAAACTTTGCTTACGGCACGATTCTATTGGACACCGGAGCGCAACTCGCCTTGGTTGATAATTTTACTAATTCTGCTGGCCCGCCACCCGAGTGCGTGTACGCAAATAGTCTTATCGTGTCACCCGGAGCCACCCTTAGTCTGAATGGCCTTCACATTTACGCAAGGCTCTCACAGATAAGCGGCACCGTGACAGGTGGCGCCGTTTCTATAGCGCCGATGGGTGGTGGCGCACTCGCGGTTAACACCTCTACTGGTGGGTCGGTATCCAACGTGGGGGCCTCCGATGGATGGACGTTTCTTGGACGAGCCGGTGAGCATGTGACGGTGACTGTGGATACGGGAAGCTCGAATGTGGTTCCGCCAGTCATCGGCTATGCTTTCGTTCAACTGTTTGATCCCTCCATGAATTTGCTGGCACTGGCAAGCAATACGGCTCCGCAACAAGTTGTTGCGTTGCTAAATACTCCTTTGCCGGTGGATGGAACCTACACTGTAAACGTAAGCGCGCCGGCCAACCAGCCGGGCGCTGCGGGCAATTACCTTGTCACAGTATGGGACATCAATTCAAATTCACAACCTCTCGTTGTCAATCAGCAGGAATTGGGTCAGATCGAGACGCCTTATAGCGGCGGCCAATGGAATTTCACTGGCGTATCCGGCGAGCAAATCCAGTTCGACCTGATCAATGAATCTTCCTCTGGTGTGACTTTCAGCCTTTACGGACCCAACGGATGGGTCGGGTTCAGCAACCTGACCGCGAGTTCCGATCTGATTAGCCTGCCTTACTCAGGCGCGTATTCGCTCGATGCGTTCGGTACGGGAGGTGCCTACGGAATCACATACTCCTTCGAGGTTGTGCAAGATGCCGAGACCAACTTGATGGCCGGAGAGAGTTTCACCGGTTCGTTTGTTGGCAACGGTCAAGGCCAAATTTTGGCCATTAACGTGACCAACAGCGGCCCTCTCTTGATTACTCTCAACAATTCCGGAGCCAGCAATGTGACGGCACTGTATGTGCAATTCGCATCGCCTCCAACACAAGGGAATTTCGGATGGCAGTCCGCCAATCCCAATTCACCGAACCAGCAAATCCTGATCCCCAGCGCCATTGCGGGGACCTATTACGTGCTGGTTTATGGAAACTTCATCGCCACGCCGGGCGCCTACACCGTGGAGGTCCAGAGCGCGGATGTCTTTTTGCTCGCCGCGACCCCCAACATGGGGCCTGCCGGCGCGAATGTCACCCTCACCCTGACCGGCGGCGGTTTTCTGCCTTCCACCGCGGTGGCGCTCATTTCAACAAACGGTTCGTCGTTTCCCGCCTCCTCGGTTTCCGTGGATTCCTTCACTCAAATTACGGCAACGTTCGTCTCCAATGCGCTTCCTGCCGGGATTTATTCGATAGTTGTCAATTCCCCGTCCGGCGGTTCCGCCACATTGACCAATGCGTTCCAGGCGACGTCCGCCGGCGCCCCCAACTTCACTTCCAGTTTGGCTGTGCCTCCCATTGTTGCTGAAGCCAGCCCGGCGACGGCATACACGAGTTACGCCAACACAGGGAGTGCTCCGATGCCAGCGCCGCTTCTTGTGCTGACGGCGACTCAGGCTGGCGGTGAGACAGGCATCTTGGGTCTGGACAGTTCGCTCCTTGCGCAAGCGGTTTGGACGACCGCCCAACAACCAATCGGTTTCGGGAGCGCCGCTCAGTTTCTCGCCTTCGGCCGGATGCCGGGCACGCTGCAACCAGGAGAGTCCCTGAGTGAGCCCGTCTATTGGGCGGCATTTAATGGGCCGCTAATCAACGGCGCTGCCGTGAATTGGAGCTTGGGTGTTATTTACGCGACCAACACGGACCCGATTAACTGGCCGTATTTGCAAAGCTCTATGCAACCACCTGGCATTGCGTCCGATGCCTGGAACGCAATCTTCATGGCGTTGACCAACGAACTCGGCCCCACTTGGGGCGATTACGTGACGGCTTTCGACAACAACGCCGCCTATCTGGGACAACTGGGACTGAATATTCAAGACGTCGCAAAGTTGCTTCCATTCGAGACCATGCAGGCGGATGGACTTTGCCCGATTCAAATACTGGCTTCTGCCGTGGACGCCTCGGTGATCGCGCCGGGTCTGCCACTGACCTTTAGCCGCTCGTTTGGCGAGCGAATCTCGCAGCGTTACGCGGTGGGCCCGTTCGGACGAGGCTGGTCGCATAATTGGCAACGCTCGCTGCAGGTCGGTGGCGACGGCACGATAACGGTCTCCGGCCCCGGCGGTTCGCAGCGCATTTTCCAACAGGACAAGCGCGGCGGATATTTCAGCCAGGCCGGCGATTACGGCACCCTCGCGCCAGATGGAAGCGGCGGTTTTGAGCTGATCGAGAAGACCGGGGTGCTGTCTGATTATGCCACGAATGGGACCCTAAATTATGTCCAAGATCTCAACGGGAACCGCATCACCTGCGGCTACAGCGAAGGCCTGTTAACCAGCCTCACCCATTCTTCCGGCCAGTACATAAACCTAGCCTACAACAGATCGGGCTTAATCCAAACGATTACCGACCAGCTTGGCCACCAGACGATTCTGACGTACGATCCGCAAAACCAGCATTTAATTGGCGCGCAATACTTCGACGGCCGGAGCGCGACCTACAGCTACAACACGAATGGTTCCGCCACCCAGCTTCATGCCATGTCGGCCTCCGCGACCTCCTGCTGCAACTGGCGGTATTTCACCTACGATTCCTTGGGACGGCTCTCCAGCACCCACTTGACCGATAACGCCGAGGCTCTCACGTTGACCTATCCCATTGCTGGGCAGGTCACCGTCACCGACGCCCTGACCAACTCGACCCAATTCTTCTACGACCACCGCGGACTGCTCTGCAAGATCGTAGATGCCTTGAGCAACAGCGTCGTCCGCGCCTACGATAATTCCTACAATTTGCTCTCCATCACCGACCCCGCCGGTCATTCGTACCGCTACAATTACGACAATTCCGGCAACCTCATTCAGAGCACTGATCCCTTGGGCGCGGTCAGCCAATTCTCCTACACGGCCGCTTACAATCGCCTTGCCAGCGTCACGGACGCCAATGGCAACGTCACCCAATACGGTTACGATCCGCACGGCAACCTGCAATCTACCACCTATGCCAACAACAGCGCCGAAAGCTGGACCTACGACGCCTTTGGCAACCCGCAGACCTATCTCAATCGCCGCAACCATCTCACCATCTATACCAACAACGCAAATGGTCAACTGACTGCCAAACAATTTGCTGATGGCTCACTCACGACCTATTCATACGACCCCAACGGAAATCTCACGAACCATACCACGTACGACACAAACCAAAACGTTCTCATTCCGGTGAGTATGACCTACGACGGCAGCAATCACTTGGCGCAAATCGACTATCCTGGCGGTAAATTTCTGGCCTTTACCTATGACTCGGCTGGACGACGCACCTCAAGCGTCGATCAACTTGGTCACACTCTTTATTACTATTATGACGCTGCGGGCCGCCTTCAGAGCATGACCAATGAACTGAACGAGTTTTTGGTGCTATACCAATATGATCCTGCGGGGCGCATCGCCACAAAGATGCTCGGCAACGGAATGTTCACGACCTATCAGTACAATCTAGCAGGACAGGTCTTGGCCCTGACTAATTTCCTCTCGGACAGCACAGTGCTTTCCTTTTTCGCTTATTCCTACGACAGCCGGGGCCGCAGAACCTCGATGAACTCATCCGACGGAGTTTGGACCTACAGCTACGACGACATTGGGCAGTTGATTCACGCTGTTTTTGCTTCGGAAACAACTAACATGCCGAGCCAGGACCTCGCTTATGTGTATGATTCGCTCGGAAATCGCACGCAAACGATTGAAAATGGCATCACGGCAGGCTACACGGCGAACAATCTAAACCAGTACGTTTCAGCCGGCCAAACGAATTACATGTTTGATGCTGACGGCAATATAATTCGAGAGGTTTCGCCGCAGGAAACGAGCACGTACACCTACAGCGATGAAAATCGACTTGTTTCAATTACCTCGCCCCAAGGGGTCTGGGCGTTCAACTATGACGGAATCGGGAATCGCCTTGTTGAAAGCGGGGACGGAATCATGACTTCGTACTTTGTTGATCCCGATGGGTTGGGCGACGTAGTCGCTCAATACGACGCTGCAGGAGATATCGTCGCGCACTTTGACTACGGACTTGGATTACTTTCACGCACTGATGGGAGCGGAGATTCGACTTACTACACGTTCGACGCCAATAGAAATGCGCGGCAATTGATATCTCTTGGCGGTAGCATTCGTAATGCGTACGAGTATGGCCCCTTTGGCGTGCCATCGTGGAAAACGGAGGGCATCGCGAATCCGTTTCAGTTCGTTGGCGAGAGCGGCGTGCAGACTGAGTTGAGCGGATTGGTTTTAATGCGAGCCCGTGACTACTCCCCAGCGATGGGGCGTTTCCTAAGTATTGATCCTGCCCGCTTGCCAGGTGGCGTAAACTTGTACAGTTACAGTCGGAATCGCCCTACAGATAGAATTGATCCTTTGGGACTGCAGTCCTTTAACGAGTCGATTTACGAATCCCAAGTGAAACTCGCGCAATTCCTCACCCACGGAACATGTTTGGCCTTCGGGGTGTCGGCGGATGCGCTCGATGAATTTGTGACGGTGCCTGCCTATGTGGCGGAAGTCGCTCCAACGATCATTTTAGGAGTGGAGGTGTTGCCGTTAATATCAGCGGCGCTTCTTGGTGTCGACATTTTCGATGTTTTCGAGTCCTTTGCAGACTACTATGTGGCAAATCAGGTTGCCTTGGACGAGGCAAATTATTGGCGTCCCCCTGCACGACCTCCAGGTTATGTTGTCCCTGCCTATACAAAATGCTGTAACAGCCTCGAACCCGTTGAATGTCCGTTTGACTGCCCGGCCTTGATTAGGATCTATAGCCACGCGTTTGAGTCTGCCGACCCCAATGGCCTCTACGGCCCTTCTGGCTTTATGACGGCGAATTACGTGGTTGAAAGCAGTTTGTTCAATTACGAAATCTTTTTCGAGAATGAAACCAATGCCACGGCACCGGCGCAGATTGTGCAAATCAGTGATCCTCTCTCGACGAACCTGAATTGGCAGACCTTCCAGCTTACCGAAATCGCCTTTGGGAACACGTTCATCGCCATTCCTCCAAGCGTTCAATACTTCCAAACGAACATGCCGTTCTCCTACGCTGGTGTAAATTTCCAGGTCCAGATTAACGCGGGCATCAACCTCGCCAATGGCCAAGTCTTCGCCAATTTCTTCTCCGTTGACCCGGCCACCGGCCTGCCGCCCAGCGCGGACGTTGGTTTCTTGCCTCCAGAAGATGGAACCGGCCGCGGCATGGGGCATGTTTCTTATCTCGTCCGCCCGCAGCCAAACCTCCCCACCGGGCTTCAAATCCCCAATGTGGCGTATATCCAATTCGACGAAAACCCTGTCATCGCCACCGACCAGGTCAATGATGACGATCCCTCGGAAGGCATTAGCACGAACAAGCAGGCCATTGTCACGATTGATAATTCCAACCCATACAGTTCTGTCGCCAGCCTGCCCGCCGTCTCCACCAACGCCAATTTCACCGTCTGCTGGTCTGGCACAAACGCCGGCCCTGCCATTGTGGCGTATGACATTTACGTTTCAACCAACGACGGGCCTTGGAATGTATGGCTGGCCGAAACGACCAATACCTGCGAAACATTCTCCGGGCAAAATGACCAATCGTACGCGTTCTACAGCGTGGCCCACGACGGAGCAGGAAGAGTCCAGACGAATTCAGGAGTGGCCCAGGCTTTCACCACCGTGATTGCCGGACCGCCTACCCTCACGATTGCCCTGATTGGCAACCAGGTTGTTCTGGCTTGGCCGACGAACGCTGGAAACTACATTCTCCAGACAACGACAAATCTTGTTTCGCCGGTGAATTGGAACGCTGTGACAAACAGCCCATCAGCCAGTGGTTCCTCGGGTGCCATCACCCTTCCCATCACAAACACCAGCCAGTTCTTCCGCCTGCAAAGCCAATGAACCCACCGCTTGCGACCCGTTAAACGCTGATCCCCTCGCGGCCTGAGAGTGGCGGCTTTCCCTGCGCTGCGTTCCACTCCGCCTTTTTGGCCTGTCCGGTGATCCGCAACACATTTCCCCCACGCGGGCGGTCAGTCCAAACGGCTATTCCTGCTGGCCGCCCTGTTCCGCGGTCTTTTTCGTGAAGTGCGGGACGCCGGGAGCGCGCAGCAGCCAAAAATATTCACTTTTTATGTTGCAGTCCCACCAAACTATGGTAATATGGGCCTTGTGGGCGCTCGCGCGCCTGTTCTTTGACATTTTGCAGGGAAGGGGGAGTGGACAAGTAAGAAGGCAGAAGGATGAAGGAAGAAGTCAAAAGCCAGGTCCTCTTTGCGCCGTTGCGCCTTCTTGTCCGCCAGCTCGTCCGCCGAAGCGCCTTGGCGAAGGCGGATGCGTTGAAACCTCATGCTTGGCGGGACCGTTTGGAGCTGCCGGCGGTGGGCCGCGGTAAATTACGGCCAATGGCGGTTATTACCGGTGAATACCGGTGAAAAAAACCATCCGGCTTGTTTTAGAGCCTGTTTCGCGGTAGGGCGGGCAGTCCCCTGCCCGCAGTCACCCGCAATGAGTTATGACGCCGGAAATCGCGGTTAATCGCGGCTAATTGCGGCTAATCGCGGCTAATCGAGCCTCATCGCAAGTTGCAGCCAGGCGCCAAAAGTGACAGTTTGGACGCCGAAAGTTGCCGGTAGTTGCCGGTAGTTGCCGGTAGTTGCAGATTGCGCTTTTCACGCAAAACGCGGCCAATCAGCCAGCCAACCCATTCGCAGGGTATTCCACTGAAAACAGCGAAGAACCTGTGACGGCTAAACCGGCGGTGAGGTGCCAATACCCGATTTGCGCCCCTTCACGATCTGTCGCAAATGATCTTGCCGTTCAGCCGGGTTCTGGCATATTAATAGCCGTTGCCGGCGTACTGCAGCAACTGCGGCACTCGCGGAAAGGAGCGCCGCCTGCCGTCTTTGGACAGATGTCATGGAAAAGGGTTTGCTGCAAGTGCTTGGCAATGAACGATGCCCGCGTGGCGGAATTGGCAGACGCGCTAGATTCAGGTTCTAGTGAGTAACATCGTACAGGTTCAAGTCCTGTCGCGGGCACCAACTTGAGCGTCCAGCCTGGACCAGCAGAAAATCACGTCCGGTGAATCTCGTGCCGGATGTCCCGCGCCTCGCACAGATAAACCACTTCCTCGGCTATGTTGGCCGCGTGGTCGGCCACCCGCTCCAGGCTCTTGGAGACGGTCATCAGGTTCAGGCAGCGGCTGATGGTCGCCGGATTTTCCACCATGCAGCCCGACAACTCCCGGTACAACTGCCGGTTCAGGGCGTCCACCTCCTTGTCGCGCGGAACAATCGCCCGGGCTTTCTCCGGTTCCTTGCGGACAAAGGCGTCCAGCGCGTCCTTGAGCAGTCCCAATGCGATCGTCGCCATGCGCGGGATGTCAACAAACGGCTTGAGTTGCGGTTCCTGGTTCAATTCCACGGCGCGCCGCGCGATGGTCGTGGCCTCGTCGCCGATCCGTTCCAGGTTCTGGGAGATTTTCATCGCCACGGTGATCAGGCGCAGATCGGCGGCCAGCGGCGCCTTGGCCAAAAGACTGATCGCCATGTCGTCTATCTCGATCTCCAACTCGTCCATCAGGTCGTCGTTCTCCTGCACCCGGCCGGCCAGCGCGTCGTCCCGCTCGACCACCGACTGGACGGACTGGCTGACGGCGCTTTCGGCGTAGCTGCCCATGGTCAGGAGCTTCTCCTTGAAACTGGCCAATTCGTCGTCAAAGTACGTCTGCATCGCTTCAACTTACGCCCGTTCAGCCAAACCGGCCAGTGACATAATCCTCCGTCTGCTTGTTGGCCGGGTTGGTGAAGAGCTTCCTGGTGCGGTCAAACTCGATGAGTTTGCCCAGGTACAAAAACGCCGTCGCGTCGGAAATGCGCGAGGCCTGCTGCATGTTGTGGGTGACAATCACCAGCGTCAATTGTTTTTTCAATTCCAGTATCAATTCCTCGATCCTGGCCGTCGCCAGCGGGTCCAGCGCCGATGCCGGTTCATCCATGAGCAAGACCTCCGGCTCCATGGCCAGCGCCCGCGCGATGCACAACCGCTGCTGCTGCCCGCCCGACAGGCTCAGCGCGTTGGCGTGCAGACGGTCTTTGACTTCCTCCCACAGCACCGCCATGCGCAAGGTCCGTTCGAGCCGTTCGCGCAAGACTGCCCGGCTCCGCACCCCGTTGAGCTTGAGGCCCACGATCACGTTCTCGGCCACCGACATCGTGGGGAAGGGATTGGATTTCTGAAACACCATTCCCACGCGCCGCCGCACCAGCGTCGCATCCACCTCCCCGCGGTAGAGGTTCTCGCCAAAGAGCCTCACCTGGCCTTCGACGCGCGCGCCGGGCGCCAGGTCGTGCATGCGGTTCAAGGCGCGCAGAAAGGTGGATTTGCCGCAGCCGCTGGGCCCGATCACCGCAACGATCGTCCGGGTCGGAATTTGCAGGCAGACATCGTCCAAAACCTTGTGGACGCCGAACCAAACGCTCAGTCCCTGGACGTCAAACGCAATTTGCGGCCCGGCCGGCGCGCGCGCCGGTTGCGGGGACTCGGTCTTTGAAGGGGCAATGGGCTGCTCGCTGGTCATGGCGTGTCCTTCATCGGGTGGAGGGCGTGCTTCGGCCGCGAGTGATGAGTCGAACTCCCACGTTGAGGGTCAGCACGATCAGGATCAAAACCAAAGCGCCGGCCCAGGCCTGCCGGCGCCAGTCATCGTAGGGCGAGGGGCCGTAGTCATAGATTTGCCGGGGCAGCGAGGCGATCGGCTCGGAAAGTTTATGGCTCCAAAAACGGTTGCCCGACGCCGTGAAGAGCAAGGGGGCGGTTTCGCCCGCAACGCGCGCGCAGGCCAGCAAAATGCCGGTTACGATGCCTTTGCCGGCCGTTCTCAGGACAATATGGATGACCCCTTTCCACTTGGGAATGCCCAGCGCCAGCGCCGCCTCCCGGTAGCTGTTTGGCACCAACGCCAGCATTTCCTCCGTCGCGCGCAGGATCAGGGGGATCATGATCAACCCCAAGGCCAGCCCGCCCGCGTAGGCGGAAGGCCCTTTCATGGGCACGACCACCAGCGCATAGACGACGACGCCCCAGACGATGGATGGAGTGCCGTTTAAAATGTCCGCCACGAACCGCACACTCCAATTCAACCGCGTTGAGCCGTACTCCGATAGATAAACGCCCCCGAGCACGCCGACGGTCACCCCAATCAAGCTCGCCAACCCGACGAGCACCAAAGTGCCCACGATCGCGTTGGCCATCCCGCCGCCGGCTTCGCCGGCCGGCTTGGGAAGATGCATCAGGAATCCCCAATCCAGCGATCTGGCCCCCTGGCGCACGACGTGAAACAAAATCAGCGCCAGGGGCATGATGACGATGAGGGCGCAGGCGAAGCAGAAGGCGGACACCACCGTGCTTTTGATCTTCCGCCATTCATACGTAGGTGCGCTCATAACTGTTTAGGCGCGTTTGGGCACGCCGACGGCCCCGATCAGCAGATGCGCCAGGATGTTCGTGGCTATTGTCACCAAGAGCAGGGCCAGCCCCAATTCAAACAGCGCGCTGGTGTGCAAATCGCCCGTAGCTTCGGCGAACTCGCTGGCAATCGCGCTGGTCAGCGTTGCGCCCGGGGCCAGCAGCGAGGCCGAGGCATTGGAGTTGTTGCCGATGACCATCAGCACCGCCATGGTTTCACCCAAGGCCCGGCCCAAACCCAACATCGCCGCGCCGAAAATGCCCCGCGTCGAACCTCTCAGCACCGCCAGGCGCGTCACCTCCCAGCGCGTCGCTCCCAAGGCGAACGCCGCCTCCCGGCACGAATCGGGCACGGCCCGAAATACCTCGCGCGAAACCGAAGTGATGATGGGCACGATCATGATGGCCAGGATGATCGCGGCGGAAAGCATGCAATAGCCCCCTCCAATCCGGCCCCGAAAAAACGGCAGGAAGCCGAAGCATTTTTGCAGCAGCGGATACGGATGGCCGGCCAGCCAGGGCACCAGCACGTTCATCCCCCACAGTCCAAGGATCACGCTGGGAATCGCCGCCAGCATCTCAATCAACGTCATGGCCGGCTGTCGCAGCCAGCCTGGCGCCAGTTCCGTCAGATAGACGGCCGAGGCCAGACTCAAGGGCAGTGCCAGCAGCAGCGCCAGGAACGACGACACAAAAGTGCCCGAAATAAAGGGCAGGGCGCCAAAGTCCCCATGCACCGGGTCCCAATTTGAATGCACCAGGAAGCGCCAGCCAAACTTCTTGAGAGAAAGCTCGGAGCCTTCAAAGAGCTTCCACCCCAGCAGGATCACCAGCAAGAACACCATCATGGCCATGCTCCAAACCAGGCACTTGAAAGCCGCCTCTCCGCTCTTGGAGGGCGCGGCCAGCACAATCCTTCCTTCAGCTCGGTCTTCTTTCGCCGGGAGGGCATTCATCACTGGTCGCAATCAATACTGGATTCCCTCGATTTCCGCCAGCACCCGCTTGTTCAGTTCCTCCGGCAGCGGCGCGTAATTGAGCGCCGGCGCCATCCGCTCCCCGTCCCGCATCGCCCACTTGAGAAACGCCACGATCTTCCCTCCCTTTTCCGCGTCTCTCTGCCGTTGATAGACCAACAGCCACGTCGCCCCCGCGATCGGATAGGTCTTCTCCCCGGGCGGATTGACCATCGAAAACCGGAAATCCTCCGGCACCTCCGCCCTTTCCAGCGCCGCGCTCACCGATTCGATGGACGGTGTGACGTAATTCCCCGCCGCATTTTTGACATCTGCGTAAGGCAGATGGTTTTGCACCGCATAGACCAACTCCACGTAGCCGATGGCCCCCGGCATCTGTTTGACCTGGCCGGTGACGCCCTCGTTGCCCTTGGCCCCCAAACCGACCGGCCATTTGACGGCCATGCCGCGCCCGACTTGCTTCTCCCACTGCGGGCTGACGCTGCTGAGATAATCGGCAAAAATATACGTCGTGCCGCTGCCATCAGCCCGATGCACCACCAGTATGTCCCAATCCGGCAAGGCCACGCCCGGATTCTGCCCCGCCAGGCGCGGATCGTTCCATTTGCTGATTTTGCCCAGGAAAATGTCCGCGATGCTCCCGCCGTCCAGCCGCAGTTGGGGCGCGCCCGGCAAATTATAGGTGACGACATCCGCTCCCGCCACTGTCGGCACGTGCAGAATCTTGCCCGGCGCTTTGGCCAGGCTCTGGTCGCTCATCGGCCCGTCTGTGGCGCCAAAATCAACCGTGCCCTCGATAATCTGTTTCTGTCCCCCGCCCGAGCCGATGGATTGGTAGTTGAAGCGGACCGAGGGGTCCACCTTGCTGTAGTCGTCAAACCATTTGGAGTAGATGGGGTAGGGAAAGGTCGCCCCCGCCCCGTTGATCAGCAATTGGGCCGATGCCCCCTGCGCGCCCGCCAGCGCCAGAGTTGCAAACGTCAGCGCTGGCAATCTTGTTGCCATCCATTGAATTGTCATCTTCCTTTTTTTCACGCTCCAACGATCAGCCCATCTTTCATCGTGTCCGCCCCGCAAAGAAAGATTATTTGCGTGACAATCAGGTGACAATTCCTCCTGCCTGAGTATTGCTTTGTCCCCCGTGGCCAAAGAAGGATTGCTTTTCACGCCGCTTTGAGACAAAATGCGCTCAAGAGTCGGGACCTAGCAGGCTCGACGTGGCAATTTGCGTACCGAAAGACAATAATGGGCTTTAGCATCAGACCTTCAACCGCTGCCGACGCTCCCCAATGGTTGGATTTGGTTCGCGCTACCCTCGGCGACCATTACCCGGCCAGGGAGCTTTATGATGTCAATTGGCTCGCCCCCCAGTTGGACCCCGCCACGGGCGAAGAAACCTGGGTGGCCGAATCGGCCGGCCGCCTCCTGGGCACCATCTCCTTGCTCAAGCCGGCGGACAGAAACACCAACCCCGTCGCCAACCTGGGCCGCAATTTGTTCCGCCCTGAAAGCATTGCCGACGGTTCGGCCCTGGCTCTCTTGCGCGGGATTGATAAAATCGTCTCCGAGCGGGGCGAAATGGCCATCGTCGGCATTTCCGCCCTGGATAACGCCCAGCAGGCTCTCTTCGAGAAGCTCGGTTTCGTCTGCGTCGGCTTCCAGCCCCTCAAGCACATGCTCCAGCAACGCCTGGGCGTTCTGTTCTATCTGCGCGGCGCCAACTCCGTCCTGGTCACCCGCAACCCTCTCTCGGAGTCCCTTCCACAGGTCAGCGAACTGGGCATGGCCGCCTTGGAAAACCTCCATATTCCCGGCGCCTTCCTCGTCCGCGACGGCGCCTGCGGCTACCCTTTGCAATCGGACCTTAAAGTCCACGACGCGACCCTGGATGATTACGAGCTGTGGCGCCTGCAATCCGAAACGGCCAATCCTCCCGTCGAAGTCTCCGGCCGCTTCAATTGCGGCTTTGGTTTGATGCGCCTGCCGGCCTCGCCCCGGTGGCGGGCTTTTCTGGGCCAGCACAAGGACAAGATGGTCGCCGGCCTCAGCGCCTATTTCGACCTCCATGACCGCTGCGCCCGGATCACCGACGCCTTTTGCAGCGACGACCTCTCGATGGGCGCTCTGCTGGCGCACGTCCTCAAAGCCATGCAGGACCAATTGAGCGTTGTCTATACCGAGATTGACGTCCTGGCCTCCGCTCCGCGTCTGCTCAAGAGCGCCGAGCAACTGGGTTTCGTGCCGGTGGCCTACCTGCCCGCCTTCTGCTGCCGCAATGGCCGCTTTTCCGATGTCGTCAAAATGGTCAAATTGAACGTGGCCTACTCGCTGGAGGGGGGGGATTTCACCGCCCACGCCAAAAGCACCGTCCAGATCATTGACCGCAATTTCGAAGACCTCAAGCTGGGCATGGCCATCATCAGCTTGCTCCGCCATCTGTCCATGTTCTCCGGCCTGGGCGACGGGGAGTTGCGCAAAATCGCGCGCCTCTTCGTCCAGAAGCTCTTTCGTCCCGGCGACCAGGTCTTCGCCAAGGGCGATTTGGGCGACGAGGCTTACGTCGTTCTGCGCGGCAAGATCAGCATCCAGTTGGAGCAATCAGCCCCGGCCATCGCCCAGTTGGGCAACGGCAAAATCTTCGGTGAACTGGCCTTCCTGGACGGCGCGCCCCGCGCCGCGTTTGCCGTGGCCACCCAGCCCAGCATTCTGCTGGTCATGAAACGGGACGCGTTTGCCGATTTGGTGCGGCACGAACCCGCCTTGGGCCTGACGGTCATGCGCAACCTGGCCCAGGACCTGGCCGTCAAGCTGCGCGGCGTCAACGACGCCCTCTCCGGCGTGAAAAAAATCCCGGCCAGGCCTTGATTGTGATGAGATGAGTCACCAACGTCAATGAGTCACCCGGCACGGGTTTATGGCCCCTTCTTGCCCTGCGCTTTCACCTTGGCCCACCGTGCCCTGGCGGCGGCAGCCATCCTCGCCCTGCCTGCGGCACTCACCTTGCGGTGCTTCTTTGGAGCGGCCTTTCGCCTCGAGCCCTTGACCTTCGCCCAGCGCGCCCTTTGCGCCGCTGCGATAGCAGTCCTTGCGGCACGGGACATATTCCTTCGGCCCCGGCGTTTATACGGATCGGAGGACCCGCCGCCCGCGATGGATTGGATCTTGTCTTGAAGTGTTTCGATTTTTTCTTTTATGGCAATCAGCTTTCGCAGTTGTTTGACGGTCAAGTTATCCACGGTTGTCATATATGCCGCGAGCATGCTTTGCCGCCGGGTATCATGTCAAGAATGGATGCACCCCATCTCACGGCACCCAGATTGGGGTAGGCGAATGCCGAGTTTTAAGGGGGTTCCAACGGCCGTGTCGCCAGCTAGCATTACTCTGTTAAGTATAAACAGGCAAAAAATCCTCAAATTCAGTCAGGCAGCAAGGACAGAAGCCGCGTGAACGCACGATCAATGGCCGCATCGCTCGCAACGCCGCTTCCCACGTAAGGCC
>Ga0326727_10000527_pt1 | contig 157392 bp, 127 predicted proteins | sample MB2enrmetagenome_FD_207643 | JGI IMG/M metagenome (GOLD analysis project Ga0326727, IMG submission 207643) | Lab enriched peat soil microbial communities from McLean, Ithaca, NY, United States - MB29MY | ecosystem: Environmental > Terrestrial > Soil > Wetlands > Peat | place: USA: New York...
TGGGGACAGATAGACCTACCGTGAGCTTGGCAGCCAGTGTTTTGCAGAGGAAGGAGATCATCGAGTACACCCGTGGCGCAGTGAAGATCGTGAACCGCAAGAAACTTGAAGACTCCGCCTGCGAGTGTTATGGGGTTATCCGGCAATACGATGGCGAGTTCGGCCTGAAATAAGTCCAGAAGTGAGACTCGCCCTGTGCTTGATCGCGACTCGAAAACGTGCTTTCGATAAACCTCTGGTGCAAATCCCCTATACGCTAACCGCCGTTCAACACAAGTGGCCATGCTTGCTCGTTGCTCACTCGCACGACATTAGGACGGTTCTGGGCGGATTATCGCCAATCCATCAGCTACCTCGGCATCAATCCGGTCACGACAACAGAAGTCGGGCAAATCCGGCGAAATTTGGCTCATGCCCAAGAACTCATGCCTTTCGTCCCAGACTCCGCGCCCGCACCAAAAAGCTCTCGCCCGACGAAGTCGGCGGATCCACCTTCACGCTCACCAACGCCGGTCGTTACCTGCGCAGTGATACACTGGCCCAAATCGATTTTCCTCAAAGGCTTCGATGACACGATTAAATCCAACTGTCGTTTTGCTGACCCTCATCGCCACATTGGGCGGATTGCTTTTTGGGTATGACACGGCCGTCATTAACGGCGCGGTGGACAGCCTGAAGGCGTACTTCATCGATCCGCGATTTGCTGATCTGACCAACCCCGCGCAGGCCAACGCCGCGAATTCTCTGCTTGGCTTTGTGGTATCGAGTGCGCTGATCGGGTGCATTATCGGGGGATTAGTCGGCGGCTGGGTGAGCACAAAAATCGGCCGCAAGCGCGGATTGATCGTCGCTGCCGTGCTTTTCCTGATTTCAGCCGTGGGCGCATCCGCGCCCGAATTTCCCTTTGCCGCCATCGGACACGGCGGACCGGCTTATATGGGGAATTTCGTTTTTTATCGCATTCTTGGCGGCATTGGCGTGGGATTGGCCTCCATGTTGTCGCCGATGTATATCGCCGAAATCGCGCCGGCCAAGGTTCGGGGCAATCTGGTGGCGTGGAACCAATTCGCCATCATCTTCGGCATGTTGGTGATTTACTTTGTCAACTTTGGAATCTCCAAAGCAGGGAGCGGCGATACCTGGCTCAACTCCATCGGTTGGCGCTACATGTTCCTTTCGGGCAGCGTTCCCGCGGGACTATTTCTGATCCTGCTGTTCCTTGTGCCTGAGACGCCACGCTACCTAATGCTTAAGGGGAACGAGAGCGCAGCCCGCACGGTGCTGGCCAGACTGGTGACGAAGGAAGAAGGCGAAAAGGAAATCTCCGAAATCCGCGCCTCGCTAAGCGAGCACCACTCCGGCAAGATGTTTTCCTTCGGCGTGTTCGTCATCTTCATCGGCGTGATGCTGTCGGTCTTTCAGCAATTCGTCGGCATCAACGTTGTGCTCTACTACGCGACGGATATTTTCAAAGGCATGGGCATGACCACCAATGCCTCGCTGCTCCAAACCATCATTGTCGGCGCGGTGAACCTTACGTTCACGGTGGTCGCCATTCTGACCGTGGATCGATTTGGACGGAAACCGCTGCAGATCATCGGGGCGCTTGTGATGGCCGTGAGCATGATGGCTTTGGGCACGGATTTTTGGCTCGGCGGCAAGGGCATGGTTGCGCTGGTCAGCATGTTGGTTTATACCGCGGGCTTTGCCGTCTCCTGGGGACCGGTGACCTGGGTACTTTTGAGCGAAATCTTTCCTAACCAGATTCGCGGCAAGGCCATGGCCCTGGCGGTTGCGGCGCAGTGGGTCGCCAATTATCTCGTCAGCTGGACGTTCCCCATTCTCGATAAGAATCCCTGGCTGGTCGACCATTTCAAGCATGGGTTCTCGTATTGGATTTACGGGGTGATGGGGATCCTCGCCGCGTTATTCATGGCGAAAATGGTGCCGGAAACCAAGGGCCGTTCTCTGGAGCAGATGCAGGGACTCTGGCATGCGGGGCGCAATCGCTAGGCCGGTTCCAGAATAGTTGTACCCAGCCCTTTGGCGTTCCCGCCCTTTTCGCAAAGAGCGCGATCCTTCGGCTTCGCTCAGGAGGATGGGGTACGGGCAATGAGCGCTTACCCCCGCACGAACAACTGACACCTGAACCCTGTCTCACTCCCACTCTTTCGCGCGTTCCACTGCCTTTTGCCAACGCCCGCGCCGCTCGGCGCGTTCGCTCGCGCTCATCTTCGGCTCGAAGCGCACATCGCCCTTGCGTTCGGCGCGCAGCGCATCCGGACCGGGCCAGAATCCGACGGCGAGTCCGGCGAGATACGCCGCGCCCAAGGCCGTCGTCTCCGTCACGCGCGGCCGGACAACAGGAACTCCGAGGACATCGGCCTGGAACTGCATCAAGAGATCGTTCACCGCGGCGCCGCCATCGACTCTCAAGGCCTGAAGCGGCTCACCCGTGTCGCTCCCCACTGCCTCCAGCACGTCAGCCACCTGGAATGCAATGGCTTCGAGCGCCGCGCGCGCAATGTGTCCATGCCCGGTGTCGCGGCGCAGCCCGATCAGCATGCCGGCCGCGTGCGCGTCCCAGTGCGGAGCGCCCAAGCCCACAAACGCCGGCACAAACACCACGCCATTTGTGTCCGGCACGCTGGCCGCAAGCGCCTCCACGTCAGCCGAGGCGCCGATGAGCTTCAGATTGTCGCGCAGCCACTGCACCACCGCGCCGCCGATAAAGATGCTGCCCTCGAGCGCGTACTCCAGGCGCTTCTGCGTGCTCGCCGCCACCGTGGTAATCAGCCGGTGCCGCGAGCGCATGAAATTCGTGCCGATGTTCTCGAGCAAGAAGCAGCCCGTCCCGTAGGTGTTTTTGGCCTCGCCCGCGCTCCAGCACAACTGCCCGAAGAGCGCGGCCTGCTGGTCTCCTGCCATGCCCGCAATCGCCACGCCGCCGAGGCCCAGCGTCGTCGTCACCTCGCCCACGCGCTCGCTCGACCACGCCACTTCCGGCAGCATGCTCGCAGGAATCCCGAAGAGTTTGAGCAATTCCTGGTCCCACTCGCCCTTCACGATGTTGAAGAGCAGGGTGCGTGAGGCATTCGTCACGTCGGTCACGTGCTTGTGCCCGCTGGTCAGGTGCCACACCAGCCAGCTATCCACGGTGCCGAAGGCCAGCTCGCCGCGCTCGGCCCGCGCCCGCGCGCCCTCCACGTGGTCCAGAATCCAGCGCACCTTGGTCGCGGAAAAATACGGGTCCAGCACCAGGCCGGTCTTCGCTGACACCGTCTCGCCCGCTCCGCTCTCCTCGAGTTCCTGGCAGAACGGCGCCGTGCGCCGGTCCTGCCACACAATCGCGGGATGAATCGCCTTGCCGGTGGCGCGCTCCCACACAATTACCGTCTCGCGCTGGTTGGTGATGCCGATCGCCGCCACGTCGCGCGGCCGCGCGCTCACTTGCGCAAGAACTTCTACGGCGCAGCTCATCTGGCTCGAGAGAATCTCCGCCGGATCGTGCTCCACCCATCCCGCCTGCGGATAAAACTGCTGAAACTCCTTCTGCGCCACCGCCGCAATCGCGCCGGTCTCGTCAAACAGAATTGCCCGTGAACTCGTCGTTCCCTGGTCCAGCGCCAATATATACGCCATACGTGCCTTATTCCTTTCCGGAAACCAGTCAAACACGCGAGGCGGGAGGGCGGCAAGGCGCCGCTACCGCACCAACCCCGCCGCATTCTTGAGCACCACGTTCGACAGCACCGCCGTGTCCACCGTCTCCGGCAAATGCGAGCAGAACCCGATGCCCACATAGAACGGCCCGTCCAGATGCAGCTTGATGGGCGGTCCGAACTGGTGCATCGGCTCCCCGTCGAGGCTCACGAAGATCGCGAACTCATCGCCATGCTTCTCGATCCCGATCCGCTTCGGCGTGATGGTCACTAGGCTGTCCGGCGACGCGCCGCCCGGCCGCCCGCGCCCGCCCATGCGAAACTCCATATCCGTCACGCGCACATCGCGCTCCGGCCGCCACGCCAGGTGCACCATCCCCGCGCCGTGCAGCGCCACCATCGCGGCCTTCGCGTCATCGTCCAGGCTTTGCCGGATCATCAGCACGGCCTTGCGGTCGCCGTACCCGTTGGCATCGGGAAAATTGATGTCCGCCGCGAGCGACACGTCGCCCGACATGCGCTTCCACAGGAACCGGAACTCGTCGCGCGTGTACCAAACGTTATATCCAGCCGAATGAATGGTGTACTGCCCGGTTGCCGCGTCGAAACTCGCGCTGCCGGGCACAAGCGCCGCGCCGATGTCCGATTGCCCTTCGAAGATCCCGATCGGTGTGTCGAAATTCCTGCTCGGGCGGTGAAAATCGGCAGGTGGCGCCACCTGCACGTGCGTTGCGGAGCCCGGTTGCGCCCACGCCGGCGCAGATTGCGGCGCATTCTGTGCGGCGGGCGTTTGCGCGCGCGGAACCAACGTTGCGCTCGCCAGCGCGAGTGCGGCCAAAATCGCAAAGTACAGGATCGATCGGCAAGGATTGCGTCTTCTCATGGCAACCCACTCTACCAGACGCCTTCGTGCGCTGCCCACCCACTCGCTCCGCCCACGCGACGCGTGGCACAACGAATTCCGATCGCGAATTCTCGTCGATCCCAAATCGCGTTTCAAGCATCACAAATGCCGTTTTGGAATCCGGCACGGCGAGCGCCTCCAACCGGCCCCATTTGGTACCATTCGATTGAATCCAAAACCCACGTACGAAGGCCTTTCTGATGACCTCCGCAGCTTTTCCGACCCTCCTCGTTCTCGCCGCCGGCATGGGCAGCCGTTATGGCGGGCTCAAACAAATCGACCCTGTCGGCCCCGCCGGCGAAACCATCATCGATTACTCCATCTTCGACGCTCTCCGCGCCGGCTTCGGCAAGCTCGTCTTCGTCATCCGCAAGGACATCGAAGAGGCCTTTCGCGAAATCGTGGGCTCGCGCTTTGAGAAGCGCGTGGCCGTCGACTACGTTTTCCAGTCGCTCGAGGCCATTCCGCCGCGCTTCGCCGTGCCCGCAGGGCGCACCAAGCCGTGGGGCACCACGCAGGCCATCCTGCTTGCGGAGGACGCCATTCATGAGCCCTTCGCCGCCATCAATGCCGACGACTTCTACGGCACCGAGAGCTACCGCGAACTGGCCCGCCACCTCACCTCTGGCTCGCCCGACTACGCCATGGTCGGCTTCGTCCTACGCAACACGCTCTCTGACTTCGGCTCGGTGGCCCGCGGCGTATGCCGGGTTTCGGCCGATGGCAACCTCAACGACATCGTCGAGCTCACCAAGATCGAGCGCGACGGCAACGGCGCCCGCAACACCGATCCCGCCGGAAACGTGACGCCTCTCTCCGGCGACGAGCCGGTTTCCATGAACATGTGGGCCTTCACTCCGCGCGTTTTCGATCAGTTGCGCGTACGCTTTGAGCAATTCCTCGAGCGCAACGCCGCCGACACCAAGGCCGAGTGCTACATTCCCATGACCGTGGGCGAGCTGGTTCATGCCGGCGAGGCGCGCGTCAAGGTTCTGCATTCGCGCGATTCCTGGTTCGGCGTCACCTACCGCGAAGACCGCCCGCGCGTGGTGGACAGCATCCGTGCCCTTATTGCCGCAGGCGCCTATCCTGAGAAGCTCTGGCCGTGACCGAACCGCGCCATCTCCATGCCGTAGCCGCCCGGTTCCAGTTCCGCGGCGAAGCCGCAGCCTTTATGCCTTACGGCAACGGCCACATCAACGACACCTACCTCGTTACGTGCAACGGGGCAGGCAAGCCGGTGCATTACATTCTGCAGCGCATCAATCACCACGTCTTCCGCTCGCCTGCCGTCCTAATGCAGAACATCGAGCGCGTCACGGCGCATCTTGCCGCGCAGGCTGCCCACGAGCCGGATCGCGACCGCCGCTCGCTCAAGCTCGTTCCCGCGCGCGACGGCCGCAACTGGCACGAAGACGCGCAGGGAGACACCTGGCGCGCCTATCGCTTTATTGAAAACGCCCACAGCTACGAAACCGCAACCTCCGTGGAACAGGCCTACCAGGCCGCGCACGCCTTCGGCTGCTTCCAGCAGCAGCTTGCCAGCCTGCCTTCGCCTCGGCTCCACGAGACCATCCCCGATTTCCACCATACGCCCAAGCGCTTCGCCGCTTTGCAGCAAGCCATCGCCGCTGACGCAAAAGGCCGCGCCAAACTGGCTCAGCCGGAAATCGACTTTGCCCTCGCGCACGAATCCATCACCGGTGTTCTGCTCCAGGCCAGCCTGCCCGAGCGCATTACCCACAACGACACCAAGTTCAACAACGTGCTGCTCGACGACGCCACCGGCGAAAGCCTGTGCGTCGTCGACCTCGACACCGTGATGCCCGGCCTGGTGCTCTACGACTTCGGCGACATGGTCCGCACCACCACCAGCCCCGCCGCGGAAGACGAGCAGGACCTGAGCAAGGTCATCATGCAGTTCCCGTTGTTTGAAGCGCTGGTGCGCGGCTATTTATCAGCAGCAGGTGAATTCCTGTCCGAGGCCGAGAAAAAATTCCTCGCCTTCTCCGGCAAACTCATCACCTTCGAGGTGGGCATTCGCTTTCTCGCCGATTACTTGGCCGGAGACACCTACTTCAAAATCCATCGCGAGGGCCACAACCTCGACCGCTGCCGCACGCAATTCAAGCTAGTGGAGTCGATTGAGCTCGAGGAAGAAAAGATGAACCGGCTGGTGGAGTCGATCGCGGGCTGAGGCGACCCGTTACTGAGTGACCGTCGACGGATACCTGGGCAGCCTCGGCGTCAGCCGCCGCACCAGGAACTCCTGGAACAGGCTCTGCACCGCACCCTCGGCCGTGTCGATCAGCGCATTGGCAAAGGTCACCTCCACGCCGCTGCGGCTGCTGGATGGATAGTAGAGGTCTGAGATGCCTCCAGCTGCAATCCCGCCCAGAATTGAGGAGTAATTCGGCTGCCAGCGCCCGTTGTCGCCCCTGCAGATCACCGCACTGGCGAGCGCGTACATGGCCCGCGATGGAATGGAGCCCGTGCCCTTGTAGAAGTAGCGCGGGTCCTGCTTGAAGAGCGAGGGCAGTATCGCGCCGCCGATCATCGTATCGGTAAAGCCATCGGCATAATTTGCGCCAAAGCGCTTGCCATATCCCTGCGCTCCCTGGCCGTACCCGGCAAAGGTGTTGCCGGCCTGCTCCATGCCCGCGACTGTGCCCGTCATCACCCAGGTCACGGGATCGGTCGATGTCTTCCAGGCCAGCTGGTATTTCTGCCGCGTGGTCAGCGGCTCCGGATGCGGTTCGTAGCTGATGTAGTAATTCGGAAACACGCCCAGCACGCGTTGCTTCTCTTCAAGATTCAGTTGCTCCTGCGCAATCTCAACTTGCGACTCGGCGGACACGCGTATCTCGTTCATCGCCGCCGCCACCGGCAACGCGATGGTGTGCGCGTCAAAGTCCTCGCCCGCCTGCAGCGCGCCGGAGATGGATTGCGTCAGGAATCCCCGCGAAGAGACCGTCAGCTTGAACGCTCCCGGTGGCAGGTTGGCAAAGCTGAATACGCCGCTGCTATCGGTCTGCGCGGTTGCCGCCGGACCAGCGCCGCCGCCGCTCGTCTCCAGCACCACCCGCGCCCCTTCGTACACCGCGCCCTCGGTGCTCGTCACCACGCCGTGCAGGCTGGCCATTGTGGGCAACGCCGGATCGGGATCGGTCGCCGCTGGCGCCGCGTCTCCCTGCGCGGCTGCGCATGCTGCCGCCCCGGCCAGCGCCGCAAAAACCAGCAGGCGCGCGCCCAGTGAACCCCGTCGTGGCGCGCCATGTGGCGCGTAGCGCTCATTTGGCTGAGAAGCGGTCAGGAAGGCCCCCATCCCGAAGTCCAGATCATTCGAGCGTGATGGAAGCTTCGGCGAGAATTCTACTTAGATTAGACGAAAGAATCGCCAACCGGACGAGGGGCCCAGGGACAAGAGTGACTTTAGTTTATCGGAAGTCCCAAAATGCACCTTCGTGGCGCACGAATTCCCATAAAAACCCCGATCTTTCCGTTCCAAACCCATAAAACCGGCAACCGGCGGGGATCAATCCGGCCGTCCCGTGTAGTGCTCAACGTGGTGCACTTCGGAGTGGTCCTCGAGCGACTCCAGGTGCGTAATCACCTCCGCGGGCATCTCGAGATCCTCGGCCAGCCGCTCCTCGACTATGGTCGCCAGCCGGTGCGCCGTGCCCAGCCTCATGCTGTCAGGAAACAACAGGTGCACCTCGATCATCTGGCGTTGGCCGGTGGCGCGGAAGCGCACGCCGTGGTACTCCAGGCCAAGCTCCGCGCACAGCGCGTCGAGCCGCGCGCGAATCTCGTGCCCGACCTTCGGGTCCGAGTAATCGAGCAGGCCTTTCATCGCGCGCCACAGCAATCGGCCGCCCGTCCACAGGATGTTGGCCGCCACGCCGTAGGCAATCAGCGGATCGAAGGGCTTCCACCCCGTCGCCATTACCAGCCCCAGGCCCGCAACCACGCCAAAGCTGGTCCAGCTGTCGGTCAGCACGTGTTTCCCATCGGCTTCCAGAATCAGCGAGTGATTCCGCTTGCCCACACGCAGCAGGTACCACCCTAAAACTGCGTTCAGCGCTCCCGCGGCAATGATGAGAAGCACGCCGCTGCCCAGGTTTTCCAGGGTCAGGCCATGCCGCCACTTCTCCGTGGTCGTATACAGGATGCTGCCCGCGGCCAGCACGATCATGGCGCCTTCAAAGCCCGCGGAAAAGAAGGTGATTCGCTCGAATCCGTAGCGGAACTGCGGAACAGCCGGTCGGGTGCTCAGCCACAGGCTGAACAGGGCAAAGGTCACCACCACTACATGCACCACCGACTCCGCCGCATCGGAGAAGATCGCCGACGAACCCGTGAGCAGGTAGGCCGTCATCTTCCCCGTCAGCATCAGCACACCCACAAGCAGCGAAAGCCGCATGGCGAATCGCGCCTCGCGATGCTGCTGGCGGCGCTTCTCAAGGGCCTCGTGGTTCGGGGTGGGCGTCATAGCCGATACTTCCGTTTGCCGTGCCTTAGGGTCTTGCACCCAGTCTACGCGCGGCCAGGTCCCGCCGCCGCTTCATTTACTGCACTTCTCCGATATATACGCCGAACGGCCCCAGCGTGATGCGGTCCAGCGTCTTCGGGTCCGGTCCGCCCGGTGTCTTCAGCAGCGTCTTCATCGGCTTCGCCCGTAATCCGGCGCCGGCGCTTTGCAGACTCACTATTTGCGGCTCAGCCGTAAAGTTCACGCTAACCACCACCTGCGGCGCACCGGGCGCCTGCCGCAACCAGCTCAAAACTTTGGTGTTTTCCGTGTCGAGCATGATGTTGGCGCCGCTCGCGAAGGCGGGAACGGTCTTTTTCAGCCGGATCAGCGCCTTGTACCAGGCCAGCAGAGAGTCTGGATCCTGTTCCTCCGCGCGGACGTTCACTGTCGCCGCGCTCGGCGGCACCGGGAGCCACGGCGTGCCGGTGGTAAAGCCGGCGTTGGTGCTCCCGTTCCATTGCATCGGCGTGCGCTCGCCGTCGCGGCCCTTCTCTTTCGGCCAGCCCGTGATCCCGATCGGATCCTTCACGTCCGCCTTGCGCCGGGGCGGCGTGGTTTTCATCCCGATCTCGTCGCCGTAGTACATGAGTGCGGCGCCGCGGCTCGCAAACAGAATGGTCGCAAGCACGCTTTGAATCTCCGTGTCGTGCACGCCATCGCCGTAGCGCAAATCCATCCGCGGGTTGTCATGGTTGTCAAACAGTAACAGCGGAATGTTGAAGCCGAGACGCATCTCCGCATCGTTTAGCTTCGAGCGAAATACGGTCACGTCCAGTTTGTTGATGAACGCCACCTGCGTGTCCATCGGCAGTTGAAACTCCGGGCTTTCCGCCGTGCCGTACATCTTCTTCAACTCGCCGATGTTGGGTAAGTAAGTCTCGCCAATCAGAACCCGCGTTCCGGGGAACTTGCTCGTACCGAACTTCTCCGCCGTCGCCCGCATCTCCGCAACCACTCCATGCAAGCCCGGCTGATTGTCGGTCTTCGAGTTGTCAAGTTGCGGGTCGCCGTACGCATTGATCACCGGCTTGCCGTTCTTGTCGAGCACTACACCCTCATCGGCCAGGCTCGGATCCTCGAACAGAGTCGTAATCGCGTCAAACCGGAATCCGCCCACACCGCGCTCCAGCCAAAAGCGCACGATATCCTCGAATGCTGCGTGCACCTTGGGATTGTTCCAGTTCAGGTCTGGCTGCTGGATATAAAACTTGTGATAGTAGTACTGGCGCGTCTTCTCATCCCACTGCCAGGCCGAGTGACCGAAGAGCGACTGCCAATTGTTGGGCGGCTCGCCCCTGCCGGTTGCCGTCTGGCCTTTTCCGTCGTGCCACACATACCAATCGCGATAGGGATTGTCGCGCGACGATCGCGATTCCAGAAACCACTCGTGCTGGTCCGACGTGTGGTTCATCACCATGTCCATGATCACGCGGATCTGCCGCGCGTTCGCCTCGGCCACCAGCCGGTCGAAGTCGGCTAGCGTGCCGTATTGCGGATCGATGTTTTTGTAGTCCGAGATGTCGTAGCCGAAGTCAACGTGCGGCGAAGTATATACGGGCGTCAGCCAGATTGCGTCCACGCCCAGATCCTTCAAGTAGTCGAGCCGTTCCGTAATCCCGTTCAGATCGCCGATTCCGTCACCATTCGTGTCTTGAAAACTGCGCGGATACACCTCGTAAATGACCGCATTCTTCCACCAGTCCCGTTCGCTTGCCGCGGTTGCAGCCTTCGCCTCAACTTTCTTGTTCGCGGGAACGCTTTGCCCTGCCATCGCCATTGCAGTTACCAACATCAGGCCCACCATGCACGTCTCGATCGTTCTTCGCATCCAGCTTGCCACTTCCATTGCCGCTCCCTGCCGCTGGTTCGCGGCGCGGCGCCAAAACTCGCCAATTACATGCTAAGGCCTACTTCGATTGCCCAGGCGTTTCCGGCGTGGTGTGCTTCATCCGGCCCAGATCGACGCCAAACGCCGGGTTCTCGCGCGTGCCGTTCACGTGGATGGGAACCTCCGTCCCCGCTCCGTCCTTTTTGAAGTACCGGTCGGCCGGCTTCAGCAGTGCGCCCTTCCATCCGCCCACCATCTCGGAAACCGTCGCTTGCGTTTTCGCCGTTCCGGTAAAATTCAGCAACCCACCCTGCACTCCGTACGTTCCCTTCAGGTCGATCTCCGCGCCCGGCACGGTGTACTTCAGATCGGGAAGCGCGATCACCGCGTCCGCCATAGTGAAATCGCTCTGCATCATCGAGCGCACGTCCGTGCCCTGGCCCTGTCGCGCCTCACCAGGCCGGCCCTGGCCGCGCAAACTCAACTCGCCCACCTCGTTCTGGATCTTTGTGCTGGTGAATTGCGCATCGTTGAGCGTAAAGCTCCCATTCAGCTTCAGCCGCTCGTCCACCGGCGCCGTTCCCGGCAGAATCTCGAGCGTTGTCTTCAGCGCCAGTGTGCCGGTCAGCAGCGGCGTCCCGCTCTTGCTCGTCAGGCGCAGAAAATCCTCCATCCGCCCACCATCCACCTTCACATGGAGCGCGATCTCGTGTCCGCCCAGCGTCGCGGTGCCGTTGCTCGCGGTTCCCGGCGGCACGCGTACCACCTTGCCCTCCGCGGTAAAGTGCGATTGCCCCAGCGTCGCGTTCACCGGCTCGAGCCAGGTGTCACCATTCGTCCCGTCCACGTGCGCGTGGAACTCGGTGTGCAGTGGAACCGCCGTGCCAAAGTGCGTCAGCCGGAAGTCCGGAGTGTCGGTCTGCCCATCCACCACCAGGTCGCGTAAAACGCCTTCATATCTGCCGGTCGATTGCAAAATCCCCGCGATGCCCTTGAAGACGCCCAGGTCCGCGTGTTCGAAGCGGTAACTGCCGTTGAGCGGCGTCTCGCCCGGATCGTCCACCTTCCACGGTCCCATGCTGCCGGTCGTCAAAATCGTTCCCGCCGGCTTGGGATTGGTCAGCTTTGCGTCGAACTGCATGGTTCCGTCCGCCGCCGACCTGGTTAGTTTGATGTGGGCAATCGCGAACTCGAGCGGCAGCTTTCCCGGCTTGTCGGTTTCGAGCGTCAGGTGCGCCCCGTCGCAGCGAATGCTTTCCACTTCAAAACGCAGCAGCGGTGTCCCGTGCCCTTCTGTCTGCTCCGGCGCTGCCTTATGCGTAAAGTGCGTCTTCGGCGGCACATCCACGTTCAGCCCCTTCAGCTCCACCACGGAGATCTTTACGGGCTGGCCCGGCTTGTAGCGCAGGGGCGCGTGGAACCGGAACTCCTCCAAACGGATCAGCGGACCCGGCTCACTTGCCGCGGTTGCCCCCGGAACCGCCACCCCCGCCACTTGCGCCGGCGGCCAGATGCGCAATCCCTTGCCTTCGGCCCGCAGCCCATCCACCAGCGACACGTGAAAGCTGTCCAGCTCCACGCGCGCGTGAAAATGCTCCTCCAGCCGGTTCACGATGGCGGCGCGCAGCATGGGCTCGGCATGGTGCAACGCGATGGAAACGCCCAAGCCCAGCGCAATCAGCGCCAGCAGCAACACGCCCAGCGCCCATTTCAGAGCGCGATGCCTGCGCCAGAATCCTGCCCGCTTCGCCGTCACGGCCACCCTCGCCTGCGTCCATTTTCGCAGGCTTCCTCGCCCCTCGAAAGTTCAACCCTTCTTCTGTTGGACGCGCGATGTTGCCTGACACTTTACTTCATCGCTTGGCCGTCCCTCAGTCGCTTCGTCCCGCAGTCCCGTAGCCCCGAAGCCCCGTAGTTCCTACGTCCCTGCATTCTCGCTCCCTTGCTCCCTTTGCTCCCTTGCTCCCAGTGCTTTAGACTTCAAGTCACGGATGCAAGCCCTCATTGAGAACCTCGTAAAGCTTCAATCCATCGACCTTGACCGCGCTCGCCTCAACCAGGAGCTGCGTGCGCTGCCCGCGGAGATCGCCCAGTCTGAAGCCAGGCTAGCCACCGCCGAGCGCCACTCCGCCGACACCTCGGCTGCGCTCAGCCGCGAAGACACGCTGCGCACCCGCCTCGAGCGCGAGATCGACGGGCACCGCCAGAAGGCCGCCAAATTCCGCGCGCAACTCGACTCCGTTACCACCCCCGCGCAGGCCGCGGCCGTCGAGCACGAAATCCAGTTCGCCACGGCCGAAGCCGAGCGCCTGGAAAATGAGGAGTACGCCAGCCTTGAGCGCACCGAGACGCAGGAAGCCACAATGGCGCAGTCCCGCGCCCAGGTGGAGCTGCTTGCCGCCGAGGTGGATGGCGTCCGCGCCCGCGTGGCCGCACGCCAGCAGGAGCTTGCCGCCGAGCTCGCCGAGCTCGATGCCGCGCGCGAGGCCGTCCGCTCGGCCCTCGATCCCGACTGGCTCGCCCGCTTCGACCGCATCGCCGCCTCCCGCGGCACCGGCATCGCCCGCGCGGAAAACCAGCAGTGCACCGGCTGCCGCATGGGCGTGCGCCCACAAACCTGGAACCAGCTCCGCGAAGGCGAGCTGCTGAGCTGCGACAGTTGCAGCCGCCTGCTCTACTGGGATCCGGCCATGGCGCCCGCACCCAAAGCCCCGCAGCCCGAAGCGCTTCCCGGCGCCGGCCGCGCGCCGCGCAAACCCCGCCAGGCCGGCGCTTGACCTTCAATTCTTTGGGTGCGGAAGTCAACTTTCTCCGCTCCGGCGAGTCTAATCCGCTAGCCGAAAGCCACAGGAATCCATGCGCCGGCGCCTCGCGCAATCCGCGAGAGCCGCATTCGGAGACGATTCAGTGTTGGGGCGGGGCCGGCAAGTGTTCCTCACGCCTTCGCGGAAAGCTCGCGCGAATGTGAGTCAAAACACCTTCGCAAGGCCATTCCACATCGCCAGGGAGGCCCCCATGCATAAGCGTCTTTCACTCGCCCTTCTCTGCTCCGCGCTGTTGAGTGTGCTGGTCAGCTGTGGTACAAGTTCAACTTCCGTCCATTCCATCCCGGCCAATGGCTCGGCTCCGGTCACGGTGACCGTGACCGACGATCCGCCTTCCGGAGTCTCGGTTCTGTTTTTCCAGGTCAGCCTGACGGGCGCTACGCTCTCGCCCGCGGCCGGCACAGGATCTACATCTACGGTTTCACTCCTCGAGAACCCGGTCCAGATTGACGTGACTCAGCTCCAGGCGCTTTCGGCGTTTTTGGCAAACGAGAACGTGCCGGCCGGAACCTACAGCAGCCTGAGCCTCACCTTCGCCAATCCCCAGCTTGTGATCTTCAATTCTTCCGACACGGCTTTGGGCAGTTCCTGCGCGGTGGGCTCCATCTGCACCCTCACGCCTGCCATCGGCAATTCGGCAACAATCGACTTCACCTCCGCTCCATTCCCGCTCGCGGTTACAGACAGCACCCCGCTTGGCCTGCTGGTCGATTTTCATCTGAACACCATCATCCAGCCGGACCTCTCTGTGAACCTTGGGGCAGCGAACGGCATTTCGGTTTCGCAGGTGCCGGGAGCGGCAGCCGGGCAGGTGCCTCCGTTCGGCTTCGTCACCGGGACCTTCGTGAGCCTGAACGCGAGTGCGAACCAGTTCACCATGCAGACGGCTTGGGGCAAAACCCTGACCGTGGACGTGAACAGCAATACGCAGCTCGTCGATTGGCCGCCTTGCGTTTCGCCGGGCGGATTGTATTGCCTCACAGCCGGCGACGCCGTGCAGGTGCAGGTTGCGGCAGTCGAGAGCGATGGAAGCCTCTTGGCGGCAAGCGTCAAGTGGCTGCTGGTAAAGAATGCGCAGAGCGTGCTGGGGACGGTGGTCGGGTTCGGCGCGGGCCAGATCAAACTCCTTGTGCATGCCAGTTCTATCGCCGCTGCGGGCACTGCTCCACCGCAGGGGTCGATAGCAACCGTCACTCTGGATAGCGGCGCCGCGTTTGCCGTGGACGCCAACGGCTTTACCATTCCTTCAGGATTGATCTTCTCGAGTACTGAAAACCTGACCTGGGGCCAGGAGCTTCAGGTGGAAGTGGACCCTGGGTCCGTATCCTGCGTCGTCAGCAACGTGATTCCCGGACCTCCTCCGAGCTGCACCTTCTCGACCAACAGCGTGCAACTGGAGCCCAGCCAGATCAGCGGGACCATCGCATCGATCAGTTCGCCAAGTTTCACAGTCGATTATCTGTGGTCGCCATGTGCGCCTCCAGGAGGGGCTCCAGTCTGCAACGTCGTCGCGCTGGTTCAGTACGGCGTGGAAACCACTTCGCAAACGACGTATGAAGGCTTCAACCCGGATAATTTCTTGGGGCTGGCTGACAACGATCTGGTTTCGGTCAACGGATGGCTGTTTGAAGCGGACAACGGACTTCTCGATACCAAAGTGCCGGGCCCGCCCGAGATCCTGGCAGCGGACATCCGCCTGCGCACCGGCGGGACGTTCTAATGAGGCGGGAGCGGGCCGACGCCGATCGACGCTCGGCCGCGCCCACTTCGATGGTCCGGGGTTACGACGGGTTCAGGTACTCGCTGCCGCTTCGTCGCTCGCGAGGCGCAGGAAACCTTTCGCAGTGAAACCGCCCAGCGCGTCTGGCCGTCGGCCTGTAATAGCACCTCCCGTCCTGCTACCCTTTTCTTGAGGAACTCAGTCCACAGTGAAGCACCGGACCGGACTGATACCTGAATCCTGGCACCTGAAACCTGCTTTTTGAGGAGCACTCCCGTGCAGCGCATCTGTGTCGATATGGACGAGGTGATGGCCGACACCCTCTCCGAGCACATCCGCCGCTATAACCAGACCTTCGACGAGGACGTAACGCCGGAAGATCTCGCCGGCAAAGGCCTTTGGGAGGTCACGCCGCTCGACCGGCAGGCGCAGCTTCGCGCTTTTCTCGACGCTGAGGATTTCTTCGAAGACCTTCCCCTCATGCCCGACGCGCAGCCGGTACTCAAGGACCTTTCCACGCGCTTTGAAATCTACATCGCCACGCAGGCCATGGCCGTGCCCAACTCCCTCGGCCCCAAATACCGCTGGCTGCAGCGCCACTTTCCCTTCATTCCGCCCTCGCACTACGTCTTCTGCGGCAACAAGTCGATCCTGCGCGCCGACTTCCTCATCGACGACCAGCCCAGAAACCTGTTGCGCTTCGAGGGCCAGGGCCTGCTCTACTCCGCGCCGCACAACCTGATGGCCACCGGCTTCGTGCGCGTGAACAACTGGCTTGAAGTGGCCCAGTTCTTCGCCGCCATCCCCACGGGCGCGGATCCCGCCGCGCAGGCCTCATCCCACCGCTCGTAATCGCGGCCCCCAAGACCATTCCCCTCAAATTCGATACCATGGGATGTGACCGTGTCTGGCTCCCCTCGAAAGTTTCCTATCACGCGACGCCGCTTCCTCACCGCGAGCGCGTGCGCCGTGGGCGGTGTCGCGCTCTACGCCGGCGAAATCGAGCGCCATTGGATCGACGTCTCAAAGAGCGACGTCGTCATTCCTGGCCTGCCCCCGGCATTTGACGGCTTCCGCATCGCGCAGATCAGCGACATCCACATGGACGAATTCACTGAGCCGCTCTTTGTCCGGGAAGTCGTCAACCGCGTCAACAGCCTGAACCCCGATGCGGTGTTTCTTACCGGCGACTTCGTCACCTGTGAGCTTGCGCCGAGAAAATTTGCCATCGGCGCCGGGTGGCAATGCGCCGGCATCCTCAATCAGCTCACGTGCCGCGAGCGCTACGCGGTGCTGGGCAACCACGACGTCATGATTGGGGCCGATGCGGTATCGGAGGCGCTCACCGACAACGCGATCATGGTGCTAAGAAATTACTACATGCCGCTCGAGCGCTCCGGCGGCCGCATCTGGCTTGCGGGGCTCGGCGATCCTTTGCAGGGCTTGCCGGATCCTGAAGCCACCATCCCCGCTTCCATCCGCAACATCCCTCATGAGCCGATTGTCCTGCTTTGCCATGCGCCCGACTATGTGGATGATCTCCTGACGCTCCCCTCCGGGAAGGCAGTCTCTCTCATGCTCTGCGGCCACACCCACGGCGGCCAGATTCGCCTGCCTCTGATCGGTCCAATGGTCCTTCCCGAGATGGGACGCAAGTATGTCGAGGGGTGGTTCCGCTTTGGCCGCTTGCAGATGCACGTCAATCGCGGCATCGGCAGCGTCGGCATGCCCTTCCGGCTCAACTGCCCGCCGGAGATCTCCATGCTCACGCTGCATGCGGCCTGAATCGGCGGAAACCGAGGCGGCCGCCGGCGACGCTGGTTGCACCAGGCAAGCGCGCCGCCGGCAACGGCGGTTAAAGCGCAAGCATCTTCTTGATCTTCCCCTGGACATAGAAAAGCATCAGGGCCTTGCGCTCAACTGCATTCATGCCGAGTTCTGCGAGCAAGGCATCGGCAGCGTCGCGAATCTGCTGGTAGACCTGCTGCCGTTTGGCCGGGTTCACTTTGGACATGTCGAAACTGTTTAGGCTCGGATCGATGGGATCGACCGGCTTCGGCGTCCAATGCAGGCCGGCGAAGATGCTCCCCGGTTGCGCCTGATACTTTGCGAGCTGGGTTTGCGCCACGCTGCGCCCGTAATCGTAATCGTGCTTCCGGTACTGCACATCGAAGAACCCTTCGAACGCCTCCAGCCCATTGCCCGCCAGGAGCGCGGTGTCGGCGACAAAGTCGTAGATCAGCATTTCCTCTTTCTCGTGCAGGTTCGCCGCCAGTTCGAGCACCAGAACCGCGTCAAGCCAGGCGTCTGCAGCCGTCACATTGGCGCCGAATGCGGCGTATTCCGATTGGTACTGCGTCTGCAATTGATTGCGCGCCGCCTGCAAATCGGCGGGCGCCGGTTGCGGCATGGCGCCTTGCACACCGAAAAACGACCGGAGCAGCGCCTCGGATACAGGGCTCGTCTGCGCCGCGGTCAACCCGCCGCTCAGGAACAGCCTCTGCAATTCGCCGGCCCTTTGGTCCAGCAGGCGCAGCCGGTCGTTCACGCCTTCGGCTGTGATCCAATCCTGAAACTCCGACTGGCCGATCACCGCTCCTGCCAAGCCTTCGGCCACTGTCTTGTAATTCGCGTTTGCGCTGCCCAAGGCCTTCGCCGGATCGGCATTCGGATCGGTCGTGTAGGCAAGGCTCTGCGATGTCTTCGGTTGTGGCGCAATGAAGATGTACCCGCGTTCGTCCGCGTTCAGGTGGCCGCCGGGCTGATTCTCCACCAGGTTCTTGGCCATTCCCAGCGGCTGGTTCTGGAACACGCCGCCATCGGTATACGTGAAGTAGCGGGACGGCGCACCGCCCCAAATGCTGGACACAAGAAAGGGGCTCGGGTAGTCCGTGATGTTTCTCAACAGGTCCTGTACGCGAAAGGCAATGGGAAACGCTCCGCACGCCACCGCCGCCGCACGTACGATCTCCCAGAACTCGGCACGGTCATCGGCCTGTTGGTCAATGGGACGCACAAGCTGGTCTTCGTGCCCCGTGTACGTGAACTTGCCGCCGCTCAGGGTGTCTCGCGCATAGTCGACTCCGTTCAGATTCGAGAGCGCCAACCCCAGCTGAATCCGGCCATCTGCGGGCAATGCCGGATGAGGTTGAGCCGGCGGCTTGGGAAGCGTCGCATACCGGCCGGTAAGGTAGGTTTCTGAGATTTTAATCACGAGGTTGGACGAAAACACGGAATGCGTCACGTCCTCGCCCGACCCGCGCGCCAGAAGGCCGGCAATATCGACATCCTGCACCCAGGCGTTGTAGAGAGGATTGTTGTAAGGCTGGCTCATGGACGGGCCGTCGAAGAGCAGTCTCTGGGCGATCATGGCCGCGGTCATGCCACCGGCTGACGCGCCGGCGAGCACATCGATTTCGATGCGTTCCCCGGCATGCCCATTTGCCTCGGCCCATTGATTGTGCTGGGAAATTGCGTCCAAAACCTCAAATGCAACTCCCGACTCGTAACTTCCCAGAGAAACCGCGCCGGCAATGGTGATGGCAAGTTTTCTTGCCATGATATGCACCTCACTCGAGTTCGTTGATTTGCGGAGAACAGATGAAGGCGTTATTACGCTTCCGTTAACCAGGGTATTCCCGACTCATGGCTCAGAGAGGGTACCTGCAAGAGCTACGGACAAGTATGCTCCTTCTGCGATGAGACGCCGCCAGTTTTTACACTCCCGCGACGCTCATTCTCCGGCAATCGTCATCCCATCGATGCGCAGCGTCGGCGAAGCAACCGATCCGCGAAACTTGAGGTCGTTGCCAATCGCCGTCACGTTGCGCAGCATCTCGGCCAGGTTTCCGGCAATCGTCACCTCTTCCACGGCGTGCGTCAGTTGGCCGTTCTCGATCCACAGGCCGCTGGCCCCGCGCGAGTAGTCGCCCGTGACCATATTCGTGCCGAATCCCATCAGGCTCGTGACGTAAAGCCCCGCCTTCACCTCGCCGATGATCTCCTCCGCCGAAAACTCTCCCGGCGTCAGATAAAGATTGCCGCAGCCCACTCCCGGCGCGCCGGCGAGCCCTCGCGCCGCGTTGTGTGTCGACTTCATGTCCAGCTTGCGCGCGGTGTACGTGTTCAGCAGGTAATTGCGCAGCACGCCGTTCTCCACCACCACGGTGCGCTGCGAAGGCAGGCCCTCGTCGTCGAAGGGCGAGGTCCCGAATCCGCCCACTCCCGTCGGCAGCAGCATCGTGTGGTCGTCCACGATCGTCAGATTCGCCGCGCCAATCGTCTCGCCCAGTTTTCCTGCCAGAAACGACGCGCCGCGCCAGATGGCATCGCCCGATGCGGCCTCGAACACCGAGCCGATGAGCGTCCGCGCCGTCTCCGGCGCAAATACGATGGGAACGCATTGCGTGGCCACGCGCCGCGCCCCCAGCCGCCGCAACGTACGCCGCGCAGCCTCTTTACCCACCGCTTCAGGAGATTCCACATCGCTCAGACGCCGCGCGCTCGACCACCAGCCGTCGCGCTGCATCCTGCCGTCGGCGTCTTTCGCGAGGGGCGCTGCCGCCACACCCGCATAGCTGGTGCGATAGCTGCCCACAAAGCCCCGCGAGTTGGCCAGCGCCTTGCGTCCGGTCGCAGCATCGAAGCCGCCGCCGTCGGAGTTCGTAATGCGCGGGTCTGCTGCCAGGGCCGCGGCCTCGGCCCGCCGCGCCCACTCGATCCGCTCCGCCCCGCCCAGCGAGTACACGTCGTTGTAGTAAAGGTGCAAATCGCCTTGCACCGCGCCAAACTCCCCCGTCTCCGGCAATCCCGCGAACGGATCCTCCTCCGTCACGCGGGCCAACGCCAGCGCACCTTCCACAAGCTGTCGAATCCCCTCCGCGGTCAGGTCGCTGGTCGAAGCCGATCCCGACCGCTGGCCCAGAAACACGCGCAATCCCAGCCCGCGCGAGCCCGATTCCTTCAGCGTCTCCACCTCACCCATGCGCACGTTCACGCTGAACTCGTCGCCCTCGCGCGCCACAGCCTCGGCGTCCGTCGCCCCCGCCTTCACGGCCAGCGCAACCACATCGGCGGCCAGGGATTCGAGGTCTATCGCAGTTTCGTTGGGTATGGATGCAGCTTCGCGCATGTTCTCAAGCTATCAAACGAAGGGTGGGATTCACGGCCGGAGGGTCGTTGCTCAGTTGAGGAATCGATCTCGTCGGCACAGGCCAGACAGGGGCGGGGGCGCTATGATCGTCTTCAAATGAAAATCATGCGTTTTCTGCTGATTGTTTTCTTCGTCCTTGCGGCTGGTGTGGGATACGGACAGGGGACGGCGCCGACTTTTCGGTACAACACGAGCCACGGCCTTGTAATGCTGCCGGGGCGGAATCCGGCGCAGGGCGGGACGACAGTGATTCCGACGTTGCTGGTGCCGGTGCGGCTCCAGTTCGATGCGCGGTGGGCCGCAGACAAGCCATTGAGTCTGGATGCCACGAGGGATGTTCCGCAGGTGCTGCATTCGCCGGTGTTCTCGAAGGGGACGTTCGCCGCGGAGGGAACGACGCAGTACGCGGATGCCATGCTTCGCGCCACGGTGGGGACGGCGGCCAACTGGCACACGCTGCTGGGACAGCCGGAGGTGCACCCGGTGACCGTGGAGGTTCCACCTGGGTACGGATACGTGCTCACGTCGAAACGAACCGGAACCCAGCTGGGGATGGTGGACGCGGAGTATGTGCAGCGTGCGATCTTTCAGCAGATTCCGCAGCAGAAGGGAAAGCTGGTGATTGTGGTAACGCGGAATACCGCATTTTACACCTATGGCGACGCGACGGTGTGCTGCACATGGGGAACGCACGGGGTGGACGAGGGAACGGGAAACTCATTTGTCCTGGCGTCCTATTTGGGAACCACGCCGCCTCTTGTGGAAGAGCGCGACGTGCAGCCGCTGACGGAGCAACTGGCGGAGTGGGTGAAAAATCCGTTGCATGACCCGCTGTTTCATGTGGCCTTCCGGCGGCCGCCGCCGGAGGGAGAGAACGTGATCCCGGCTTGGAGATGGCCGGCCGTGGAGGGCGTCCAACACCGCGGATGCGGCGGAGACAGTCCAGCCACGCGGTACATCCTCCAGGATCCGCTGGATACGAACGAGCGCAGCGACCTGCCGGCTGGGCCGGCGTCGGTGGTGCACGCGGGGGGCGCGGCCTGGCATGTGGCCAATGTGGCGCTGATGGGTTGGTACACAAGTGGAGGGGAGCCGTACAGCTTTCCGAATGCGCGACTGCTGCAGGCGCCGGCAACTCCTTGCCCCGCTCCTTCATCGCCGCCTTCGGGAATGACGAATGAGCCCACGCCTACCCCAACCGTCGCGGCCGTTTCGCCGGCGGGAGCAAACAACGGGCACGAGTTGATCGGGTACTGGACGGGACGCGGACCAAGAGGATCGCTCCTGCGGCTACGCGATGTTTCGCCGCAGTGGGATGTGATCATCGTGGCGTTCGCGAACGTAAATCACCAGGCGCCGGAAGGCACGATGCAGATGCATGTGGGGCCGGGGCGGCCGGGTTCGCCGGGTGTGGACCTGGCGCAAATGAAAGACGATATTGTGTGGCTCAAGAGCCAGGGGAAAAAGGTGCTGATCTCGCTGGGCGGTGGCGGCGAGTATTTCACGCTGGCGCAGCCCGCAAGCATCCCCAACTTCGTGAACTCAGTGACCCAAATCTTGACGGAGTACGGCTTTGACGGAATCGATCTGGACTTTGAGAGCCCGTCGCTGGCGCTGGATCCCGGAGACACGGACTTCCGGCATCCGAAGAGCGCCTCGGTGGTGAATCTGATTTCCGCACTGCACGAGTTGCGAGAGCACTTCGGGCCGGATTTCATGCTGACACTGGTGCCGGAGGGTACGCAGATGCCGGCAGGGTATCCAAGCTATGGTGGGCAGTTCGGATCGTATTTGCCGCTGCTGTGGGGAGTGCGGGATATGCTGTCCTTTGTCGACGTACAGGACTACAACACGCCGCCGATGGAGGGGCTGGACGGGGAGATCTATCAGCTTGGATCGGTGAATTACGACGCGGCGATGACGGAGCTGGTGCTGCATGGATTTCCGGTGAACGGGCGCGCCCGCGATTTTTTCCCACCAGTGCCCGCGGATAAGGTAGCGGTAGGATTCCTGGTGGGGACGGCGACGCCGAAGCTGGTGAGCGAGGCGATGCAATACCTGATCACCGGGAAGGCTCCCGAAGGCCTGTCGTACAAGTTGCAGCGGCCGGGCGGATATCAAGCGATGATTGGCGCGATGTTCTGGACGATTGACGCGGATCGGAATGGGAACTACGCGTTCTCGAACGTGGTGGGTCCGCAGCTGCACGGATATCCGGGCAGGAGCGTGCAGAGCCGGAAGAGACCGGGAGAAAAATGACAGCCTGTATAAGGAGCGAAATATAAGCCGCAGGAAGACGAATCTTTCCCGTACGCTGAAGATCATGGCCAACTACGGATTGGTCCGCCTGGAGCGCGGCCCCCACGGGCGCATTGCGCACAGGATTGTCCATGACCGCATCGAGCTGGAGTTGCCGCTGGTCAGCAGGGAAGATGCGGCGTAGTACCACGCAGAGATTCCGCGCGAAAATCGTTCGAATTCCGAAAATGTCAACTGGAAGACAGAAGAAAACCGTTACGCCGTCAGCCGTTCCAGCTGGTCCGGCTTCACAATCGTCAGGCTGGTGCCCTTGATCGTGATCCACTGGTCGCGGCGGAACTGGTTCAGCAGCCGCGTCACCGTTTCGCGCGAGGTGCCCGCCATGTTGGCGATCTCCTCATGCGTGAGCGCCATGGTAAAGCGGAGCTCGGGCTTGCCGTTGGCCGCCGCACGCCCCCAATCCAGAAGCAACCGCGCCAGCCGCCCAGCCGCCGAGCCCGAAAGCGCCAGCCGCTTGGCGTCGTGAAACACCGTCATGTACTCGCCCGAAAGCGACTGCGCGGCGTGCATCGACGCAATGCCATGCCGGCCAAGGAACTCGATGAACTCCTGTTTCCGCACCGTCTTTACCTGGCAGGGTTCGATAGCCTCGGCAGTCACTTCGTGCGGAACGTTGGCCAGCACCGCGCTCAATCCCATCACGTCGCCCGGCCCGGCAATCTTCAGGATCATCGTCTTGCCATCGCGCGAGGTGGAGGAAATCTTCACCTGTCCAAAGCAGATCACGAACACGTTGCGCGCCGCATCGCCCTCGGAAAACAGCTTGGCGCCGCGGGCATGGCTCATCATGATGCCGATTTGGTCGTAATCCGCCAAAGCCTCCGGCGTCAGATTGCAGAACATCCGCAAATGGCGGTGCTCGCAATTCTGGCAATCTTCCGGAGGGTGATGGGAATGAAGTGAAGCCATACGGATACCGTTAGGGGCTATTCGCTAGGTAGAGTATATCGCAAATATCACCCAGCAAGACGGGCGTCTTCGCCCCCCCGGGGCCCTCGGCCGAAAACTCTCTTGGTGCGCGGATTCGAGGCCTACGCCTGGGCCTCTCCGTTCGCATGGCGCCGCGCCGGCGTCACGCGCGTCAGGCAGCAGGTAATGTAGGCCCGCGAAACCTCGCGCGCCAGCTCTTCCAATAGCCGCATCCGTAGCGGCGGATGGCCCTCAAACGCATGCCGAAGTGCATCGATGGGCAGCATGAGCACCGATCCCGGCGTCACCGCCGTCAACGTATAGGTATGATGTCCGTCGCCCAGTGCCGCGGCCAGCTCCACCAGATCCCCGGGCCGGGCCGATCCCAGCGTCACGCGCATCTGGAACCGTTCCGCCTTGCGGACAAAATCTCCCGAAACAACCACATACAGACCTTTGCAGCTGCCATTCTGCCGAAAAACCGCCTCCCCGGCGTCGACATCGATGCAGCGCGAAGCGCTGGTGAGCAGTTGTGCTGCCTCCTGCGGACACTCCAGCAGCTCGGCGAGCGGATGCGCCGCCGCCGCGGCCAGACGTTCAATTCGCTCCTCAAGTTGGTTGCTGGTCATCTTCCTTGCCGTATGCCGAGCTCTCAAGCTCCGTGCTGCCTGCTTCCACTGTCCCCTGGTTCCCGTTGAACGTCTCTTGCAGGCGCGCGGCGAGCCTATGTGCCCACGCGGCCTCGCGCGGTTCATGCGTCAACTCCATTTCCTTCGTGTTTGCGGTTTCGATTGGACAAAACGGTACGGTTTCTCCTTTCCCCCGCCCATTTTCCCTGGGAATCATCTGTGCCGCGCGCCGCGGCCATTGCGCCCGCTACGAGGCTTCCACGGGAAGCGCAACTTCCCGAGCAACTTCCGACTCGGCGCCGGTGCCCGCCGCATCCGGCGGAACGCAAAGGACCGGCACACGCGATGCAGACAGCAGGGCAAACGCCGTGCCATGTGGCCCGGGTGTTCCGCTGGCTCGTTTTACCCCCGCCACAAGAATGCAGGGATGGTTCTCCGCAATGGCTTCGGCCACCGCATCGGCCGGATTGCCGTCCTTCACCAGGCACCGCAGCGGGGCCTTGCCCCTCAGCGTCACGCAGAGTTCTTCCGGCCACGTGGCGCAGGGATTCATCCCGGCCGCGGCTTCGGTTGCGGTGCGCACATGCAGCACCAGCAGCGGCCGCTCGAAGGTTTCAGCCAGCGAATATGCAGTTGCCGCCGCAGCCGCTGCCGCATCGTTCCGCTCCACAGCCAGCAGCACCGGCCCGCCCGGAGTCGGCCGGTGCGGACCCGCGTTCCAGTCTGCCGCTACCGCCAGTACCGGGCACGGCGCCCGTCTCACCAGACGTTCGGCGATGGCCCCCACCACGACGGGGCCGGCGCCTTCCATCCCCTTGGTGCCAATCACGATCAGCCCGGCCTTGTACTGCCGCGCAACATCCACCAGCATCTCCGCCACCGCGCCTTGTCGCACCTCGGAATGGCTGCGGATCCCCTCGCGCAGCAACTCGCCGGCGAGCTGGTCCAGCACCTTGCGCGCCGCTTCCGTCATGTGACTCAACACGCTGCCAGGAACCGCATCCACCGCGGCATACTCCATCGGATCCAGGCCGTGGGCCAGCACAATCCGTGCCCCGTAGTGGGTCGCCAGCTTGCGCGCGTATTCGAGGGCCGCCTCCGCCTGGCCCCCCAGATCCGTCGCGACCACAATGGTCTTCAAGCCGTTTTCAAAGCCCATGACTCTCTCCCGGCCGCAGCCGCCGTTACATACGTATTGGAGTTTGAGTGTGCGCCTCCAGCGCGCCGAGGGCAGTGACCCCATTCACCCCCCCCTGTGATTCGAGTCACATTCGCCAAAATATTGATTTCGCAAGAGAACCACCCCGCCCCGTCATGAGCGCAATCTCCCGGACTGTCGGGGACCAGCGCATCGGCAGTCTCCCCCCTCGGGGATTCCGGGCGAACGCGGCCCCCTTCTTCAAGGCGCGATGCGGCCCGGGTCCATCGAACGATCCTTTTGCCGGCCCGTCCGGCTGGCAACCCTCTGTACATCGGGTGACCCGATGCGCTACCGTGGGCGAGATATGAAAAATCTCTTGAAGTGCCATCATTCCTTAGTCCTTGCCTTGGTTTTCACGGCGATTTCGTGTGCTTGTTTGCAATCTGCAGCTCAGGCGCCCGTGCCCGACTCGCCCGCCATTGAGGCCCAGGCGCACGCCCTGCTCTCCAAACTCACGTTGGAGCAAAAAATCGAGCTGCTCGGCGGCGTCGACAGCATGTACACGCGTCCCATGCCTGCCATCGATCTGCCGCGCTTCAAGATGTCCGATGCTTCGGTAGGTGTGCGCACCTGGGGCCCCACCACGGCGTATGCTTCCGGCGCTTCGCTTGCCGCCAGTTGGGACACCGATCTTGCGCGCAAGCTCGGCGCATCCCTTGGCGGCGATGCCCGCGCCCGCGGCGTCAACTTCCTCCTCGGTCCCGGCGTCAACATCGCCCGCTCCCCGCTGGCCGGCCGCAACTTCGAGTACCTCTCTGAAGATCCCTTCCTCAACTCCGCGCTTGTAGTGCCGTTCATTGAAGGCGTGCAGTCGGAGGGCGTTATCGCCACCGTCAAGCACTACGCCCTCAACGACCAGGAGTTCAATCGCCACAACGGCAGCGCCGACGTGGACGAGCGCACCATGCGCGAAATCTACCTGCCCGCCTTCGAAGCCGCCGTCACCAAGGCCCACGTCGACGCCGTCATGAACTCCTACAACCTGGTCAACGGCGTCCACGCTACGCAAAACGACTTCCTCAATCTTCAGGTGCTCAAAGGCGAGTGGGGATTCCAGGGCGTTCTCATGTCCGACTGGGACGCGACCTACGACGGCGTCGCCGCCTGCAATAACGGTCTCGATCTCGAGATGCCCAACCCCAAATTCATGAACGCGAAGAACCTCGTCCCCGCCGTTCGGAAAGGCCAGGTCAAGGAATCCACCATCGACGAGCACGTGTTGCGCCTGCTCCGCGCCGAGTTGCGCTACGGCTTCACCACGCGCCCGCAATTCGATCCCGCCGACTCCACCTACTCCGTCGCCGATCGCCCACTCGCGCTCGAAGAGGCCCTTGAGAGCATCACGCTCCTCAAGAACCAGGGAAATCTTCTCCCGCTCGATCCCGCAAAGATTAAGAACATCGCCATCATCGGCCCCAACGTGTATCCGGCCGTCACTGGCGGCGGCGGTTCGTCTGAGGCGCACGCCTTTGAGCCGGTCAGCATCCTCACCGGCATCGCCAGCCTTCTCGGCCCCGATGCGCACGTCTTCTATAGCCCCGGCATGCCCGACACCGCCGATGAAAAAAAGGCCGTTGCGCAAGCTGACGTGGTCGTCGTCGCCGTCGGCTTCAATCCCAAGACCGAAGGCGAGGGTCACGACCGCACCTTCATCCTTCCCGCCGGCCAGGACGCACTCGTCGAGCAGGTGGTTGCGGCCAATCCCCGCACCATCGTTCTCCTCACCGGTGGCGGCGGCATGGACCTGAGCCGCTGGCTCGACAAAGTCCCTGCCCTGCTCCACCTCTACTATCCCGGCCAGGAGGGCGGCACAGCGGTCGCGCAAATTCTCTTCGGCCAGCACAACCCCGAGGGCAAACTCCCCGTCTCCTTCGACCGCAGTTGGGACGAGAGCCCCTCCGCCAAGTGGTACTACGGCGATCCCAAAAACAACACCACGCTCCACACCACGGGCGAGAATGGCAAGCCAAAGGACTACACCATCGAGCACATCAAGTACGGCGACAAGCTCATGGTCGGCTACCGCTACTGGACCACGACCGGCAAACATCCGCTCTTTCCGTTCGGCTTCGGCCTTAGCTACACCACCTTCAGCTTCTCGCACCTCGAAGCGCCCGCCGCCGCGGCCTTCGGTTCCACGGTTTCGGTCAGCTTCGACGTCACCAACACCGGCAACGTGGCCGGAGCCGAGGTCGCGCAGCTCTACGTCTCCGACCCCACCGCGCAGGCCAACCGCCCCGAGCGCGAGCTGAAGGGCTTTGCCAAAGTTCGTCTCGCTCCCGGTGAAACCCGGCACGTCACGCTCACGCTCGACGCGCGCGCCTTCAGCTACTGGGACGCGACGGCTCACAAATGGGCCATCGATTCCGGCAAATTCATTCTTCGTGTCGGCGACTCCAGCGAAAACACGCCGCTCCATGCCGACATCGAACTGCACTAATCAATCATTGCCGCAATTCATACTTGACCCGAGAGGAATTCACTCATGTTCAAACGCTGCATCCCCGCATTGGCACTCGCCGCGCTCGTCTTCGCCGCCGCATCCTCCCGCGCCCAGTCCATGCTGCATCCGCAATGGGTTGGAACCTGGGCCGCGTCTCCCATGCAGGCCGACGGCATCAATATCCGCCTCTTCTCCAGCGTGACCATGCGCGAGATCGTTCACATCTCCGTCGGCGGGTCACAGATTCGTCTGCGCTTCACCAATGAGTTCGGCCTCGATCCCCTCACCGTCGCCGACGCCCACGTCGCGCTCAGCGCCGGCGGCAGCTCCATCCAACCCGGCATCGACCACGCCGTCACTTTTGGAGGAGCCACATCCGTCAACATTCCTCCCGGAGCCGCCATCTTCTCCGATCCCGTTGCGCTCGCCGTTGCGCCGCTCTCCGATGTCGCCGTCAGCTTTTATCTGCCCCCGCAGATCATGCGCGCTGAAACCTTCCATTCCTTCGCCGACCAGGACAACTACCTCGCCGACGGCCACTCGTCCACCGCGCCGGAGTTGCCTCAACCCACGAAGCTCTCCTCGTGGTACTTCTTCGACGGCATCGATGTCGCCGCAGGCCCGAATTCACGCGCCATCGTCACCCTCGGCGACTCCATCACCGACGGCGCCCTCTCCACACGCAACGCCAATCGCCGCTGGCCCGACGTGCTCGCCGCGCGCCTCGGCCAGGACCCCAATCTTGCCCACGTCGCCGTGCTGAATGAAGGCATCGGCGGCAACCGCGTTTTAAACGAAACCGCCGGCCCCAGTGCGATCTCGCGCGTCGACCGCGATGTGCTCGCCCAGAGCGGCGTTCGCTACGTGATCGTGCTTGAAAGCATCAACGACATCGGGCGTCTCGCCCACATACAGGTTCCCTGGGACGCCATCACCGCGCCGCAGTTGGAGTGGGGGCTCAAGCAGATTGCCGACCAGGCGCACCAGCACGGCCTCAAGATCTTCGGCGCCACGCTTACGCCCTACGGCGGCGCCGGCTATTACTCCGATGCGGGCGAGCAGGTGCGCGAAGCGGTCAACGACTGGATCCGCTCGAGCGGCGTCTTCGACGGCGTCATCGACTTCGACAAGATCACACGCGATCCGCAGAATCCCACGCACTTCAATCTGCTCTACGACTCGGGCGATCACCTGCACCCCAGCGACGAGGGTTATAAAGCCATGGGTGACGGCATCGACCTCACGCTCTTTGCGAAGTAATCACAACGCCGGTTCGCTGCGCTCGCCGGTCTTGGCGTCGGCCTCCATCGCCGCCAGCGGGGACTCGAGCGCCGCGAACTCCGGCCGCCTCTTGAGAGGCTTCAGCCGCGGATCGGCCAGCATCTGGAAGAACCACGGACAACGGGTCTCATTGGCGTTGCGCAGTTCCTCGAGGGCCGCATCGGCCTCGCCGAGCACCACATGCGTTGCGGCGTTCAGCGTATTCAGCACGAAGCGCTCGCGGCTCAGCCATTGCAGCCGTTCCAGCAGGCTGTGCGACTCCTCGGCGCGGCCGGCGCAGGCCAGCGCATAGGCGTGCGCTGAAATGGCAAGGTCGAAGTGCGAGGAGCGCGCCGTGAGCGTCTCCGCCACTTCGATGGCGCGCGCGGCTTCTCCGTTATATCCCAGAATCATCGCGCCCAGGAAAAGCGAGTTGTCGTACTGCGAAGAGAAGTCGATCGCTTTCTCGATCTGCGCCACGCTCGCGTCGCGCTCACCGGCCAGGTGCAGCGCCCATGCCAGGCCCGCCTGCAGCCACGGCGAGTAGGGATCGAGCTGAATGGCCGCGCACAGCAGCTCAATCGCTTCGCCGAACCGGTGCCGGCTGAGCAGTAGCCAGCTGCGCGCCCGCGTATTCGTTGCATCGTAAGGCAGCCCCGCGGAGCGCGCCATCAGCAACAGAGCCGACCGCGCATCGCGATCGAAATGAAATTCCACCCAGCCCAGCGCCGGCAACAGGGCTTCGGCCTGCTCGTTCAATTCCGGAATTCCATCAGCCGCCCGGCGCACGTTGGCGGCCGCGATCCTGGGGGACAGGTAGCCGTAGATGCACTGCAAAATGGCCAGTTGCGCAAGCTCCACGCGCGCTGCCATGAACGCGGGATCCATCTCGACCGCGCGCAGCAGCCGGCCCAGGGCATCCTGCATGCGGTGCCGCTCCATGCTCTGCCATTCGTGGTGGGCGCGCAGATAGAGGTTATGAGCCTCGCGTTGCGCCTGCGACGTTGTCCGCTTCACGGCGGGCATGGCTGTGGCCCCGGCTTCGATGGGAATCCCCCCGGCGCGCAACCGCGATGTCACGCGGCCTACCAGCTCGCCAGCCAGCTCCACGATCTGTTCGCGTTCCGCGATCACGTCCTCCACCCAAAGGGGCGCGCCGTCCTCCACGCGGATCATCTCCACCCGCAGCCGGTGCCGTCCCGGCGTGGCAAGAACCTGTCCCGCGAGAAGCAGTTCCGCGTGCAGCATCTTGCCAATCTCCTGCGCGGCCAAACCGCGCCGCGCCAGGGCGCACGCCGAGTCCCGGGCGGTGATCGATGCCACCGCAGGACAGGCGCGGCTCAACTGTTCCATGGTTTGTTCTGCGACTGCCAGACCGAGATACTCGGGAACGTCGTACCCGGTGGAGAAAGGCAGAATCGCCAGCCGCGGCAGCGCGCTGGACCGCACATGTCCGTCGGGTTCCGCAATGGCTGAAATGCGGTAGCCGCGCCGGTACACGCTCTCAATGCAATCCGCAGGCTGCAGGCGCTCTTTGAGGGATTCCAGGCACTCCGTAAGCCGCTGGCTGGAAGGGTGCGCTTCGCCCCACACGGCGCGGATCAACTCGCTCGCCGAAACCACTTCGCCCGACCGCGCCAGCAGCGCGCGCAGCAGGGCCAGCTCCTGCCGGGGAAGCTCGAGCGCTGTCTCGCCGCGCAACAGCGTCCCGTCGGCGTCCAGCCGGAATTCCGCAAACCGATAACCCACCGGCCTGATTCCTGCCGGTGGCGGCAAAGAGCGATCCATAGAATCCAACGCAGTTCCGCGAACCCTCGTCTGCCGCCCGGCTCCCAGCACTGCCCGCCAGATGGCGGTTCATCCGCGGCTGGGCCGGCAAGGATTCACAACACTTCCATCCAGGGCAAGGCAAAGCCTTCACAACAGCAATTAATGATTTCCCGATGGAGATGAGCGAAGCCGCGGCCGGGGAACGGTGCGAACGCAGGAACTCCCGTTCACCTTCTGCGGAATCACTCTCCCACGTGGAGAATCACCGCAAACCCCGGGCTTCCGATGGCTTTTGTATGGCGTCTGCGCGGTCGTCAGCTTCTGCAAGCGGATAAACTCGGCGGCTGCGTTGCTTCTGGACGCGCGCTAAGCGATTGAAGTAACCATCTAAGAGCCCGATGACGTAATCGATACGTCGATTATCTCTCTGCCTCCCTTGTTGTGGAGGAAAGTTCTGAAAAACAACCAAAGCCTGAAGTAATCCCCGACAGGTTACCGGAAAAGTGTGTCAAATCAGTACACTTGCCCGGATTCCTCCTGCGTCCGCGGCGCGACACCGTTTGAACAGCGATATTGCTCTCCGCTCGGAAAAAGTTGGGGAGTGAAAGCCCCCCATTTCCTTTTTTCAAGTTCGCTGAAATGGTCGTATGATCGTGCCAACGCCGGTATGGATGCAGCTTTGAACGCAATCTCGACTGCGTGAGACATCCATCCGGTGGACGAAACACGAAATCGGTCTTTTCAGGTTTCGCTTCCCCCCGTTTTTTACGGTAGATTTCCAAAGTTCTCGCGGCCCATCGACCGAAGGTCTGCCTTTGGTGCGGATCGCATTCCCTGGGAGGCTTCGCGGATGAAGGACCTTTCAACGATCGTTTGCAGGCGAGCGCTACTTGCCATGTGCGTGCTGCTGGCGGGGAGGACGCAGGCGCATGCCCAGTTCCAGCGCTGGTACGACCTGAGCGAGCAGGCGGAGAAGTTGAACGAGCAGGGCAACTACGCCGCCGCGCTTCCTGTCGAACAGCAGGCCTTGCAGGTGGCGCAGGCAACGTGGGGACCCAATGACAGCCACGTTGCGCTGTCGTCGAATTTTCTCGGGATTCTCGAGATGGATCTGGAAAAGTTCAGCGATGCGGAGACGCACCTGAATCAAGCGCTCGCAATCGACACGAAAAACGAAGGCGCGGAGGGCAAGAGTGCGGCGACGGATTTGTTCAACCTGGGAGAGCTCTACCAGGAGGAAGGAAAATATCCTGCGGCAGAGAAAGCGATGCAACAGGCGCTGGCGATCCATGAGAAGGTGCTGGGCGAGAACAACGATAGCGTCGCGACGGACGCAAACAACCTGGCCTTGATCTACCTGCGGGAGAGCAAATACGCCGAATCCGAAACGCTCTACAAGAAAGCGGTTGCAACGGAGGAAAAGCTGGGAGATGCCGCCGGTGAAGCGACAGCGTTGGGCGGATTAGGAACCCTGTATGACCAGACAAGTAAGTTCGCAGACGCGGAGCAGGCATTCAGCCAGGCGCTGGCGGCGAATCTGAAGGCGCTCGGGCCGCAGCATCCGCTGATCGGCCTGTCTCTTGACCATCTGGCCCAGGCGTATACCAACGAAGGCAAGTTTACCGACGCCGAGCAGACCTACGCGAAGGCGTATGCCAGCGAACAGAAGTCCACTTCACCAGATCAGGCGACGATCGCATTGATCGAGGAGGACATGGGCTCGCTCTTCCGCGACGAGGGTAAGTACCCGCAGGCGGAGTCTTTGATGCTGCAGGCGCTGGCGAACCGGGCGAAGGTGCTGGGTCCGAATCATCCAGATGTGGCGGCGGTGCTGACTAGCCTGGGCAGGCTCTACGACCATGAATTTCGCTACAGCGATTCCGAGCGGGCGTTTCGCCAGGCCCTCGCGATCGATCTGAAGAGCCTGGGAGAGCAGAATATGCAGACCTTGGCAACCATGATCAGCCTGGCGAATCTCTATGCGTCGCACGGACAGACGAGCCAGGCGGAACAATTGTTTGTCAGCGCCGTTCCGCTGTATGTGAAGGTCCTTGGGGACTCGAATAAGGAGGTGGGGGACGCGTTCTCCGATGCCGGAGAACTGATGCTCACCGAAAAGAAGCTGGACGGGGCGGCAAAGATGTTCAACACGGCCGGGCAGATTTATGCGCATGCGGAGGGCGCCGGGAGCCCAGACGTGGCAAAGTGCCTGGACCGGCTGGGCTCGATTGCCGAGGATCTGGGCAAACACGATGACGCAGAGTCGCTGCACAAGAGGGCGCTGGCAATTTTCGAAAGGGCGGATGGGCCGGACAGCCCGGCCTTGACGCCTGCGCTCGAAGGACTGGGGAGAATTTACAAGAACCAGCATCGATTTGCCGAGGCCGAGCCGATGTACCAGCAACAGCTGAAGATCGACAAGGCACACTTGAAGCCGAACGACCCTGGGCTGCGCACCGATGAAGAGGACATGGCGGCCCTTTATTTTGCATGGGACAAGCCGGCACAGGCGGCGCCGTACTTCCAGACCTACCTGGGGGAACTGGAAGAGGAATTCCGCGCCAATGCCGCGACGATGAGCGAGCGGGACCGCATTCTTTACTTTTCCACGCAGCAGTGGGCGTTTCCTATCTTCTTCAGTTTTGTGACGAAGTATCACGAGCAAATGCCGGAACTAACCGGGCAGATGTATGACGCACTGCTTGAAGAAAAGGGGCTGATTGCGGCGAGCGCTGCCTCAATGCGCGCGGCAGTTGAGGCGAGCGGCGATCCGCAGGCTCTGGCGATGCTGGACAAGCTGGCCAGCGACAGGGCGCAAGTGGCGGCGCTGGTGGGGTCGAAGGTCGGGGATCCTGCGAACTATCGGGCGCAGCTCGACCAAGTGGCAACCGAGGCGAACACGCTGGAGCAGGCGCTGATGAAGCGTTCGGCAGCGTTGAGCCAGCAGAAAGCGCAGAACGCGGCGACATGGCGCGATGTGCAGAAGGCGCTGAGGCCGGGAGAATCGGCGGTTGAGTTCACGAAGTTCTCCAACTACAACGGGCTTGGCCTGACGGGGGACTTTCTTTATGTCGCGCTGGTGGTGACCCCAGATTGCAAGCAGCCGATCTTCGTGAATCTGGGCACGGCGAAGGACCTGGAAGCAGCGCCGATGCTGGCGTATCGCGACGATGTGGGGCAGACGCGCGGATTTGCCGAGGCGGAAGCGCCGGCCGTGGCGGGAGAGCAGGGAGGTGTGGGGAATACGCGCGCGGCGTATGCGGCGTTCTGGAAACCGCTGGAGCCGGCGCTGGGTGGAGCAAAGCGCGTGTATGTTTCGCCGGATGGCGTGCTGAATACCATTCCGATAGGGTTGATGGCGGACGGCGATGGAAAATTGCTGATGGAGAAGATTCAACTGCGGATTTTGAACAGCACGAAGGATCTGCTGGCTTCGGCGCGCGTTACGCAAAGCAGGAGCGCACTCGTGGTGGGCAATCCCAAGTTTGATTTGACTACGGCGCAGCAGAAAACCGTGATTGCCCAGTTGCGCGCCGGTGCGACAGGAACGGGAGCGCAGCAGTCGGCGCCGGCTTCGGGGCAAAACCCAGCTTCGGTGACACATGCCTCAAATGCGGGAGCGGCGCAATTTGCATCCCGAGGCGGAGATTTGAAGGGCGAAGATCTGAATCCGCTGCCAGGCACTCAGGTGGAAGTGGACACGGTGGACAAACTGCTGAAGGCGGCAGGTTGGCAGGCGACGGAGTACACAGGAGAACTGGCGGTGAAGGACGCCGTAACGCTGGCGCATGCGCCGCGCGTGGTGCATATTGCCACACACGGTTTCTTCTTGTCGGATGAGGAGCTGACGGAGACTGCGGAAGCGCGCGGAGAAAAAGCGAATGTGAATGAGGATCCCATGCTGCGCGCGGGATTGTTTTTTGCCGGGGCAGATCGTGTGCGGCAGGGTGCGGCGCCGGAAGCCGGAGTGGACGACGGGGTGCTGACGGCATACGAGGCGAGCCAGTTGAACCTGGAAGGGACCGAGTTGGTGGTGCTGAGCGCGTGCGAGACGGGATTGGGCAAGGAACTGAACAGCGACGGCGTCTTCGGGTTGCGACGCGGACTGCAGGAGGCCGGCGCCGATGCGGTGATGATGAGCATGTGGTCCGTGCCCGACAAGGAAACGCAGGAACTGATGTCGCTCTTCTACCAAAAGTGGCTGGCCGGGATGGAGAAGCCGGAAGCTCTGCGGCAGGCGCAACTGGAAGAGCGCGAGACGGTGAAGAAGCGGTACGGCAAGGATCTGCCGTTTTACTGGGGTGCGTTTGTGCTGATCGGGAAGTGACAAAAACAGGCCGTCACGCCTTGCCGATCACCCTGGCCAGCGTCGCGCCAATCTCGGCAGGCGACACCACCACGTGGATGCCCGCCGCTTCCATGGCCTTCATCTTGTCGGCGGCCGTTCCCTGGCCTCCGCTGATGATCGCGCCGGCATGGCCCATGCGGCGCCCCGGAGGCGCTGTCTGCCCCGCGATAAAGCCCACCACCGGCTTCTTCACGTGTTTTTTCACAAACTCCGCCGCGGCTTCCTCGGCCGAACCGCCAATTTCGCCGATCATGATGATGGCTTCGGTCTCGGGATCGTCATTCAGCAGCCGCAAGGCATCGATGTGCGTGGTTCCGATAATCGGATCGCCTCCAATGCCGATTGCGGTCGACTGCCCGATGCCGCGTTGCGTCAATTGGTGCACGGCCTCGTACGTGAGTGTCCCAGAACGAGACACAATCCCGATCGAGCCCTCCTTGTGAATGCGCCCCGGCATAATCCCGATCTTCGCCTTCCCCGGCGAAATCACGCCCGGGCAGTTCGGGCCCACCAGCCGCGACTGCGAATTCTTCAGCTTGGCCCACACCTTCACCATGTCGAGTGTCGGAATGCCTTCCGTAATGCAGACGATCAGCGGAATCCCCGCATCCTCGGCCTCGAGAATGGCGTCGGCGGCAAACGGTGGCGGCACAAAAATCAAGGTCGCGTTGGCGCCCGTCTTGGCCACGGCTTCGGACACGGTATTGAATACCGGCCAGCCTTCGTGCATCGTCCCGCCCTTGCCCGGCGTCACCCCGCCCACCACTTTGGTGCCGTACTCCGCGCAACCCATGGCGTGAAAGGTGCCTTCCTTGCCCGTAATGCCTTGCACGATGAGACGCGTGTTCTTATCGACCAAAACTGCCATGATATACAGCTCCTAGCTGCTAGCTTCTAGCTACTAGCTTTTCAAAGACTGAAGGAACGCTCCAAGCATCTTGGAAGTCTCGATGCAAAGTGATTCCGCCTTCTTTCGCATCGCTTCATCGCCAATCTTCAGTCGCTTGGCGAGCAAGAGTTGCGTTTGAACTTCGTAAGTTGAGCCTAGCGCGATATTGAGAAACTGCCTGAAGTCGCGATCTGTAGCTCTTGCCCGGCCTTCAGCGATGTTGCTTGCGATTGAAACGCTGGCACGACGTAGTTGTGAAGTTAGCCCGTAAATTTCGTCTTTCGGAAATGTCTTCGTGAGACTATAGACAGCCTCAGTCAGTTCCATCGCTCTCTGCCAAACCGTCAAATCCTGAAAATCTTGCGACAAGTCTCGTCTCTCCGATTGTCGGTTTTTGGCTAGCAGCTAGAAGCTAGAGGCTAGAAGCTGCCTTTACCACAAGCTCAGCCGCTTCTTTCATCGTTGCGCCCACCTGGAAGTTCAGGCCCGATTCCTTCAGAATCTTCCGCCCCTCTTCCACATTCGTGCCTTCAAGCCGAAGCACAATCGGCACCTTCACGTTCAGCTTGCGCGCCGCTGCCACCACGCCCGTCGCCAGGCGGTCCACGCGCAGAATGCCGCCGAAGATGTTGATGAAGATCGCCTTCACATGCGCGTCCGCAAGCAGGATCTCGAAGGCGTGCTCGATCTGCTCCTGGGTCGCGCCGCCGCCCACATCCAGAAAATTCGCCGGGCTGCCGCCTGCGTACTGAATAATGTCCATCGTCGCCATGGCCAGGCCCGCGCCATTCACCATGCACGCAATTGACCCGTCGAGCTTGATGTAGTTGAGCGCGTACTTGCTCGCCTCCACCTCCAGCGGATCCTCTTCGGCAATGTCGCGCAGCGCCTTGATGTCGGCATGCCGGAAGAGCGCGTTGTCGTCGAAGGTGATCTTGGCATCGAGCGCGTAGAGCTTGCCGTCCGTGGTGGTGATGAAGGGATTGATCTCCACCAGCGAAGCATCGGTCTCGATGAAGGCCTTGTACAGGCTCTGAAAGAACGTCACTGCCTGGTTGATCTGCGTGGCTTTAAGTCCCAGCGCAAAGGCCAGTTTGCGCGCCTGCCACGCGCCAAATCCCACCGCCGGGTCGATCGTCTCCTTGTAAATCGCCGTGGGATCCTTCGCCGCGACCTCTTCAATCTCCATGCCGCCGGCCTGCGAAGCCATGAACACCAGCTTCCCAGTCGCGCGGTCGAGCACGATGCCCAGATACAGCTCGCGTTCGATGGCCGCGGTCTCCTCGATGAGCAGCCGCTGCACCTTTTGCCCCTGCGGACCGGTCTGGTGCGTCACCAGCGTCATGCCCAGGATGTTTTTCGCGTGCCTCTCGGCGTCTTCGCGCGTTTTGGCTACCTTCACGCCGCCGCCCTTGCCGCGGCCTCCGGCGTGAATCTGCGCCTTCACCACCACGCCCGTTGCGCCTTCGGCAAACAGCTTGCGGGTCACGTCGTTGGCTTCTTCCAGCGTGTTCGCCATCTCGCCTTTGGGCACGGGCACGCCATACTTCGCCAGGATTGCTTTTGCTTGATATTCGTGGATTTTCAAGGGGTAGGGACCTCGAGCAATTTTCAGATTACCACGCGGATTTACGGGGGAATCCTAGGGTCTGTTAGCGCTATTAGGACGGCAGCGACGGGAGCGAATTTTGCCGAGCGCGCGAAGCAAGGAGTGGCAAATGTTGAAACATTTTAGCGACGAGCGACAAAGCGATCGGGAAAATCCGCCCCGTCCCCTCGGGTTGCAGCGAAAATCGGACCATACTTCGTTGTCGGCCTTGACTGGGGTCCTGCCACAGCCTGCGGCCTCCGCCTCGTCTGGCCCGATTTTCGCTCGCAACGCTGCTCGCCCTAATAGCGCTAACAGACCCTAGCTCTTGAGGCCGCGGCGAAACCCTGTTGCCGCACTCACTTGGGCGGGCTGATGCGGTTCGCAATCGAGCACATCGGGCAGTAGCCCACAAATCCGGTCAGCGCCATCAGGGCCCCCGCAATCACGAACGTGACGGTCTGCATCGACAGGCGAAACCAATAGAATCCGCACGCGATCATTATGATGCCCAGCACCACGCGCAGGGCCCGATGCCGGTTGGGAATATTCTTGGGGTAGAACATTGTCCTCTTGCCCCTCCCTCTCACCATGATTCACGATATCAGCGCCCGCACCTCTCCCACAAACGAGGGACTTCCTCGTTTTCAGCCGCAGCCATCCCGCCCGAGCTGGCGGCGGACGTGTTCGCGACCCAGGCCCTGCTCTGCCATACTTCTTGCATGTCGTTGGTGAAGGAACTGCTTCGCCCGCTTGCCGAAGACGGCACTGCGCTCACGCGCGAGCAGGCGGCCGCCGTGCTGGAGGAAATCCTCTCGGGCAACGTGCCCGACGTGGAAACTGCCGCCATGCTGGCCGTGTTTGCCACGCGCGGCGAGCAGGCGCCGGAGCTCGCCGGCTTTGTCGACGTGATGCGCCAGAACGCAGTGGCACTGCCCTTCTCCGAAGAGGAAAGAGCAGAGCTCGTCGATTGCGTCGGCACGGGCGGCGGAGGCCCGCAGACCTTCAACATTTCCTGCGGCGCCGCGCTGGTCGCATCCGCCGCCGGCGCCAAGGTGGCCAAGCACGGCAACCGCGCTGTCACCTCGCGCTGCGGCGCAGCCGACGTGCTCGAAGCCCTCGGCGTCCCCATCGAGCTTCCGCCGGAACTTGCCGTCCAATGCTTACGCGAAACCGGCTTCGTCTTTCTCTACGCGCCGCTCTATCACCCGGCCATGAAGGCTCTCGGACCCCTGCGCCGTGCCCTCGGTTTCCGGACGATATTCAACCTGGTGGGCCCGCTCACCAACCCTGCCCACGCGCGCACGCAGGTCATCGGCGTACTCGCTCCCAGCCGCGTTCTCCTCGTCGGCCGCACCCTGGCAATGCTAGGCGCCAGGCGCGCTTTCGTCGTCCACGGGACAGATGGAATTGATGAGCTCACCACCACGGGCGAGTCCGTCGTGGCGCGCGTTGAAGAGTCGGCGGAAGGCAAGCCGGAGCTCAAAGCCGCACGCATTACGCCGGAAATGGCCGGCCTCGAGCGCGCCACGCTCGATCACTTCATCGGCGGCGACATCGAAACCAACAAGGCGCTGCTCTACGACGTGCTCACCGGCATTCACGGCGCGCGCCGCGACATCGTTCTGCTCAACGCCGCCGCTGTCCTCGTAGCCGCGGGCCTCGCCGGCGACCTTAAGCAAGGTGTTGCCATGGGCGCCGAAGCCATCGACTCTGGCCAGGCCGCGGCCACCCTCGAAAAACTCCGCCGCTTCGGCGCAAAGTTCTCACAAAACCCAACGAGCACTGAGACCGCGTGACTTTGCAAAGGCTGGAACGTAGCTTCTCGCAGCAAAGCTCGCATTGAACACCGGCGCTCGCCGGAAAGTTGCGCGCAAACGGCGAATTCTCCGCAGAAGAATTTGTGCGATGCAGGGCATCCCACTTTCGTTGCAGAAAGAGTGAAATTTGCACAACTTGTTTTTGTGAATCGGGTCAGGAGGAAACATGGGCCGGTACTTCAAAAAAAATCCCAGGCCCGTGGAGGAACCACATGCAGCGCAACGTATTGATGCTTGCCGTGGCCGCCCTGATCGCCTCGGGTCCGGCCTTCGCTCAGCAGAGCCAACCCACGCAACCCACCACGCAGACCCAGCCCAACAAGCCGGATCCGACCATCAACCAGCGCCGCCAGGATCAGCAGGATCGCATTGCCAACGGCATCGACTCCGGGCAACTGACCGCGGGCGAAACCAAGAATCTCGAGTCGCGCGAATCCAACCTGAACCGCGAGATCCGCGACGATCGCTCGGCCGACAACGGCCAGTTGACACAGCAGGAGCGGCAGCAGATTAACCACCAGCAGAACAACCTGAGCCACTCGATCTACCAGGACAAGCACAACAGCAACGTGGCGCACTACGGCAACAATGAAGTGGGCCAGCGCCGCGAGAATCAGCAGGACCGCATTGCCAACGGCCTCCGCAACGGCACCATGAATGCCGGCCAGGCCGCCCGCGTGGAGAACCGCGAGCAGGGCATCAACCAGCAGATTCATGCCGATCGCCAGGCGAATGGCGGCAAGCTGACAGGCCAGGAGCGTCGCCAGATCAACCGCCAGCAGAATGGCGCAAGCCGCCAGATCTATCGCGACAAGCACAACGGCAAATAACCAAGCTCTTTTCTCTCCGATACCTTCCGCGGGATGCGGCCCGGTATGCTGATGACATGACCGGCGCGAGCATTCCGCGGATTGCTTTTGGAGCTGCGGTCTTGGCGGCGATCATCTTTGCGGCTCCCGGCACGGCATGCGCCGGAGACGCGAACGACCAGGTGACACTCGCGCCCGTCGTGGTCGAGGCGGGTTCGCCGGAGCTGATTCGCGTGGCCGCGCCGGCGGACGCAACGCTCGAGGGCGAATGGCTGGGACAGAAGTTCGCGTTTTTTTGGTCGAGCGATCGACAGGCGTGGTATGCGCTGGCGGGCGTGGATGTGGAGGCGCCTGCGGGGCCGTCAACGTTTCGCATCAGCGCCCGGCTCGCCAGCGGAGGCACACCTGACCTGAGCCGAATTGATCTGAGCCGCAGCATTGAGATTCATGAGGCGCACTACCGCACCGGCACACTGACCGTGGCGCCGAAGTTTGTTGCGCCGGGGCCGAAGGCGCTGGCGCGGATCAAGGCCGAGGTCGAGCTGAAGGCAAAGGTGTTTGCCGCGAGCGCGCCCGAGCCGCTCTGGTCCGGCGATTTTCACGCGCCGGTTCATGCCGAACCGACTGACAGCTTCGGGACGCGGCGCACTTTCAACGGCCAGCTCGCGAGCGTTCACAAAGGGATGGATTTTCGCGCTCCGCCGGGCACGGTGGTGCGCGCGGGAAATAGCGGCGTGGTGGTGCTGGCGCGGCCACTCTATTACGAGGGTAACTGCGTGGTGATCGACCATGGATTGGGGCTGTACACGCTCTCCATGCACTTGAGCCGCATTGATGTGCGAGAGGGCCAGCATGTGACAAAGGGGCAACGCGTCGGATTGAGCGGCGCTACGGGACGCGTGACGGGGCCGCACCTGCACTGGGCCGTGCGCTGGCAGAATGCGTACCTGGATCCCGCGAAATTGTTGCAGCTGGATTTGGACAGCGTGCGTTAACGCGACAGCGCTTCTTCTTCGACGTCGCTTGGATGCGCCGCGTCTGCGCCTGCTCCCGCCGCTTTCTCTTCCCGCAGCGCTTTGAACGCGCGGTGAACGAACGAGCCCATGTACCAGCCGTCGATGAATTTGTAGGGCGTCTCGCCGGTGGTGTAGTGGCCGCAGGGCAGCACGCGTATCTCGTGGCGCACGCCGGAGCGGCGAAAGGCATCGACCACCTTGAGCGAGTACTGCCGCGGAAAAGTCAGATCGTAATTGGCGTAGACGACGAGCACGTTTTTGCCGGCGCCGTTGGCCTCGGGCCCGCGAAACTGCTCGTAATAGCTCACCGGGCTTACGGCCGCCCACAGGGCGCGTACACGTTCCTGCGTGAGACCTGCCTCCTGCACAGCCTGGCGGATGTGGCGCGTGCTTTGCCCGGCCCACACCACGTCGCCGAAGGAGGTAGACGCGTGGTTGAATGCATTCACCCTCAGCCGCGCATCGTGGGCGCTGGCAAGATACGCATAACACGAGCCGAGACTGGTGCCGAGCACTCCGAAGTGCTCATAGCCCTGCTCTTCGAGCCAATCGAGGCAGCAGCGGACATCGATCACGGCCTGGCGGCAGGCGGAGATGGTGCGGCCGATGTTGGCGCTGACGGCATAGTCGGAGCGCTCGATCTCCGTGGGGCGGCGAATGTCGTGATACGGCATGGAAAGACGCAGCGCCGAAATACCCATGCGGTTGAAGATCGTGCACAGCGAGTTGTGGCTGAAGCCGTCGGCGTTCCACTGCGGCAAGATGACAATGGCCTGTTTGGGCCGCGCGGGATCTTTGTGCGCGGGCGCGGGATACCAGCGCGCGTTGGCCACGTCGTTTTCCGGATGCGGCGTCCGCTCCGGCGAGGTGAAGCGGAGATACTGCGCGCGCTCGAGCTTGCCTTCGGCTGCCTGCTGCTTGATCTCCGCATCTTTGGCGAGCGTTTCAGGACGGACGTTGGTGGGGAAGAGTTGCGGATGGCGCTTTTCCAGCCGGAAGTCCGTGGGGCGCGTGTAGCCGAAGAATTCCTTGCTGTGGCGAATAAGCAGCTGGTTGATGCGCACCATCGCGGCTTCGGCGGCGGTATCGTCGTGCTCCACCTCCGGCCCGGGCACGATCGAGTCAAAGCCATGCGCTTCGAGAAAGGGCACAATCCACTCGAAGCCCCACTCCAGCGGCCGCACCACGCGATTTTCGTCGCGCATCGTCAGCCGCGTCTCCCACGCGTACATCCATCGCCCGTACCAGTTCCTGAACATGAATCTGAATCAATTTTATCAGTGCCCGCGGCAGGCGGAATTTCGCACAGCGAGACAGAGCGCTACGCTTCCTGTGGCGCGCGCCGCCTTTTCATGGCTTGCGCCACCAGCCAGGTGGCGCTCAGCAGCGTGATGAGCGCGATGATTCCCTGCGAAATCACGCAATAGAGACACCAGACGCTCAGAATGTCGCGCTCGACGCTGGAAAGATGAAGCGCGAAGCCCAGCCCGATGAGGGCTGTGACGAGAAGCACAAAGCGCTGCCGCGCCAGCGCCAGGATGCCGAGCAACAGATAGCCGCCGATGCCGACGGCCGCCACCGGAACACCAAAGACGACCGAATAGCTGCTGTGATTCACGATGCCGCAGTCCCAGTGCTCGTTGATGGAGCAGGGTTCGGTCGCCGTGGAGTAATGAACCTGGAGCGCCAGTGAAGAGACAATGACTCCGGCGAGTGAGAGGCAGGCAATGATGTATCGCATGGCAGCAGGGCCGATCGGGAACTCGAGCTTCGATTCGATTCTATCTGATGGCGGGGGCAGGGCAACGGGACGGTGCGCGCTCCGCAAGGGAAAGTGGGCTTGCGCGCCCGGCGCGGTACGATGAAGCCATGAACCAGCCGGGCAAAGCTGGGGCGGCTCAAAAGGGCGAATCGCCTCGGGTCGGTGGATCGCGCGTGGCCTTCTTTGACGGCAGTCGCGTAGCCTTCTTTGGTGGCAGTTTCGATCCGCCGCACCTGGGCCATCTGGCTGTGGCGCGCGCCGCGCGTGCCGCCTTCGCGCTGGATGCGGTGCTGTTTGCCCCGGTGGGCATGCAGCCGCTCAAGCCGGAGGGTTCCGCCGCGAGCTTCGAGGATCGGCTGGCGATGACGCGGCTGGCGATTGCGGGCGAGCCGGGCTTTCAGGTCTCGCTGGCCGACGCGCCAAAATCCGCCGACGAACACACATCCACGCCGAATTACACCCCCAATTACACAATCGACACGCTCGAGCGACTGCGCACCTCTCTCGCTCCCGATTGCGCGCTCTTTTGCCTCATGGGCGCGGACTCGTTCTTCGGGCTGCGCCGCTGGCATCGCGCCGCGGAGCTCCCATTTGTGGCGCCGTTGATCGTGGCCTCGCGGCCGGGGCAGCCGCTCCCGGACCTGAGGGCTGACCTGAAGGCCGCTCTGCCGCCGGGCCTTGGGCTTGAGTTCGCGCAGGAGAGAAGCCAGAGCCAATCCGGGATGGAGGTGCGCACCTTCGTCCTTGTGAATCAGGCGGGAGACCGCGCGCCGTTTTACGTGCTGCCCGGTCTGCATGTGGAGATCAGCGCGTCAGAAATTCGGGCCCAGATTCACGCGGCTTCCGGCAGTCCGGCGGCAGAGCGCGCCCTGGTGCCGAAGGCCGTGCGCGCGTACATCGCGCAACACGGGCTCTACCGGTCGTAGGCAAACTGGCCGCCGTGCCCCGCCGCGTTGCCCGATCCTTTCCGCGTCTTTTGCGGAAAGGGTGGGAAAGGCGCCTTTCTACTCCCTATTGGCTTCTCCCTGCTCCCTGCTCTACCATGAGGTCTGGAGAAACGTTCTACCGCATGAGACTATCGCCAGCGCAGAAACAAACGCGCGCCCTCGTACAGGCCGCTGCCGCGGTTTGTGAAGACAAAAAAGGCCTCAATACCCGCATCCTTGCACTCGATCCCGCCGATTCGGGACTGAGCGACTTTTTTCTGGTCACTTCGGCGACCAATGAGCGACAGGCCGTCACCATTGCCGACGAGATCGAGCTGCGGCTGAAGCGCGACTTCGGCGTGTACCCGCATTCGGTCGAAGGCCGCCGTCATGGCGAGTGGATTCTGCTCGACTATGTGGACTTCGTGGTGCACGTGTTTCTCGCCGAGCGCCGCGCCTTCTACGACATCGAGAGGCTGCGCAAGTCGGCGCGCCCGCTCACGCCGGCCGAGTTCGACGCAGAGCTGAAGGCCGAGCTTGCCGAGAAGACACGCGCCGTGCGGACCAAGGCTGCCGTGAAGAAGCGGCCCGCATCAGTCAAGCCGGCCGCGAAGGCCAAGAAGCCGGCAAAGCGCGCCGCAACGGCGAAGAAGCCCGCGAAGAAAGCTGCGTCGCGCCGGAAAGCTGCGGCTGCGAAGAAGAAAGTCGCGCGACCCTCCGCGAAAAAGGCCAAACGCTCACGCTGAACGGTTCTGAACGTGCTGGTTGCGCCGGCTGCTGTTTGCACGATCGCAAAGCAAAAAAGGGACCGCCGAAGCGGTCCCTTTTGTTTATTCGTTTCGAACAGCCGTGCCGTCTTAGAACTCCAGACGCAGCGAGAGCTGCAGCACGCGAGCGCCGTTGTTCAGGTTTCCGGGCTGTTCCACTGTCGAACTGATCACGCCGAATGTGCTGCTGGTGATGTCCTGCTGGTCGTAGCCGTTGTAGACGTTGTTCGCCGGCAGGTTGAAGTTCGGGTGGTTAAGCGCGTTGAACGCATCGGCCCGGAACGTCGCGTGGAAGCCCTCCCCAATGATCGGGAAGGTCTTGAGCAAGCCAAGATCCGTGTTGAAGAAGCCCAGTCCTCGCATTAAGTTGCGGGGTCCGATCTGGAATCCGATCGGCCCCTCGAACGCGTTCGCAGCGTTCGTAGCGTTGGAGAAGATATTCGCGCCGCCTCCCGGAATCTTTGTCAGGTGCGGTTGGATGAGGGACGGCGACCCGGTGAGGATGCCAGGAGCATCGTTCGAGTAGCTGGCCACAAAGGCGTTCGACACGGTTGACCACGGAACGCCCGTATGCCAGATGGTGAGGCCGCTCACATCCCACTGCCCGATCACCTCGTTCACCCAGTTGGGCACGGTGTTCGCAAACATCCTCTTCCTGCCGAACGGCAACTGGTAGGTGGCGTCCCCGGTGATGTATTCCCTGATGTCGAAGTCCGAGCGCGAACGGCACTCGCGCGGACGGACGATGTCGCAGATCAGGCCAATGCCGCCGATGCCCGTATCGCCCTGGGAGTTGGCAAAGGCCGAGGTGTTGTCGATCGAGTGCGAGAACGTGTAGTTGAAGTCAAACGAGACTCCATGCGAAAGGTTCTTGTTCAGCGTGAGCAGCAGACCGTGATAGGTCGAGAATCCCTGGTTGGTGTAGAAGCTGTTCTCAGAGAACTGCGCTGCCGATCCCACGTTGGGCGGCGCGCCGGTGTAGGCCATGAACCAGACCGTGTCGCCGAAGTCGCCGCGGTAGGCAAAAGGCCCCCAGTACTCAACCAGGAACTTCGTATAGCCCGGCCACATGACGTCTTCAAAGAAGGGTTCCGGCTTGATCGTTTTCGAGTTTGCTCCCGCCCTGAGCTGCAAGGTAAGTCCCGCCATGGCCTGCGCCAGGGTCTGATTCGACAAGCCCGTGGCATCCGGGAAGTCGAGAACCTGGTTGACGTCGGCCTGGCCGATCAGCCGGCGGCCCAGGCGGCCAACGTAGTTGGCCTTCACGACCATATCCCAGCGCATCTGGCGCTGCACGCCGAAGTTGAAGTCGATGTTGTAAGGCGTCTTCATGCCCGTATCGATGGTGGCGCTGTTGAAGGCCGAACCGAGGGCCAATCCGCACACGGTAAGGCCGGTGCCGGCGCAGGAATTCGGATTCGCAAAGGGCAGATACGGAGACGAGGGCGTGGGGGGCGCAACAATGCCGCTGACATTCGAGAGATCGTTGGCCTTGTCCAAACGCGGACCGTTCTTGATCGCATTGTAGGTACCGCCGACCCCCTGCGGTAACGGCAGGGGCTGCTGGAACAGATACGAGTTCGCGTCCTGCAGCCTCATGATCGCGGTGATGACAGTGCGGTCGTAGCCGATGCCGCCGCTGGCGTTGATCACCAGCTTCTTGTCGAAGCCGGGGTTCCAGGCAAAGCCAACGTGCGGGGACAGCAGCTTATACTCCGGCTGGTACATCGCGGGTGCGCTGCTGCCGTTGGCCTTGCCGCCCAGCTCGTAGGAGATCAGCGGAACTGATTCGGCACTGGTATCATCTCCTTCGGCGCTCTGCGCCACGCGGGCCTGAAGGTACTGCTGGAAGGAAATATTCTGAACGGCCTGCAGCCCGCGCGTCTCATAGGGCACGGAGAAGAACTGGTAGCCCACGCCATAGGTCACCGTCAGGCTGGGCACAACCTTGAAGCTGTCCTGAAAATAAAGCTGGGTCTGATAGTTCCGGTAGAAGCGCTGATCGCCCGTGAGCTGCTTCAGCGCCTGCCCGCTCTTGTTGTAGTTGAAGACCGACGTGACCTCGCCGATGCGCCCGATCATGAAGGCGAATGCCTGATCCCAGTTATATACGGCCAGGTTGCCCTCGGAGCCCGTGGTCTGAAGATCGGAGGGACGGAGGCTGGGATTATTCACGCCACCAGTTGTTCCGCAATCGCCCGGAGTAGGACCGCACAGGCTCAACACATTGCCGCCCATGCCTTCCTCGGTCTCATTGAAATCCGTGACATTCGTAGTGTGGATCAGGAGATCCTTGAAGCTGCCGCCAAACTCGAAAGTGTGGCGGCCCTTGATCCAGCTAAAGTCGTCGCGCAACACCGGTATGGGAACCCGTTGCGCATTTCCTCCCGGAGCCAGATACATTGCGGAAACCAGCGCCGGACCCGTGCCGTCGTCAAAGGTATAATTGGTGGTTCCATTCGGGTTCCAGGTGGAGCTGGACGGATTAAATGTGACCACAGAGGATAGCTTCTGAACTGCCTCGCCCAGGGTAAGGCGGTTGGTCGTGGCCGAGTTGATCAGCCAGGTGTGGCCAACCACAAAGGAATACGAGCGGTCGCTTACGGGGTCGCTTAACGGATCACCGGGAAGCGCATTGATGGCGTTCACGTAGTCGCTGCGAACGACGGCGAACTTGGCGAAGAGTTTCATCTTCTCGTTCAGGTTAACGTCCCCCCTGCCGACATAGTTGGTCGCGGTTTCGCCGTCGGGAGCATTGAAGGCCAATCCGCCCGAGTTCACCCCATCGCCGCTAGCAGTGTTGTTGGAATGCGGGAAACGTGCGGTGAACGCACTGAGCCACTGGGAGGGCGTGCCTTTTCCGAGCGGATCGTATGCCGCGAACGCGGTGGGCGTCAGCATCTTTGTATCGCCGGCGGCGTCGTCGATGTAATAGACATTGCCGTTGCGCAGGCTGTCGAGGGGAACGGTCCTCTGGGCCAGGAGAGACCGGATGATTTTATTGCGGTTGAAGTCGAAGAAGAAGAAAGCCCTGTCTTTGCCGCTGAACAGATGCGGGATGGTGATCGGGCCGCCGATATTGCCGCCAAACTGGTTCTGGATCAGGTGATTGCGGGGAACCTGGGGCGAGGCGTTATTGCTGAACCAGCTATTGGCCACCAGCGAGGCATCGCGATGGTACTCGTTCAAGTTGCCATGGAACTGATTGGTGCCGCCCTTGGTCACCAGGCTGAACTGGCCGCCGCTGCCGGGGCCGGTATCGGCCCCGCCGCCGGCCACGCTGCCGGTAAACTGCTCCAGAGAGTCAACCGGCGCTCCGCCCACGATCGTCTGGTCGCGGATGCCTTCCTGGATGCCATTCGGGCTGCTGTTATAGCCCACACCGCCGGTCACCAGATCGTTCACGTCGAGTCCGTCCAGGGTCACGTCGTTCTGGTCAACGCGTGCGCCCGTCACCGCGCCCGTGTCTGTCACTCCGGCCTGCATCTCGAAGAGCGCGGTCGGTCTATCTCTTTGCTGCACAGGCAGCGAATCCAGCGAGCGAACGTCGATGTTGTTGCCGACAGTGGCATCGGAGGTGTTGATAGTGACCTCGGAATTGGCGGCCGATACCTGGACCACTTCGTGCGCGCCGATCGTCAGCGTCGCGTTCTGCGTACGCACCTCAGCCACAATCAGGTAGATATCCTTGACCACAAGGGTCGTGAACCCCTTGGCCGAGAAACTGACCTCATAACCCGCGCCCGGAGGCACTTCGGCGAAGCGATAAAAACCGATCGCATTCGTCGTGTAAGTAAACTTCACGCCGGTCGTCTTGTTGGTCAGCGTCACCACGGCGCCCGGCACAACAGCACCGGACGGGTCCGACACTGTGCCCGCCATGCCTGCGGTAGTTTGCCCATAGCTGGCCGGCATAGATACGAATACCAACATCGCCATCAGGCAGCAGAGGAGCGCCACTACACTCTTCGTACCAAAAAAACGCATCGGAATTCCTCCAAATGATCTTTCTGCACCGGAAGGTTCCCGAGAGGACCCTTCGCGATCCAGGTTGTGCGCTTTCGGAGGCTCGATGGGGAGGGCAAGTCCGATCTCGCAAGTTGTTTCAAAATCAACAGCCGTACTCGAATTTACATGCTAGAAAGGCCACCCAGGCGAGTGCAGGCGCACTTGAATGACCCCATGTCCCGGTGCAGGTGTACTCACTGGCAATCTTGAATGAACGATCCGCCAAAACAGTACACCCCCCACCAATGCCTCTGCACACTGGTTGCACGATTCGTGCCATTCTCGGAGATACCGGTAAATGGTGATTTTTACAGAAAATAAAAGACTTATTCGCCTATCCGTTGCAGGGTTCGTATAGGGAGAATATGAAATTTCATACAATATAGAGCCGATATTCCTGAAATTGGACATATCCTGCAGATTTTGGGACAGTTCTCTCTACGTGGGTCCGCCGCCCAATCGGCGATTTTGCGGTATTCTCCTCTGCATGCAAGTGACACTGGCCCATATCGGCGCCCGGGCGGGAGCGAAAGACGGCTATGAGGCGCTCATAAGCGGCTATCTCAAACGATGCGCTGGAGTGATGCGGTGCGGCACGGAAGCCTTCCGCAGCGAAAGTGCGTTCCTTGAGTGGCTGGGCAAACAGCGGGGGAGAACCGAGGCGGTGGTGCTGATGCTCGACCCGCGCGGCCGGCAGATGACCTCTGCGTCGTTGGCGGAATGGCTCGCGAAGCGGCGGAATGAGGGCCGGCAGCACGTGGTTTTTGCCGTCGGGCCGGCGGATGGATGGTCAGAGGAAGCGCTGGCCGAGGGCAAACGCCGCGGCGGTCTGCTCTCGCTGGGACCGATGACGCTGGCGCACCAACTGGCGCGCCTGGTAGTGGCCGAGCAGCTCTACCGGGCCTGTACAATTCTCACGGGCCACCCATACCACACAGGACACTGAGAAGGCGAGAGCACGAGGCATGACCGAATCCCGGCGCGGACTGATCCTCATCAACACCGGCCCCGGCAAGGGCAAGACCACCGCGGCGCTGGGCACTGCTCTGCGCGCCGTGGGATGCGGCATGAAGGTGCTCATGCTGCAGTTCATCAAGGGCTCGTGGCACTACGGCGAGCTGGATGCCGCGGAGGCCTTCGGCAAGAACTTCGTGCTGAAGCAGATGGGGCGCGGGTTTGTGAAGGTCGGCGGCGCGGAGCCCGATCCCGAAGACGTGCGCCTGGTCCAGGAGGCGTGGGCCGAGGCGCGCGCGGCCATCGACTCCGGCGAGTGGGACCTGGTGATTCTCGACGAGATCAACTACGCCATCAGCTACAAGATGCTTGACCCGGAGCTGGTGGCCGAGGCGCTGCGCCACAAGCCGGAGATGGTGCATGTGATCCTGACCGGGCGCAACGCGCATCCACTGCTGGTGGAGCTGGCCGACACCGTGACCGAGATGCGCGAGGTGAAGCACGCGTACCAGAAAGGGATTCTTGCGCAGCGGGGCATTGAGTACTAGCCGCGGCCGGGCGCAATCCATCAAGAGCCGGAGGGAACCATGACCGAGAGCACGCATCATCGTTGGAGCGAGATCGAACCCGAGCAGATGAATCCGCTGGTGACGCGGCAGTTTGTCGTCGGCACCAGGACGATGCTGGCGCGGATCGTGATGAAGAAGGGCGCGTACGTGCCCACGCACCATCACATGCACGAGCAGATCAGCCACGTAGTGGAGGGGGCGCTCGAGTTTCGCGTCGACGGAAAGCCGGTAACGGTGCGCGCGGGCGAGATCCTCTGCATTCCGCCTCACCTGCCGCATGGCGTGGTCGCGCTCGAGGACTCCGTGGCGCTCGACATCTTCAATCCGCCGCGGCAGGACTGGATCGACGGCAACGACGCCTACTTGCGCGGTCAGGCATACGGGACTACCGCTTGAGCATCGATGATTGATTTCCGATTTACGAATCACGGACCACGCGCCACGAATCACGAGCCACGGTCCAGCCGTTTACAATTGGGTTCGGTATGACGTGGTTCAAGCGCGAGGACGGCGACTATCCGGATCCGGCGAACGGGCCGGGTGGCGAGAATGGCCCCAATGCGGGCGCAAAAAGCGTGCGCACCGAGGGCCTGTGGGTGAAATGCCCCGGCTGCCGCCAGCCTTTGTACAAGGCCGAACTCGAGGCCAACCTGCAGGTGTGCCCCAAGTGTCAGCACCACTTCAAGCTGGACGCGCGGGCCCGCCTCGATCTGCTGCTTGAGCCAGGATACGAGCTGGTCGATACCGGGCTGCGCACCACCGATCCGCTGAACTTTGTCGACGTGAAGCCCTACAAGCAGCGGCTGCACAAGGCGCGCGAGCTCACCGGCCTCGACGACGCCGTTCTCAACGCGCTGGGCCGCATGGGACCTCACGAAGTGGTGCTGAGCGCCATGGAGTACGGCTTCATCGGCGGCTCCATGGGCGCCGTGGTGGGCGAAACCATTGCCCGCGCCGTCGATCGCGCGCGGCTCACGCGCAAGCCGCTCATCATTGTCGCCGCATCAGGCGGCGCACGCATGATGGAAGGCGTGGTGAGCCTGATGCAGATGGCCAAGATCGCCACCACGCTGGCGCAATTGGACGATGCGCGCGTGCCGTACATCTCCGTGCTCACCGATCCCACCACCGGCGGCGTCACCGCCAGCTTCGCCATGCTGGGCGACCTGAACATTGCCGAGCCTGGCGCGTTGATCGGCTTCGCCGGCCCGCGCGTCATCGAGCAGACCATCCGGCAGAAACTCCCCGACGGATTCCAGCGCTCCGAGTTCCTGCTCGAAAAGGGCTTCCTCGACGCCGTCGTGCATCGCAAAGACATGAAGGCCTACCTCATCCGCGCGCTGGATTTCCTGCAGACGACGGCGGCGTAAAAACGGAGATCGGTGGTTGGTTGTCAGCGAGCGCACGGGGGCCCTTGTCAAGCGTGGCGGGACGCGCATGATGAAGCCGGGTGCCCCACCCGCCGGGGCCGTTGTTTTTCCGGTCTACGGCAACACCAGAGTTGCTGTGCCCTGTTGAGGTTCTTTAGTCGCAACGGTCACAACGGTTTATTTCGTTGCCGGCCCTGCTCCCGCCGGGGACTCGACTTCCGCCTGCGCGCCGGACGGAAGCGGCAGCGCCACCTCGAGCGAGGCAGTCTGGTGATTGCCCAGGTCGAGAATCGCAAGCCGCAGACTGGCAGCCTCGACGGGCAACTGCACCTGCAACTTGTGGAACATGCCATCCTGAAGCGTCTGTTGGTAGATCGTGGGCGGCATGGACACTTCGAGATTCTGCCGCGTTCCTCCCAGCTTCCGCCCGTCGGCTGCATACGCATAGACGGCGATTTCGAGCGCTGCATGGTGCCGGCCGTCCGGCGTCTCCGTCAGTTGAAGCTGCTGCGCCAGAATCGACAGGCGAATGTCGTAAGTCTGCACCAGGCCGGAGAGCGGCCGCGGCTCATTCTTCTCCTTGCTCCCCTTGCTCTCGCGCCCTTTGATCGCGGCCTTCACTGCCAGCGGGGAGTCTGGCGCGGCCATCGTCGGCGCTCCATCGCGATCGATCTGCGCTTTGAAGAGCAGTCCCTGAGCCTCGGGCGCTCCATGCACCATGGCCGCCGCCAGGCTGTCGTTCTGGATGGCGTCGGGAGTTACAGCAACCGCGTCCACCGCATAATACGCGCTGCGATACGAAAGCTTGCAGTCCGGCTTGTCCAGCGCAACATGAATCGCCCGCAACCCTCCGTCAAATTTCAGATTGGAGGGCGCGTAGACCAGCGTGTAGTAGGTGGCGCCGTCGCTTACCGCCTGCTCGGCGGCCGCCGCCAGGCCGTTGGTGTTCACAAAGGCATGTCCGCCGGTGGCGTCGGCAATCTGGGTCATGGTGGCTTGATCGGCGTCCATCGACCGGAGAAAGTCGGTGTGCTGCTGAGCGGCCGCGGGGGCGCTGCCGGGCGCGGTTGGCATCCCCGGCGTACCCATGAGCCCCCTGGGATTCGCGGTCATCGTCGTCGGGCCTGGCGCGGCGGCTGATTCTCCGGGATCGGTTGCCAGTCCGCGCACATCGATCGGATACACCGCCGTCTGGCTCACGGCGAGGGCGATCGCTACCTCGCGCATCTCTTCCTGCAGCGACGTCAAGTCGGCGTTTCTGTCCCTAAAACCCGACACCGGCCCCTGCGTGGCTCCCACGGTGGCCGACGAGGGCGTCCTATTGGCCGCAGTCACGGCGGAGCCCAGCCCCGGATTCGAGCTGCTTTGCTCGTAATCGATGATCAGCGTCCCCTGCTCCACATCGTGCGCGTCGGGCAGAACCATCATGTCGAAGGATTCGGAGAACCACAGCAGTTCCTTGCGGCCGTCCAGGGCGGCAAGAAACTTGCCGATGGCCAGAAACGCATCGAGCGTGATCTGCGCTTTCAGCACCCGCTCGCTGTTGGCCGGCATCTGCAGTCCCGCCGCCTTCGATCGCATCGTGGCCAGCAGCTTGCCGGTATCCGTGGTAAAGCCCTGCAACATCGTCAGGCTGTCTCCCAGGGCAAAGATCGCGACCTCCGTCGAGGGCGGCTTGTTCTCCAGAAAGCGCACGATCTGTGCGTGGGCATACGCCTGATCCGTTACCGGCGTATTCAGGAAATCGAGCAGCAGCACCACGGGCGGGCCGCTGGCCGGCGTCGGTTCCAGGTTCACGAAAGTATCGCTGGGTAACTGGGACGGCGCAGGCGGCAGCGGGCTGCGATCCAGCTCCGGGGAGTGCACTTCAAAGGCGCGAACGGACTGGGGTTTTCCGTCTTCGAAGACCTGGAAATCCTGCTCCGTGAGACCGGGAATAGGCTTTCCATCCGGCCCCGTCACCGCTACATCCACCACCACGCGCCGCGTGGTGGCGTGAATCACGGCCGTGGGCTCTGCGTTGTCCGGCGCCACCGTCAACCCTGGGGTTTCGCCATTCTGCTGAACAGCAGTAGCATCGGGTTCCTGCGCTGCTTGCACCGGGCCGGTCTTTTCAGGGATTGCCGTCGCGGGAGCCTGGCTTTGCAGCGAGAATGCCGCACCGATGCCTGCCAGCGCGCAGACTCCCAGAATGAAAATCGCATGCGCGCGAAAACCGCCCCCTGGCCTCATCCGCACTCTCCGCAAGCGGAATTCTGCTCTCTTTTCCTAACCGGACATCCGCTTCCATCATTTTACCTGCGGTCGCGTTACGCCTGGGCGCGGAGCCTTCGAGACACATCAACTCTGAAAATGCGATCGCCAAGCCGTCGCAAAGGCATCGCTTATAACGATGACAAAATCGTTCCTCTTTCTGTCGCGGACTGCACTGAATCTGGTGCAGACGGCTCGGGCAACGCGAATTCAGGCCTTTAGACGGGCCGTTTTGGTCCCGCCTGTGGAAAAAGTGGTGCCCCCTCCCATCTCTGCAAAGAAGTCGTTTGTTTTCAACGCCGTGGCGGGCGCGTTTTGCAACAAGTGTTCTATTTTGAATCGCTTGCGGCCAGGAATTAGAGAACAAAGGGGTTAGGAGCAGTGGACAGTGGACAGTGGACAGCGGGCTGTGGTCGTGGTCGAAAAACACGAACCCAGCGGGGATAAGCCGCCGCGTAAGGGCCTGGTTGAGCGCTGATGGGAACAGTATGCGCCGGGAGGGGGAAATTATCTGCAAAGCGGCGGGGGAAAGTTTTGGGGGCGAGGGAGCAAGAAGGCGTGGAACAAGGGAGCGAGTGCAGGAGTGAAGAGGTGAATGAGTGAAGCGTGCGGAGAGCTTCATTTTTCCGCGAGGAGCAAGGTGTTTTTCGGCGCACGTGCGCTCGTGCCCTCTTTAACCCCATTCACTTGAGCTGCTCGTGCGTGCTATTTAGAGCGGGCTATTTACCTTCGGCCAGAAGCGGAAGTTCCGGATCGTGGCGTTTCCTGATCCGGACGCATACATGGCGGGTCGCACACCGAGAAATCCGCCGAGCACGTTGTGCTGCATCGCCGAGATTTCGACCGAAGCTTCGGCCCTTTGCCAGGGCTGATTCGGCAGTTGGTAGTAAAAATCCACTTCCTGGCGATCGTTCACGATACGAAGGGTGGCGCGAGTGGCTCCCGCGGCCATACGCGCGCGTAGAGAGCCGGTGGGAGTCCTGACGGCGATGCTCTCCGAACTCATGACGAGGCCGGTGGCAAACTGCGGGTTGTAAAAAAGAAGCAACCCGGCTTCGCATCCTTTCTCCACCTCGATGTCCGCTTCCGCTGTGTAGGAATGGCCGCCAACCGTTGTGGTGAGAGCTGACGCGTCCTCGAGAGATTTTCCGCGCGCAGTGAGCGAAAGGAAGCCCTTGCCTGTTCGAAATCGTGTGGAATCGAAGTCGTTCCAGAAAGCCCACTGCAGCCCGAGTTCGCTTGCGGTGAAGTCGTCGGATGGATCGAAAAACGAATGCTGGCTGGTTCCGGGAATGGGCATGGGAATGGCCGACGCTGCCGTGTAGCCCCTGGCCTGGCGGAACCAGCCATCGGAGGTCCATTCAATGGGCAACAACATGATTTGGCGCCCCAGGGAGCGATATCCGTTCTCGTAGGAGTGGACGGTGATGTACCACTTTCCGTCGGGCGTGTCGACGAGCCGCCCGTGGCCGAGGCTCAACCAGCGATCGTCTCGGGATGGCGTGTGGACGACGGGATTGTAGGGAGAGAACTCCCAGGGGCCATCGGCATGACGGCTGCGCGCGCTGATGACGAAGTGGCTCGTTCCCGGTCCTGCTGTGCCGCCTTCAGCCACATTCAAGTAGAAATAGCCGTCGTGCTTCATCAGCTTGGGCGCCTCAAGACATGTGCACTCAATCCTGATGGATTTGGGAACAGGCCAAGGCTGGAGCACGCTTCGCGGCGGCGTCTTGACTGCAAGACCATCGGCCGTCAGCTCCGCCATTTGGCCTCCCGCCATGTATAGAAAACGCCTTCCCTCCTCCGCAATGTGGCCGGGGTCAATGTTCATGATCCCAAGATCGATCGGCTCGCTCCACGGTCCCGTTGGGTGGTCGGCGTGGACCACCATGATGCGATGGTCGGCGGGGAAATAGATGTAGAAGTGGCTTTCGTATTCGCAGAGGTAGGGGGCCCACACATCGCCGTAATAGCGGCGGAGCGCCGCCGCGACCGGACGCCAGTTGACGAGGTCCCGCGAGTGATAGATCACCAGGCCTGGAGCGAAGTTGAAGCTGGAGTGAGTGAGATAGAAGTCGTCGCCCACGCGGAGCGGACTGGGGTCGGGATGGTCGCCGCCCATGAGCGGATTGTGAAAGAAGTTGCCGTGGCCCTGTGCGAATGCCCGCCGGAGCTCAGGGGCAAGCGTGAGCGCAGAGGTCAGCAATGAGACGTTTTGTACAAACTTGCGTCGCGTGAACATGACGGGAAAGGCGCTCCTTGCACGGCGGGATTGCGGTTCTTGAAGCGATGGATCACCGGGAAAAACCAGCGCTGCAAGTGTAGCCCAAAGGATCGATTGCCGTATTCGGGATTTCTGCGCAAACAAAATGGCCCGGCATCCATGCCAGGCCATTGCTGTTTCAGTGTGTGGTCTTTCCAAATAGCACACGTCAAATGCGCATGGGCATGAGGACGTAGCGGTACTTGTACTCGGCGTCGGGATCTTCGGGGCGCATCTGGCCGGCGGATTGCGCGTCCTTGAACTCGAGGCGGACTTCGCCGGCGTTGTCGAGAGCCTTGAGGAAGTCGAGGATGTAGGTGGAGTTGAAGCCCACGCTGATGGCTTCGCCCTGATACGGCGTGTCGATGGTGTCTTCGCTCTCGCCGGACTCAGTGGAGTTGGCGCTGACCTTGAGCTCGTTATCTTCGAGGCGCATACGGATGGCGCCGGAGCGCTCGTCGGCGAACTGGGCGACGCGCTGGATGGCCGCGGAGAGCTCGCTGGCGCGCACCACGGCGAACTTGGTGTTGTCGCGCGGCATCACGGCTTCAAAGTTGGGGAACTGGCCGGTGAGCTTGCGGCTGGAAAGCGTGCGATGGCCGATGCGGAAGAAGAGCGTGTGCTCGTCGTCGGCGAATTCGATTTTTTCGGCGTCGGAGTTGGCGAGCAGCAATTGCAGCTCCTGGAGGGCCTTGCGCGGGATGAGGACGCGCTTTTCGCCGCTGATGCCTTCGAGCGTCTCGTTAGGCTTTTCGACAAACGAGAGGCGGTGGCCGTCGGTGGCAACCATGGCGAGCGACTCGGCCTTGAGAATGAGCAACGCGCCGTTGAGCGTGTAGCGCGACTCCTCGTTGGAGATGGCGAAGATCGTGCGCGCGATGAGCGTGCGCAGGGCGGCGAGCGAGATACTGGTGGCCGCGATGGTGGGAAACTCGGGAACCTGCGGGTAGTTGGCGCGCGCCATGCCAACCATCTTGGTGTTGGAGCGGCCGCTGCGAATCTGCACCCAGTGGTTTTCAAGCAGCTTGATGGACATGTCGCCGTCGGGCAGGAGCTTGATGTAGTCGTAGAGCTTGCGCGCGGGAATGGTGCAGGCGCCGGGCTTTTTGACTTTGACGGCGGCGCTGGTGCGGATGGCCTGGTCGAGATCGGTCGCGGTGATGTTGAGGCGATCGTCTTCGGCCTCGAGGAGAAAATTGGACAGAATCGGGATCGTGGTCTTGCGCTCGACCACGCTTTGCGTTGCCGTGAGTTCTTTGACCAGATCCTGGCGGCTTACGGTAATTTCCATCGCTGCCCCCTGAGCGGCCGGCTTCTCAACTTCGGTTTCGACACCTGGCATGTGTACTCCTCTGCTCCAGAGGCCGCTTCCTATGCCCCCACTGTACAACAGCTTGCGGGCAGCAGGAAGTGGCGTCTTTTCATCACCCCGATTGTAGCGATCTCATAAAGAAAAGGCGCGTGGAAAACCCGGTTGGTTTTCTGAATTACTGGGGAGGAAGGCGCAGGGGCTACCGGACTTCGAGACTTCGGGTGCGATCCCACCCTTTCGCCATGCTGTGGCGAAAAGGATGAGGCAACCTCTGCAACCTCTGCAGGCTCCGCAACCCTGGTCGGCGAAGCAGCGACGGGAGGGGGTGGATAAGTATGGATATAGATAAATAAAAACCAGAAGTACCCGTAGGTGAGGTAGGAAAAGTGGGAATTGGGGTGAAATAGCGTGGGCGCGCGGGGTTGAGCGGGGTACGAGTTTTCTAAAACGCGGCTGTGGAGAAAAGGACATTAGGAAAACCGGTGCGTGGAGGGTGAGATGCGACCGTGATTTTCCAAGGCTCCCACAGGGGCTCTGCGCAAGGCTGTGGAAGGCGCGTGGGTTGTGTGGGAGCCGCGGCGAAGGCGTATTGGTGGAGCGGGTTGCGGCGAGCGCGTCTTGCACAGCAGGAGAAGGAATGGTGTAGGCGCAGAACAGGATGAGATGGGGCGTGTGAGGCCGCTCTTATACTGAACTTTCCTATGTCCTACGCCGCGGCCATCGACCAGTTGAATGCCATGACACCGGAACTGTATGCGAAAGCCGGCCAGCCGCGGCGCAAGTTCTCGCTGGATGAGGTGCGAATTCTGCTGGCCGCGCTCGGCGATCCGCAGCGGCGCTTCCCCGCGTTGCTGATTGCGGGGACAAATGGGAAGGGATCGACCGCGGCCACGCTGGCGTCGATCCTGACGGAAGCGGGGCTGCACACCGGACTGTATACGTCGCCACATCTGGAGAGGCCGAATGAGCGGATCCGCGTAGGCCGGGCAGAGATTGCGGACGCGGACTTTGCGCGGATTCTTTTCCTGGTTTTGGATGAGGCGAATCGTCTGGTCAGCACTGGCCGGCTGCCGCAGATGCCGAGTTTCTTTGAGATGCTGACAGCGCTCGGGTTTCTCTACTTTGCCGAGAGCAAGGTGGAGATTGCGGTGCTGGAAGTGGGGATGGGCGGGCGGTTGGACGCGACCAACGTCGTGGAGCCGCTGATTTCGATCGTGACCGACATCTCGCTGGACCACATGGAGTGGCTGGGCCCGACGATTGCGGCGATTGCGCACGAGAAGGCGGGAATACTGCGCGCGGGCGGAACGATGATCACGCTGCCGCAACATCCGGAGGCGAATCAGGTGCTGGGCGAGGTGGCGACAGAGTTGGACGTGCGCGGGGTGAGCGCGGCGACCTACATGCCGGCGACGGAAGCGAAGGGGTCCTACACGGTGGAGGCTTTGGGAGCGACGGTCAAGGTGGATTCGCCGCTGAAGGGCGCGCACCAGCAGAGGAATGTGGCGCTGGCGATTGCGGCGGCCGTGGAGCTGGCGGAGCGGCACGGATTTCCGGTAAGCCCGGCGGCCATCGCGGAGGGAATTCGCAGGACACAATGGCCGGGACGCCTGGAGCGAATGACGAGCGGGGGCGTGGAGTGGGTGCTGGATGTGGCGCACAACCCGGCCGGCGCGTGGGCGTTGCGCGCGGGATTGCGCAGCATTCTGGAAGAGCGGAAGCCAAGGATCCTGATCTTTAGCTGCCTGAGGGACAAGCCGGTAGCGGAGATGGCACAGATTCTTTTTCCGCTGTTCGGGCGGGTGATTGTGACGCCGATCCATGCTGCACGCGCGGCGGCAGTGGAGGATTTGCTGGCGGCGGCGCGGGCAACGGGGACGGCGGCGACGGCGGCGGAACCGGTGCGCGAGGCGATGCGCATGGCGCAGGAAAACGCAGCGGGAGGCGTGGTGGTTGTGTCGGGATCGGTGTACCTTGTAGGCGAGGCGCGGGCCATGGTTCTTGGGGGACTTTCGGCGGGAAAGAGCGAAACCCGATGAGCGCGCGGCCCAATCCGCTGCCGCGGTTCTATCGCTGGCGGACGAATGTGCTGCAGGCGCCGGTGTTTGCGCTGGTGACAGCCGTCTGCGGGCTCACCGCGCTCCTGGTCTCGCTGGTGGACACAAAAGGGAGGGTTCAGCACAGCATCGCGCGTTTCTGGGCGCGCTGCGCGGTGCGGGTTTCGCTGTCAAGGTTGAAGGTGGAGGGAAAGGAAAACCTCAGCAAGCACCGGGTTGCGGTGTATGCCCCGAACCACACCTCCTACATGGACATTCCAGTGGTTTTTGCGGCACTGCCCTTTCAGTTCCGCATCCTGGCGAAGAAGGAACTGTGGCAGTGGCCGTTCATCGGCTGGTATCTCGAGCGTTCAGGGCAGATGCCGATTGACACGGAGAACCCGCATGCGACGCTCACGAGCCTGGGCGGGGCGGTGAAGGCGCTGCGCGCCGGCATGCCGCTGGTGGTGTTTCCGGAGGGCGGGCGAACCTCGACCGGCGAGCTGAGACCCTTTCTGTCAGGCGCGGCGTACCTGGCGGTTCGTGCCCAGGTGTCGCTGGTGCCGATCGCGCTCAAGGGCGTTTACGATCTGCTGCCGATTCACACACACCACTTTTATCCCGGCGAGCTGACGGTGCAGGTTGGTGAGCCAATCGAGACCAAGGGAATGACAGTGCGACAGAACGGAGAACTGACCGAGCGGTTACGCGAGGCGATTGAAGAGATGATGGAGAAGCCGGCGCGGGATGAGGCCGAGACGCCAGCGTCTGTCTTGTGAGTCCAAGAGCGAACCGTACTTCGCAGTGGCGGCGACGCGGCGCATCAGCACAGGCTTTACACTGGTTGCATGGCCGTCCGGATCGCGATTCCCGAACCCACCAGCAGCGACGTAGAGTACAACCAGCGGGCATTGCCGCAGTATGTTGAAGCCCTGAAGGCGGCGGGCGCGGAGGCCGTGGTGGTGCCTCTGAGCGAACCGCAGGAGCGCGTGGCGAAGTTGCTCGCAAGCGTGCAAGGGGTTCTGTTGCCGGGCAGCAAGTTTGACGTGGATCCGCAACGCTACGGCGAGACGCGGGAGCCGGAGTGCGCGGAGGACGACCCGGGGCGCACCGCGGCCGATGAGCTGCTGCTGCAGGATGCGTTCAATCTGCGCAAGCCGATTCTTGCGATTTGCCACGGCACGCAAAACCTGAACGTGTGGCGCGGAGGTGCGCTGATTCAGGATCTGAAGACAACGGTGAATCATCGGCCGGGGCGCGAGGTGGTGAAGGCGCACCCGGTCGAGATTGCGGAGGGATCGCGGTTGAACGGGATTCTGCCTGCGCCGGAAGCGGGCGACACCGAAGAGGGCGGGGTTGAGGTGAACTCCAGCCATCACCAGGCGATTCGCACGCCGGGCGACAATCTGAGGGTGAGCGCGGTTTCGCCAGGCGACGGCGTGATTGAAGCGGTGGAACTCGATGCAAGGGATCACTTTGTCGTAGGCGTGCAGTGGCATCCTGAGCGCACGTATGGGCAGAGCGGGTTTTCGCGCGCGCTTTTTTCTGCGTTTGTGCAGGCGGCCGCAGCGTGGCGGGCACCGAAGATCGAAGGTTCTGAAAGCGGGAACTGAGCGATGGACTCAAGTGAGGTGAAGTCACGGCTGAATGCGCTTTTGGCGACGGCCGGTCAGACGCCGCTGGACGACGAGACAGCGAGCCGGTTCGAGAGTTATCTTTCGCTTTTCTTTCGCTGGAGAGGACGCCTAAACTTGAGTGGGGTTCGGGATAAGGAGGTGATTCTCTCGCGGCATCTTGTTGAATCTATTGCAGTTGCTCGCGAATTGCCACAGGGAATCACGACCCTGCTCGACTTTGGATCGGGGGCGGGGCTGCCGGGGATTCCCATTGCGCTTTGCCGGCCGGAGATGACCGTGACGCTGGCCGAATCGCAGGGCAAGAAGGCCGCGTTTTTGCAGGAGGCCGTGCGGGTGCTGGGGATCCAGGCGAAGGTTCATGCGGGGCGGGCCGAGGCGCTTCGGGATACCTTCGACTGCGTGATTTTGAGAGCCGTGGACAAGATGCCGAAGGCGGTGGCCAATGCGACGCGCCTGGTGGCGCCGGCGGGATGGTTGGCACTGATGACGACGGACGCGGACATCGCGCAGTTGCGTAAGGCGGCAGGAACGGAGATCTCGTGGGTTGAGCCGGTGAAGCTACCCTTCGGACACCACCGTATTCTTGCGCTCGGGCAGCGCGTCAGTTCTGCAACTTGATCTCGACCAGGGTGCGGACGGGCGCCAGGTCTTCGGCTGTCTTGACGAGCAGCCGGATGCCGGTACCCTCGGCGTAACGCCGCGCTCTGGCAATCTCCTTCAACACAGCCTTGGGCAGGTCGCTTGCGCGGGCCGCCGCTACGGCGCCATCTCCGAGAACGAGAGAGACGCGGAAGCAGTTTGCGCACGGGCCCATGTAAAGGATGTTTCTGGACTTGAGTTTGGGGCGGAGCGCCCAGCCGAATTTGGGAGAAAACGAATACCACTCTTTCGTGGAGATGCCTTTGGTTTTGAGCCAACCGACGAGATCTTTCCAGGCGTCGAGCGAATCGCCGAGTGTTACTGCGAGGTCCTTGGCGGAGGGTTGCGTCTTTCTGCCAATGAAGGCGTTGGGGAAATCCACGCTTGCCTTCTTTCTGGATTTCACCAATGAGTGTACGCCGGGCATTCCGAAAAGCAATCAGGCAATTCAAGGAATCTGAATCAAAACCGCACTGAGGTAGGGGACGTAGCACGTGAGCTCGGTGCCGCTGGTGCTGAGTGTGTAGGCTGCGCCCGGCGAAAAGGAGCCGTTTGCGCCTACGCTCGCGCCCTGGACCGTCACGCCTGAAGTTGCGCTGAGACTGGGCCCGCTGGCGCCCGAGCTGAGCTGGGTCATTTCAAGCAGCGTGGCGGAGCTGGCGCTTTGCGGGAGAGCGACCGTGAGCTGGAGATTTTGTGCGCTGTCTTTGTTGACGACGATGATGTTGAGGCCGCCGGATGAGGTTTTTACTGCATAAGCGGTGATGTTCAGGCTGCCGATGCCGGAAAGGCTCGTGGTGTAGAGCGTACCCTGGCCAGCAAGGGTGAAGAGAAGAATGCCGTAATATTCGGGCCGGGCTTCGACCACCACGCCACCGGAGTCGGCGATCGGCGTGTAGCCGCTGCCGTTTCCTCCGCCGTGAAAGTTGGTACCCACAGCGCCGTTGAGGGCGCAGTCGAAGAGAAAGTCGATGACCCAGAGCGAGGAGCAGTAGGCATCGCTGACGCCGTCGGCGCCGCCGTTGTAGTAGGAGTTGCACTCGGAGATGCGGAAGGGAACGCCGATGGATTTTGCGCCAGTGTTGAGGGTTTGGAGATTGCTGACGAGCGAGTTGTCCTGCGTGACCAGGTTGGCGGCGGTGGAACTCGGGGACTGGCCGTTACCGCGATAGTAGTGCTGGGCGAGAAGGGAGATGTCGCTCTTGGTCGCGTACTGGCCAAAGGGAACGGTCCAGGAAGACTCGCTGCCGGCGGAGGCCGGTCCGGTGCAGAGAGATGCGACGGCGGGAGTCTGGGCAACGATCGCGGTGCGGAACTGGGACCAGAGGGACTCAAAGGTGGAGAGATTCCAGGTGGCGCCACTGAAGTAGGAACTTCCATAAAGATCGCATTCGTTGCCGATCTCGAAGCCAAGGAGCGAGGAGCCGAACGCCTGGTAGACGTAGGCGATTTCTTCGGCAGCAAGCGTGGGCGTGGTGGCGGCGACGATGGAGCCGCTGGTGTAGGGATTGGGGCCTGCGCCGCCGAGATTGATCCCGTAAAGACATTGCCAACCGGTGGCTTTGACGAAAGCGGCGAGGGCGTTTACGTCGCTGGGAGCGATTTGGCCTGCAGTGTGTCCAGCGCCGTTTGGGGTCCAGACACTGCGATCCACGGAGTTGCCACCAATGCGCAGGAGGCTCTTGCCGAGGAGCTGGAAGAGGTTGATGAGATTGCTGTTCGATGTCGTGAACAGGTAGGGATTTTCGTAGAGGGTGCTCTTCTCGTACGAAAGTCCGGCGAAAGAAGAACCGATGGAGCCCGCCGCAGTCGCGGTGACGGAGAGCGAGGCCGAGGTGATGGATCCGGAGGAAGTGGGCTGGGCGTTGGTGTTTGAAGAGCCGCCCGACGAGCCGGAGGAGGAAGATAGCGAGGATGAGCCGCAGCCTAGCAGGAGAGAGGAAGCAGCGAGAGCCAGTGCGCCTTGAATGGTTTGACGGCGCGTGAGGAAAGGCGTCTTGATCAGGGAGGGCGGGGGCAAGATCACGTTTCTGTGCTCACTTTCTTGCACGATACGATAGGCGCATTTACTACTGGTTTTTACCCTGGCAGAAGGAGGTTCTTTAAGGGCCGGGCCAACCTCACCGCGTTTTTAACCGGTTTGGGTGGATGCGGGCAAGTGACTAACGGTTTGCTCCCGCGCGGAAGGGCGGTCCGCTGGGCAGATCAGGGGCATTTGGCGTGGCGGTTGGGTTTGTGTCAAACGCCGTGTTCCACGTGGAACAATCCGGCAGGGGTACGGTGCCAGGAATTTGCGGGGGTGGAGTTGTTCCACGTGGAACAAAACGGTCGCTTGAGCCCGATTTGGACCCAGTACCAAAATGGTTCAGTTTGAGACAAATACAAAAACCGGTTCCGGAGAACGGGTAGTTTTCCACCATGAAGCGGCTTTTGCCGCTCCCGGAGCCTGACCTTCGAGCCGGAATCAAAGCTCTTTCCCGACAAGCGCTTGCTCGGTATCTGCGGCCCGGCGTTTGGGGCGGTTTCCACAACCGCGCCCAGTTTCCCACAATGCAAGTCCCTGTGCGCAGCGCGAGTTCTCCCTTTACTCTGGAATGCCATGGGAAAGATCGTCGGAATCGTCAACCAAAAGGGAGGCGTAGGCAAAACCACCACGGCCATCAATCTGGCTGCATGCCTGGCCCTGGAGGGGCTGAAGACACTCCTGATTGACTGCGATCCGCAAGCCAATGCTTCGTCGGGATTGGGTTTTCAGCGCGATGATAATCGCCATTCCGTGTACGACGTTCTTTCCGGAGACAGCCTTGCAGAGCAGGTGATTCTTCCGACGGAGGTGGATCGACTGTGGCTGCTGCCGGGCTCGAAGAACCTGACGGGGGCGAATATCGAGCTGGCCGGCGCAGAGGACCGGGCGCTGCGTTTGCGGCGGGCCATTGAGCCGATTCAAAGCAACTACGACATGATCTTTCTGGATTGCCCGCCGGCCCTGGACCTGCTCACACTCAATGTTCTCTCCGCGGCGGAGACGCTGATCGTTCCCTTGCAGGCGGAGTACTTTGCTCTGGAAGGGATCTCGGAGCTGATCTCGACCCTGGAGCGGGTGCGCGCGGCATACAACCCAAACCTGACCATCGAGGGCGTGCTGCTGACCATGTATGACGATCGCACGAACCTTGCGCAGCAGGTGACAGAGACGCTCCGCGAGTATTTTCGTGACATCCTTTATCGTACCGTGATTCCGCGGAATGTGAGACTTGCGGAGGCTCCGAGCCACGGCAAGCCCGTCGCCCTGTACGATCCGCGCTCGCGCGGCACCGAGGCCTATTTCGAGTTGACGGGGGAGTTCCTGGCTCGCAACCAGATGGAAAGTTCGCGGGCAGCCGAACGCAAAACCATGGCGCCCACGCGCGCGCGCGGCAAATTGACCTTCTGGCCGTATTCGTGAGCCCGTTGAGACCGGCGAGTGCTGCCCACCCTAGCCGCAGAAACAAAGACGCGGCGAGGGTGGGGCACCCGCACAGATTGCATTTGGATTTAGGCCTGCGCTGCAGGCACTGCTCAAACTGAGGATTCCTCATGACCAATGTTGCTGTTCCCGACCCAAAACGCCGCGCCCTCGGCAAAGGGCTCGATTCACTGATTCCCCGCCCGCATGTTGGGCCCACGGGCGACACCGAAGGCGGCAAGCCGCGCGAGATTCCCATCGACCATATCGACCCCAATCCCTTTCAAACGCGCTCCCAGGTGAACCAGGAGCAGCTGGCGGAGCTGGCCGTTTCGATCAGCGCCAACGGCGTGGTGCAGCCAGTGCTGGTGCGCCCACTGGTGAGCGGGCGCTTCCAGCTGATTGCGGGAGAGCGGCGCTGGCGCGCCTCAAAGCTGGCTGGCAAGACCAGCGTTCCTGCGATTCTGCGGCAGGTCTCCGACGAACAGGCGTTGGAGATCACCATCGTCGAGAATCTGCAACGCGCCGACCTGAATCCCATGGAGCAGGCGCGGGCCTTCGAGCGCCTGGGACGCGAGTTCCACATGACCCAGGAGCAGATGGCGCAGCGCACGGGAAAAGACCGCGCGACGGTCTCTAACTTCTTGCGCTTATTGAAGTTACCAACAACAGTGCAGAGTCGTGTCGAGGCCGGCGAATTGACCTTCGGCCACGCGCGCGCGTTGTTGGCCCTGGAACATGCCGAGGAGATAGAAAAAGCGGCGCAGCGTATTGCGGCGCTCTCCATGTCGGTGCGCCAGACCGAGAACTACGTGCAGGGGCTGATTGACCCAAGCCGCAAGAGCAAGAAGGAGCCCAAGGCGGAGCCGCCCATTGATCCCAACGTGCGCGATGCGCAGGAACAGCTGCAACGGGCTCTCGGATTGAAAGTCACGATCGACGATCACAACGGCCGCGGCAAGGTGATCATCGAATACGCTCGCCTGGAGGATTTTGACGCGCTCATGGAGCGGCTCACGGGCGAGTGAAGTGTAACATGTTGTATTTACATGTACTTACTGGAGAATCTAGGGGGATTTGAGGATCTGATTTTATGGAAATTATCTCGATTAGCGTCACCGAAGCCTCACGAAATTTTGCCGATTGCGTCAATCGGGCGCGCTATCAGGGCACGACCTTCATCCTGGAAAAGAACGGCATCCCGGTGGCGCGCATTGTGCCGACGGTGCGCAAGCCGGAGCGCGGGCAGGAAGTAGCAGCCGCCCTGCGCAAGGCCGTGGAGGATGTTCACCCGGGAGAAGACGAAGCGACCTCCTGGCTTCATGATCTGGAACAGTCGCGCGGCTCCATGCCGGCGCAGGGCAAGCCATGGCGTTTTTGATCGATGCCGATGTGATCATTCAGGCGGAGCGCAAGGCTCTGGATCTGGATGCGTGGTTGCGCGCGCATCCCGATGAAGAGATCAAGCTCGCGGCCATTACGGTGGCCGAACTGTGGCGCAGCGTAGAGCACGCCACGGGAATGCACCGCGCGCGGCGGCAGAAATTTCTGCAAAAGGCGTTGCTCGCCTTTGAAATTGTTCCCTACACCGAAATGGCGGCGGTGCAGCACGCGCGCCTGTGGGCAGACATGGAAGCCACCGGCCAGCGAGTGAGCCCGCACGATCTGATTCTTGCCGCAACTGCTCTGGAATGCGGCGCGGCGGTGGTGACGTTCAACCCGCGGCGCTTTGCAGCGGTTCCGGGACTGACGGTGCTCAAGCCGTAAGCGACGCCGGCCGGCGATGCGGAGCGAGCGCTCCGCGCAGCACGTGGAGACGCTAGAATTCTGCTTCCTGACGAGAAGGAGTTCCGCATGAAATCTGCATTGCAAGTTGCGTGCCGAGGCCTTGCTGCGATGGTGCTGCTTTTTGCGCCGCTTGCCGGCCTGCACGCGCAACAGCGATGGACCGAGGTGCAGGCCAACGCGTGGTATGCCGCGCAACCGTGGCCTATGGGCGCGAATTTTCTGCCTTCGACGGCCATCAACGAGCTGGAGATGTGGCAGGCCGACACCTTCGACCCCAGGACCATCGATCGCGAGCTGGGATGGGCGGAAGGAATCGGGATGAACACGATGCGCGTCTTTCTGCACAACCTGCTGTGGGAGCAGGATGCGGAGGGATTCAAGCAGCGCATCGATATTTTGCTGGCGATTGCCGCGCGGCATCACATCCGGCCCGTGTTTGTGCTCTTCGACTCGTGCTGGGAGCCGTTTCCGAAGCTGGGGCCGCAGCATCCGCCGATTCCCGGCGTGCATAACTCGGGATGGGTTCAGGCGCCGGGCGCGGCGGTGCTTGCCGATCCCACGCAATATCCGCGCCTGGAGCAGTATGTGAAAGGCGTGGTGGGCGCGTTCGCGGGCGATGCGCGGATTCTGGCGTGGGACGTGTGGAACGAGCCGGACAACGGCAACGAGAGCTCCTACGCAAAGGGCGAGCCGCGCAACAAAAATGAGATTGTGCTGGGCCTGGTGCCGCAGGTGTTTGCATGGGCGCGGAGCGTGCATCCTACGCAGCCGCTTACCAGTGGAGTGTGGCATGGCGATTGGGACTCGTTCGACAAAATGCCGCCGATGGCGCGGGTGCAGATCGATGAGTCCGACGTGATCAGCTTTCACAACTACGGCTGGCCCGAGGATTTCGAGAAGCGCGTGAAGGACCTGGAGCAGTTTCACCGGCCGATTATTTGCACCGAGTACATGGCGCGCGGCAACGGGAGCACCTTCGACACGATTTTGCCGATTGCGCACCAGTATCGCGTGGGCGCGATCAACTGGGGGTTGGTGGCGGGCAAGAGCCAGACGTATCTGCCCTGGGATTCGTGGCAGCGGCCGTATGTGACCGAGCAGCCAAGGCTCTGGTTTCACGATGTCTTTCACCCCGACGGGACGCCGTACCGCGAGCGCGAGGTGGAGATCATCCGCGACCTGACCAGCGGCAAACAGCCGCCATTATGACGGCGCGCCGCGGCATCGGCCTTGCTCGATGTGGTCGAAGAGTGCAAAGGTGAGAGCCATGCGCAAGATTGCCTTGATGCTTGTGTGCGCCGCGGCACTTCATACATCGGCACAGACAGCCGCGCCAGGTTTTGTGTCGATCGAAGTGAACCTTGCCAGGCCGGTGGGCAGCTACAAGCCGATCACGGATTGGTTTGGCTACGACGAATCGAACTACACGACCATGCCGTACGGCGAGCAACTGCTCAGCGAACTGCACGGGCTGAGCGCGGCGCCGGTGAACATTCGCACCCACCACCTGCTGACTTCGGGCAACGGCGTGCCGGAACTCAAGTGGAGCTCGTCGAACGTCTTCCGGCTCGACGAGAACGGCAAGCCGGTCTTTGATTTCACCATTACCGACCAGACCTTCGATGCGTTTGCGAGGGCGGGCGTGCGACCGATGGTGGAGCTTGGCTTTATGCCCAAAGACCTGGCCGCTACGGTGCCTGGGATCGGCGCATATCAACTGCACTATCCCGCACACACCATGGGAGGGGCTTCGAACAATCCGCCCAAGGACTACGAGATGTGGGGCGAACTGGTGCGGAGATACACCGTTCACCTTGTGGAACGATACGGCAGGGAGCGGGTGAGCACCTGGTATTTCGAAGTGTGGAATGAGCCGGACATCGATTATTGGCACGGAACGCCGGCCGAGTACTTCAAGCTCTATGACTATGCGGTTGCGGGCGTGAGGACTGCGCTGCCTGGCGCGAAGGTAGGCGGGCCGGCGAGCACAGGACCGGCCAACGCCAAGGCAAGCGCGTTTCTTGAGAGCTTTCTGGAACATTGCCTGCACGACAAGAGCGCGGCTGACGGCAAAGCGGTTCCGCTGGACTTCATCTCGTTCCATCCCAAGGGCAGCCCGGCAATGATCGATGGGCATGTGCGCATGGGGCTCTTCCGCGAGTTGCAGGCGGCCGAAACGGGCTTCGAGATCGTGGCCAAACACCCGGAGCTCCGGCGGCTGCCGATCATTCTCAGCGAGGCGGACCCGGAGGGCTGCGCGGCGTGCTCGGCGAAGGAGAATCCGGCGAACGCCTACCGGAATGGGCCGCTCTACGCGGCGTATACGGCGACGGCCGTGAAGGCATTGTTCGATTTGCAGGACAAGACGCAAGTGAACCTAATGGCAATGCTGTCGTGGTCGTTCGAGTTTGAAAACGAGGGCTACTTCGAAGGCTATCGCACGCTGGCGACGCACGGCATCGACAAGCCAATCCTGAATCTGTTTCGCATGACGGGGCTGATGGCCGGCGAACGGGTGATGACGACAAGTACGGCCGAGGTTCCGCTTGAGGAGCTTGTGAAGGCGGGTGTGCGCGAGGCGCCGGACGTGGATGCCTTCGCGACGAAGTCGGAACACGAGGCGTCGGTGATGGTCTGGAACTACCACGACGACGATTTGCCAGCTCCGGACGCCGAGGTGCGCGTCACGATTGCGGGGATTCCGCCGGGAGTGAAGAAAGTGCAGCTCGAGCACTACCGGATCGATGAGACGCACAGCAACGCCTTCACCGCATGGAAGAAGATGGGCTCTCCGGAGGCGCCAACCGCGGAGCAATATGCGCAACTTAAGGCGGCCGGGCAATTGCAGCTTTTGAGTTCGCCCGAGTGGCTCGAGGTGGCCGGCGGGAAGGTGAGCGTGGAGATGGCGCTTCCGCGACAGGCGGTTTCGCTGCTGCGGCTTGAGTGGTAGGGCGGCTGGAGCTTCATCATCGGATGTGCGATGCGTAGATTCTACGGGGCACAGGTAATGCGTCTCCGTGGGTAGGCTCTGCTCGCCTTCTCAGGGGAAGTCACGGTTTCAGGCGGGGATCCTGATGGTGATCGACAGCCGCGTGCCCTCATCGACGCTCTTGACGTCAATGTCTAGGCTCTCTCGCTTTAGTTCCTTAAGGATTTCAAAAAGGTTGAGTTGCTGCGGGACAGGGGTGGGTCCGCCGGGTGCGGTCGGTGATAGCAGGTCCTTGTCAAACACTTTGCCGCCTGCTACGACGCGGAAATTCGGCCAGATTTCCACAATGCGTCGCAATACTTCTTTCCGGGGTACCGAGCCTTCCCTGTCGGTGATATAGGCTTGGAACGCTTGCCTGCTCACGCCAAGTCGCCTGGCGACTTCGGTCCGCGTGAGGTGACTATCTTCCAGATTGCGTAGCAGTTCGGCTCGGAACGCCATGTGCAGAGAACGCATGGGCGTTAATTTTCGCTTGACAGGCAAAATTTGTCAAGCAATACTTTACGTCAAGGGAAACTTTACACCGGCAACTTGCATCATAAGAGCCGAGTGATTTATAAAGTCAACCTCTTCGGGTTCCGATGTGAAAGAGGGGGAAAATGTCATGGATGCCAACGCCAAGTACCTAACCCTCGCACTTGATGTCCGCGCGATCACGGACTCACTCATCGATTTCGTCGAAGAGAGCAAAGAGCTCCCGAAGGCAGACGAATTGCTGGATTCCTTCCTCAATTCTTTGACCGAACTGCCGGGAGTGTCTGTTAAGACGCTGAGCGATATGGGGCGGTTCGGCAATTACGAGAGTCTTAAGACCATCAATGAACTCTTCGATGCCGGGAAAAAGAAGGAACTGACGGCGAAACTCCACGCGGTTAGCGATCCGTCCGCGAAATCCCGCCGGTCATCCGCACTGCAGGCCATCACTATTCTCGATGCGCTGGAGAGAACCGCGCTCTATTATTACGAGCACCCCGGCCCTGTGAGCAAGCTGGCATTAGCGTCGTGAACGAAGCGCATACCCTGGTGCTCAAAGAGGCTGCGGATCTACACAGGTTCCTGCAGCCCATCGCGAAGCTGTGCGCAGTATCCGAGACCGACCATCCATACTACAGAAAGTCCTCGTACGAATTCTTCAGTCACTTGGACAAGCTCATTGGGATGACGTTGAAGTATCTTGAGGACCTACCTCAAAAACCAAGCAAGTACCCACAGATCCAGCGATCAGTCCGGCAAAAATTGCAAGTGCTCCGCAGCTCCTGGGGAAAACTGCATCGCTACATTAAACCTTCCCTCGATGCGGATGCTCTCCACATTCCCCTATCTCTGCTGGATGCGTTTCAGGACTTACTCCAACAAGTTCCTCGATGTGGGGAATTCGAGTTCGCGGTCTTCCAATTGACAGAAGTAAACTATGCGATGCTGACGTACGAAGAAGTCAATCGCATCGCCAATCGCATTGCTGGGATGGTGAAGGGCAAAGAATTCCCGCCGGCGTTGAGCTTGGTCGGTATTCCGTATTCTCAGTCATCTGGTTTGTTCCTGAACTGCCTAATTCCCCACGAAATGGCCCACTTTGTTTATCAGGAGCGTGTGGGGCCGGAGATCAAGTTAAAGGTCGACGAGATCCTCAACGTCTACCATCCAGCAAAGACGGGCACCCCTGAAGAGAAGCTAGAGCTGTCGCAAATCAGGGGCTTAATTAATACATGGGTAGAGGAGGTTTTCTGTGACCTCTTTGCAATCTCCCTCATTGGTCCGGCCTTCACGTTCGCTTTCGCTGAGATGACCTCAGCCGCACTTATTGGGGAAGAGGGGCAGCGCAACGCCACCAAGGCTTTCGATTTCAGCCTTTCGCATCCAGCCGACGTGGCACGCTTCTACCTGCACAAGAGGCACCTGAAAGCGCTCGGGTGGTGGGAGCCAATCGAACGATGGAAATGCAGCCCGGTGCGGTTGCTGAGGTATTGCGAACGAGTCCATAAGCAGACTGCACTATCCCCGGAAATAAACCAGGGAACCAGCGTTCGATTGAATCTCCAATGTTTTTGGGAGGCATGCGAGTGGCTCCTAAAGTTCGTCAAGGAGGAGGTTCCAAGCCCTGCGACGGAAATAAAGGACTTTTTTGATCAATATCGCGTAATCTCGAACTACCTAAAGCGCGCGATCGTTCCGTCAACCATTGTTACCGATTCCGGTGTTGTTCACCCCTCCCCGGCAGTCCTGATCAACTCTGGATACCGTTTCGTACTGGAGGAGCTGCACAAACTTCTGCGGAACATTGAAAAAAGATCCGAGAACTCGGTCGCAGATCGAAGTTGGTACACGGAACGTTTGGAGCTTTGGGTCTTGAAGGCCCTGGAGGACTGGCGACTGCTGAACAAGAGCAAGGAGGCCAAGTAGTGGGAGTCATTTGCAAGGGGGACATCCTCGACAGGCTAAATGCCTTGGTCGACAATGACAAACAATTGGTGATTACTCCGCTCCTGAATCGCGACGAAATCTTCAAACACAACTCAGATATCGACTCAATCGACCTAAGGCTCGGCAACAGCTTTCTGCTTCCCCGCGTCCCGCCGCTCCCATATACGTTTCCGTCACCTGAGGCCGTGAGCCAATCACACATGAGGGTGCAAGTGCCTTACGGAAAGTACCTAGTCTTGCCGGCGCACCAAACCGTATTGGGAGCCACGCTTGAGTTCATCAAATTGCCGGTGGACCTTTGTGGCGAGGTTCTTACGAAATCGTCGGTCGCCAGGACCTTTATGGTTGTTGAAACGGCGCCATGGATTCATCCGTTCTACAGAGGTTGCTTGACGCTGGAAATTGCAAACGTCTCCAATACACCCGTGATCCTTTATCCTGGGCGGTCGATCTGCCAGCTTGTCTTGATGGACCTAAACACGCCAAAAGCTCGCCAAAGAAAGCTCTCCGGAACCTATATTGCGCCAGTTTACCCTGAGGCACCCGAATTCTCTGACCCGCGGAAGGAGCTCAAGAAGATCGGCGTTCCAGAAGCAGACTTCATATTACCTGGGCACAACCACCAGAGAAATACCCAAGACGATGGGGTTAAGTGATCTGTCCTCGCACAATAACCCATTAGCGTGAAAGCCTAGGCCTGCGTCAACGCAGTTGCTTTGCGGGTGCGGCGGATTTATCCTTCTTGTTCTGATCGTTCCTACGGGAGGCTCCTCTGCGAGGCGGAGGGGCCGGTATTTTTTTTGGTTGTATCGAATACACAGTTCCCTTGTGGAGACAGGATGATGGCCCTTCAACCGATCACGTCAACACACGACGGCGCAGGAAGTAACGGCGCGCATGCCGTGCAGCCCATTCCGGTGGTGCTGAACGGGCGCGCGCTCGAAGCCAACCGGCGCATGGCGCTCAATCTGGACTGGGTAGACCAGGTGCGGGTGAACACCAGCGCGGTGGAGCGGCGCACGGCAACGCTGGTGGCGCGGCGCACGGTGAAAAAAGATACCCAGGCGGCGTGGCTGCTGCGCGCCATTGCGTGCATGGACCTGACCACGCTGAGCGGCGACGACTCGGCCGAGCGCGTCAAGCGCTTGTGCGCCAAGGCGCGCAACCCGCTGCAGCGGCACATTGTGGAGGGACTCGGCATCGAGAACCTGCACCTGACGGTGGGCGCGGTGTGCGTGTATCACACTTTCGTGGAGACGGCGGTGAAGGCTCTGGAGGGATCGGGCATTCCCGTGGCTGCGGTTTCAGCAGGGTTTCCGGCGGGGTTGAATCCGCTGGCCGAACGCGTAGAAGAGATTCACCGCAGCGTGGAGGCGGGCGCGCAGGAGATCGATATTGTGATCACACGCGCGCATGTTTTCAACGGCGAGTGGCAGGCGCTCTACGACGAAGTTGCGGCGTTCAGGGAAGCCTGCGGGCCCAACGTGCACATGAAGGCCATTCTGGGCACGGGCGACCTGATGACGCTGCGCAACGTGGCGCGGGCCAGCTGGGTGGCGATGATGGCCGGCGCGGACTTTATCAAGACGTCAACGGGCAAGGAAAGCGTGAACGCGACACTGCCGGTTTCGCTGGTGATGGTGCGGTGCATCCGAGACTATGCCGAGCGGACGGGGATGGCAGTGGGATTCAAGCCGGCGGGCGGCATTCGCACGGCCAAGCAGGCGACAGACTGGCTGGCCTTGATGAAAGACGAGCTGGGAAGGCCGTGGCTGGAGCCGTCACTCTTCCGGATCGGCGCCAGCGGCATGCTGGGCGATATCGAGCGGCAGCTGGAGCATCATTTAACGGGGCACTATTCGGCGACGTATCGGCATCCGATTGCGTAAAAGCAGGGAGCGAGGGAGCGAGAAGACGCGGGGCGATTGATCTTGGAGTGAGAGAGAAAGACATCCCGCAGGGGCTAAAGCCCAGAGTTGATTTTGAAACGGTTTCGGCACGACTGAAGTCGTGCCCTTTCAAAACTTCAGCTTTTGCCTGAGATTGTTTGGCGGTTCTTGGAAGGAGACGCTGTGAGCATTGCGGAAAAGTTCTACACCATGGAGTACGGAGCCGCGCCGGAGGATCCGAAGGAAGCGGTCGGGTGGCTGGAGCGGCACCATCGCCGGTTTGAGGAGTTTATCGGCGGCGCGTGGGTGAAGCCGATAAGCGGCGAATACCAGACGACCAGCGATCCTTCGACGGGCGAAGTGCTTGCCGAGGTGGCGAAAGGCAACACGGACGATGTGGAGGCCGCGGTGGCGGCGGCGCGCAAGGCGCAGCCCGAATGGCAGGCGCTGAGCGGGCATGAGCGGGCGCGGTATTTATACGCATTGGCCCGGCAGGTGCAGAAGCACGCGCGGCGGCTGGCGGTGCTTGAGACGATGGACAATGGCAAGCCTATCCGTGAGAGCCGCGACATCGACATTCCTCTCGTGGCGCGGCATTTTTATCACCACGCGGGCTGGGCGCAACTGCTGGAGCAGGAGTTTCCGCAGTACACGGCGTGCGGCGTGGTGGGCCAAGTGATTCCGTGGAACTTTCCGCTGTTGATGTTTGCGTGGAAGGTGGCTCCGGCGCTGGCTGCGGGCAACACGGTGGTGATCAAGCCGGCAAGATATACGCCGCTGACGGCGCTGGCGTTTGCCGAGCTGGCGATGGAAGTGGGTTTGCCGCCCGGCGTGCTGAACGTGCTGACCTGCGATGCGAAGACGGGCCAGGCGCTGGTCGAGCATCCGGGCATCGACAAGGTTGCGTTCACCGGATCGACCGATGTGGGGCGCACCATTCGCGCGGCAACGGCAAATTCGCCGAAAAAATTGTCGCTCGAGCTGGGCGGGAAGTCGCCGTTCGTGGTCTTCGACGATGCGGATCTGGATTCGGCGGTCGAGGGACTGGTGGATGCGATCTGGTTCAACCAGGGCCAGGTGTGCTGCGCGGGTTCGCGGCTGCTGGTGCAGGAGCGCGTGGCCGAGACCCTTTACTCCAAAGTCCGCGCGCGCATGGAGACGCTGCGCGTGGGACCGCCGCTCGACAAGGCGATCGACATTGGAGCGATTGTTTCGCCGGTGCAGCTGGAGTCGATTCGCAAGATGGTGGAGAACGGCGTGGCCGAAGGGGCGAAGTGCTGGCAGCCGAGCTATGCGCTGCCGGAGAAGGGCAGCTTCTACCCGCCGACGCTGCTGACGGATGTGCATCCGGCGGCGACCGTGGTGCAGGAGGAGATCTTCGGGCCGGTGCTGGTGGCGATGACCTTTCGCACTCCTGCCGAGGCGGCAGAGCTCGCGAATAACACCGTGTATGGACTGGCCGCGAGCGTGTGGAGCGAGAACATCAACGTGGCGCTCGATCTGGCGTCGCAGGTGAAGGCGGGCGTGGTTTGGGTGAATTCCACCAACCAGTTCGACGCGGCGTGCGGGTTCGGCGGGTATCGCGAATCCGGCTACGGGCGTGAAGGCGGACGCGAGGGAATGCTGGAGTACCTGACGCCGAAGTGGCTGCACGCGCTGCCCAGCGCGCCGGCGAAGGCGGTGCGCATCGAGACGCCGGACGAGGAAGAAGGTTTCACGCCTTTGGGTTCACCCATCGATCGCACGGTGAAACAGTACATCGGCGGCAAACAGGCGCGGCCCGACTCGGGATACTCGTTCCCGGTGTACGGGCGCGAGGGCGAGCTGCTGGGCGAAGCGCCGCTGGGCAACCGCAAGGACATTCGCAACGCGGTGGAAGCGGCGCGCAACGCGACAGGATGGGCGAAGACCACGGCGCACAACCGTGCGCAGGTGATTTACTACATCGCGGAAAACATGATCCAGCGCCGCGATGAGATTGCGGATCGGCTGGCTCGGGCCGTGGGCGCAGCACAGGCGGCCGTCGAGGTGGATCTCTCGATCCAACGCATCTTCAGCTACGCGGCTTGGGCCGACAAGTACGAGGGCGTGGTGCATCATCCGCCGGGACGGAATATCACGATTGCCATGCCGGAGCCGGTGGGCGCCATCGGGATTCTGGCGCCGTCGGAAGCGCCGCTGCTGGGACTGCTCTCGCTGGTGCTGCCGGCCATTGCGATGGGCAATACCGTGGTCGCTGTGCCTTCGGAAAAGTATCCGCTCGTGATCGGCGACGTGTACCAACTGCTCGACACGAGCGACCTGCCCGGCGGCGTGGTGAATCTTGTGGCGGGACGGCCCGCAGAGTTGGCCAAGACGCTGGCCGAACACGACGGCATCGAGGCCGTCTGGTGCTTCCGCAGCAATGAGGAAGCGACCTTTGTGCGCGGCGCGTCGATCGGCAACATGAAGCAGGTGTGGACCAACGACGGCCACGAGTACGACTGGTTCAATCCCGCGCAGGCCGAGGGACGGTGGTTCCTGCAGCACGCGACGCAGGTGAAGAACATCTGGGTGCCGTATGGGGAGTAGCGCCGCAGCCGACGGTTGATCCTCGCTTCCCATCCTTCGCGCCAAGAGCGCGCGAGGGATGGGCGCCCGCGTTTTATTTCCCGATGCAGAAGGTGTAAAACTCGCTAATCGCCAATATCCATGCGGCTTTCAGAGAACCGGCTTTCTCTGGCGACATACCGGCGACATAAACTGCCTCTGTGCCCCACCAGCACGCCGATGGAGTCTGGGTGATACTTTCCCCCCGGCGCTGGTGCCACGGGAACCAGGGCGCGGCACCGGTGCGGCGGGCCAGGCCGTTTGTCAGCCAAGCGGTCTCGCTGTATTTTCGGCAGTCTTCCGCCAATTGCCGTCTTGTGCCCGGGAGTCAGTATTCATGCACCTTTCAGGGCGTTTCTGATCTTGGAAGCATTACCGTGGTTTACTGGTGCAAATCACTGAGGGTCCCCACAATTTCCCCCACAGTTTTGGGGGCTTGTTTTGCACTGAAATCGAGCTAGAATCCCCCACAGAGAACCGGCGGAACAAGGGGGATACAATCACCCGCCGGGCACTGGCGGACCAGAGCCAGGGCGCGGCACCGGTACAGCAGGCGGTAGGCGGGACGAGCTTCAGGCCGGACGAAGGTCGTCTCTGGCCATATCGGAGTTTACCGTTACCAACCAGGATTTCCTGGCATGCGCGCAGGATACTCGTTCGTTTCGGGAGCAGATCGTTCCGTTTGAAGCGTGAGTCGGCAAAACTCCCCGAGCTATGCTCGCTACTGTTTCATTGCCCCGTCTCCATTTGCGCGCAGTATGCAGGAAACTCCAGCAATGGTGGGGCGAAAACTGCAACCTGCTGGTCAGCGCAAGTGGAATTTATTGAACGAATTATGAGCTGTGGCCTTAGATTTTCCGCATACAGAATAGGTTGATCCGACGACCTGTTCCTCGTATGGGAAGCGGTTTCCATCAGAATGGCCGTCAGACAACTAGAACCTTGGAACTCGGATCGCACAAGTCATCTAACTCTGCGTGCATCAGTCAGCGGTCAACAACAACTGGGGAGAGTCTTCCTCAACGCGCTCTGTTCAAGATCGTGGCAGTTTAAAGTGCCCGTAAACGGGCTCACCGATTAGCCACAGGATCCGATCAAAGATGCGCACCCGGTAGGGATAGCCTTTGTTGTCGATGGCGCCGAGGGAGAGGGCGTACCGGTCATAGAGAGTTTTCCAGATGAGTACGAATGCGTCGTACTTGAGTGCGCTTTTCGGCACAGGGGGAAGACCGGGCTCCAGCTTCGAGAGCATCCAAAGCGCCTCCTGCGCAAAGCGGTCGTAAAGGGGCACCTCTTCCGGATAGCGTAGCCACAGAACCTTTGAAGCAAGGGAGGTAAAGTCTCTGCCCCGGCCATCGGCTCCAGAGCAAGCAGCCATCAAGTCTGCATGGGCATGGACTATCGCATCCAGCGTGGCCAGTCGAGAGTCACCGGAGCGGTGATCGGCCCAATCAAGAACCGCCCTGGCCAGTGCATCGCGGCGGAAACCGTCGATGCCCTGCAACACCTTGTACAAGTCCAGCCAACTGCGAACCGACTGGACCCTGTTGTCGAAATCTTGGCGGTGGATTGCCTCCATCGCCTTGTTGTTGATCGCAGCCTCTGCACAAAGCAGGGATACGGCTCTGGGGCCGAAATTGCCGATTAATGCGTCCAAATCGAGCATCGCCTTCATTGGGTTTCCCTATGGTTTCAAAGTTGTGAGGGCTCCGAGGACGCAGGAGCGTTGAATAAGTCGTGCAGTGTTACTTCACGCTAACCTGCTAGAAGGAATCTCTCGAATCGAGGCGCCATCGGCTTCTTCATCGAGCAGTTCTCCCCTGACTACAGATAGCCAGTCCTCGAATTCCGCCAAAGAAACCTTGTTCTTGGCGAGGTTGCAGCCGAGGTGCGTGATGCGGGTGTTCTCCTTGCTATACGCCGTATCCTGGCTGTCCGTGCGGTCCGGGGAGGCTTGCAACAGGTAATTTTGTGTACCCGGCAATAGCGGCCCTTGGCACAGAAAGCAACGGCCCTTTTGCTCCTGCCATTTTGTGCCGAGCATGATGTGGATGTCCGGCTCGCTCATCAATCTGGTCGGGTTCACAGAGGTTCGTTCTGTGCCGCTGGCGGCGACGCGGCCCAGAATGCCCGCTGCCATCCTGCCGATCTCGCGGCGAATCTCGGGGCTGAGGTTCAGGAATGATCTCGTCTGCACGAACTTGCCGGCATTCTTGGGGCGCACAAAATCCACTACACTGACTTCTAGCGCGAACACGGCGTCCCGCTCTTGACCGTCGAGTTCCACCACTTTGCCGCGGTTCGCGAATTGACCGAGTTGCCGGTATGCGACGGGAACCACGTCATGTGCCAACGGAAATCCGGTGAATTCCCAGATGTCCAGCGCTGGCATTGACCACAGCCATCGGCCTCGGAACTCCATTTGCGCCTTTTCCCAACTCTCCGCTGGGATACAATCCCGTGTCTCAAGAATCTGCTTGGGCTCGATGTTGACCGCTGACAAGAGGCGTTGGCGATGTTCAGGCCGTTCAGTGGTGGCGGGGTTGCTGGTCCCGATATAGACGATTACGTCGCGGCCAGGCCGGAACTCCTGCCGCAGGTAGTCACCAACCGTGCGCTTAGAGAAGGAGACAGCGGGCCAGTAGTCGGATGCAGGGCCCCATTCCGACTTGACCCAAATCCTTCCATCCTTGCCGACCACATCGTTTAGCTGCATTGTTCTCTTCCTCGGCGCCGCACGAACAACCGGATATTGTTCAATCTATGCCGACGTTTGAAGCGCATGATGCAGCACCGACTCCAGCAGCCGAGCGGCCTCGATCTGCGCGGTTGCGAGCCGAGCTTCCAACTGATCACATAAAGACATCAGCTCATCCACCTTGGCGACGATGCGGTGTTGTTCTGCGAGGGGCGGAACTCCAACCACCAAATTGAGCAAAATCGACTGATTGAGGTTCTGCATTGTAGCTCCAACAGCAGACCCACCGAGGCGCTCCCGCACTAACGGGGAACCGATTAAGAGAACAAAGAAACGAGCGGAGACGCATGACGAAAGTCGCAGAATCAGGCTCCCTGTGCCACAAAGCCAGCCGTCTTCCTTTTCAGTTACCACCGCGCATCGCCCCATCTCTCCCCGACGGGCCATTACAATATCGCCCTTACGAAGCTTGAAAGTTGCAAGTCTCTCCAGTGTGGCCATCCCCACGGCCATTTTTTCTATCGGAACCAAGACTTCGTTCTTGATTGATGCCGGATTAATAACTGGAATTCCATTCGTTTGATAATCGCTCTGGTGAAGTGAGCTACCAAAGGGCCCTGTCTGTAGTTCTAAGAGAACCTCTCCCATCCTCGTAGCCCGCCAATGAGGCTTCAACTCATAACCTAGTTCCTCCGAGGTAGCGGGCGTTGGTGGTTTTTCTCGTCGGATCTTTCCTTCTGCAACAAGCTGTTTTTTCTCTTGCTGAATGCGCTTAAACGTCCTAGATACAGGCTCATCGTCCGGGTCTTGCTCAACGAGCTTCCCGCGCACCGCAATATCAAGTATGAATTGGCGCAAACGAGGTATCGCACCGGGCACCCGGACAATTCGATCAAAGTGGGCAAGAAGAAACTTCGCATTCATCGCAGCAACGCCTCGGCCAGGATGGACTTGAGTTGGTTGCGGAGTGTGGCGACTTGGCCCTCCGCCTCATCCAGCTTTTTGAGCAGTTTTTCCGGAGCGTCGTGCTCGTCGGCAACGGTATTGGGGTTCTTGAAGTCGAGGTTATAGCCGCGAGCCTTGACCTCCTCGGCCGTCACCTTCCAGGCAACCTCATTCTCGACGCGCCTCTTGCGCTTGGCCCCGCCCCACCAGGCCACACACGGCGCGAGGTGCTCCACACGAATGGGCCGAGTCATGGAATAAGCCTTTTGGCCTTCGGGCACGCGATGCTCGTAGAACCAGATGTCTTTGGTGGGCTCGCCCTTTTCGAAGAACAGCAGATTCGTGCCGATGCTGGCGTATGGCCGGAAGACACTGTTGGGCAGACGGACGATGGTGTGCAGGTTGCACTCCTCCATCAAATGTTCTTTGAGGCGCGTTTTGACGCCCTCGCCAAAGAGCGAGCCGTCGGGCAGCACAACGGCCGCGCGCCCATCGGCCTTCAGGATGCGAACGATGAGCGCGAGAAAGAGGTCCGCGGTTTCGCGGGTCTGGAAGTGTTTTGGGAAGTTGCTCTCGATGCCGTCTTCTTCCTTGCCGCCAAAGGGCGGATTGGTGAGCACGATGTCGACGCGGTCTGACTGCGTGTAGCTGATGTAAGGCCGGGCGAGAGTATTATCTCGGCGGACGAAGCTGGGATCCTCAATGCCATGGAGAAGCATGTTGGTGACGCAGAGCATGTGCGGAAGCTGCTTCTTTTCGACGCCCTGGAGGGCCTGCTGCATGGCCAGCTCGTCTTCGACGCGCTTAACGTAGTGCTGGCGCATGTGGCGGATGGCGCAGGTGAGGAATCCGCCGGTTCCACAGGCGGGATCGAGCAGGCTCTCGCCGGGGTGGGGATCGATGCGGTTGACCATGAAGGCCGTGACCGCGCGCGGCGTGTAGTACTCGCCCGCGTTGCCGGCGCTCTGCAGGTCGTTCAAAATCTGCTCGTAGATGTCGCCAAAGTGCTGACGCTCGACCAGGTTGTTGAAGTCAACTTCGTTGATCTTATTCACGACCTGGCGTAGGAGCTGGCCGGACTTCATGTAGTTGTAAGCGTCTTCAAAGACGCCGCGAACGACGCGGCGGCGGTCACCCTTCTGGCCGGCGATGGGGAGTTCCTTAAGCCCGGGAAAGAGTTGGTCATTGATGAAGCCGAGCAGCTCGTCGCCGGTGATGCCTTCGGGGTCGGCGGCCCAAGCGCTCCAGCGGAATTTGGCCGGGATGGGCGAGCGGTAGTTCTCGTGCATCAGCTCGAGTTGCTGATCCTGGTCGTCGATGATCTTGAGAAAAAACATCCAGCAGAGCTGAGAGATGCGCTGGGCGTCGCCGTCGACGCCGGAGTCTTTGCGCATAATGTCTTGGATCGACTTGACTGTGTTGCGAACCGACATACGGTAACCTATCGAACTTCAGGGAGTTGTATTTTGATCTTCTCTGTCATTCGACGGAGCGGATCTTGTTTCGATGAGGGATAAAGCGCCGCATTTCCTACCTTCTGAAATGCGTCGTCCTTCCAGAATGTGTTTGGATTAAATCGGAATTTGGCAACTAGCCTGCGGCCGAAATCGACTTCAAAGTGATGATAGAGCTGTTTCTGCTCGATCCGGCTCATGTCAGGATACTCTCCAAGAAGATAACCTTCCTGAATATGTGGGCGAAGAGCCGAAGGCGGGCAGACACTTGAGAGGCGAACGATCTGAAGCCCCGCCTCGGCACTCGCAGTAACAGCGCCACTCAAGTTCGGAATTCCAAGGACGAAAACGAATGCTTCGTCGTTGTCATCATTGGACGCAAACGATGCCGCAATCCGAAGCGAATGGGTGACATCCAGCAACGGGGTTGCACAGACTTCGTAATGCTGGAGGATCGCCCACCGCAGAATCTGATACCGCTCTAGCCGAACGAGGCCCGTGAACTTTCCTTCACGATATTCTTCTACTAAGAGTTGTTCAGCTCGTTCAAGGCTTGTGAAGCGTTGATTGAGATGGGCAAGGGATGGATTCTTCCCCGCCACCGGCCTAAGTAAAGAGGGCTTAAGTGTGGTTCGGCGGTGGGTATTTAGATACTCTCGTGCTTGGCCGCGAAACATCAACACATGGTCACGATTCCTGAATTGCAGTTCAGCGACCTTCTTTGCCAACTCCAGATAAGAGCCCACCTTATGTGGCGACGTGCTGCGAACTGCCAAGCATTCTCTTACTTCCGCCTTCTCAGTACCAGCAGAGAAGGACCATATCTCTTGCTTACCGATGGTTTCCATAGTGTCTCTTATGCAGCGTCCTGGTAAAGAGCTGCCTGCAACTCCTGTACCGCGCATTCAAAGTCCGAACGCGTCCCGAATTGTCGGATTAATTCGACCGGTGTACCTATGGCATCAAGCGGCGGAATCTGAAGAATCCGTGGATTGCTCAGATCGATGATGCCGTCGTCCTGATACTTCTGCAGCAATGCCTCAAGCACAGACCGTGCCTGCGGACCATATTTGGTGAAGACATCGCGCTTTCGCACATTGTCTGCGCGCTCACGCCGCGTCAGTGCTGGCTGATCGAATGCGATGTGGCAAATCAGATCGAATGGATCAAGATCTTTGCCAACCTCATCGGCCAGGATCTCCAACGACAAGCCCTCCTCTTCGAGTTCATCAATGATGGCCTGCTTCTTATCGGCTGAGGTCCAGCGCCTAAGGAATTCGTCAAGGCTGGCGAAACGCTTCTTCAGGGCTTTCTTGGTAAAGTCGCGCAGAGTCTCCGTGATGAGTTTGCCGTCGTGGTCGAGGTACTCGACGCGTTCGGCGAGAATTGCGAGATTAACTCCATCGACATAGACCTTTCGCCGGACATGTTCGTCGGGACCGAGGTCGATGTTGGGCGGTTCGCCATCCACGATGACTTCGTCGTCGCCTGGTTCAGGCGGAATTGGGTCTTCATCGCTGCTGATCGGCGGATCTGTATCGGGCGGTGTGATCGGGTCGTTCTCGCCGGGTTCATAGATCTGAACCGGCTCGCCATCGAAATCCGGGTCGGCGAAGTGGCTGGTAGCTCCGCGGAAGTCCATGATCGTGAAGTAGAACTTCTTCGTGTCCTCATGGACGCGCGTGCCGCGACCGACAATCTGCTTGAACTCGGTCATCGAATTGACCGCGCGATCGAGAACAATGAGGCGACACGTCTGGACATCGACGCCGGTGGATAGCAGACGCGAGGTGGTCACCAAAACTGGATACTTCGCCTCCGGGTCGATGAAATTCCCGAGCTGCGCTTGCCCCTCGGTATCGCTGCCAGTGATGCGCATGACATAGCGATAGTTCTCGTCGCAGAGATCCTTGTTTGCATTGGTCAGCGCGGACCGCATTCGGGCGGCGTGTTCTTCATCCACACAGAAGACGATCGTCTTTTGGAATCGGTCGCCGTTCTCCTTCAGGAATTCAGTGACTTTAGCAGCGACCAGCTTGGTCCGGTCGTCGATGACCAGGTTGTTGTCGAAATCCTTGGTGTTGTAAAGGCGGTCTTCAACCTCGTTGCCTTCGCGGTCGGTCTTGCCCGGCTCCGGTCGATACCCCTCGACGTCAACATCAATGTGAACTTTGATGACCTTGTATGGGGCTAGGAACCCATCCTGGATTCCTTGTTTCAGTGAGTAGAAATAGACCGGCTTGCCGAAATAATGAATGTTGGAGACATACTCGGTCTCCTTGGGGGTCGCGGTGAGTCCGATTTGGGTCGCGCCTGAAAAGTGCTCCAAAATCTCGCGCCACGCAGAATCTTCCGCAGCACTGCCACGGTGGCATTCATCAACAACGATCAGATCGAAGAAGCCAGGGGAGAATTCGCGGTACAGCTTTTGGCGCTCCTCGGGGCCAGTGATCGCCTGGTAGAGGCCCAAGTAGACCTCGTAGGCCGTGTCAATGCGTCGCTTTTTGTCCACCGCCGTAGTGATCTCGGCTTCGCTGCCGTCTTCGCGCTCGATGGTCTTGCTGCTGGTGCTTAGCTTTGCCATCGCAACCCCAAACGGGCGGAAGTCGTTCACCATGGTTTGATCGACCAAGACGTTGCGGTCTGCCAGAAAGAGGATGCGCTTCTTGCGGCCGGCTTTCCACAGGCGCCAGATGATTTGGAATGCCGTGTAGGTTTTTCCCGTACCGGTCGCCATAACCAGGAGAAGCCGATCCTGACCCTTTGCGATCGCCTCGATAGCCGCGTTGACGGCGTTAACCTGGTAATATCGAGGCGTCTTCCCGCTGCCATCATCGAAGTAATCCTGAAGGACGAGTTTTTCCTGAGCGTCATCAAGACCCTTCCACTGCCGGTACTTCTTCCAAAGATCATCGGGGGAAGGGAACGCACCGAGGGCGAGGTTCGCTTCTTTCTCTGGGCTGATTCCGGTACGGTCGTGAAAGAGGAAGCCGTCGCCGTTTGAGGAAAACACAAATGGGATGTTCAGCGTAGCGGCGTATTCCAGACCCTGCTGCATGCCGTCGCCAACCGAGTGATTGTTGTCCTTGGCCTCAATCAGGACAAGTGGGATGTTTGGCTTGTAGTACAGGATGTAGTCTGCCCGTTTTGCTTTCCCGCGCGTGACGAGTTTCCCGCGAACGATAATCCTCCCCTTTGTGAACGAGACTTCTTCCCGGATTTGGGACATGGGATCCCAGCCGGCGTTCTGCACGGCCGGAGTGATGAACTTGGAGCAGATGTCCCGTTCGCTGAGGTCCCTTTTGTTCATCCAGATCTCTTTGTTTCGGCGGTCCCAATTGCCTCCACACTTGGGCCGAGATGGGCTCCGGAGGTCAGTTGCCTTTGTTTAGTCGTAATTGTAATCTTGTGTGCTCCATATTCAACAAACGGCTGTGTGGGCAACTTCGTTTGTCTATATTCCCCGGATGTTCAGCAGGTTACAGATTTCCAACACCGCCACTCCCATGACTCAAAACTAGCCGAGGTGGGACGATTTGTCAGGCAATCAGCATAGCCATGACCGTTGTCCTGCCAGCGCTCGTGGCCAGCTTCAGGGCCAGACGCATGATTTTGGGGTTAGCAGCGGCGTTCGCGTTGGCTAGGTGCTAAAGGAACCTCTTACCGGCCTTTCCAGCGTTTGGAGCCACATCGGGACGCCAACAGCATTACATCCGTCAGCCCTCCAAGAAGATCCAGTTCTCCCTGAGCCTCGAAAACTGGACCTTCCCGGGCCTGCATTGGCACCAGAACAAGCGGATTCAAATGTGTCCGGAGCACCTGTTTCAACCTCGAACGGTCGCCCAGAAGCAGTTCCTCAAGCTGTTTCGCGCAATTGAGCACGAATTCCTTCGGCGCTGGATGCCTTTTCCTCATAGCGTATATAGGCTACAACGAAGTTGGAATAAAGCAAGCGTTGTCAATAGCTTGCGATATATGCCATAGACATTGCCGATATGTATTTACGGTCTTCGCGAATAGGTGCTAGCCTAGCCGCGTCGCATCCCGAAGGTTTATGGCTGATCCAGAAAACCTAGAGTTTGCAGCGACTGAGGCAGGAGAGCAGTTTTCCCGCCACGTCATCGCGCGTATCCGGGCCAAGGACGCTCTTGATCGCGAGTCGCGGCCCGTACTAATCAACTTCGTGATGAGAATGCCACTGGAAACGCGAGATCGATTGCGGGAGGTCGCCAGATTACATCGCACAACGATGACGGCAATCGTTCTTTGTTCGCTGGAACGAATCCTGCCCACTTTGGAGAGCCTGCCGCCTCGGCGCTAGCAACAGCTCCTTCCAAGAAAGCACAGTTCAAATGATCGGCAACCGGAAATAATGTCGGCTAAAGTTGTGCGAACAACTTTGTCGCACGGGCGTATTGTAGGCTTCAGCAATCTAATCCTCCGGTCTAGAGGATTCCTCGCACAACACGTCTAAGACGAATCGGTTTCCGTAATTTCGCGCAGAGGTTGCGATGAGAAGATACTGGCAGCCGAGGGCAATCATGTACAAGACGATTGTCTTGCAATCGGCAGATGCTAAGGTGGTCCCGATGGGAAGCAGTAGGAGAAACGCAGCCGCGATCGTCGCCATATCTCTTGTGAGCAAGTATATTCGGTGGGCTTCCCAGACCATGCGCGTCTTCTTGTGCTCTCGGTAGATGCTGTACCAGAGTGAGTTTTGTTCTTCGGGCGCAACAGGAAGCGGAGCAAATCTCTTCGCAAGGATAGCGCTGTCAATTCGAGGATCTGTCGCAATCAGTTTTGAAAATGCGCGGCAGCCGGGCAGTGGATTTCTCCACCGCCAAAAGACGAGTCGAGCTTTTGCCGTGTCACTGAGCGAACCGGTTAGGACTATGACTGCAAGCGGGATTGCTGCCGCGATGATACCGTCCTTCGCGGTGATTCGCTCCCAAAAGTGTTCAATTGAGGGCAGCGATACGGGAAACACCTTACCGACAACGAGTGAGAAGAAAACTGCGAGGTTTATTCCCACAAACGACCATAAGTAGACCGTGTTCTTCCCCTTCAGGTAAGGTTCGCTTTCTTTGGTGGGTACGCTTTGCATTTTAGTTACCATGACCGGGCAACTGCGCGGGTGAGGTCATTCGTCGCGCAGGGGATTAGGGTTGTCGCGAGTTCAGTAGTACCGGGCTGCGTGAGGAGTGATACGCCGCCCTTCACATTGGTCGAGTACACGTGCTTCGTCATCAGGTTGTAGACCTTTACGGCGGCAGGATCTGGGTGGCCGTACTGGTTATCTACGCCCGCACTGATGAGAACCGTGTGTGGGGCGATGTGCGACAGCGCCAGGGGGTTCACGCCGTTCCGGGATCCATGGTGTGGTGCTGCCATCACGTGGGATTTCAGCTTGTCGCCGAACAGCCTAGCGATCGTGGCCCACCTCTCGTATTCTGTGTCACCCGTGACGAGGTAAGAAAATCCGCGCGGCCCTCGTCCACTCAGTTTGATAACGATGCTGCAGTTGTTTGAGCTGTCCATATCCTCAATGTGTGGCGAGAATAGTTCCAGATCAAATTGATTCGACAGGCCAGAGAGTCTCCGATTTGCGAGCTGGTCGAGACGAACCTTAAGCACCTCAAGCGGAGCCGCTGTACCACGTCTCAGCCTCTCCTCTTCGTCGATGAGGGCGCGAACCTTCTTGGCCTCTTGGCTATCTTTGTAGTACTCCGGGTACATCACCCAATCAGGTCGATATTTCCGCAAGATGATCGAGGTCCCGACAACATCGGAATGATCGTCGTCAAACCCCGTCAGGATGAATCCCTTCACGAAGTGGTTCTTGAGCGAGGCCGCGAGGAGGTCCTTTACATACGCGACGGTGTTGTCGTCCGATGGCGGAATTCGCGAGTCGACGATGATTGCTTCGTTTTCGTTCCGGACGATTGCCAGTGAGCCCTGACCGACGCCAGCTGTGATGATGTTCATTATTCACTCCCCCGATGCTGGTAGAGCAAGTGGTTGAGGTTATCCCGCAGTTGCATAACAGCCTGTCGGGCGGATTGAAAAGTGCGGCCACTGTAGAGCTCTAAGACTTCGCTGAATCGGGGCTCCGGATTGCTGATTGTGATGGAGTAGCCCTGGTCGCCGTCCGCTTGGTTCTCCAAAATCAGCATTTCAGCCCGCGAACCATCGATCAACACAACGGGGCCTTTCCAATAGAGCGCTCCCAAGCGCTTCGAAACTAGAGCGCTAAGGTGTGGGAAGAACTCTGAAAGGAATTCTTGATCCTTCGCTCGTTGCGCGTGCGGAGAATGAGCCGCTTCTACTAGATTGTTCGCTTTGTGCGTTGCGACGGCAGACCTGGCACTTCCAGAGGACCACAATGGAATGTCGACTATGCGGACCTGATTCGTGTGGACCTCGTCGACGCGCTCGCGATTCCGATGGAAGAAGTAATGCTTTGTTTGATAGCGCGGGTTCCCCCGGGGATTCTTCCTTACTACGAGCAAGGCGTAGAAGAAGTCCGTGTTGTGCTTTTTGTGGTTGACGATGCGGTGGTATGTATCGTGATCGCCTGTACTCAGTGTCGCGAGTCCGTTGCAGTGATGCGTGTGCCAGTTGCCTAGGTGTTCGACTTCTGGGTGATCTTCTTCTATTTGACGGAAGATTCTCTCCTGATGTTCTCCGTCTTGGAAGAAGCTCGTCGCGGATCGCCGCGCCTCTGGTCCAGGGCCAATCACCCCAAGCAGCTTCACTTCAAGTCGGTCGCGTTCCTTGGAATAGGTGCCGATTAAGCGGCCGCCGGTCTCGTGGGAATCATATTGGTCGCACTCGTCGAAGATCGCTTCGAGCGCTCCTCTAGCAATTGTGACCGTGATGGAAGTTTGCCGGGTTTCTCTAAACATTGGCTACCTCTCCCACTGAGCAGATTGAGCAGGATTCAAGCTTTGGCAGTTCTATCCGTTGGAGTTGAAAGTGCTTCTTGAATGGGTGGACCGGCCGATTTCCCCAGACGAGATAGTTCTCGTCAATCGGACTTAGAAACTTTGGGCGCTCCTTGAGTCGACGGGCGATTGCGTCCAACACGAAGCGGGTATGGAAGGCAGAGATGAATGCGATATCTACGGCAAGGCCGGGGGAGTCTTTGATCTCCTCGATCTCCATGCCGTAAACCTTCTCTCTCTCCTCTTCGGAGACGAGGTCGATCTCTCTAATTCCCTCGCGAAAGGCTGTACGCTGCAGGAACGCTTCAAGGCACGCTAGGCACCCTCCGGCCCCAGGCCTATATGCGAACACTTCTCCACCGATGCCTCGAGTGAATACGCGCCCGACGACAAACGGAACGCTGTTCCTTACGCAAAGGTCGTTGATCAGATATCGTGATGGCTCGTTATCGGTCGCTAGTACAACAACGTCGGCTTCCCGGATATGAGTCGCAATCCTCGGATAGGTCATGATGTCGGCATCTATCATGAGGAGGTTAACGTTGGGATTCCTGTCGCGCAGAGCGTCAGCGACGGCACACACTTTTCGCTTGCCGATGTCGCGTCTCCCGCATATGTGTCTGATGACGTTTTCGGGCCCAAGCGTGTCGTTATCGATGAGTGTGAGATTGGGAATACCAGACATCACGAGTTGGAGCGCGACGTTGGCTCCGCCAGAGCCGCAGCCCGCTATCAGGACGTTCACATTGCTGAAGAGGCTCGTATCGAAAAGGGATTCAATCCGCTCAAATGTTCGGTCCTTGCCCATACCGTTGCGCTCCTTCTGGCCATGTGCCCGTATTGCGCCATTTTGAGTACTGCTTGAGCCATACCCGCGCCAAGGTCAGGGCATGGATGATGTCGTGGTTCTTCGCATTCCAGGTTGCGGCAGTGCCGAAGATTGAGAGGGCACCGTCTTGCCAAGTATTAGGTGCCTCTGGCGGGATTCCGATTGCGTAAATCCTGGGTGCCGAGTCGGGGTACCCGTGCGGCAGGACGATGCTGACGACTACGCTTTCGCCGACTGCGACTTCATGGAAGTTGATTTCGAGCTCTTTGTGCTCGTTGATCGTCAACTTGAAGTTCTCCCCGTTTTCATTGAGCCGGTCCAGTTCGTGCGCGACTCGATCAGGGGATACATCTGGCAATAGAAACGAGACGGGAACGAGACACGCCTTCGGCTGACCATTTCGTTCGATGACAAAGACCTCGCCGTCCCGCGAAACGCGGTCGAGCACTTCGCCGGGTGAGCTCCGGAGCGCCATCATCGACAGAGACCTAAAGTCAATTTTCAAGTTCGTTCCTCGTCAATGCAGTATCTGGGCGCCCGGCCATCTGCCACGTTCGCGCCACACTTCGTACTTGCTCAGCCATTTTGCAGCGCGTGCGATGACGAACTTGAGATCGTGCGCGCCGGGGTTCCACATCGAAGGGTGCAAATAGCAAATGCAGCCCGTGTTGTATCTGTGCGGGGCGTTCAGAATCACGGGAGCGTCAACATAAACTCGCGGCATTTCATTCGGGTACGAGTCGGGAAACCTTATGGACAGAACGTATGTCCCGCGCCCGGTTTGAAGGGCGGTTTTGGCCAGGACCTTTCCATCGATTGTGGGGCGGAGTTCAAGCGACGAGAAGGTCGTTCGCGCCTCAACAAACTCCCTTTGGATGCGATTGATGTCCATGTGCCCCCCTCAATACTCCCCGCCTAGGTTCTCTCTCAAAGTCAATGGCTTTTTCCCGCCAAGATCGGCCGCGCTGGTCTGGCCAATGGCACGGATTTCTCCATTCGGCAGGATTTGGATTGGAGTGTCCTCTTCGGTGTTGAGGAGCCCTTCCAGTTCCTGGATCGTGAGTTTCTTGTCCATCCTTACCTCCAACTCGACTGTACAATTGTACTAATTGCACACATTAGTACAGTCAAACCACAGCTGTCAACAAGATTCTTAATGCGCCACGGAACCGGGCTTAGACGTGCTTTTGATCATTTACCGCCCGGATATGGAGTCCACGCCGGCAATGGTGATAATGACGCGGCAAGCGGACGGTCGTATTCTTGTCTCGACCTCGCTCGCGAGGAGAATTGACCGAATGCCAGAACGAGAACCAATACGTTGCGTCCATTGTGGTCAAGCCACCGATGACGTGACGGGCGACCACGTGTTCCCCAAGTCTTGGTACCCCGAGACGACACCGGGGGAAGTTCAGCGGTGGACGGCGCCAAGCTGCGGTCGCTGTAACCGCAGGCTCGGTGCCATGGAGAGAGAGGTTTTCAATCGGCTTGCGCTTTGTGTGGACCCGGGAATGGCTGAGGCCGCAGGGCTATCTGCCAAGGCCCTGCGTTCAATGGGCATAGGGGTGGAAGACTTGAGTTCTAGGGAGGCAGAGCATAGGCGGGCGCAAAAGCTCAAAATCATAAAAGCGACGAAACCCTACAAGGCCGGGACCGAAACGCTTCCGGGACTGGGGCCTCATCCTGGCTTCCCTGAGAGCGAGCTTTTTCAGATCGACATCCCCGCTGAACTGCTACATGAAGTCGCCAAGAAAATGGTCCGAGGATGCGAATATGTTTTGGCGGATCGAATCGTCGACAAGCCCTATAACGTACAAATCTACTTCGTGCGCAAGCATGACATTCCAGACAATCTAGTGTGGGCATTTCAAAGCCCGAGCGCGATTACCACGCACCTAGGACCTGGCTTCAGCGTGACGCGCGTGGCAGCTCACGACGAACCCAAAACCGTGGTTTATAAGATGAGTGTGTGGGGCACGCTCGATTTCTACGCGACGATCATGCCTGAGGCCGAGTTTGGCAAGACGCCACAAACCGCACCTTGAAGCCTCGGATAGCTAAACCCTCCGTAGAGATCCGTCTTTCGCAGGCTCAAACACGAATTCCGGGAATGCAACTAACGTTTCAATACGAGGATCCAAATGTAGTCCGGCAATCTGGACCAGGAACCCCCCATATTGCTAAGCGAAACCCTTCGGTGAGCCAACCCTAATCAGTCCCCGCACAGCCCCCTACCTGCTTGAACCCGGCATCGGCGCGGATGTCCGACGCCACGGCGGGTCGAAAAACCGGAGCGTTTAGCGTGCGATCGAATCTCCACGCTGTCAGCAGGTTCCCCGCCGATGGAATCGACGACATTCACTCAAAGACGATAGGAATTCAATCCTGAAGGCTGAAAGATCACGACAGCTTTGCGCGCGCCGCACAAAATTCTCGCCTGTAAAATCACCTGCTCGATCTTTAGCATAGACTTAACTTCGTGGTTCCCACCATCTCCTAACTTGTTGAAAGTAGGGAAATTAGATGGACTGAAAGCCGCGCACTTCTGGTCGGAGCAAGTCGGTTTCTTTCAACGACTTATGGGCGATGGCCCCATGATCTACTCATAAGAAATGCTGCTCCGACGACCTCTTCCCGGTAGGGGAAGCGGTCTCCATCAGAATCGCGGACCGACAACCGGAACTTGGGAAGTCGGGTCTCACAAGTCATCGAACTTATACGTGAATCTGTCCGCAGTCAACCACCGGGGAGAGTCGGACTATCCAGAAATCTTTTCATCTTTGTCAGATCGGCGATTGCCGATACTATTTCTTGACCGACCGACACGGAGTACTCGCACCGCCCGGGTCGCCCGATAATGGACACGCCGCAAGGAACGCCGAGTCTTGATCTTGATTGCCCTGTCGATCGAGTTGTCGATTTGTTAAGGCAATGGGAACGCAAAACTACGGACCGTGCATCGTTCCAGCTAGGGGACTGTGCGCGCAGGTCTTTGCACCGGCGAATCCGCACACTGTTCGCCGGCTAAGCTGTAACCAATAGCCGGTTAAGGTTTTCTTTGAGTTTGTCGGTGTCGAAGCCCTCTGAGTTGAGGCGCGTAATTGCGGCTTCCAGACAATTGATTGCTTTTTCTCTTCCCAGAGGCCTGCCGAGATGATCGAACGTAGAAACTCCAGCGTCAAATGCTACGGCGAACTCAAACGTGCAGCCGTTGCTGAACTCCCAAAACTGATTGAACCAGACGGCTTCGATACGCGTACGGATCAAAGACTCCCAAAATCCTAGATACTCGGTCTGGTTCCACTTCGGAGCGCTAAAAGGCGCTGGAGTGATGATCATTGTTTTGTCGAGCAAGTTTGCCCGAACGGATTTCGCGAACTCACACGCGGAATGCATGTTCGCCTGGAATATGTTGGCGTCAAACCAAGACTGGCCCATCGTCTTTTTCAGCTCTGATGCCGTCTTCAGATGGTGCGCGCGCAGGGCCTGATAAAGCCGGATCCCGGTCGTCAGCTCGCTGCTGCAGTAGATCGCACGTTCGCCATTCAGCACGCAGTCAATGGCGGAAAACACGATATCGACTTCTTCGCGATAGTGCCGCGTGAATGTTGTGTCGCTTGGTTCGTAGAAGGTCATGAGTGAACCGGCTTACCTCCGCATCTATATCGTACAGATGCTATAGCCACAATTACCACAAGATTGGCACCCGCCTTGAGCGAGCAGCATTTCGCCACACTCCGGACAGTGCTCGGCGTCGATCCCTGCACGCAGAACCTGGTCATGCTTGCAGCCGTCGCGGAACACAGTGATGCCTTTACATTGGCTCTCAAATGCCAAATGATAAACTGCGGCGATTTCGTCGGGTGTAGCGCTGTTTGCCAGGTTTACTGTCTTGCTTACAGCGGTGTCTACGTGGCGCTGAAACGCAGCCTGAATTTTGACGTGCCAGTCAGGAGAGATCTCATGGGCGGTGAGGAACAACCGGTGCAACTCCTGGGGGACTGCAAGAGTGTCCAATCGGCCAGTGGCACGCACGTGTTTCAACAATGGTTCAACATCCTGCATTTCCTTCCTCAACATTCGGACCAGTTCAGGCTGGACATCCACAGTGCTGGTGGAACCGATGACTTGTCTGCGATAGCTCAATGCGAAGAAAGGCTCAATTCCGCTCGAGCAGTCGGCTAAAAGGCTGATAGTCCCGGTCGGAGCGATTGTAGTAACGCAGGCGTTGCGCAGGCGCGCTTGACCCTCCCCGCGAAGCTGACTTTCAACGAAATTGGGAAAGGGACCTCGAGACTTTGCAAGTTCTGCCGATGCTAGCTTAGCTTGCGATTGCATGAATCGCATCAGGTCGTCAATCACCGTAAGGGCACTCTCGGAGGAATAGGGGACGCCAAGTTTAACGAGAAGGTCCGCGAATCCCATGATGCCGAGGCCGATTTTGCGATTGCCCAGGGTGACGTCGCGAACCGCATCGACGGGATAGCAATTCGCATCCAGTACGTTGTCCAGGAAATGAATCGAACGGGCAATGACTTCGCCCAATTCCCTATAATCGATCCCTTTGCCGCTCACGAACGTCGAAACATTGATGGACCCGAGATTGCACGATTCATAGGCAAGCAGCGGCTGCTCACCACAGGGATTGGTAGCTTCGATCGGCCCCAATTGTGGAGTGGGGTTCGATGCGTTGATCCGGTCATAGAAGAGCAAGCCGGGATCACCCGTTTGCCAGGCATTCTCTACGATTTCTTCAAACAAGGCCGCTGCGCTCAAACTTCCGCGGGGAGAGTCGTTCCCGCCCGAGGGAAAGCGGAGCGGAATCTCCTCGCTCCGCTTAACCGCGTGCATGAATTCGTCCTTCACCATCACGGAGATGTTGAACGAAACCAGGCTCTCCGGATCCCGTTTGGAGTTGACGAATTCGTGGATGTCAGGGTGATCGTAGCGAAGCACCGCCATGTTTGCACCGGCACGCGTCCCACCCATGCGATTGATTTGCGTAGAGTAGTCGTAGAGCCGCATGAACGAGACTGGTCCGCTGGAGAAGCCTCGTGTGGACCGAATATAATCACCGCGCGGACGTAGGTGGGAAAAGGCAAAGCCTGTGCCGCCGCCGCTCTTCTGGATCAGCGCGGTATCGCGCAAAGTGCCGAAGATCGATTCCATCGAATCTGCGATGGGCAACACAAAGCATCCGGCCAGTTGACCCTTTGGCGTTCCCGCATTCATCAGCGTTGGCGAGTTGGGCAGGAATCTGCACGAGGTCATCAGGTTGTAGAAGATTTCCTCGGATTCCTCGGGGCGGAAGTCGCCGTATTTGGTATCAACCGCTGCAATAGTTCGCGCGACACGGTGAAAGAGCGCCTCGGCATCTTCAATCAGTTGGCCGCGTTCGTCCCGTAGCAGAAATCGCTTCTCGAGTACCCCGCGCGCATGGGCGCTGAAACCGTTCATCATTTCTGCTCCGGCCTGAGCCTATAGCGAATATATGGCGAAGATCAGAATACTTGCGGACAGCCCCACGCGTCAAGGACTCGCGTGCGGCGCTGCCGCAAAGCGAACCTCCCGGCTCCGCTGCCGGGCTTTGCGTTCAGACGTCAGCTGCAGCCATCCGAATGCTTTGAAGATCGATAAATATCGTCGTTAAATCCGTGCAAAAGCTGGCTCAGGATCGCAACCGATTGCCGCAAGCAAGTCTTGATCTCCGGGTACTTGCACCACGCACCGAGCATCTCTTCCGGTGAGGGATACGTGATTAGCTTCTCTGCCCCTGCCTCCTCGCTCTCCTTAGCTTCCTTTTCGCCTCCCGACAACGGATCCGGCTTGGGATACTTCTCCCAGATTTCCTCAAAGTCCGCTTTTTTCCTGAAGGAGATATGGATCGCTCCTCTTACGAAAGCACTTCCAAAGGCGCGCTGAGGCCAAGGAACGGGGAATATTACGAAAGCTTCATAATCATCTTGCCGCTGCTGATAGTAGCTGTTCAGCATGAGCTGCACTTCCCCGCCGGGTATAAGTCCCGAAGAGTTATCGAAGAGCACGATATCCTTAAATAGCTTTTTGTCGTCGTAGTAGTCGTGTTTGTACCACCTGATATTCCCAGTAAAGACTGAAACCCAGGCAAGCGAATGCTTGGGAAATACCTTCTGGCTGCTTCCCGGACTACGAGCGATATAAAATACACTGCTCCCGTCCTCGGAAAGCACGCTGATGTTGACTCGAACATCGTGCGAGTCACGAAGGTCAATTTCCTTACCCTGTTTATCGGCGGTGCCCTTTTCAAGGAGGACCCGATTGATATGGTGCAAGATCAAGTCATTCAATTGCTGCCGAAGAACCTGGGCCACGCATACGACATTTCGCTGCTGCTTGATAATGGTGTCGGAAAACACGCGCGTTAACGTCTGATTCTTTCCCTGAATCAGGTTAATGAATGTATCGAAGAAGGTCAGGGCCGAGAAACGCAGCGACCACAGCCAATTCCAAAAACGCGACCACAAATACGCAGCCCACGAGCCGGCCCAGCTGATGGCACGAAGGCGCTTGGAATCCTGATCTCTTTGGATGTGCGGCGGCTCGGGCTTGGGATGAACAAGGATCAACCGCTCCCGAAGAGCTTCTCCTATAGCGCGAAGCGCAGCGATGGTGATCAAGATCGAGATAAAAAACAGAATGAACCAAACGATGTAAAACTGGTTGTCCGCAGGGTTGGAATTGCCATCGAAGGATTTCACGACCGCTGCGGCGGCGAGCCCTCCCAATCCGGTAATCACGGTCTTGCCAAAGTTGCTCGCGAACGGCGAGGGATCGAAGGCGGGTTTGGTGGCGTCCGGTTGGGTGGCTCCAGCCTGTGTTGCTCCTCTGCTATCGGTTTGCGCATCGGCAGGCGGGTTCTTGGAACGCAGTGGGTATTCGGGCGCAGGAATGTTTGATATCTGTACCACTGTGAGGAAGGCCGCCAGAAGTGCGATCAACAGAATGACCATACTTTCTAGGGAGGATTGCGGAGCGTCTAAACGCCACAACCATAAGATCGCTTGACGGGTCGCCCACCAGCAATGCCGAATTCGGCCGCCATGCTCCTGCGATTCCAGTCCAGACCCATCCGCGGGCGCGAAGCTCCCGTCTTTGGCTTTGTACCAGAAAATCTGATACCGAATTCCCTGGGGATCCAAATTCACGACCGCCAGCCCCCGCGCTTGCACCGGAGAAGCGTCCTGATTTTTCACAGAGAGAGGCGGCGCCAGATACAGCTTCTCGAAGCCGTTCTTAGGGTCGTTCACGCTGGACCACGCAAATGGCCGTTGATAGATCTCCTTGTGGGAGTCGTGAAAGTGGCCTGCCAGGATTGCTACCACCGAATCATCGCCTATGGCCTGTTTCCATTCATCTGCCACCTTCTTGCTCACGTTCCATGTCGACCATGGCGATCTGGAAGCGTCGGCACCGTTGATCGCGGGCGGAGGATTGATCCCCGCGTAACGGTCCTGGCCCATGGTGAACGGATCATCGATCAGCGGAATGTGCGACAAGATCAAGACTTTCTTGCCAGACTGCCGTGCCTCGTCGAGCACACTCAAAAAGACGTCGAGTTGCTTCTCCTGCAACGGGGGATTGGCGTCGGAGCCTGGCTCGCGATTCTTGAACGAGTAAGACGGAAATCCAACCATCCGGTACGCAGTGCCGGGGACATCGAAGTAGCGAGTTGAGGAAGCGGCGGCGGCCTCATAACATCGGTTGAGATTATGTAACCGTACACTCTTCTTCGCGTCATCGATCTTCTTCTGCACGTCATCGATGAGGTGGTTGAAGTAGGCCAGGCCATCGTCCGTGGCGGTCTCGTAAGCAATGTCGTTATTACCGGGGATCAGGTAGATGTCGCGGATGGGGCTAGCGCCCAGCTCATCGGCGATCAGGGAGATCTCGGCGTTCCGCTTATCCGTGTTCGCCTTATCTACACAATCCTTGGGGGTCGGTTTGGCAGGCAAATCGGCAATCGAACATGGCTCGACTCCGAAATCCCCGGTGACCACCACAAAGGAAATTGGCTGATCGCCCCCCGTCAAGGTAGGAATACTCTTCCAGGCGTCCGTGAGGGCACTCTGATCCAATTTCTCCTGTACCAGGCGCGTAGCTTTCTTAACCGGATCAGCATCCTTTGAAGTGTCCAAGAACAGATGGGGATCGGTTAACTGAACGAACGAGACGGTTCGGCTGCTTGCCCGATAACGATCTGCAGTTCTACAACCGGACACCAGAATGAGAGCGAGAATGCCTGCGCTCACCAACTGACTTAGCGTCTTAGGAATCATTCCTCAACCCCTCCATAAGCCGATATCTCAAGAGTGTACGCTCGTATACAGCTAGGTCGCTTTTTATGCGGACTCACAAGGAACTGAAAAGAAAAGAGAAGCGCCCTTTACGCGAGAGATTTCCTAAAATTATGTCCGCGCGCTCCAGATTGCACGTGGTCGCCAATGCAACCAGTGAGAACCGAGATGAATACTGATATGTAGTCTTGGCCCAAATCGGCGGACGCTCAACGTCCTCTAGGCATAAGGTCTTGCATGCGTTGCTTGTATCGAGACCGCCCAATTCCAACCCTTTCTGAATGGACCGCGGAGTCCACTTTGCTCATTTGTTCGTCACTGCCTCTGACTGCACCTGCAACTTTTGGTTGAAAACGCTCAAGCTGTAGTCCACCTTAGAGTTCTTTTCGAATACAAACTGAAGATTTGGCGTCCCGGCCTGCGCCAATACCGCCGCTGGAAGCTCCAGGGTGACAAAGCTTTTGTTTTTTTGCAGAATCTTCACCTGGTGACCGTTATAGGTTACAGATTGGAGGGACTGGAGACCCTTGCCGGTGATCTTGATTGTGGTGGGCCCCTTGGCCTGGATGGGAGGAAGCGGATCGATGCTGGGACCGTCTGACGTGCTGGTGGGCGCAGAGACCATCACCAGAGTGTCGTTCTGATCCTTGACCACAATCTGTTTCAAGCCGTCCATTTCGTTATTGGGGATGGTTATTATGGCTGCGGTTCCGTTGAACGCTTGCATCGTTGCGTCACTGGGAAGGACAGCGTTCAGCTGAAATAATCCCGTTCCGATGAGTGCGATTTTTGTGCCCGATGGTGTCGAGCCTAAAGCGACTGCCTGCGTGATCGTGGGAAGGACGGAGTTAACGTCAACGATGACTTTGTCTGCATAGGCTTTTGAACTGAAGAGCCGTTTTAAGATGATCTCGTGGTTTGCCCGCAAAAGGTCGGTTGGCACGAGCAGAGACAGATTGGTATCGGTCCGGGCCGAGAAGGGCGCGTCTCGCAGGCCGAAGACCCTGTTTCCGATGATAGCGACAAGATCCTTAGTATTAAGAGCAGGCGCATCCGCGCTTCCGCCGCAGTCTTTGTCTTTGTTGATCGTGAGATCGAGACTTACTTCCGTCAGCGCGGATGAGATAGGCTTCGGAACGGGTTTCTTAATCACGAGGCAGTGTTGGTTGGTTCTATTCCCGGTTTCGGCATACATGACAGTTGAGGAGGCTCCCGACCGATCGGTGATTCCGATACGTTTCGTGGCAGCATCCAAGGAGGAAACGGTGAATTGCAGCCAATCGAGGGTACGGTTGAAACCAGGGCTGCCATCGGAATAGATATTTGGCCCGACTTGAACAGCGGTCCCAGGCAAGAACGGACCGCTCATGCGGACTGTGAGCGTGCCGTCCCCGTTGTCCGTCGGGTCTGGATTGCCAATTTCGGGAGCCAGATCGTACTGAAAAACAGAAAATGGAGTTTGGTAGATGGACACTGAACCCGGAATTGGATCCGGGGAGACGGCGTTTGTTTTTCTATCGAGATGCTTCCACAGCGTTGTCACTCGCACAGTGCCCAGTACCGGGGAAACGCTTGCCGGGATTGGCATCATCGGAAACGCAAGTTGAACGAAGACTTCGCGGGGTCCCTCGGTAACTCTGGGCTGACCTAGCGTAGGTCTGAACTGCCACCCGAAGCTCTGCGTGGTCCGCTCAGTGGCCTTTGCGGGAAGCTGAAAGGCCACGGTGTCCTGGTCTTTGACGACATAGTACGTGTGGTGGCCCCACAGCCAACTAACGCCGACGCTAGCCAAACTGGAAACTACTCCGCCGCCGAGAGACACACTATGATCCACGATGGAAGCTACGTTGTATGTTCTCTGTGTGGGCAGAAGGGCAGTTATGCGGGGGCGATCTTTCAGGGTTGAATCCTGCGACGCGGTTACCTCAAGCGTGACTTCAGCGACGGCATCCTTATAGCGTCCTGAATTGCGAATGTCGACGGGTATACCCAAGGTGACCCGCGTTCTTGGCAGCTGCATGAGGTGATCGTTTTGAGGGTTAGCCGGATCTTTGTAAGGCACGAACATAAAGTGGTCATCAAGGGCGCCTTCCAGCAAAAGGGTGTAGCCCTCGATGTCAGCATTTAACTGAGTCTCTTCTTGCAAGGCATCCGCAGCGGAAACCGAGAATCCAGTAGGAAGCGTAAATGAAGAGGTGGCTGGAACAGCGGCTGCTGTTGGAGTCGCTGCAGCCTGGGTCGTGACGGTCTGAGTGCTGGGTCCAGTGAAAACGGTCTGACTGCTTCCGGTAGTTCCACTTGTACTCGAGGGCCCGGTGACCACGAGCTGAGAGTTAGTGGCTTGTGACGTGCCTGTCTGGGAACTTGTCGTTTGGGAGCCGGTGGTTCCGGCCCCCGCTGTTCCTCCTGTTGAGGTTCCGGAGGTCGTTTGAGCGCTTGTTCCTCCAGTGCTTCCGGTCTGGGACGACTGAGTTGAGACGGTTCCTCCACTAGCCAACTGAGATGTGGTTCCGTTTAGGGTAGTTGTCGCGGAGTTGCCCGTGTTTCCTGTGGTGACGACACCGGGGAGCGAGGGGCCATTTGCACTCAATCCAAACCCTGAGACCGAATAGTTAGCTCCCTGCACTGCGCCAATTCGTGAAGCAAGTCCGGCTTGATCGATCATTTGCAGAGTCATCAGCTTCTGTCGCGATGCATCGAGCATGGCCTGCAACGTGGCGTCGCTATACTGCTTTATTCCGCTTACAACAATGCCGTTGTCCGCATCTGCTACGGCAGGATCTGCCTCTTGACCAGCGACGACGTCCAGCCATCTAATGTTGCTACATTCGCTTGCGACACAGACCATTACGGCATATGTACCTGGTAACCCGGGGGCATGCACCATGATTTGCGTATCTGACCAAACATCTGCTCCGACCACTTGCTGATTCCAGTGAACTGTACCGTTTGCACCGAAATCCGTGCCGTTAAGCTGGACAAGGGCACCAGGCGCAACCGGTTCCGGGGCGATATTGGCGAGGTTCGGCTGAACTGCATATGCAGTCGCCCGCGTTATAAGGAACAAGCCAAGGCAAGTTAAGAACAGACGGCGCCGCACAGTCACCTCCAAGCTCAAGTCGGTTACGTGAAACAACTGCTTTCAGGCTGAAACTAGGCGGCGTTGCATGGGACGGAAGAGGTCATTGCAATTGCCACATTATTTCCAATTGCAATCGCATCGCCATTGATCGTCACCTGCGCTCCGTTCGCTAACTGACAAACTTGCTTCAATTGCCTGGTAGCTGCATCGACTTGTTGCGCAAAGGTAGCCGGGGCCTGCAGCGATATTACAATGAGAATCCTGTGAGCGGTTCCGAGTGGGTCGGTCTGAAGCAGAAATGACTGAACCTTGACGCCAGCTTGCAGGTAACTCAGTGTGCCTTGAAAAGCGGCCATGATCGTGCGTCTCCTCCATAGGCTTCAGTGAGCAGGAAACGTGCATTGGGAAGTGGCAAGAAAAGTAACTGAACAGAACATTTAAGTCAATAGAGTTCTGAGCTGCGACACCGGCCAATTAGAAGTGACGTGAGCCAGGTCACATCAGGGAAGGATTGGCGACTAAACATTCAAACAATACGTTGCTGGCTCCCTGCACAATTGCCGCGAGGAGAAGAACATTGGTTACCGAAAGCGATCGGTAACGAAAAGGCGTGCAACTGGCCTTTGGCCAGACAGTCGGCTTCTCGAACGTCAACCAATGCCCAGCCGCCGTTCCGGTTGAAGGAGGACAGACCTCCGGGAGCGGCTAGGAACTCGTGGCCGACCAGAAAGTTGGCGTCTGTAATACGGACTCAATCGCTAGCGGCCCTTCTTCAGGATCGTCACAGGCCCGATAGGTCTGGTTCAACCCTCACCCGTAAAATCACCTGCTTGCATCGTCTCTTTGGCGTTGTCCGGCAGTCTCGAGCATCTTGTAAGTTGTTGTAAGTAAGAGACATATAGGCTCTGGCACTGCAGGTGGTCCTATTGCAAGAAGTCACTTAATATCAGTAACTTACAAACGCCAACCCATTATTCAACAGGAGAGATCACTTCCTCCAACGACCGGTTCCCCGTACGGGAAGCGGTCTTGGAGGAAGGAAAGAAATTAAAGGTCCTATTCACCTCATACAGCGTCGCCATCGCCTTGCCACATTACATCCAGAGCTGCGGCTGCCTTTATGCGATTATGCGAGTCGACACCAAGAAATTCGTCCTTGTAGATGCACAGGCAGTCCTCGAATTCTGCGGGTGAAAGGTATTTGAACGCTTCAGGTAGGGTCTTCGGATCGAACGGATTACCGTTAGTGCCAAAGGCATGCGCGCCAATTCTCGTTCCGGCATGTAAGTATACATGCTCCGGCGCTTTCATGAAATATGCGCCCATTCGATGTGCAATCTCGTAGACGGTTAGCCGTTCGCTTCTCGCCCGGAAAGTCGCCTACCTAATCTCCGTCTTCAACTACGGTCAAATGCTCGGCTATACGGCGATATTTGACAGAAATTCAATGGTATCGAAACAGACTGCAGGGCGAGGTGAACCGACAACTAACTTCATATATCCCGCCCCTAGCGCAAACAGCCCCCTGTAAGATTTCGGGGAGGAGCGAGACGCAGCAAAGGAACAGAAGTTCTGCATCTACCCTTCTTATTCTCCTAGGCATTGTCCTGCGAACTCACTGTAAGAAGGGCGAAGACGATCACATTGCCTCCTTCTGTGTGCGGACGTCCATCCGATTTGATCCCCATCAGGTAGTAGATTGGCTGGAGATGAAAATGCCGCCCGACTCCATTAGGACACACCGCGATCCCGATGCTAGTGCTCGCGCTTAGCGTGCTTCGCAACGTTTACTGAGCAGCTGCGCAGGATTCCTGAAAAGGGAAGTATTCCGCTTTACATCCCCGCAAAAAACTCACGTGCGTCTTTAAGGATTTCCGTCCATGAGCTGATGAGAGGAATCGTGGTGTGGCAAATCGGGCAAAACAGTACATTCGGAGATTCCGGAACAAACAGAAACGGAATGTTGTTTCTATCCTTGCGTTCTTCAGGTTGAACGCGAGCTTGCAGAAAGCATCTGCATTTCCTGCAGATCGGTCGAAAACCGTCGCCACCATCTCGACTTTCCCAGCTCAAACCTGCGAAGACCAAATCGGTATTCGAACGAACAGCTTTCAAAAGGTAATTGATCGCAACGAAACCTGCTACAAAAGTGAGTGGAGCAGCGACCAGCGTCCAGCGTGGGACCTGAATCGGCTCTCTTAAAAAGGACAGTTCAGCCCGAAGCCAGGGCAACACGCGTTTCGAAAACAAACGAAGCGGACTCACTTCGCCTAAAACCACCGTCACTATCGCGGCACCAATAGCTACGGTCCAAGGGTGAGCCAACCATTTACGCAACGTGTGACCCAGCGGGTTGAGAGGGTTCTTTGAGAAGGAGGTCATCTAGATACTCGATTGTGACGTTTTGCCAGGTCTCCATCTCACGAAACGCACTGCTGATGTTGGATTTGATGGCACCAACAGCGTGGAAACCCCACAGAATAACGCGTTTATTGCGCTTCAGCAATGTTTGAATCGTATCGCGAAAATCTGCGTCACCAGTCGCAAGGACGAAGGTCCCAACTCGCGGTTCCTTCTCCAGAGTGTCTCGGATCAACTGTTTGAGTTTGTCGTCCGAGGTATTCTTGCCTCCGAGAGGCTGATCAAAACTGAACATAGCATGTGCGTATGCCGGCAAATCTTGCGTGAATAGTGGCCAATTCGCCACGGCAACCCGCGATATTACGGGTCCAAATCGCTCAGCGTGCTGTGCAAGCCGTCTGGCCAATATGGCGGGGTCAGATAAAGGTATCCAGGATGACTTGCGGGCACCTGTGAGCTGTTCGACGAATCTCTTCAAGGAAATCGATACGTTCTCGTGATCAACAAAAAGGGCGACCTCCTCCGAGGATTTGGAAACAGTTGCATGTCGTTTCGCGGAAAGCTGATCGCTTAGCCATCTTTCCAAAAACAATCCTTTGATGCGGACGGTTTCAACTCCTTCATGAGCTTCTTTCACAAGCGTCTGCATATCCATTAGTTTACGCAGCCGCTGGTTGTCGATCGGCTTGCCCCTTCTTGCCATTTCCTCGAAAAGAACAGTTTTGGAAATACCAATACCATGTCCTTTTTGTCGGTCAAGGATTATGTGTGCAATCTCCCAGTCTGACTCGTCAATGAAGCCACCTTCCTCCTTCTTTTCGTTCCACCAGTAGTAGGAGAACTGATCCTCATTGCGTTCTATGAAGTTAACCACTTGGTCAACATCAGCAGGCGCTACTGTCAGACGTCTTTGTGGATTCAGCACTTCACTGACGAGGCGCTTTCCAATTGCTTGGACAACCCATGGGTGCCCCTCGGTCATTTGCCAAATCCTGGCAAGGGCTTCAGGGGTGAACTTAACCGGATAGCCAGCGACACCAGCTCGTAAGACCTGGACAACTGCGTCAGAGCTGAGGAAACCAGTAGCGTACTGAGTCACCCTTCCCCAAATGGGGTGGGGCGATAAGTCCTTGACGTTGCGGAATAGCACTGATGCAGTAAATACGAACATGACACCGCTATTGCGCCCCATAAGCGTGCTGAACATGTCGAGAACACTCGTATCGATGCGGTCGACTTTCACCGCTTCAGCTAGTCTTTGGGTCTCGTCGATCATTAAGAGAACACGACGTGGCGACAGGCGCTGCTGTGCGGTATCACAAAAGGTCCTAAACGCAACTGTCGGCTCACCCGCAAACTCCTCGACGGGAGGAAGGTGTAGATAGTTTTCGACCTTTAAATGTCTATCGACGGACTTGCTGATCTCCGATGCTATCCCCCACAGGTAAGTTCCGGTGCTCTTCGGGATCTCTTCGGGAACCGAAACTGTAATAATTTCATTGCGCCCGTGTTCCGGAAGCGCCCACTGCAAGCTATTCAGGATGGATGTCTTGCCGACTCGCCGCGGTCCGTTAAGGAAGAGAACCTCGGGTTGTACATTCTCGCCGACGCTTTGTGCAATGCGCTCTTGCTCCTTCCCTCGACCGTGAAACACATCCCTGCGGTCCTCGGGGATTCCAAGCCCAACAAAAAAATGGTCGCTCAGCATTTCGGCCCCGCCGAGGCGCTTCGCAAATGATTCTGCGGCAAGGCTGAAGCGCACAGCCGGAGTCTGAAGGTCCGTTACCCCGCCTGCGGAGAATCGGACATACCCGATGAACGCTTCCTGTCCCACCAATGATTCATATTGAAGTGGGAAACGAACTACAGCTGATGCACCTGGCTTGAGTGGCTGCTCAAGTCGCTGAACGGGTTGAAGAATCCCCACGTTGCCGGTCTCATTCTTTAGAGATACTGCGGCATCTATCACTTGGTCAGAGCCGGTGTTGGTTATGCGCAAGAGTAAAGCAGTAGAGGGCAATTCGGGGCTGCTCGGCTCTGTCGTTTTGTCCGGGAGATACTCCGTCAGGTGCCAGTCAAGTTCGATCGTATGAGTGGTGCTGGTTTGAAATGACGCTTCGGCGGCGAGCCGCCCCAGCACGGTCAAAAGTGTCCCAGCCTGTACTTTCAATTCAGGCGGGGATACCTGTTGAGCGACAGCATTAGCCTCCGCCATATTGGAACGGACTGCCACGGCAAACTGTTCTCGCTCGGCAGAATCGGAAGAAGAACTGAAGCCACTGAGCGAGTCAACAACAGCTCGAAGCTTGTCGGCGAGCGTCCGACTGTAAGCAGGCCACAGATCGTACAGGCAGCTTACACTCTCAGTTAGCAAGCTGAAGTCACCCTTAAGATCTTCAATTCTTCGGATCGCGGAAACTCTAGGGAGCACCTGGAGGAATCTCGCCTCCGCTTGTTGCTTAGGATCTTCCGCTCTTTTCCCCGGTGCCTCCATCTGCTTGACTCGATCTTCCGCGGGGCGTAACCCTTCGTGAGTCTGCGGTATTTCACCAGTACGATCTGCTTCCTCTGATCTGGTCCGCATCTGCCAGCGTGCCAACTCAGCAGTAGGCAGGAAAGACTTGAATTTGTCGACTAGCCTCGCTGCCGCTGTCGTCTGCTCCTGCTCAAGCATGATATTCAAGACACTTTCAAGAGTCTGTTGCTTCACTTCAGGAGTTGTTCGAGATCGGCTTGTCGCCTGCAGCATGGTGTCGTACGCATATTCTGCTTGATCAAACTGCCTGGCCTGAATGTAGAGGTCCCCAAGCAGTTTCCAGCTAAGATAGAAAAACCGGTACTCCTGAAAACTCACGCGCCGTCGGAACCAAGTAATTCCACCACGCAACGTACCGCCCCGTCGCATGAATGCGAACGCCAAATCCTCAAGGTCCTGGGGCTTCATGGCCTCGGCGGGATCGGGTGGCTGAAACGGCTTTGCCTCTGCCGCAATCACCTCAATGGCAGGGAGACGTTGTTCCAAATCATCCCGCGAACTGTCTGAGTCTGCGGCGCTCACGTAGCTGAGCAGAATCGCTTCGTCAAGTGGTAACCAGTCCAGTTGCCGCGCCAGAAAGCGTTTCTCCTTGAGATCTAGGGCCAATGCGATTGCGGGAGCAAGGACATCGTCGAAATCCGTCCCTGATTCAACGCGGCTTTGAAGAATCTCAAAGGCGGCTCTTTGATCGCCGAGTTTTATCTCGCAGCAGGCAAGATTCCAGTCGGTAATCTCATCACCTTTATCAGCGTCGCGGATTTGTTCAAACATCACTTTTGCCTGGCGCCAGCTTCCTTCAAATCTGGCAAGAGCGTAGGCATACCATTCCTTCGCGAACAGATTCTGCGGTTGTTTTCTCCAGATTTCCAAAAAGCCCGTAAGGGCTTGTTTGTTATTGCTCTTCAGCTGCCGCCGAGCGGCTTGGAAATCGGCGGTGGGTTGTCTAGAATAGTCTCTTACTGTCCGTGTGGGTTCACGTAAGTCGAATGTGACGTCCAAGCTCTTACGAAGTGCTTTGATCAACGCCGGTTCCAATGGGGCAAGTACATCACGTACAGCCATCGGGTCGTTGCCTGCAACTGCTTCCTTAAGGCGTGATCGCACTTCTGCAGTGATCACGGTCTCCGGTGGCGATGGTGGCTCTCCTATCTGGTCTCGATACAGGTTTTCCCACCGTTTCCTCACGTATTCCGAGGCCTCCGAAACAGGCAGGCTGATGAGATCTCGGTTATCTTCAACGAAACGCACCATGAGACCGTGAGTCTGTTCAACGTCCTGTCTTCTGCGCTCAGATTCATAGGCATTAAGGATGATGTCGTTTACTTTGAATCTAAGATCCTTGGGAGTGCGTTCATAGAATTGTTTTAACCAGATGCCAATGTCGTCGAGGATGTCTGCTGCAATGACGGTGGGGACGAGATCAGGGAGTACGGCCTGGAGGTAACACTCAAGGCTGTCCCGAAACGCATTTTCGTAATCGCCATCAGTTGAACTCTTTCGGCGGAAATTGAATACGATTCCGCAGAAATTTGCCAGTTGCCTGGCGATGTCTCGATCCTCAACTTTCCTAAGCGGCAGCTTCCGCAGAATCCGAATGCTGACATTCGCCAACTGAGTTCCCCAAAAATGAGGTCCACGTCGGATCGTTGCTTCATCGTTTGCTAGCTGGTGATGCACACGTTGGAGTACTTCCGCGCTTTTATGGTTTTCGTATGGAGGGAGTACGATTAGAAATCTTTCGCAGAGCACCAGGATTTGATTAGCTTCTTCAATTATGTCCTTCCATGTCTCTGACCAAGACAAATGCATTGTTGATCTCCTTCACAAAAGTGGCCGGAGGAGCCACATAGGATCCCGGTTTCGCACAAAGCACTCAAGGAATAGCGTATTGGCACGGCTATCAGGATTAGACGGAATGAAGAATACTCTTGAACGGTGTTCCATGCAACATCGTCACGCGACTTCAATCGACAACGCCGAAGTCCTAGCGGTCTCTATACAGTCCTCCACCCGTTTGAAGCCCGGTACCGGCGCGGACATCGGGCGGCACGGCGGGCCGAAAACCGGCCATCTTTTGGGGGAGCAGTGGAGCAGACGGGGCACACCCGAAACACCGCTGAGTCTTTTCTGGGCGACTACGACAGCACATTCCTTCTTATCTCCTCATCGAGAATTCTTCGGATCGACTCTTAATTACGCCTGCAAAATAGCCTGTTTTGGCAGCGTCATCCCTGTGCGGGAAACCGTCCGCGTGCCGCTCAAAAGCGCATTCAACAAGGGAAGGATCCAAGTACCCCAGAAGAACATGCTGACACTAGGCAGGAAAAAGAAGCCGAAAGCACTCCAGCTTGCGGCGCGAAGACACATCGAGCGAGGGCTTGGGGCTCGCGACAAAGGGGAATCGGCCTGGGGCTTCGCGGCCTGCAAGCTGGCGCTTGTTTATCCGCATAGAACGCTTGTGCTTTGACAGGCACAAAATCGACTACATCCACACCGCCCGTTGACAGTTGGCGTGAATGCGAATTCATATTCGCTTCCGTGCGGATTTCGGGGCGTAACTGCAGCAGCTTCTTTCTCAATGAATGCTGCAAACGTCATCGGCGCTCTAATTGAATTTCCACAAGTTTCCTGATAGAAGCGATCATTCCTTTAAAAACTTCTTGCAATTCATTCGACCACATGCTACCCGATATGTGATGCCGTTGTTCGTCGCCTTCGACGAGCGCGGTTATCACCGGCCCAGACGTTTCAGGTCTCTTCTTATTCTTCTATGAACGCGGTCTTCAGAGCGCGATGCGCTTTGGAGTTCAAACTGGCACCTCGATAGCAAATTCTGCGGTCTTTTCTGAATCAAACACAAGGAGCATTTCAAATGGCCGTGCGAGCTGCAAGGGGATCCGCGAGAAAACACAAACGGAAAAAACTGATTCAATCTGATCTGAGTGGGACTGTATATCAATCAGCAATCGACAAACTCCTTGGGTCCGTCAACTATCCGTTCTGCGCATTTGACCAGACCTGGCCATTTACAGGACAAAATGACAACAATGACCACCTTTATTCGTCGTCCGACGCTCAGGTTTACTACAAAGGGCCGTAAACAACAGGTCAACGAAGCTTGCAGCGCCTAGCACAGACGGAGACGAATTTCTTTCGGCAGTTCTTAATGGCACATGCCCCGCTATTGAAGGTGCGAAGTCTTATTTACGAGCCTGCGAAGAAGCGGACGCGCAAGGACAAAAGATTAAAGGACCCGATCGCCGGGAAATGAAGAAGATCCTGGACGGAGGCGTCGTTGGACTCGCATCTTATCGTGGTACCCAACTCAAGGCCCATCTTGCATGGTTGAGGGTCTGCGTAGGTCAGAAACCGTCGCTTACTATTGGAAGTCCTCAGGTTTCAATTCAGAACCTCAAGGTCGATGTCAGCGCGACAGGCGAGTTGTGGTGGTATTATCCGATTCCACACTGTAGCTCTTGGTGCCTTGATTGGAGCATCACGTGGGCTTGGACAAGGATTGCAAGCATTACGATCCGCGACATTCGCATCGCAGCGGATGCTCATGCTGATACCTCGGTAGACGGGACGAAGGTAAAAGTGACGGGCGTGTTTGATCGCTTACGCTTGGATTACGATATTCTTCGTGATATACAGCTCGAGGGAATCGCAAACAGCGTCCTAGGCAGCAAGCCAGTTTTTGTTTACGATGCCTCACAGCTAGTCGCTACGGTGCCGGTACTGGGCAGTCATTTTGGCATCTCTGCGATAGACTTGCCCAGCTCGATCGGCAGCATTGAAGTCGACGTGTCAGTTAAACAGGTTTGAAGCCCGGAAAAGAGAACAATCAACCTGATGTCCATCTAATTGGTAACAATTGAGTTAAGTGGGAGATCAATGACTGTGCCTCGCCAAAATTCTGTCCGGCTAGGGCTCCCGGTATTTTCTCTAAGATAGTCACGGTCTTGAGGAGCCTTCGGCTGCATTTTCCGGATGCTGCTAACTGAATGCCGCGTTACTTGCGGAGGGGATTTTAGCGAGGGACAGCCCCGTGATTGATCAAGCAAAATCGATCAGGCGTCCTTATTGCGCGGCTCTGCTTGTGTGCTCACCATTCTGTGTTTCGAGGTTTCTGGCAACCCTTGTTCTGCTTGCTTTCTGTCGTTGTTTGCCAGCGCAGACGCTCAACACCTACGCAGAAGACTTTCTGAAATCCACCTTCGCGTCACCTGAGACCATCTGGGAGCCCGCGCTTTCCGCTGGAGGCTCAGTGGCGTGGAATGATTTTGTTTCTCCGATCGATGGCTATGGCGCAGGCTGGGTGGGCTACGGGCACCACTATGTTGTGGCTCTGGCCGATAATGTAAGCGGAAAGTTCATGCGTCAGTTTGCCTTTGCATCTGCGGCACATCACGAAGACAATTACAGCCCCAAATCAGAAAACCTGTGGGTTCGTGTGGGTTTGGCCGCGCTACATACAATATATGTCTGTCCAGGAACCGGCGACTGGAAACTCACGTGGAAGACTCTGAACTGGTCGGGGATCCCTGCATCGTTCGCCTCGGCGGGGTTTTCTAACGTCTATCAGCCCTACCCACAGCGGAACTGGACCTCAACATTGGAACGTGTTGGAACGGGTACGCTGGGATATACCGTGGGCAATGCATTCGCCACGCTCACCAGCCCTCTAAAGAAAAATCATCCAAGATTGCAGGTGGCTCTGAGAAACCGCTACGTGCGCCAAAAAGGTCCGGAGTGAGAGGACTTCGCCCTCGAGGCATTACTCGAAGAGATTGGTTCTTCCGAGTTCACTGTGCAGCGGCAGTCGCCGCGGCAGCTCGCACTTGCTCAAAATGTCCGTTATTTTGAAGAATGACGGTCACCATGTTCTCTACGTTAGCATTCCAAACATCGAGGTGCCCGTTGACCAAGTTTGAATGCACATTGAAAATCCAAAATGGGTCAGCCCCAGTTGCCGGCACCTGAACCTTACTTGCGATGCGCGGAAGGTAATATTTTTCAGGTGGAGATTGTTCTCCAGAGATGTCGAAGCAGGTCAGTTCCCCCTTCGGACACCCCAAATCGGGTGGGCGATGTGTGTGCATGCATGGGGTATTTGCCGCCGAGATCAGGTACAGCTTGTCGGACTCGAGGTCGGGGAACACCAAGTTGGCGATCGGCATCACGAGCCCAGTCGCAAAGTCATTGGTGGACGTGAAGGCAATATATAGTGGGTCGGCACGGCAAATTGGGTTTGATCTTATTATTCGGCAATCACCTTTGATTTTCGAGACCCGCTCATGTGCTTTCGCTGCCGATGTCGCTGCGTTTACGTAGATAACAAGGTCCGCAGGCATGTTTGAAAGGGCGAAAAGTTGCGGCTCCGAGAAGTTCGTGGATTGCTTTCTGGCGCCCTGCGCGAGCTTGTGCAATTGCTCGAAATACTGGCGCATGAACCCGGGGTTTCCATTGGCGTTCAACCCGTCAATTGCATTTTCAAGAACGCGTGCACCAAAGGAGTGGCCGGCAAGGATGAAAAAAGTATTTTCCCTGACAGTCGGGCTATCATTCACCGCGTCTTTAATCTTTTCGACTGCGTCAAAAATTCCAGTGCGGCCAACGTTCTTCGCGACTTGTCGGCGCGGCCAGTAGCTTACGATATGCTTGAATGGTTCTACGGTGAACGTCAGGCCGCGCCACGCAAGATAGATCCCAACCACCTGTGGAGCCTTTCCGGCCAAACCCGGCGGGTAATCGTCAGCGAGCCGCGATATAAATCCCCGAAATTTGCCAACGTCGCCGCTTTCTTCGCTAGCATTGTTCTGCCACCCATGGACGTAGACTACTATTAGCGGATGCTGGTTACCGCCGTCCGCAGCCGCTCTAATCTGTCTGACCGCATCGCTGAGTTCCATAGGAGACCATGGCGTTCCCTTATCCGTGTACTCTATGTAGTTGATTGTGTAAGGATGATGATTCAGATCGCTTGTTCTTAGCTCGAACGCTAAAGGCTTATTCGTCTTCCTGCACTCAATATCAGCTGGTGGGCAACGATATTGCTGGTCAGGGACGAGAAACTGGCCTCGAACTGCCGATGCAAGTCCAAACGCCAGGACAGCCGCACTTGATAAGCGCTTGATCATTGAACAATAACTCAGATCATGAACCAGACGCCAGAAGTTCTTGAGTATTTTATGACAGCGCTACTTCAACTAATTTATCAATTTGGCAAGAATTAAGAATTGGTAAACCAAGACATTCATCTCGGTTTTTCAGATCGAGTTGCCGCTAATCGTATCCGACTTGGCTTCCAGCTGGTGGAAACGCACCCGTTGCGAGCTAGGCCGCGTGACAACGCTGCGGTTGTTCGGGTACTAGCGGCGTTACCGAGGTCCTTTCAACATTGCCTTGAAAGCATCATCTGACGATCGATGCCCGTTCTCCCCGGCGGCTCTCGGCAACCCGTCTGGCAATCCAGGAGTCGATTTCAGACTCGACCCAGCCAACCGCGCGGGCCCCATGCCGTATTGTTCTGGAAAGAGTTTCTTCATGGGACATCAGGACACTCTACGATCATGTCCAAAAAAGATCACTTGAGATTGACGCGCGAAGAGCTTTATAGCCTGGTCTGGGCCAAACCCATGACGAAGGTTGGGCAGGATTACCAGATATCCGACCGAGCAATGGCGAAAGCATGCGCTAGGCAGCAAGTGCCGGTTCCACCGCGCGGTTACTGGGCTAAGAGGAATGCGGGAAAAGTCGCACCAATACCTCCCCTTCCCGCGTTTGTAGCGAAACCTTCCATGGAAAGGAAGAACAGAGTCTCGCCGGCACGACAAACGTCAGAGAAGCGAAAGTTCCACAGCGTGTTCGAAGAACGAAACCAGACGATCAAGAAAGCGCTCAAAGAATTCCGCAAGCCGCTGTCGGAAGCGGTCGATTACATAGTGCGCATTGAAAATTGGCGGTGCGATTACAGCTTTGGCCTCAATCCCTCATTTAATCCCTTGCACCCGGATACCGGGGCATCGTTCTTGTATGAAAAGCCGTATAGCGAGTATCGGGATCTGGTTTTGAATGGGGTATTCCTAGAGCCCGCTCGGCCAAAACAGAAAAAACTCGAGGCTCGTCTTGCGCGACAACCATATCTCGATGAAGAGACAATTGAAGAGAACCTGCATCGATACGCGGAATCGCCCCCCAGGTCGGTCGGAGCCTTTCTAAAGCAAAATCTCTCCATAATGGCTTTTCTGTCCATTTGTCCATTCCTGAAGATGCGTTTGCACTCGTCCTGCAGAATGCGGCGGCTCATAAGATCAAATTCATGACTCTCCGGGGTCAGAATCTGCGATACGGGCGCGGAGATATCTACCGTTATTCCCTCCAGGAAGAGCAAGACGAGTAACAGCGTGGCGATCCTCGCCTGTAAAATCACCTGCTAGATATTCGTCCTCGACGTATTTCCGCGTACTTTGGCAGTCTCCAGCAACCTATAAGTTGTTGAAAGTAGTGGAAATAGAGGCTTTGACACGGAAGAGGTCGTTGGATACGAATCCAATCGTACCTACCATTTCTCATCAATGGTTAGCGGCGTTTAGCGCGTTCCGTCCACCCAGCCCGACCCAAGCTCCAACCCAAACTTCATACTGCGGGCCAGCTTTACATGGCTTTGCCTTTGTTGGATGCCTGCGACTATCAGCAATTTGTCAAGCAATCCAGTCATCGACTTGAGCCTCGATCCAGCCTACGGCACGCGCGCCGAGAGAGACCGGTGCAGGAAACGTCCCTTGGGCGCCTTCATAAGTGATCGCAAAGCAGTTGACTCCGGGCATTTGCGCCGCCCGCGCGGCCTTTCCTGTGCTCGAGGGCGCGCCAGAGGTGCGATTCCGGCCCGTTGCGGCGCCCTCTGTAACGGGATGGTAAAGGCTGCGGTTTTCTTGCTGGTGGCGCCATTTTTCCGAATTTCGTGGAAACAAATGTGCGCCTACCCATACGGTCTAGGCCGCGCTGCCTCTGAAGATTTTGATCCCCCCTACCCCCTGTTGGGCTGCTCCTGATGGCCTCTGAGCGCCAACGTGGGCAGCCTGCATGAGCAATGGCAGAGATCGGCAATTTCTCACTTCGGCGATCGATTTTCGGATTTTGGAGATACAGAAATTTCACGCCGTAACGGTCTAGACGAATGGGGGTCAAATATATTTGACCCCCTATCCCCCGCCCCTAGTCGCTCACTAGGTGCGGGCCTTCATACCGGCATAACCGGGAAGTTTCACTGTGTCCAGAAACTCTTGCTCGGTCATCCCTTGTGTGTCGGGGTCGCTCATGCGCTGATCTACCCAAGCCCAGAACGTTCGCAAGTCCTCAGCACGGCGAGATCTCGCGGCAACAATTGCCGTCGCGGCGCGTTCTTTCGCAATCAAGTTGTCAAGCGCTTCGGCGGCCTCCGTAGGGTGGGGAAAGAACTTCTGGCCCGGACGGACCATGAGCTCCACCATTGCGTCCCTCAACCTCCGAATCGTGTATCGCTTCGCCAGTAATTGGTATGCTTCCCGCCATATCTCGCCCGTCTCGTCCGTCAGCGTCTGATGGGGGTAGTGGGCCGCCAATTGATCGAGCAAAACCGTCAATTCCGCAGATTCCGCGTCGCTCAGCAGCGCGCCGGAAGGCGCCTCGATTCTGGTCAATGCGCCCTTGAGCGCCGCTTCGCTGATTCTCGTCAGGTCGTTGTCCTGCATTCGTCCCTCCCTGCTTTTTGGATTTGTTTTGTTCGTTTGAAAGCCAATGATTGACACTGCGGAGAATCCCCCCTCGTGTCTTTCGCCTAGTTGGGTTTGCCTCGGTCCATGCCACGTAGTTGCGCACTTGCTGCCTGACCTCAACTGCCGGATACAGCAACTCCCATCGAACAATCTGCTGTTCGTCTATAGGGAATTCAGACTTGTCATTCAGAGGCACGGCTATAAAGACTTGTGCGGGAACCGCATCTGGGGTGACCGCAAGAGTCTTCTCTTGCTGTTTTTTCTCACTTTCTGGCTTTCTGGCTTTCTGAGCAGGACTTGTCGCAGTGCCGTTTGCAGTGCTACTCGCAGCGCCGTCTGCAGACTTTGGGGCGCAAGCCTCATTGTTGTAACGCTTATGGGCATTCGCGCGGGCTTTCTCAGATTTCGCCTTTTCCCGCTCCATCCGCTCTGAGTAGAGCAAGCCATCCCGTATGCAGAAGAACCGTTTGCAGTGCGAATAGCACTGCAAAACGCTTGGCGGTTTGCATCGTGTCAAGCGTGCGATTTCATTCGGGTCGTCTGGGATGTTTCCTCTTTGACTGCACACGCACCACATCCGAAGTAGCAGCCCTTGAGCCTCAAGAGACAGCTCGTCCACATCCGAGTCCGTGAGGTAGTCAGCTGACCAGAACTTAAACCACGGCTCTTTGCGGCGCATCAGCCCTCCTTTGGGACACAAGTTCCCGCGCTGTTCTTACTGTTTTGCATGCCCTTCCGGCTCGCATGGACCCGCGAATTCACCCATTGGGAAATTTCAGATTCAAGCCAGGCTACGGCCCGTGCTCCAAGGGCGTAATTTTTCGGAAACGCACCTCTACTCATCAGCAGGTATAGGTTGGAGCGGCTATAGGGAACGCGCCGCTGTACTTCAGTAAGCCGTAAGAATTTTTCAGACATGGATTTCCCTTCCCGTGCTCACGCACGATTGCTGGTAATGCATTGGTTTTGGGTTGAAATAGAAAAGCCCTGCGTTAGCAGGGCTTCGGGTCACGCACGATTTTTGGGCCCAAAAAAAGCCGCTCAAGGCGGCGGGTGATTGGGAGAGTGTCCCCCTATTTACCTAGTGTCTAGAGAAACCTCATCTGGGACAATTCATCTGCATTTTTCTTACGGAATCCCGAAATCTTTTCTTACCTGTTCGATCAAAGCTCCTCCAGGCGGCGGGTGATTGGGAGAGTGTCCCCCTATTTACCTAGTGTCTGGAGAAACCTCATCCGGGACAATTCATCTGCATTTTTCTTACGCAATCCCGAAGTCTTTTCTTACCTGTTCGATCAAAGCTCCTCCAGGCGGCCTGAAGTGCCAGGTAGGAGTGCTCATCCGGTTGTTGCGCTAAAGCCGAATCACGGGAGACACCATCCCTTCGATACAAGGCAACCTTAAGCTCCCATGAGTCTAGGCCCGCTTCTTGCGCCCACTTCTCCCAATCACATCTGAACTCGCTTTTCTGAAGGTTGGCGCGCGGCCCAGTCACACCGTAGTGAAAGCCATCCAAAGTACGGTAGGCAAGTGGCCGGGTGCCTTCGGGGGTTCCGGCTATCTGCCACCAGCGCGGCTCTTGCCAACTCATCAGTTTTGCAGGAAAGCTCGGCTTGTCCTCCTCCCGTGTCTTGGCTTCGACTCTTGCGCAGTACAGTGCATCTGCCATGAATTGCGCTCTCTCTGCGAATCGATTGGTCCTAAGCTCTAACTCGCTAATTCCCTTTCGGTCCTCTGGATCAGGTTCGCCAAAATCGCCTACAAACACAAGGTGGCGGTCACGGCACTCCAGGGTATCGTTTTCGGGTCTTTCGACTAGGTGCATCTTGCGCGCCTCTGTCAATGCTGCTTTTTTCACATAGGCTGTCGGATGTTTTGCCGTCGCCCACCTTCCTTGCTTAAGAACTTCACAGACCGCAAGGTAGTAACCGTGTGTCAGGCCCAGTTCCTTCAAAAACAGGCCCCATTCATCGCCCATCTCTTCTGGTGGCTTTGATGCGAACTCATGCATCCTTACTTTCCAGGCTTCTTGCTTATTCTTCCCCGACAAAGCGCACATGGCTTGCAACCCGCTCTTTCTTGCCGACTCCTACACTCAATTCTGGACTCTAATACGACTTACGGGTGTGCATGGGAATGCGTGACGGAATGTGGAAAACCAGCCCCATTTGCTAGACACTCGCTAGCATTGTGGGCTTAATTCGTATCATTCATTTCTTTCGTTCCGGCACAGAGGAATATGCGGCAGCTTGAAAACTGGCGCGCTAGGCCGCGCCGCCTCCGAAGTTGCCAACGATCACTTTGGATTCATTCACGATGCTATCCACGTAATCAGCCCACCATTGCAGCATCTTCTTTCGCTGCTCTGCAAACTCGGCAACGATGTAGACGGCCCGAATCCCTTGCGCCTCATGGCTCAGAGCCTTTTCGATCACGTCTCGATTGAAGCCATGCTCTGTGAGTAGCGTTGCGCCCGTTCTGCGCAGATCGTGAATGGTGAGCGGGTCCATGTCGAACGTCAGCCCCTCCAGGGCCTTATTGAGAGCGGTCTTGGCAAAGGGCCTTGTTAAGCTGCCCCGGCCCGGCATCACCAGCGCGGAATCTCCAGCCAGGGCCTTCAACTCGCGGAACATCGCTGCCACTTGCGTTGACAGGTAAACGATGTGCGGCTTGCCCGTCTTTGCGTTCTGTTCCGGGATGAGCCACTCCCTGGCCTCAAAGTTCACATGCTCCCACCGCGCAAGCAACAATTCAGACTTGCGGGAGAGAGTGAGCAGGATGATGTGCAGAGCTAGCTTGAATTGCCGCCGGATATTCGATTTGTAGATGGTATGAAGGTATAAGCGGATCTCTTTCGGGGTGAGCACTCGAGCGCGCTTGCGGGCCTTGCCGATGAAGCGGGTTGCAACCATCGCCGCGGGATTGATCGTAAGCAGCCGCGTTTCAATCGCGTAGTCGAAAATCTGTTTCAATACCATGCGAAGTTGAATCGCCGCCGCAACCTGCCCTTTGTCCCGCTTGCGGTACACGAGCGCTTGCACGTCCAGGGCGTTCACATCTTTGAGGGGCTTTTCTCCAAGGGTGGGATATATCTCGTTTTCGAGATAGCGCCGAATCGTCTTCGGGTCTTTCCACCGCTTCAGCACTTGCTCCTTGAAGTACCGCTCCCCAAACCCTCTCACAGTTGGATCGCTGCTTGCTCCCGCGCGTCTCGCCTTCGCCTCCAGAGCCGGGTTCTTGCCGCTTGCCACTTGCGCCGCCAGCTCGTCACGCCTCCCGCGCGCGGCTTTCAGAGACAGATCGGGATAGCGGCCTAGAGTCACCTTCCCGTATTTACCATCCAGAAAATACCGATAGACCCACGTCATCTTGCCGCTTGGCAGTATGTCCAGCGAGAGCCCCCGGCCATCGCTCACCATGTACCGCGCCGCCCTTGGTTTCAAAGCCTTGATTCCAGCATCCGTGAATGCCATCTTGCCCCTTTCATATGTCGCCAGACCGATTCTGGCGACATATCCGCCTCTGGCGACATACTGGCGACATATTTTCAATTGGATACCCATGTCGCCTGTTGGACATTATAGGACATTAAGTGCTTAAAATACAAATATTTAATTGAGATTTCTACATTCCATTGGGCCCCGCCGGACACCGAATTATTTTCCGATGCAAAAGGTAGAGAAGATCAGGTTCAGGATGTCGTCGGGAGTGGTCTGGCCGGTGAGGGAGTCGAGGGCCCAGAGCGCGCGATAGAGATCGAGCAGGATCATCTCGTGGGGAATGCCGGCGGCATTGGCTTTGGCGGCGTCGGCCAATGCGGCAAGCGCGGTGGTGACGGCCTGGTGCTGGCGGAGATTGGTGAGCATGCCGGGTTCGGCCGCAGCTCCACCGGTGGCGAGGGCCAGGATTTTCTCGCGCAACGCGGCAATTCCTTCGCCGGTGAGCGCGGAAGTTGAGACGACCGGCGGCAAGCTTCTTTCCGTGGGGGTTTGTGAGCCGGAAGGGCCTGCAGCGGAGCTTTCCCCGGTCCCCAAATGCGAGGGAACGGGGGCACCCAAGTTTTCGGAACGAGCCCACTCGACGAGATCGGATTTGTTGACGGCGACCAGCGCCGGCCGGCCATTGGCTGCGGCCAGCAAACGGTGTTCCTCGTCGTTGAGGGGCTGGGTGGCGTCGAGCACGATGAGCACCAGCGCCGCATCGGCGAGAGCTTCGCGGCTGCGCGCGATACCGAGCTGCTCGACTTCGTCGAGAGATCCATCAAAAGATCCATGGGAGCCTTCGCGCAGACCCGCGGTGTCGACGAGTTCGATGGGAATGCCGCCGATGGAGATGCGTTCGGTGACGAGGTCGCGCGTGGTGCCGGGAGTTGCGGTGACAATGGCGCGGTCGCGCTCCACGAGGCGATTGAAGAGCGAGCTCTTGCCGGCGTTGGGGCGGCCGACGATGGCGAGGGTGAGGCCGTCGTGCACAATGCGGCCGCGGGCAAAAGAGGCTTCAAGCGCGGCCAGCGGCGAGGTGAGCTCAGCGATGCGGCGCGCGATCTCCTGCTGCGGCGTCACGTCCACATCGTCTTCGGCGAAGTCGATGCCGGCTTCGAGCAGAGCGACGAGCTCGACAAGCGCCTGCTTTACGGGCGCGACGCGGTGACTGAGCGCGCCGCCCATCTGGCTGGCGGCCTGGCGCGCCTGGGTGAGGGTTTGCGCGTCGATGAGGTCGCGCACCGCTTCAGCCTGCGTGAGATCGAGGCGGCCGGAGAGGAATGCGCGTTGCGTAAATTCACCGGGCTCGGCGAGGCGCGCACCCAGCTCGAGCGCACGGCGCAACAGCAGCTCCAACACAACCGGCGAGCCGTGGGTTGCGATCTCAACGAGATCTTCGGCCGTATACGAGCGCGGAGCGGCGAAAAATGTGACCAGGGCTTCGTCGATGCGCACAGCGTCGTCATCGCCGAAATCGAGCACATCGGCGAGACGCGCGTGAGCGTGCTCGAGATGCTCAAGCGGATGGCGCAGACGGACCAACTGCACCGCAATCGATGCAGCCTGCGGACCGCTGAGACGCACGATGCCGATGCCACCGCGCCCCGGAGGCGTGGAGATGGCGGCGATGGTTTCGGTAACCGTGGCGGAAACGGGCATTTCTTCCACTCAGTGTAGTGTGCGGGGCGGCCAGATCCTAAAACATGGCTCCGCCCGATCGGGAGCGAGGGGGAGGGGTCCATTCGGGAAGGTAACCAAGAAATGAGTACTTACGTGATAGTGGCGCTGACGATGGAGACTGCTCTACAGTTAAAGTGTCGACGTGTATCTCGGCGGCTTAGATAGCTGCCCCTCCGAGAAGCGCGACCGGCCTGAGGCGTATGCGATGAAGGCTGCGCGGTTGACGACACTCAAATTCTTTGCGCTGGTGTTCCTGCTGGTGGGTCTGGCGGGCCTGATCGCGTCTGCCACCATCTCCACGCATTATCTTGACGTGATGCCCCGCGTGCCGGTGCCTGAAGAGCTGCGCATTGTGCCGCGCAGCATTCATGGCGTGACGGTGTACCAAACCACGAAAGAAGACCGCCTGCTCAACACGTGGGAATTCACCTCGGTAGGAATTTTCCTCGTTGGCCTCACGCTGAGCGCAATTTACCTGGAGAAGTGGGGCAGCATGCAAGTGCCCGCAGGCGAGGAAGAAGAGCCCGAACTCGCAGAAGATCTGCAGTGAGAAGCTGAGACCCGTGCGCGGCGTGGAGCGCGCAGCGCAGCCCTCTACAATAAGGCGATGCCAGAGCTACCCGAGGTGGAAACTGTCGCCCGCGGCGTGAACCGACGCGTGCGCGGCGATCGTATTGTGCAGGCGTGGTTTGGCAAGCGCCCGCAAACCTTCAAAACTCCGCCATCGCGGCAGGCGAAAGGCCTTGCGGGGCGCACGATTCTGGCCGTGCACCGCACGGGGAAGCACATCGTTTTTGAGTTGGGTGCGGAGGCAAGCGCCGGCGGACCGGAGCAGCAGAGCGAGGCCGCCGCAGCGGAGGCGCAGTGGATTGTCCATCTGGGGATGACCGGGCGGCTGCTGGTGACGACGCCGGATTTTCCTCTCGCGCCGCATACGCACGCACGGCTCGATCTGGCCAGCGGCAACGAGTTGCGGTTCGTGGATCCGCGGCGCTTCGGCCGCCTCGAGTTCCGCAATCTGCGCAGCAGCGGCGATGCATTCCAGGCGCCAGGAGCCGAACCGCTCACCATCGGCGCGCGCGAGTTTGCCGAGCTCTTCCGCAGGAGGCGGTTGCCCATCAAGGCGGCACTGCTGAACCAATCCCTTCTGGCCGGGGTGGGGAACATCTACGCGGACGAGAGCCTTTTTCAAGCGGGCATCCGGCCGCGAAGGCGGGCCCACCGGCTGACCGCGGCGGAGCTGGAGCGGTTGCGCCTGGCACTGCGCCAGATTCTCACCGACGCCATCCGCCTGGGCGGGTCCTCGGTTTCAGACTATGTGGACGCGGACGGAGAGCGGGGCTTCTTTCAGCTCGAGCATTGCGTCTACCAGCGCACGGGCGAGCCGTGCCGCCGCTGCCAGACGCCGATCCGGCGCATTGAGCTGGCGGGACGTGGAACCCACTTTTGCCCGACCTGCCAGCGCTGAAACAGAAATAAGCGGAGCTAGCGGAGTTAGCGGGGTTAGCGGAGCTCGACTGGCTCCGTCAGCGATCAGGTTTCATTTCCGGCTGGTCGGACTTGCCGGTGGGAGAACCAAGCGGGACGGTTCGAACGCTTCGGAGCCGGCGCGCCTACATTTTTTGGAAGGATTTTTGACAAAAAGCTCCGGGAATCCGGAAAATTTGCCCGAATTTTCTACGTAAGTCCTTAAGAATCATTCACGTTACGAAAGGCATGTTGATTGCAATGTAATTAGCGCCAGTGATCAATCGGCTGCTGAAGGAAGGCCCAGCGAGCCAGGACCACACAGGGCACCCGGCACGAGCAACCGCCAATGAGCGGCCCTCAAAAGGGAGAGCCAGCCGGGAAGCCCAAAGTCGGAGCGGTGGAGACAGTCGCCGCCCTTCACATCGCTGGGAGGCCAGTGACCAGCACACAAGAAGCTAGACGCCACCTTCAAGGGTGGCGTTTTTCACGTCAGGACACATATTTGCTGCTGCAGCGGACCTGATGGCGAGAGCCGTGTGGGGCATCCTGGCGAATCAGGCCAGTCACCCCTCTCCGCTCACCCCCCTTGCCAGTGGTGAGCCTACGCTGTAGTATCAAAGTTGCCTATCAAGCGGCTGACGCGGGCCACCCAGGACAGGGGGAGAGCAAGCTCGCCGTTGAGCAAAGAAACATCGCCGAGCAGTTGAGATCGTTCAGAGTGGACTGCGCGCGACGATTGCTCACATAGGAAATGGCATCACCTGAGAAAAGCAGTAGCCGCGCCGAATCGATACCGGCGAGCGGATGGAGTGGATGAACGACTCCCGCAAATGAAGCGGCAAGCGCATTTTCACAGAGGGTCGAGTGGTGGAAGCACGCACAAGGAGGCGCGTCTGCCGGCTGCAATACGGCTTGGTCAGAGGTGCCAATACGCGTGAATGCCAGAGGCAACACCACTTTGGATGAAGGCTGCGCGCTGCCGGGAATGTGCCGCGTTATCTCTTCCGGGCGGAAGGAATTGAGGCAAAAGTCAGGCGGTTCGCGAACCGTTTGCAGCACACGCAAAGCAGCGCATTAGAGCGGTTCCAGAGTGAACACGCCCTATGCGCTCCAGCGAAACGTAGCGTTTTCTTGAGGGAAACGCCACTTGATAACCCGGTTCCTGGGTACAGCAACTCTGGAACCGCTGAAACGAGCGAAGCACCAGGAAGTACACGCATCATGACAACAGAACCGACGCAGCTCCAGCCTGAACAGGGGCCTACTCCTGACAACGGTCAGGTGCAGTCGCAAGGGCATCGGCGCCGCCGGCGCCGCCGCAAGAACAAATCAAGCCAACAGGGCGCGATGCAGCCGCCGCAAGCGCAGGGGCAACCGCAGATGCAGGCCCCGCCGCAGCAATCTGCTCCGTCCCGGCCTCCGCAGCAGCGCCAGGGCCGAAAGAAAAAGTTCTTCCAGAAGAACACGGGTTCCGCAGCGCAGCCTGGCAACAGCATCAACGCACCGCAGGGCAAGCGCAGGGGACGCCAAAAGGGCCCGCGCATGTTTGTCGGTCCCATGGACCACAGCTATCGTGTGGTGAACGGGAATGTCGCCGACGGACCGCCCTCCACGATTCCCACGGCGGGCAACGGGCATAGCAGCGGGTACTATCCCGATGTTTATGCGGGACAGCCCGCGGCGCCGGTTCGCGAAGACGCGCCCACGCGCATTTTCTGCTTCATTGAGGATCTCTTTTTCCTAGCCAAGATCCAGGAGACGGCGCGCAAACTGGGCGTGAAGGTGGAGTTCATCAAGGGCGACAAGGACGCCGTGGCGCGCATCTGCGACGCGCCGGAGAATGAGCGGCCTTCGCTGCTGGTGTTCGACCTGAACAACATGAACGCCAAGCCCATGACGCTGATTCCCAAATTCAAGACGAAGTTCAAGAAGGCGGTTTCGATCATCGGCTTCCTGAATCATCTGCAGGGAGACCTGAAGATCAAGGCGCTGGAAGCGGGCTGCGACGTGGTGATGCCGCGCTCGGCCTTCTCGCAAAGCCTGCCGGTCCTGCTGCGCCGCTACGGCGTGGAAGAAGAAGAGGAAATCTCGCAGCAGCCGGCGTTTTAAAAACAGGGAATAGGGAGTAGCCAATAGGGAGTAGAAAAACACGAGACTCCGCATAAAAACACGGGGCGCGCTCGCGTAGAGCGTGCCCCTTGTTCTATTCCCTATTGGCTACTCCCTATTCCCTTCTGTTACCCCGGGGGCCAGGTGAGCTGGCGGCCGCCCAGTAAATGCAGATGCAGATGGTCCACGGTCTGGCCGCCGTCCTCGCCGGTATTCACCACGATGCGATAGCCCTTGGTCAGGCCCCTCTTGCGGGCAATCTCCGCCGCGGCCCATAACAGATGGCCGAGGAGCGCGCGGTGGTCCTTGCCGGTCTCATCCAGCGAACCAATGTGCTCGCGCGGCACAATGAGCGCGTGCACGGGAGCCTTGGGATTGATGTCGGCAAAGGCGTAACCGAGCTCGTCCTGATACACGGCAGTCGAGGGGATCTTTCCTTCAATGATCTTGCAGAAGAGGCAACTCATGGCGTGACCAGTGTACACGGGCATTTGCGGCCGACAAGAGGTTTTGGCGGGGAAAATTTGCATTGTGGATTAAGGCCTATCCCAATTCAGAACGATGTCCCTGCGGGGGACTGATTTGGGCGGTGGAAGCGCCGATGCTTCGCCGCGGGCTGTGCATCTCTTGGCCGCTCAGGCCGACTCGATGATCATGTTCGCGTACTGAATGGTGTCGCCGGTGCGGATGAGGCCGATGGCGCGCGGAACGCGCTTCTTGAACTCGATGTGCGGCTCGAAGGTGAGCGGCACGCCCGCGAAAGCTGTAGCGAATTCCCTGCGCGTGCGGGCGTTATTGGCGCCATGGAACTCCTCGGCCATCCACGCGTGCCCGATGACGGTATTGGCGCGGATGGCATTGAGCACGTCGAGCACGCGAGGGATCCCGTCGACCAGCGAGATGTCGATGGTTTCAATCTGCGGCCAGAAGGGAAATCCGCGGTCGGCGATGACGAGCGTGTTGGTGTGGCGCACACGGGCGAGTAGCGAAAGGATGTGCGGATTCAGGATGCCGGTTTTGAGCATGGGAACACTCCCCCGACAAGCTTACAATGACGCCATGGCCGCTTCCCCGCCCTTCCGCATCGTTCATACCGTGTGCTCGCACGATTGCCCGGATTCGTGCGCGGTGCTGGTGACGGTGAATGAAGATGGCCGCGCGGTGAAGGTGGAGGGCGACCCGTCGCAGCCGGTGACTCGAGGATTCCTGTGCGGCAAGGTGGCGAAGTATCTGGATCGCGTGTACGCGCCGGACCGCGTTCTTTATCCTCTGAAGCGTAAGCCGGGGGCGCAAAAGGGCCCACGGCCCCGTGGGCATGAGCACGAGGCCTTTGAGCGCGTGAGCTGGGATGAAGCGCTGGATGCGATCGCCGCGCGGCTCCAGGAGATCAGCGACCAATACGGGCCCGAATCGATTTTGCCCTACAGCTATGCGGGAACCATCGGCGTGCTGGGATACGGATCGATGGATCGGCGGTTTTTTCATCGCCTAGGCGCGAGCCAGCTCGATCGCACCATTTGTTCCGAAGCGGGCGGGCAGGCATGGAACCTGGTGTACGGCAAAAAATTCGGCACGCCCACCGAGGATTTCCGGCTGGCGAAGCTGATTCTGGCGTGGGGCGCAAACATCCACGGCAACAACATTCATTTGTGGCCGTTTGTGGAGGAGGCGCGGCGCAACGGGGCGCGGCTGATCGTGATCGATCCCTATCGCACGCGCACCGCGGCCGTGGCCGACTGGCATATCGCAATCCGCCCCGGCACGGATGCGGCGCTGGCGCTGGGCCTGATGCACGTGATTTTGAACGAAGGCCTGGAAGATCGCGCCTACATTGCCGAAATGACGCACGGCTTTGAGGCGCTGGCCGGACGCGCGCACGAGTACACGCCAGAGCGAGTGGCCGCGTGGACCGGAATGACGCCGGGCGAAATTGAGCAACTGGCACGCGAGTATGCGACGACGCGTCCGGCGGCGCTGCGACTGAATTACGGCGTGCAGCGGTGCGAGAACGGCGGAGCGGCGGTGCGCGCGATTGCCATGCTGCCGGCGCTGACGGGCGCGTGGAAGATGCGCGGCGGCGGAGGACAACTTTCGACTTCGGGCGCCTTTGCGTGGGATAGGAAGGCGCTGGAGCGGCCCGATCTGGCGCTGGCTTCGCCCCTCGGGCGGCTCGCGCGCGTGGTGAATATGTCCGCGCTTGGCCAAGCTCTGACCGAGCTCGGCCAAAGCAGGGACCAGGGATCAGCCACCCCAGCGAACACAGATCGTTCGCCGGGGGCCCCGGCAGGGGTCAGGGGTCAGAATGACGGTCCGGCGGTGCACGCGTTGATCGTGTACAACTCGAATCCGGGAGCGGTGGCGCCGAACCACAACGCGGTGCGGCGCGGCCTCGAGCGCGACGATCTCTTCACCGTGGTGCACGAGCAATTTTTTACCGACACCACCGATTACGCCGACTTTGTACTGCCGGCGACGACGTTTCTGGAGCACACGGACGTGCAAGGGGCCTACGGGCACTACTTTGTGCAGCTTTCGCAGCAGGCGATTGAGCCGCGGGGCGAGGCGCGATCGAATGTGTGGCTCTTTGGGCAGCTGGCGCAGCGCATGGGTTTTGCTGAGGCGTGCTTCCGCGATACGCCGGAGGAGATGATCCGGCAAGCGCTGGCGATCGGCGCGGATGACCGCTCAACGAATGCGGGTATGGAGCACATCACGGTGGAGGAGCTGGAGCGCGCGGGGCATGTGCCGCTGGCGTTTCATTCTGATCCCGAGGGGCAGCCGTTTCTGCCGTACACCTCCGGACCGCTGGCGACGCCTTCCGGCAAGATCGAGTTTTTCTCAGAGGCGCTGGCCGCGGCGGGATCAGATCCGCTCCCGGGCTTCGTCCCAGCGGTTGAGTCACGGTGGGGCGAAGCAGCGAAGAAATTTCCGCTCGAATTATTGGCGCGCAAGAACGACAACTACATGAACTCGACGTTTGCGAATCTGCCGGGGCACCGGAAGATGGAGGCGCGGACCAGCCAGAAACTCGAAATCCATCCGCAGGACGCGCAGTCCCGCGGAGTGGGCGAGGGCGACCTGGTGCGCGTCTTTAACGACCGCGGCGCGATCGAGTTGACGGCGATGCTGAACGCGCATCTGCCGGCGGGCGTGGTGGCGGCGCGGCTGGACTGGGCAAAGCTGCATCCCGGCGGCGCAAATGTGAACGCACTCACCAGCGAACGGCTGACCGACATCGGCGGCGGCGCGACTTTCTATTCGACGCTGGTGGAAGTGGAAAAGCAGGGAACAGGGATTAGGGAACAGGGAACAGGAAGTCAGGGACTGAGGGACTAGAACTGGTTGCATAAATAGCTTGAGGTGGTGAAGAAACTTCCCTCAGGGGCTAAAGCCCCGGTATTTATGCGCCTTTCATGGCACGGCTAAAGCCGTGCCCTTTCAAAACCAGATTTATGCAACCAGTTCTAGGGACTGAGGGACCAGGGGAGCGGGAAAGCTGCCGACAGTGTCCTTTTAGCGCCTCCTGGCGCGTTCGCGTTGCAGCTCGCGGTAGAGTTCGCTCTTGGAGCGGCCCAGTTCGCGCGCGAGGCGCTTGAGAGCTTCCTTTTCGTCGATACTGCTCTCGGATTGCATGCGCGCGACACGGGCGGCAATTCTTTCCTGCGCGGTTGCAGTGCTCGTTGCGCCGCCGGACGATTTGGCCGGAGCGGGCGCTTCGACGAGTAGGGTGATCTCGCCGCGGATGCGGTCGCGGGCGGCGAGTTCCCTGCGCACCTCGGCCACGGTGCCTCGCAAGAATTCTTCGTGCAGCTTGGTCAGCTCGCGTGCGACAACTGCGTTGAGCAGACCTCCCCAGATTTGCTCAATGTCGGACAGGGTGTCGAGAATGCGGTGCGGCGCCTCGTAAAAAATCAGCGTGCGCGGGGTTTCGCGCGGGTCAGCCTGTGCGCGTGCGGCGAGTTCTTCGAGATACGTGCGGCGAGCGCCGGCCTTTTCCGGCAGGAATCCGAGAAAGTGGAATTCTTCCGCGGGAAGTCCCGAGGCGATGAGCGCGCTGATAGCCGCATTGGCGCCGGGAATGGGAAAGACCGGCACGCCGGCGGCGATGGCTTCGCGCACCACCCAACTGCCGGGGTCATTGATGGCCGGAGTTCCCGCGTCGGAGACGAGCGCGATGGCCTTCCCGGCCTTTATGTTTTGGATTAGTTCCGTGGCACGGGTGTGCTCGTTGTGCTCGTGGCAACTGACAGTGGGCTTGGCGATTTGAAAATGGTTGAGAAGCTTTTGCGTCTGGCGGGTATCTTCGCAGGCGATGCGATCCGCGCCGCGCAACACATCGAGAGCGCGGAGGGTGATGTCGCCGAGGTTGCCGATGGGCGTGGCGACGAGGTAGAGGCCGGGGGCGAGTGGGGAATCGGACATCGCTTCCCGGGTCTCAGAATCGAGACCCGGGGTACCCCCCAATTTCGGGTGGTCCGCCATGGGGCCTTCAGTTTCCTTGTTCCTGGCGCTCGATGCGCCGCTGTTCGGCGAGCAGCGTCATGGAGTTCATGAGGTTCTGCACGCTCACAATTCCGACCACGCGCCCGCTCTCGGTGACGGGAATCAGCCCCATGCCGTGACCGGCGGTGAGGCGGCGGATGGTGGTGCCGAGCGTGTCCTCAGGCCGCGCCACCTGGAAGGCGCGCGACATGACCGACTGCACATAGCCGTTGCCGTCGTTGCGCAGAGCATCGACGATGCGCTGCCGCGAGACGATGCCGACCAATTGGGGGCCGCGCACGACGGGAAAATCCTCCTGCAGCGAGTGCACGCTACGGTACAAGGCATCGGCGAGAGTGTCGGAGGGCGAGAGTGTGGCAAAGTCCGTGAGCATCACCTCGCGCATGCACACGGTGTCGACGACGGACTGGAAAAAGACACCCTGATCTTCGATTTGCGCGCCGATCATGACGAAGAAACCGGCAAGGATGAGCCAGGAGTCGTGCAGCAACATGCCGCCCAGCATGGCGATGAGAGCCAGCGCCTGGCCCAGGCCGGCGGCGGCGCGGCCTGCGGGCGCAACGCCGTGCTTACGGGCGAAGGCATTGCGGACGAGACGGCCGCAATCGAGCGGGTAAGCGGGGAGCAGATGCAGCAGGCCGAGAAGCAGCTGCATCCAGACCAGGCTGCGCAACAGGCCTGCGGCGGTGATGAGGGGCTGGTCGAAGAGCCGGATACTCGTGCTGGCGCCCAGAATGGCCGCGGCCGCGGTAAGACCCGCACAGGAGTTGGCCAGCGGACCGGCAAGCGCCAGAGCAAATTGCCCGACGCCGGTGTTGGCTTTTTCCTGGCTCTCGGGGTTGGCGTAGGCGAACAGTCCGCCGATGGGCAGCAACAGGATGGCGCGCAGGCGCAGACCCAGCCCCGCCGCAACCAGGAGACGGGCGGTTTCGCGCACGGCGACGGCGGCCACGAGCAGAACGAAGAGAGCCAGTCCATACGGCCAGCCTTGCGGGCCGCTCATGGCAAAAAGCACCAGCACCAGGAGCGGGAAGAAGATGTGGACGCGAACCTCCACACCCATCCACCGGCCAAACGGAATGGACCAACCGCGCATAGTTCGATTGTAGAGCGTCAAAGGCAGCTACTAGCTACCAGCTTCTAGCTATTAGCTTTTTCGTGCAGGGGTCAGGCCGGTGGTCAACTGAGAGAACCGGCGGATGGAAGGGGCAGTAGGCTGGCGATTCTCGGTTGAGAGGGGGTTCCGGAAGGCCGGTCCTTTATGCTGGTGGGCGATGCGTATCATTGCCGGAACTTATCGCTCGCGACGATTGGAAGCGCCGCCGGGGTTGAACACCCGGCCGACCAGCGACCGTTTGCGCGAAACGCTCTTCAATGTGCTGGCCCCGCGCATCAACAGAACGAGTGGGGGCGCGGCATTTCTGGATTTGTATGCGGGTTCGGGAGCGGTGGGCCTGGAGGCGCTGAGCCGTGGGGCTGCGCAAGTGACGTTTGTGGAACGGGCTCCCGCAGCGCTCAAGGTGTTGCGGCGCAATCTGGAGCGGCTCAGCATCGAGAGCGGATTCGCGGTGCACGCCGAGAGCGTGGCGGCGTTTCTGCGCGCCGCCGCAAGAGCAAGTCCAAAACCAGGACCTCACGAAGTGGCAAAACCCGGACGCTACGAAGTAGTGTTTCTGGATCCGCCGTACGACGCGGCGCAGGAGTATGCGGCCACGTTGGGAGCGCTGGGAGAGGCGCCAGGAATTCTCGCGCCCGGAGCGCTGGTGATCGCCGAGCATCGGCGCAAGCAGAGCCTCGAAGACCGGTACGGCAGCCTGAAGCGGACGCGGCTGCTCGAACAGGGCGACGCCGCGTTGAGCTTCTACGCGGTCAAGGCAGGCGCTGCTGGAACGTGATGGGCATTCGGCAACATGGCTAATGTGGTTTCCCTTGTTAGTCTTTACCGTTTTGTACTCGGAAAGGCATCCCTCAGCGGCTAAAGCCGCATTCATTTTTGAGCCTTTACTGCACGACTAAAGTCGCGCCCTTTCAAAACGCGCTGGCCGAATCTTATGCGGGACAGGACGCTAGAATGGAGCGCATGAAAACGAGAAAGACTTGCGCCGGGTTTGCAGCGCTCGCGCTCATCGCTGTTGCAGAGCTGAGCGTGCAGGGACAGCCGGCGCCAGGCGTTGCGCCGAAGAAGGCGACTCAGCAGCTCATCATCCTCGATACAGACATAGGCGACGACATCGACGATGCCTTTGCGCTCGCTCTCCTGCTGCGCAGCCCTGAAGTCGAATTGCTGGGCATCACCACAACGTTCGGCGACACGGAGTTGCGGGCGCGGCTGGTGGAGCGTTATCTAAGCGCCGTGGGGCGCGGCGACATTCCCGTAGCGGCAGGGGTCGAGACGCCGGCGAACAATGCATTCACGCAGGCGGCGTATGCAAAGCACGGAGACAATGCGCTCGGCGCGCTCAGTGACAGTTGCATGTGGCAGATGCTGTCTGTTTCTCAGATACCTGTCCCTAAATACGAACGAGATCGATATGACTCGTGCGAGAAAGAAAGGCACGACGCAGTTGGATTCATCCTTCGTAACGCAAAGGAGCGGCCCGGCCAGATCACGCTGATTGCCATCGGTCCACTTTTCAATGTGCAGGCGGCCATTGCGCGCGACCCGGCCGCATTTCGCAAATTGAAGCGTGTGGTGATGATGGGCGGCAGTGTGTATCGGGGTTATGACGGCGGAATTGCGGGAGCACTGGTGCCGCCGTCGCCGGAGTGGAATATTCGATGCGATCCGGCAGGGGCGCGGGCGCTGCTAGCCTCAGGCGTGCCGGTCTTCATGATGCCGCTCGATTCAACCCAGATCCATCTCACACCCCGGGAACTGGGGGCGATTCTTTCGCACGGATCGCCGCTCAGCGATCAGTTGACCCTGCTCTACCACCAGTGGACGGGAGCGGAGGCGTGGCGGATGCCGACACTCTTTGATCCGGTGGCGGCCAGCTACGCAATCCGTCCGGAGCTGTGCCCGACGAAACCCATGCACCTGGAGGTCGACGATCAAGGCTTCACGAAGCCGGATACTGGAGAGCCGAATGCCCAGGTCTGCCTCAAGGCCGATGAGCAGGGATTTCGAGAGCTTCTGCTCAAGCGGATTTTGAGCGACTCTGGGAAGTAACCAGGCGAAAAACTCGAGAAAAAGATGCAATGTCGGGCGCGCGATCGCGAGAATTGCAGCGGCCCACGGGCAAAATGCACAAGTGTGAGCGGGGTCACTTTCAATCGCATTGACAGGGGAGGAAAGTAAGAGAAAAATGGCGTGGCGAAGGAATTCGAGCCGTTTCAAGCAGTCTACGGAGGGAACGTGAAAAAAGCAGTAAAGATTCAGGCATTGGCAGCTTTGGTTTTGCTCGGCGCGGGTGGATTTCTGGCCGGTTGCAAGGCAGTTCCCGAACTGACGCAGGATCAGGCAAAGACAATGATTCAGGCCAAGTACGACAAGGACCCCGGCACGATATTCAATATTGCGGTCAATGATCGTGGCATGCAGCAAGGCGTGCACGCCAACTACTGGCTTGGTGTCAAGCGCTATCCCAACGGTTATTGGGGTGATTTCAAGCTCACTCCCGACGGAATGAAGGTAGTGAAGCTGCAAAATGGTGGCGACACCATCCAGTGGCGGCCGGAGGGACCGAAAGATCCAACTTACACGATCGTCGTGGTGCCGCTGGTTACCAGCAAATTGAAGACGCGCAATATTGGCGACGTGCAGACGATTGCGGACACAAGGACCGTGACCTACATGGAAGATGTGGATCTGAGCAACTTGCCCGCACCGTTGCAGGCCATTGCCCAGAACCCCGGCAACAAGCTGAGCACACAGCGCGTGGCAACGTTCACCCTGGTAAACGATGCCTGGACCCTGAAATCGATCGAGTAGCGGCAGGCACAACGCGCCTCAAAAAACCTGGCCGGATACGAGAACGTATCCGGCCAGCGTGTTTTTAGGTGATAGGAAAGGCGATCAGAAGGTGAGACGTCCGCCGACTTGAATGATGCGTGGGCTGGCCGCGCCTGTGATCACGCCGAAGCTTGAAGAGGACGGGGTACCGCCGGCCGTTGAAGGTGGACCGCTCGACCCTGGACCATTCAGGCTGACAAGGTTGAAGGCATTGGTGGCTTCGCCGCGAAGCTGGAAGACCAATCCGCGCTCGAACTTGATGTCGCGGAAGATACCCAAGTCGACGTCGCGGTAACCCGGATTGCGCAGATAGTCGCGCGGTGCGTTGCCGTCAGCGCCACCGGGACCGATGCCGCCAGCCACGCCGGGACCATTGGCAACGAAGGCTGCGGTATTGAACCATTCGGCAGCCTCGGCGGTACGGGAGCGATGCGCATCCAGTTTCCAGTTGGTGCCCGCAACCAGGTCGGGACGATTTGCGTTGGCACTGTCATCGTTCTTGTCAGAGCCGGTGGAGACCGAGAACGGCGACCCGCTTTGCATGACCCAGATGGGCGAAATCGTCCAGCCGTTGACCACCTGCTTCATGAAGAAGTTCGAGCCGTGATAGTAGTCGATGTCCCACCTGCCGGAAATGGTGGCCACATTGCGGCGATCAGCATCCATCGGGCCGATTTCTTCCCACAGATTGTCGAAGTCCTGCGCGGTCATCTGCCCGATCGCCGACTCGTTGCTGCTTTGCAAGGCATGGCTCCAGACGTAGAAGCCATTGACCATGATGTGATGAGTGAGCGGCCGGCTCGCCATGATCTGCAGCGAATTGTAATTGGCCGTCTGGTTGGTGATGAGGAAGATGTTCTGACCCAGAGTGCCGGTGCCCGTAGAGTTTTGGTCATAGGGACGCCGCGCGTTGTAGCCGCCCGTTCCGGAGGAGCCAGAGCTCTCGCCGGAGATACCCGGAACGTAGGGAGCGTAGTTGCCGTCGATCATCGTAGGCACATCGTGCGAGAGCGTGCCCACATAGGCTGCGGTCAGTGCGACCTGCAAGGGCAATTGCCGTTGCACGGCAAGATTGAACTGGTAGATGTAAGGCCACTGCACCTTGGTTCCGATGGACTCGATGCTGGCCGGAAGCAGGAAGCGCGGGCTCTTGGGGTTGAAGGTGTACGGGAAGGGATCTCCATTGGGGAACGAAGAGGCGCTTCCGTTCACCATCGTGGTTGCGTACGGGTTCGACATGGAGTTCACGGAGCCGAAGGTCTGGCGAACCGCATACGGGTTTGCGTTGCCCGGCTGGTTCCACTCGTTGCCGCTGGTGGTGCCGTAGAAGACGCCAGCGCCGGCGCGAATGGCTGTCTTGCCATCGCCAAATGGATCCCATGCGAAGCCGATGCGCGGCGCAACATGGTGGTACTTGGTTGAGATGATGCCGCGACCCACGCCCGGGTCTCCCGGGAAGAACATGCCCGCGGGCGCGCTTGGAATCACCGTGGACTCGGTGCCGCCGGTCCCTCCGTTCCTAGTCAGCGCCGCTTCGCTGGGAACGAAGGCCGCAGTCAAATTCGACGTCTCAACCGGTGGCGTATCGATATCCCACCGGACTCCCAGGTTCGCTGTAAAGCGAGGCGTAATGCGGAAGTTGTCCTGGAAGAAGAGCGCCGTGTGCCAGGCGCTCATCAGGGTGTGGTAGGGCGTGTCCTGCTCCATGGAGGAAAGCATGCCCGTGTAGAAGTCAGAGAGCGCATTGCCCGTAGTTGTGGGAGCAGAGCTCGCAAAACTGAATTGTCCATAGTTATAGAGGTTGCCCACGAACATGCCTTTGTCGAGCGCGAGCTCGCCACCAAAGAAGAGGCTGTGTTTGCCCTTGGTCATGCTCACCATATCGCGCAGCGAGTAGAAATCAGACGCCGTGACCGGACCGGCCAGCGATACGCCTGCAGTGAAGTACCCGGAGACGGCGAGATTTGGCAGGGTCGAGGGTCCCTGAATGGTGTATGCGGAGCCGAGCTGGCCGATATTGACTGCCGGGAGATTGACGCGTCCGCCAGACGCCCGGGTAAACGACAGCCAGGCCTGGTTCGCGGTGGTGCCGAAGGTGTGAACGTCGCTGACGTTGGCGTTGGTCTGGTTGGTGTACGACTGATTGATCGTCCAGGGAGCGAGGTTGCCGCCGCCGAAGGCGTTTTGTGTGGTGCGGACGAAGAAATACGTCGCCGCAATGTGGTCCTTGTCGCTGAGCACCTCGTCATATTTGCCGAGGAACTCTTTTTCGTCCGTCGGGCCGGTGAAATAGCCGATCCACTGGAGATTTGCGGTTGAGGCACCCAAAGGCGCGTTGGGCAGCGGGATTTCGGCATTGGTATTGCTCGTTCCCAGGATGGTTTTTGCGACCGGGTCTTCGCCGTACGCCGAACCCACGGTCGTCGCCGGGAGGCAGTTCAGATTGGTAGGATTACCTGAAGTCCCGCCGGAAGGGCAACCGGAGCTGGTGTTCGTGTTTCCGGTATATGCGGTCTTGGTCCCCGGCATGTTAATCGTGAACGGGGTGGATCCGTAGTTCGAGACCTTCGAGTTCGACGCGCTGGGAAGATCGCCCGTGAAGTCGCCGAGGCGCTCGGCCGCTGTGGGAACTCTGCCACCGCTTTCATACGCGCCGACTACCTGGCGCAGGCCGCCGTAGCTGAAGAAGAAGAACGCCTTGTCTTTCTTGATCGGGCCGCCGACCACGCCTCCGAACTGATTGCGGTGGTAAGGCGCTTTGATGAATTTGCCGTTAAGGTCCTTGGGTGCATTCCAGTTATATGCGTTGAAGTCGGTATTGCGGTTGAATTCGAACAAAGCTCCGTGGAACTGGTTGGTTCCCGACTTGGTGACGGCCGTGACGACTGCGGCGGACATGTGCCCGTATTGAGCCGAGAAGTCGCTAGTTTCCACACGAAACTCTTCCAGAGCGTCTGGATTCGGCAACTGGTTGCCATAGTTGCGGATGCCGTTAATGTTCAGACCGCCATCGAGATAGAAGCTGACCTCAGGGTTTCCGCCGTCGATCGAGCCGTTGACCTGCACATCGGTGGAGGGAAGGCCGATGACGAAATTCGGCGTGCCGGTGGGGTTGCTTTGCTGGCTCATGCTATTGGCCATCACGCCAGGCGTAAGCGAGAGCTCAGCGTATGCGTTGCGGTTGACCAAGGGCAGGCCGGTGATCTCGGTCGCCGCGATGGTTCTGCCCAATTCGGCATCGGTGGTGTCCACGGTCGGGGGAGCCTCGGTGACCGTTACGGTTTGTGTTTGCGCGCCGACTTCCAGGTTGATCCCCAGGGTCTGTGTCTGGTCGACGGTAAGAATCACGTTCTTTTGTACAAAGGTCTTGAAGTTGGCGGCGGACACCTCGACGGTGTAGTTGCCTACCGGCAGGTAATCGATGCGGAATTCGCCGTAGCCATTGGTGGGCGCCGAGCGTATGAAGCCGGTGTCAGCGTTGGTGGCTTTGACGGTGGCCGTGGTGACCACAGCGCCCTGCGCATCCTTGACCGTTCCCGCGATCGAACCGGTGATTTGCTGGCCGAATGCGGCGAACGTTCCGCCAAGAATGAGAACCAGCAGCGCCAGAAAGCGCGCGCCAGTGCCTGACAACAGGCATTTTGCCTTTTGCTTTGTATCCATACTGTCCTCCTAGAGGTTGACGAACTGTTGTTGAGGGAGCGCTCTTCATTTACGTCGAGAGCGCCCTGTCTTTTGCATCCATCTCCGAGGTCAACGAAGGGTTCGAACCAAAGACAGACCTACCCTCCTCATCCGCACAACCGGACAAAAGGGGCAGTATTCATTGCCGGCGCAGTTGTACCAGAAGCAAATAGAGACTTGGCAAGTGACTCACCGTTTGCCTCATTCTGCGAAAATCTATCTATTGCCAAATATTGAACTTATGCGCGTCCAGAGAATTTGTGACAAACGTGCAAACGGGGGCGGGGAGAGCCTTCGATGCGGGTAGCAAGGGCCCTTTCAGGCTCCGTTGCAGCACCTTTTCAGGGGGCAGATGGGAAGCACACGCGTCTAGACGCAAACGGCCGCCGACGGCCGAACCGCGGCGGAAAAGGTTGATTTCAGACGGGCTTATTGCAGCGGAGGGACGGGTGGAGGGCTAGAAGGCGCACCGGCCGGCCGGCCAGACGGCCCATTGGGCGGAGGGCCACCCATCATATTCACGGCGGTTGCAGTAAAGACGCCATTGTTGACGGTCCCAACCGCGCGGATGGTGTCGCCCACCTGAATATCAGCGAGGGTGACGGGATCGCGGCGATTGCGAAACTGCGTATTCTCGTCGGCGACCACGGTGTGAGGAGCGTTGTCGAGCGCGCCGGTCAGGTTGATGGTGGTTCCGTTGATGGCTGTAACCTCGCCTTGCAGCCAGGTCTTGCCAAAGTTGGCCGCCATCTCCTGCATGCGCTTGGCGGTTTCGGGGTCTAGCTGCATAATGCGCGTCGCGCCGACCGATTTTGCGGTTGCGTCAATGTCGCCCATCGCAGTGATGGCATCGCCGACTTTGATGTCGGTGGCCTTGATCTCCTGCGGAGGATTGCCGCCGCGGCCCCCGCCACGGCCGTAGCCGCCGCCCATCCCCTGGCCCCCGCCGCCACCTCCGCCGCCGGGACCACGCATGCCGGCCGGCTGCTTGGTGATGCGCGTATCGGAGGTGAAATGGACAGTGTAGACATCGCCCATATCGGTCTTGATAGTGTAGTGATCCGCAGTAACCCCAGTGACGGTACCCATCACGCCGCGGCCCATCATGCCACCGCCCATGCCACCGCCGTAACCGCCGCGGCCACCTCGCTGGCCGTAGCCGCCACCATTTCCCGGGCCGGAGTTCTGATCCGAATTTTGGCCGGGGGGCGGAGCGGAGCCGGAATCCTGAGCGACAGCTGCTGCAGTGAGTGCAAGGACGGCGAGCATTGCGGGTAAAAGACGGAGTTTCATCAAAGCTCCCAGGTTGGCGCGAAAGCCAGCCTAGCAGATAGACGCGTGAGACAGGACGGGAGTCTACGCGCGACGCAAGCGCGGCACGGAGCGGCCCCTAGTTGTGCTGTTCGGCGAGAAGTTGTTTGAAGGCGGGGTTATCGCGAAGGCTGGCGAACTGGCTTTCGGCTTCGACCTTCTTGCGGGTGGTAAAGCCTTCATCGAGAGCCATGCGGAGGTACTGGAGGGCGCAATCGGTGTTGCCTGCGCGTGCGCAGCCCAACGCCATGTAATAGTTCAACGCGCCCCGCTCCCGCACACTGGAGGGATTCTCCACGGTTGGACCGGTATGATCGGCAAAGATATCCGGATCAATGGCGAGGGCCTGCTGGTAGGCCTCCCAACCCTTGTTGTACTTGTGTTCAGCCAGCAGGTTGGTGCCATAGTTCTTGAGAACGATGGCGGACTTGGGGTCGAGCTTGAGCGCCTTGCGGTACATGCGATCGGCCTGCCCATATTGTTTGAGCGAGGCGTAGACCGTGCCCAGATTGTTCATCACTTGAGGATTGGTGGGATCGAGCTTGAGCGATTCCTTGTAACAGCGGGTTGCGTCCTTTGAATTGAACATCATTTGGTAGGCGATGCCCGTTTTGTTCCAGAGGTCGGCCGTCATCTCGGGCGCCTTGGAGTAGGCGGCAATGGCGGCCTGGTAGCGTTGATGCGCGACCAGCGAGTCGCCGAGCTGCTCCGGTGTAGGCGCCTTTTGTGGAGTGGCTGCGGAGGCCGGAGGCGGGGTTGGACTGGTCGCCTGAGTGGGCTGAGCCCGGGACGCGCCAGGAGAGATTGCGAGCAACGTCAGGAACAAAACCCCGCGACTTGCCTTGAGCCCGCGCATCATCCCTCCTGTCGACTCAAAGAGGGGGCGATTTACCTGGCCAATCGTCCTTTGTTACAGGAACATTAAAGCACTATTGCGGGGCGAACGAAAGCCCCGCGTTCCCACTTTGCCAAGAGCCCGACGGAAGTTCCCATCAGGGCCAGGCAACGACTGTAGATTGCAGCCAAAGCCATGCCATTGCAGTGATGCACGGCATAGGTTGTGAGGTTGCCAGGCCCTTAAGGCCGGCGCTTTGCAGGCGGTGAAATGGCAGCGAATTGTAACGGAAATGGACTACACTCTACCCCAGACGAGGAGGGCGCTCGCGTGACCGCAACCACTTCCCCGGTGCTGTCTCCGAACCGGATTTCAGCCTTTGCTGAACGATTTCGCGCCGCGCGTCGGCAGACGCTGGAGTTGTGCAAACCGCTGACACCGGAAGACATGATGGTGCAGTCGTGCCCTGAAGCGTCCCCGGCCAAGTGGCACCTGGCCCACACCACGTGGTTTTTCGAGTCATTCGTGCTGCGGGAGTTTTTGGCCGGTTACGGGGTCTTCCACGCCGATTTCGCGTGGCTCTTCAACAGCTACTACGAGAGCTTTTCCGCATTTCCTGAGAAGCGGCTGCGGTCGTCGTTCTCGCGGCCGGGGCTCGACGAGATTCTGCGCTACCGCGAGCACGTGGACGCGGCCATGGAACGGCTCCTTGAGCAGGAGCCGGAGGCGGAGGCGCTGCGGCGGATCGAGCTGGGCGCGAATCACGAGGAGCAGCACCAGGAGTTGCTGCTTACCGACATTCTGCATGCGTTCTTCACGAATCCGCTGAAGCCGAAATACAGGGATCAGGGATCAGGGATCAGGGATCAGAAAAACAGGGAGCAGGGAACAGGGAACAGGAAACAGGCGGAGACGCAACCGCTCACGTTCCAGGCCTTTGAGGGTGGATTGTGCGAGGCGGGCTACGCGGGCAACGGGTTCTGTTTTGACAATGAGCAGCCGCGCCACCGCGTGTGGCTGGAGCCGTATGCGCTGGCAAACCGGCTGGTGACGTGCGGCGAGTATGCGGAGTTCATGGCCGATGGCGGCTATCGCAAGCCGGAGTTCTGGCTTTCGGCGGGCTGGGATGCGGTGAAGCACAACGGCTGGCGCGCTCCCCTCTACTGGAGCGGAGACGGAGGCGACCAGAGGGAATGCGAAGGGAGCGTCTTTACCCTGCGCGGGGAGCGGCCGCTCCAGGAGCTGGCGGCGACGCCCGTGAGCCAGGTGAGTTTTTACGAGGCTGACGCTTACGCGCGATGGGCGGGGCGGCGGTTGCCGACGGAGTTTGAGTGGGAGGCCGCGGTGGAAGGCCAGCCGGTGGAGGGAAACCTGCTGGATTCAGGGAATCTGATGCCTGTCCCTGCCGGGGATCCCGTCCAAGACCAGAACGGTGCGAAGCACCCAAACCAGAACGGCACGAAGTGCTATGGAGATTGCTGGGTGTGGACAAGCAGCGCCTACCTGGGCTATCCGGGCTTTCATCCGCTGGACGGAACGCTGGGCGAGTACAACGGCAAGTTCATGAGCGGGCAGATGGTGCTGCGCGGCGGATCGTGCGTCACGCCGGCACGGCACATCCGCGCGAGCTACCGCAATTTTTTTGCGCCGGAGACGCGTTGGCAGTTTTCCGGGATCCGGCTGGCGAAATAGCAGGTTGCAGGGGTCAGGTGTCAGGTTTCAGGAATCAGTGGACCGCGCAACACATTCCGAGCCGATTACTGACACCTGATACCTGAAACCTGACACCTATTCTTGTCGTACCGAACTGAAAAGACATCGTTGTCCGGGTTCCCGCATCTAACCAAAAAACATGAGCGCAGCAGCTTCCCCTGCCGTAGCACAACAACTCGACGAACGCGTGAGCGCGGCGGTGCGCGAAGGGCTCACCTCGCGGCCCAAGCGTCTGCCTGCGTGGCTGTTTTATGACGAAGCGGGTTCGCGCCTGTTCGATGCCATCACGGAACTGCCTGAGTACTATTTGACCCGCACAGAACGCGGCATTTTGATGGCGCATGCGGCGGAGATGATTGCGCAAGCCGCGGACGGTGCGCGCCTGCGCATTGTGGAGCTGGGCGCGGGATCGGCAGACAAAACGCGCCTGCTGCTGAAAGCCGCAACGGAGCTGCAGGGAGAAGTGCTGTATGAGCCGGTGGATGTTTCGGCGAGTGCGCTGGAGGCGGCGAGGGAGCGGATTGAACGCGAGATCGACGGCGTGACGGTGATGCCGCGCGTGATGGATTACACGCACGGCGACGGGAGCCGATTACATTTCGATTGCCGCGAGCGCCGGCTGGTCGTGTATATCGGATCGAGCATCGGCAACTTTGAGTCGCATCAGGCGGCGAAGCTGTTGCGCCGCGTGCGCGCGGGACTCAAGACGGGCGACGGCTTTCTGCTGGGCGTGGACCTGGCCAAGAAGGATTCCATCCTTCTGGCGGCCTATGACGATGTGGCGGGCGTGACCGCAGCGTTCAACCGGAATCTGCTGGTGCGGCTGAACCGCGAACTCGATGCGGAGTTCGAGCCAGAGGCCTTCGCGCACTGCGCGGTGTGGAATGAAGCTGAATCGCGGATCGAGATGCACCTGGTGAGCCGCGGCACGCAACGAGTGCGTGTGCGCGCGCTCGATCTGACGGTGGAATTTGCCGCGGGCGAGAGCATCCATACCGAGAACAGCTACAAATACAGGCCGGGACAGGCGGAAACATTGCTGGCTGAAGCAGGATTTCGCGCCGAGGCAACGTGGACGGATGCGCGCGGGTGGTTTGCGGTGTGTTTGGGAAGAGTGAAATAATGCCCTTCCTTCAGGTGCAGTGATCCCCGGCATAGCAACATTTCCGAGATGCGCGTGTGTAATAGAGAGGAAATACTCGTCTATTCAGGTGCGGGAGGGTATCTATGTTGCGTACTGCTCTTGCAACAATGCCATGCATCTGTCTTCTGCTGGCCGGCTGTGGCGGCTCCAACACATCAACCAGCACAGGATCGGGGTCAGGCTCCTCCTCGAAGATCCGCCATATCGTTGTGATCATGCAGGAAAACCGGACTACAGACAACCTGTTCAACGGCTTTCCCGGTGCGGACACGGCGCAGTCGGGCACGAGCTACGGAAAAACCGTCACCCTGCAGGCCGTGCCCTTTGAACAGGGAACCGACGTGGACCACAGCCACACTGGATGGTGGACGGACTGGGATAACGGGCTGATGGATGGCTTCACACATAAGGGTGTGACCTACCCCATCGCGAACCTGCCCTACGCGTACGTGCCGCAGAGCGAGACGGTTCCCTACTGGAAGCTGGCCGAGGCGTACACCTTTGGCGACCGGATGTTCCAGTCGAATACCGGCCCCAGTTTTGTTGCGCATCAATACATGATTGCGGGTCAGTCTGCGAGTGCCGACGAAAACCCGAACGCTACTCCGTGGGGCTGCGACGCGCCGGCGGCGACACGGGTCGCGCTGATTGGACCCAACGGCACCGATCTGCCAGGAGTTTACCCCTGCTTCGACTACCAGACAATGGCTGATCTTCTCGACGCCAGTGGCATTAGCTGGCGATATTACGCGCCCACGGAAACAGCCTCGGGAGGCATCTGGTCGGCTTACCAGGCGATTCATCACATTCGTTTCGGGTCCGACTGGACCAACAACGTTATTTCGCCCAACACCCAGGTTCTGACCGATATTCAAAAGGGAACTCTGGCGCAGGTGACATGGATCGTACCGGCTGCGTCGTATTCTGACCACGCCGGGGCCGGACTGACAACCGAAGGACCGGACTGGGTTGCATCGATCGTGAACGAGATCGGCGCCAGTCAGTTCTGGGATTCTACGGTCATCTTCATCAGCTGGGACGACTGGGGCGGATGGTACGACCATGTGAATCCGCCACAAATCGACTCCATGGGCCTGGGTTTCCGCGTTCCGCTGATCGTGGTCTCGCCTTATGCGAAGCACGGATACGTTTCTCATGTGGACCATGAATTCTCGGGCTTCTTGCGCTACACCGAGGAGGTTTTCAATCTGCCCAGCCTGGGCACGCGCGATGTGACAGCGGACGATTTTGCCGATTGCTTCGATTACACGCAAACACCGCAGCCCTATACGCAGATTCCCGTGACCTTTACCGCGGCGCACTTCAAGTCTGAGCCGCTTTCCGGCCCGCCGGATAACGACTAGAGCGGATTGCGATGAGCGCGATCAATCTCTGCCTTTGGGGAGCCGGTCTCGGGCTGCAACTTACCCTTGTGGCCGTTTTGTTTCTTCGCCGGGTGGCACGCCGCTTCCCGATCTTCACGCTCCTGGTCATTTTCTACGTCCTGCGCTCCGTGACGCTCTTCGCCCTCTTCGACTATCTGGCTCGGAGCACCTACAGCCAGCTCTACGATTTCCTCTCGCTGGCCGATCTTTGTCTCCAGATTCTGCTTGCAGGGGAAATTGCCTTCAGCATCCTGCGACAGAGCAGCGGATGGACATGGAGCCGCATGGCGAAGGTTGCTCTTTTTGCTGCTCTTGCGCTGGGAGTGGCAGGCGGTGTTGCGGCGTTGCTTCCGACACCCGGCAGCGTTCCCGTCGACAGGGGCGCAGCATTCGCGGCAGTCCTTATGGTTCTGCTGCTCCTGTGGGCAGTGCTTGCGAGAGTTGCCGGAGCGACGCGCCGCATTGCGGAGGGATTCGCTGTCTATGGCATCGTGAGTGTTCTTGCCGGTATCGCGCGCAGCTACGCCGCTTTGCACCGCAACGCCGGTGCCTATGCGGCAAGCTCATACGCACAGGCCGGAATTTACATGGCGGTTGTTGTGTACTGGTTATTTACTTTGAAGACGGAGCCGGCGGTTGAGTAAGCGAAACCGCAATGCTGCTTCCAAAGGGGTCCTGCGGTCTCTCGAAGGCTATGCGCTTTCCTCAGGTTCCTCCACTTGCGACGGATCGGAGGGTTCTGCGGCAGAGGGCTCGATGTAAAGCCAGCGGAGGAGTAGAAACGCAGCCAGCAATAGCAGTGCTGCGGCGATCCATTCACGGATAAAGGGCAGAACGGGAAACCGCGGAAGCGGAGTCTGTACAAGTACGGAACCCTTCGCCTGCTGAATCCATTCGGTCAGCCAGTTCGCAAGCGGGGTGCTGATGCCCGAGACAAAACTCATAATACCGTCTGCAAAGAGCATGCCAACCACGATCACGCCCACAAAACTCTCGACCAGAGCCTTCTTGATTCGTTCAAGCATGAGATTTCCTCGTAATTTTGTCGCGATAGGGCGCCAGACTGCGCAACGGGCCGACGCCGTAAGCCCAACGGGAAACCATCCAGGCACAGAGAATGGCTGCCAACGCGCCGACAAGAAGGGAGAGCGTGACGGCCAGCATATCGGAGTCCTGGTGACTAAGTTCAAAGGAAAAGTCGTAGAGCCGGTTGTTCACGTAAAGCTGGATGAAGAGAATCAGGGCGCCCACCAAGTGGTCCGCGGCGTAGTAAATGCCCTTGAGCGAAGCCAACAGGAGGACCGCGACGGTGACGGCCGCGACGTGCGATTCGACGAGCGTCTTGCGAAGTGAGGCGAACATGGTTCCAACCCTTCGGCGATGATCTTACACCTGTTCCCTACGCCCTATTTCCTGCTCTTCTCATTTGGGCGCTGGAATCCTCACCAGCAAAATGTCGTGGCTCGCAAGTTCAATCGGCATGTTGTCGGTGAGCGTAATCTCCTTGCCGGTCCAGAGGTCTTTGCCCTGGAGCGGACCGTGCAAGCCGAGTTTGGCCAGGCTCAGATGGAAGGGATGGGTGGAGTAGCGATCGGAGCCGGCGTTGATGACGGCGATGGCCATGGCTCCGCCGGAGAGAGGTCGGGTCCAGACGTCGAGCTCGCCATCGGAGTAGGCGCGCGTGGCTTCGCGGCCCAGGCGGTCCTGATCAATCGCGATCACGTCGCGATTGGTGAGGATGGCGAGAATCTCGGGTTTCATGTTAGGCAGATCGTTGCCGGCCAGGAGCGGCGCGGCGAGCATGGCCCACATGGAGAAGTGGGTGCGATTCTCGGCCAGCGTGAGCTCGACAAACCGAGCCCTGTCGCCGGTGCCCACATGCTGCCCGTTGCCCACCTCAAGCATGTCGGGATCGTTCCAGTGGCCGGGCCCCGCGTACTTCGCCAAGCCCGCCTGCTCGTTGAGGATGGAGTAGATGCTTTGCCAGTTAGGCTGGATGTCGCCGGTGGTGCGCCACAGGTTGGCGCCGACCGAGGGGCCCCACTCCCACACCGCGTCCCAGCCGTATTGGCAGAGCGAGTAGACGATGGGACGGCCGGTGGCTTTGAGGGCCCTGTTCATCTTGTCGTAGGCGGCGATCATCAGGCGCATCTGCGCGGCCTTGTCGTTGGGCGCCTGCGCGGCCATCACCACGGAGTGAAAGCTGCAGAGATCGTACTTCAGATAGTCGACGCCCCATGCGGCATAAAGCTGCGCGTCCTGCACCTCGTGGTCGAGCGAAGCGGCGAAGCGAGCGCAGGTCTGCGGCCCCGGCGATGAGTAAATGCCGAACTTGAGTCCCTTGGAGTGCACGTAGTCGGCAAGCGCCTTCATGTCGGGGAATTTCGAATTAGAGTGCAGCACGCCGTCGGCGTCGCGGTCGCCCTCCCACGTGTCGTCGATGTTGACATAGATGTAGCCCGCGTCCTTCATGCCGGTGGCGACGAGCTGGTCGGCGGCGTTACGGATGTCCTGATCGGTCACGCGGCCGGCAAAGAAGTTCCAACTGTTCCAGCCCATGGGCGGGGTCCCCGACAACAGATTTTTGTTGTTGGGGTGGATAGGCGGCGTCTGCGCCACCCCCTGCGGTGGGGCAGGCTTTTGGACGGGTTTCTGTGGAACTTTCGGTGCCGGTGCAGCCTGCGCGACGGCGGCAAGCGGGCACAAGGCAAGAATGGCGACGGCGAGGGCTCGAGAAAATCGCATGACGAGAAACTCCTCAAAAACTTTTTCAGTGGAATGCTATCGCGCTTTTCCGGAGTTCGGCAATGGCGCCGGAGTGGCCAAGAGGGAAGCGTAAGGCATTTCTCCTTCAAATGTAGCCTTCTCAGAGGATGCTGAAGGTTGCGATTTCTTGAGGAAATCGCAACTCGGCAGTCGTGGCTTCGGGACACATCCGAAGGAGAAATGCTTTAGGCTTTTGACACACAATCCGATACGATATTCTCACCCGCCCTTCAAAAGACAACGCCATGGCAGCAGAGCAGGACCATACCGATAAAGACCAACACGGGGTGCTCACCCGCATTTGGGTGTGGCTCGACTCCGCGCACGACCTGATCTTCTCCGACCGCAACAAGGCGGCCTTCAGGCAACTGGCTATCCAACTGAGCATTGCGGGCTTCATTGTGCATCTGCTGCTCATCTTCCTGGCGCGGACGCTCCCGCATCCGCCGCTGATCATTGCCGAGGCCGGCGGCAACTACCTCACAGCGATCTCCACACCATTCAACTTCATTCTGTTTTACGAAGTGCTCACGCTCATCGCCGCGCTGCCAGCCTCGACCACGCGGTCCATCGCCAGCCAGTTCGAGATTGTGTCGCTGATCTTTATTCGCGATGTATTTCGCGACATTGCCAAGGCGGGCGACCTGGTGACGGAACACAAGCTCACGCTGGAAACATTGCCGATGTTTCTGGATATGTGGGCCGGCTTCCTGATGTATCTGCTGGTGGCTGTGTTCCAGCACGTGGCGCAAAGGCGCGAAGTAACCTCAGCCAGGGCGATTCCTTCGCGGGAGACGCTGCGGTTTATTTCGCAAAAGAGAGTAATTGCGGCGGGGCTTGCGATCCTGCTGCTGGCGATGGCCGCATACAATCTGAGCATTTTTCTGATTGGCGTGGGCCACATGCTGATGACCGGACAAGGCGGACTCGAGGGGACAACAACGTTCTATAACGACGTGTTTACGGTGATGATTTTCACCGATGTGCTGGTGCTGATCTTGTCATTGGTCATCTCGGGGCGATACGAGATGGTGTTTCGCAACGCGGCATTTGTGGTGTCGATCATTCTCATCCGCTTTTCGCTCACCGAAGGTTATCCGTATGGCGCGCCGCTGGCAATTGCGGCCATGCTCTTCGGCATTCTTACGCTGCTGGTGTTCAACTATCATGTGCGCGTGAGCGGGAGCCAGCGCGGGTAGGGCGATCCAGCTGAGCTAGCCATTGGTGCGGGTGAGCAGGAAATAGACCAGCGGCGTGATGACGAGGCTGAGAACCATGGAGATGGTGAGGCCGCCGATGACGGCGATGGCCAGCGGCTGAAGCATCTGCGATCCGGCGCCGAGCGCAAGGGCCAGCGGCAACATGCCGCAGATTGCGGCAAGCGCAGTCATCACAATGGGCCGCAGGCGCCGTTGCGCCGCCCACAGCATGGCATCGTGGGCGGAAGCGCCGTGGGTACGGAAGCGCTCGTCGGCGTCGAGCAGCAAAATGCCGTTCTTGGCCACGATGCCAATCACCATGATGAGTCCCATGAACGATGCCACGTTGAACGTGGTGTGTGTGACGAGCAGCGCCAGAATGACGCCGGAGACAGAGAGCACGGACGAGGCGAGAATGGCGATGGGCGCGGGGAAGTTGCGGAACTCGGCGAGGAGAATGCCGAAGACCAGTACGAGAGCAAGCACCAGCACTTGCAAAAGATCGCGGAAGGATTGCTGCTGCTCCTGGTAAGTGCCTCCGTAGACCACGCCCACCGATGGGGGCAGGTGAAGTCCGGCAACGGTTTGCTGTACACGCGCCATGGCGGTGCCTAAATCGGAGCCCTCGAGGCGGCCGGTGACGGTGATCATCTGCTGCAGGTTTTCGCGCAGAATCTCGTTCTGCGGGGGCAGTGTCTCTACGGCAGCCAGCGAACCGAGGCTGGCCGTGTGACCCGAAGAGCTGTTGAAGACTGTGTCCTCAATCGCGTTCAGGGAACTGCGGTGTTCTTCATCGAGGCGCACGCGGATGGTGTAGGGGCGGCTGTTGGCGATGAGCGGATTGTTAGTGGCGACGCCATCCAGAATTGCTGTAGCGTCGAGGGAAACCTCGCTCGGAGTAAAGCCGAAGCGGGCGGCCACTTGCGGATCGACATCGAAGTTCGTGGCCGGACCGCTGATGGTGTTATCGATTCCGTTTTCGACATCGACAACCCCGGGAATCTTGCCGATGGCGTCACCCACGCGCGGCCCCAGCTGCGCGAGGAGATTGGGGTCGCTCGAAAAGATCTTGATCTGGATCGGCTCGGGAGCATTCGACAGGTCGCCGATCATGTCCTGCAGGACCTGGGTGAACTCGACATCGAGCTCCGGCTCGGTGGACTTGATCTGTTGACGCACGTCCTCCATCACATCGTCGATGGAGCGGCTGCGGCTGGACTTGAGCTTGACCGTAAAATCGCCGGTATTGGCTTCCGTCACGGCAGCCAGTCCCATCTGCAGGCCGGTGCGGCGGGAAATGATCTCCACTTCAGGCGTGGCCTCAAGAATGCGTTCGACGTGTTGGAGGACGCGATTGGTCTCGCTCAACGAACTTCCCGCCGGCATGATGTAGTCGAGGATGAAGCCGCCTTCGTCCATCTCCGGCAGCAGGTCGGAGCCCAGTAACTGATAGCCGCCCCATGTGCCCAGCACCAGCAAGATGCATATGCTGCCTACCCACAATGGCTTGGCCAGGGCCCACTCTAAAACCCGGGCGTGAAGGTGAAGAACGCGCTCGAGCATGCGGCCGGCGGTGTGATCGTGCAGCGGCGGCGAAGAGCTATCGCCGTCGTCCTCGGAATCCTCTTGAGCGGCATCGCTTTTGGATTCGGGTCCGTGCTCGCGCATCAACACATAGCTCAGGCCCGGCGTCCAGGTGAGCGCCAGGGCGAGCGAGGTGAGCAATGCCGCGGTCATGGTGATGGCTAGCGCGCGGAAAAAGATGCCGGTGACGCCGCTGACCGCGACCAGCGGCAAAAAGACGACAACGGGAGTGATGGTGGACCCGATGAGCGGCGTCGTGATCTCTTTGAGCGCGTTGCGCACCGCTTCGACGCGATGTTTGCCTGCGTCGCGATGCAGGAAGATGTTTTCAACTACGACAATGGCGTCGTCAATGACCAGGCCGATGGCCGCTGCCATGCCGCCGAGAGTCATGAGGTTGAAGCTCTCGCCGATGAGCCACAGGGCCGCAATGGTGACGGCGACCGTTACCGGGATGACGAGGCCGGCGATCAACGACGAGGTCCAGTCGCGCAAAAAGAGGAAGAGAATGACACAGGCCAGCACCAGGCCGATGAAAATGGCATCGCGCACGCTGGAGATCGAGTCGCGCACGAGTTGCGATTGATCGTAAAAGACCTGAAGCTTCACATCGGGCGGCAGCTTGGGCTGGAGTTGCGCGACCTCGGCGGCGACCGCATCGGCAACGGCCACGGTATTCGAGGAGGGTTGGCGCGCGATGTTGAGCAGCACCGCGTTTTTTCCGTTGGCGGTGACCGTGGTGTAGACGGGCATGGTGGATTGCTCCACCGTGGCGACATCGGCCACACGCACGGGAGCGCCAATGGGAGTGGTTTTGATCACCAGTTGCCGCAGTCCCGCGGCGTCGTGCACCTGCGCTCCGACAAGGCCCAGGATCAGCTGGTGGTTGGCTTCGTAGAGGCCGGGCGACTCCACGATGTTCGATGCCTGAATGGCGTTGACAAGATCCGTGATGGTGACGCCCGAGGCCTGGAGCAGCGCCAGGTTGGGCACCACGTGATACTCCGGCACCTGGCCGCCCTGCACAGTTACCGTGCTCACGCCGGCTACGCGGTTCAGCGGCGGCTTCAGATCGTAAGTAGCGATCTCCCACAGCCGGGTCTGCGGGACGGTATCAGAAGTGAGACTGTAGCCGAGGATGGGGAAGGTGGCGAAAGTGAGCCGGTTGGTGGTGACGCGCACCGTCGACGGCAGGCTCTGCGCCGCTTTGGCCAGCGCCGCATCCACCAATTGCAGGGACTGCACCATGTCGACGTTCCAGTCGAAGAACAGACTTACTTCGGCCGAGCCGCGGCTGGTGGTGGATCGCACCGTGAGTAGGCCGGGTACGGTGTTCACCGCGTCCTCAATGGGCCGGGTCACGGTGACTTCCATCTGTTCGACCGGCATCACGCCGTTGTCAACGCCGATGACCACGCGCGGAAAATTGGTCTCAGGGAAAACGGAGATGGGTACCTTGAACGACAGATAGATGCCGGCCAAGGTAAGCATGACGGCGAAAAAGAAGATGGTGCGCGCGGACCGGGCCAACCAAAAGGGCTTTCGCGTGTCGCCCGGGAGATCGATAGGCGCTTCGCCGGGCATTAGTCCGAACCTCCGCCGCCACCCGCTGCCGGACCCACCAGCACCTTCGTCCCTTCGTCCAGCGCGTAGGCGCCGCCCGTGATCACCAGGTCACCGGGCGCTACGCCGCTCAGGACCTGAACGGCCGTGCCGTCATCGATGCCTAGAGTGACGGTTTTGCGATGCGCCGCGCCGTCGCTGCCCACGACCATCACGGATTTCGTACCGTCTTCGGCCGTCACAATCGCGGAGTCGGGCACCTTCCATGCCTGGGCAGCACTTCTGCCGCTGATGGTGACTTTCACCGGGGTTCCTGCCTTGAGCTTTCCGGCCTTGTTGTCGATCTTCAGCCAGACCTCAACGGTGGTGCTCCCGGGGTCGAGCGCCGGACTGATCATGGAAACCTTCGCCGCTACCGGGTCGGCGATACCCGGCACATGCACGGCAACTGCGTCACCCAATTTCATCTGTTGGGCGAGACTCGCGGCGACATGGGTTTTGGCCAGGAGCACGGAAGTATCCATCACGGTGATCAGCGGCGCACCGGCGGCCGCGGTTTCACCGGCGAACAAGGGCCGGTCCGTCACCACTCCGTCAATCGGGCTGCGAATTTCGGAATAGTCGACCTGCGCCTGGGCGCCTTTGTATTTGCCCTCGGCCGAAGTGAGTTGTCCCTGCGCGGCTTTGAGGGCAGCCTCGCGGCTCACGCTGCGCACCGATTCAAGATGCCTGGCGGCCGCGTCGTAGGAGGCCTGCGCCTGCACCAGCGCGGCTTCAGCCGTGTCGAGGTCGCGGCCCGGAATCGCGCCCTCAGCGAACAACTGCTTGCGGCTGTTCACAATGCTCTTGTTGAGATCGAGATTAGCCTTGGCCTGGGCCAGGTCCGACTCCGCCTTCAGCGTATCTTCCGGCACCTGCGCCTTGGTGGAGGTGGCGTAGACCGCCTGGGCCGCATCGAGCGATCCCTTGTTGTCCATCGCGGCGGCTACCAGATCGGCATTTTCAAGCGTCGCCAGCAGCTCACCGGCGTGCACCCGCTGCCCGCGCTCGACATAGAATCTCTTAATCGGAGCGCTGATCTTGGGCGCGATCGCGGCCTGGGCAACGGGCGCCAGAACGGCATCGGCATTGATTTGTTCTGAGATCGGCCCCTGCTCCGGGTGCTTGGCTTGCACCGTAACCTGGGTTTCCGGTGTTACATCCTTTTTGCAGCCCGGCAAGAGAGCCAGCAGCGCCAGCGCAGCCAGCAGCATCGCACACGACCCTCGGGTTGTCTTCGCGTTCATCGTTTGGCTCTTCACACGGTTCACTGTTTTCCGATCTCAGATCACTAACCACTAACCACTGTTCCCTGTTCCCTAATCCCTAATCCCTGTCCTCTTCACATCGTCCCCGTGATGGCTTGCAATTCCGCTCGCGCCGTCTCATAGCGCACGCGCCCGTCTTCGCGCGCATCTTCCGTACTGACGTAGGTGTTCTCAGCGTCAACCACCTCCAGCACCGTGGCCTCGCCACCCGCGTAGCGCAGCTTAGTGAGGCGCAGGCTCTCGGCCGCGGCGGCCACGCTGGTATCGAGCGAGGTCAACTGGTCATGAGCGGCCTGGGCCTCGGAGTATGCCTCATCCAGATGTGCGATCAGCCGCCTCTGCGCGTTGCTCAACGCCACCCGCGCGACATCGCGGCGAATCTCGCTTTGCTTCACCTTGTTCTCGCTCGCCCACCAGTCCCAAACCGGAATGTTGACAGTGAGGCTGGCCGAGTAGCCCAGGTTGCGCACGCCGTCGGGACCGTTGGCCGCGAACTGCGGCGCGTCGATTCCGTACGTTACGTTCATCCCGATATTGGGCAACAACGCGCCCCACGCCGACTGCACGTCGGCATTATTCATGGCCAGGCTGGCAAGCGCGCTCTTGAGTTCCGGATTGTTTCGTGCCGCTGCCTGCTCCACTTCTCCCTTTGACGCGAGCGGCGGTTCTGCGGCCGGCGCGCTCAACGTGTAGGGCGTGCGCGGATCCGAAAACAAAAGCACGCCCAGCTCCAGCCGTGTCTTCTCGGCAGCCAACTGCGCGTCCTCCGCGTCGCGAATTCGCTGCTGCTCGACGAGTTGCGCCTTGACCACGTCGGCGTGTGCTACCTCCCGCGCCTGCTCCCGCTCGGTCGTGAGCCGGGTAAAGTCAGCGGCCTCCTGGCGCGCCTGCTCGGCCACCGCCAGTTTATGTTCTGCCGCAAGGGAGCTAAAGAACAAGCTCGTGACTGCGATGACCAGTCCGCGCCGTGCGATCTCCTGCTCGGCGCTGGCCATGGCGGCTGCCGCGTCGGCATGGCGGACGGCTGCGACCGGCCCCAACCCCAGGGTCTCGTTCACAATCGCCTGGCTGAAATACTCCCGCACGCCATTGTTGGCAATGAATTTGGGTAGATCCGCGGTGTCCGACACCTGCCCCACCTGGCCGTGCGCGCCGTTCGGCTCTGTGTAGAGCCCCTGGTTGTAATAGGCCACATTGGGTAACAAACCGGAGCGGGCAATCGACTTGTCCAGCCCGGCGTTCCGGCTTGCGGCAGCGGCCGCAGCAAATGAAGGCTCGCTTGCCTGCGCCAGCCGGATGGCATCGTCTAATGTAATCACCACCGGAGCATTGGCGCCGGGGGGGCCTGCGGCAGCACTGTTCTGTGTCTGGCCATACGCCATGAGCGCAACAGCCTGCAGCAGAAGCAAGATCCCCGGCCGAGACAAAGGGGCGGACCGGGGCGCATTTCCCCCGCGGAACTGGCTCCAAGTGATCACACCCAAAAGCATACAATCTGAAAGCGGATTCTGCCTTAAACAAGATGCCGCGGCTTACGATCTACCTGGGGCGTGATGACGAAAGGGACATGGCGCCGGAAGAGAACCAAAACTGCACTGCGTCCGGCGGCCATGGCGGGCATTTTCAGAGGATTGCCTCGCGCCATCGCCCCGGCTCTGCGATACTTATTTGTTATGCCTATTGAAGACCTGCAACAGGCTGCACAGAAAATTGCCGGATTTCTGAACTCTTTGAACAAGCTGGGCGGATTGCGCCTGAAGTACCGCATCTCGGCGAGCGAAGGCGAGCGCGATGCGCAAAGCGGCGAGACACGCCAGATCATCAACGTGGAGCTGGCGGGCCCGGATGTTCCGCTCGTCATCCAGCACAACGGCGAGCTGCTGAGGGCTTTGGAAACCCTTGCGGCGCAGATGCTGCGGCTGGACCACCACGAGCACCACCTGGTGAGCTTCGACGCCGCGAACTTCAAGGCCCTCCGCGCCCAGGAGCTGCAACTGGCCGCGGAAACCGCTGCGGAGAAGGTGCGGCAGTCGGGGATTCCCTACAGTTTTCCGCCCATGAACAGCCGCGAGCGACGCATGCTGCATATGGCGTGCCGGGGGCTCAAGGGCGTGGAGACCGCCAGTGTGGGCGAAGGGAATGACCGCTTTCTGGTGATCTTTCCCGAGGGCAAGACCGATTTGCCGGTGAAGCCGCAGATCAAGCCGCAGACGAGGCCGCAGTTCAAGTCGAGAGGGTTTGGGCGCAGGTAGAACAGGGATCAGGTTTCAGGGGTCAGGGATCAGCTCGTCGTTCGCAATTCGCAGCAGCCGGCGGGCAAGATTCTGATTCATTCGGGCATCGTTGCTATGCCACACTACCCATCTATGAAAAGACAAATTGCGATTCTGTTGCTGGCGGGATGCGCTGCGTTGTTGCCGGCGCAAAAGCGTCTGGTGCTGATCGACCAGGATGGTTCCGGCCCCGGCGGATCGGACCAGATGGCGATGCTGGCGCTGTTGCAGGCGCCCGACGTGCAGGTGCTGGGCATCACCATAGCGACCGGCGACGCGTGGCGCGACGAAGAGACGCTGCACACCCTGCGCATGCTGGAGCTGACCGGCCACGCGGATGTGCCCGTGGCGCGCGGCGCGGTGTTTCCGCTGGTCCGCACCCAGGAAGAGACGCGGCTCGAGTCGGCGCTGGACGGAAAAGTGACGTGGCTGGGCGCGTGGGGCCGCGGCACAACCATGCTGACCGAGACCGGAACCGGCGCCCCGCCGGCGCATCTTGAGTCGCACGGCCCGTACGAGATCCCGCCCATGCCCGAGGGCATGCCCACCACGAAGCCCATCGACGAGGACGCCGCGCACTTCCTCATCCGCCAAGTGCATGCGCATCCGCACCAGGTGACGATCTACGCCGCGGGGCCGCTGACCAATATTGCGCTGGCTGTCGCGCTCGATCCGGAGTTTGCGCCGCTGACCAAAGGCATCGTCGTCATGGGCGCCAGCATCCGGCCCCAGACCACCGATCCCGAGTTCGCCACCGACCCGCGCCACGAGTTCAACTTCTGGTTCGATCCCGAGGCGGCGCACATTGTGTTGCGCGCCGATTGGCCGCGCATCGACGCGACGACGGTCGATATTTCTGTCAAAGCGCCGTTCACGCAGGCCATGGTGGACGCGATCGCGAAGTCGCAGGCGCCGGCGGCCAAGTACATCACGGCATGGAGCCAGCAGCGCTACTACATGTGGGATGAGCTGGAAGCGTGCGCGTGGCTTGATCCTTCGATCATCACCAAAGAGCAGGCAGTCTACATGGATGTGGACCTGAGCCACGGCCCCAGCTATGGCGATACGCTCACCTGGCCGGAGAATCTGAAGCCCACGAACGGCGTGCGGCAGGTTCACGCGCAGCTCGATCTGGATTTACCGCGCTTCCAGAAGATGTTTGTGGAATTGATGACGCGGACGCCATAGCGTTGGGCGCATCAGTCTGATTGGTGCCCGTCCTCGTCGCGATGCTCGTATCTGTCGATGGTGTCGTTGAGGCGGTCAGGATCGACGGAGACCTGGACCACATCCATCTCATTGCCATCGAGATCGAGGACGAAGAGCCCCATGCGGTTGCCTTCGCCGCGGGCGAAGATGAGCGTCTGCTCGTTGCCGTGGCGGCTGGTCTCGCGGATGATCCGATTCCATCCCTGGCCCAGCTTCTCTGCGACCATGCGGTTCAGCTCTTCGCCGTCCCCGGGCCGGGTGAAGTGCTCGAACTCGGCGATGTGGAGCTGGTTGACGCCGCCATGCGTGGCCTTGCCCGCGATCAAACTTGCCAGGCCCATGAACGGGATGCGCGTGGCGCGCACGTGATACTGATGCTCGATGGAGCTGACCACGCCGTCGAAGCCGCCTTCAGCGCCCGCGGCGCGCACCACCCAGGGCACGAGCACCGCGACGGACAGGACCGCGCAGCCCAGAGGGATCCAGATCCGGCGATTCATTGTTGACCCCCATCCGTGGGCTTCTGATCGCTCTTGTGCTTGGTGTGTGGCTCCTTCTGCTCAACGTTGCCCAGCGCGCCCAGCCCGCCGAGTCCCTTCAACATGCCCAGCTGATCCATGCGGATGGGACCGAGAATCAGCACGATGCACAGTTCCTTCGGCTCGGCCGTCAACACGAACATGCCGCGGGTTTCGCCATTCACCTGCTTCATCAGCACGTCGGTGATTTCTGTGCCATTGTGTTCGCGCGTGCGCACAATCGGCGTCCACTCGGGAGTTTCGAAGGCCTGGCGCAGCTTTTCGACATCGTCCATCGAATACTGGCCTTCCTTGTCGAACTCGTAGTCGCGGACGTAGATGCCGTCGAGGCCCTGGATCAACTGCTGGGCCGCGGCCTGGTCCGCATCCTTGCCGGTCATGAATTTGCTTGCGAAGGCGAGCATGTCCTTGCCAAGCGTCACTTCGGTGACGTTGGAAGCGCGCGAGGCCAATTCTTTTTCGACGGGCGCCGGCAAGGGCCACGGCGACGGCGAGGGTGAGGGGGTGGATTGGGCCAGTGCGGGGCTAATTAGCGCCGCAGCTCCCAGGATCATGACCAACATTCGGACTTTCATGCTCGATTCTCCTTCTTCATCGTTTGCGCTCAGCGTGCATTGCGGTCCGTGAGCGGTTACTGCGCATCCCGGTTGTGCTCGGCGAGTTGCGCATTCATCTGCTCCAGCGCGTGATTGGCGATGCGCAGCGCTGTGAAGACCTGTTGCCTGGCCTCTTCGCCCCTGCGCTGCTCCTCCTGGTGCCGCCAAAACGCGGCCCCGCCCGCGACGGCAGCGAGAATGAGCGAAGCCGCGAGCCGCTCCATCCAGATCATGCGGCGCGACCGGCCGGCCTGCTGCCGGCGACGTCCCACGATCTTGCGCTTCAGGTCCAGAGGTGCGGGCCGCCGAGCCAGAGCCGCCTGCAACTCGCGTTCGAAATCGTCCATATCGTCCTGGGGTTCAAGCTCCACGCACATACTCCTTCAAATGGATCGCGGCCTTGGCCCGCAGCAGCTTGAGTCCTCGCTGCAAATGGCTCTTCACCGTGGGCAGCGGCGCGCCGAGTGTGGCCGCAATCTCTTCCGGCGTCAGATCCTCCTGGTAGCGGAGAATCAGCGCCGCGCGTTGCGGCTCGGGCACGGTGGCAAGCAGGCGTTCCACGCGATCAGCCAGCGGCGAGCTTCGCTCTTCCGCCCGCGCACCATGGGTTTCGTCGATCTCCACCCACTGGTCGATGCCGCGCACGCGCCGCCGGCGCAGCGCATCGGCCGACCGGCTCATGGCCACGCGCCGCAGCCACAGCAGCGCGTGCAACGGAGTTTCGATCTTGCGCAAATGCCGGTCCAGCTCCAGAAAAACATCCTGCGCGATCTCTTCGGCCAGTCCGTAGTCGCCGGTCATGCGAAGGGCGAGCGAAAAGACCATCGACTGGTGCTCGTCGACGAGTTGTTCGAAGTCGGGCTGCCAGTCTCTGGCCATAAATCGCTGCTACCTTCTCTTCCGCACGGGTACGCGGGACGGGATGCAGAGAGTTACGAAATTGAACCGGAAAAGTTCAGAGGAGAAAGCGGAGTTAACGGTGTTAGTGGGGTTAGCGGGGCTGGGAAAGCCGCGTCCGGGCTGTTGTCACTCCCTCGCTCCCTGCTTTTCTGACCCCTGACCCCTGAGACCTGACCCCTGCTGCACCGCCTACACTGTTGGGTATGCGACGGCATGGATGGTGGCTGGCGTTTGTATTGGCGGCGTGCGGCGCGGCGCAGGCGCAGTGGGAGATGGAGAGCTCGGGCACGACGGCCGATTTGCGCGGCATCGACAATGTGGGCGGAGGCGTGGCGTGGGCCTCGGGTACGAACGGCACGGTGCTGCGGACCGAGGACGGCGGGTATCTGTGGCAGGCGTGCGCGATTCCGCCGGGCGCGGAGCATCTGGACTTTCGCGGGGTGCAGGCGTTCGATGCGAACACGGCGATCGTGATGTCGAGCGGCAAGGGGGATTTGTCGCGGCTGTACAAGACGACGGATGGGTGCCACACGTGGAAGCTGGTGTTCACGAATCCCTACCCCGAGGGCTTCTGGGATGCCGTTGTCGCACGTGTAGTTGCAGCCGAGTCAGGTGATGTCTGCGATGGAGGCTCGAAGGTCATCTTAGGAACGATCCTGGGAGATCCTGCGGTGCACAAATCAAATCAATGGGACACAACTACGAAGCTGAGCTTTTATCTCGCCAATTTCGAAGCCGGCATCACCTGTTCTAAGGACGAACTTAGGCCCAGCGCATCATCGATCTTCGCGCTTCCCGCAGAAGCGCCCTTCGCGGCAAGCAACTCCGTTCTGGCGCGGCTTGACCCCACCAGCACGTACTGGATGGCGGTTGGTACGCGCCTAGAAAGAAACTACCCCATCATGCCGCCTTGAGGGAGATTTTGACATCGTAACCGAGTTGGTCGAGGCGGTTGAGCAAGCGCAACGCCTGTCGATGGTTTTGCTGTTGGTTGAAGTAGTTGGCGC